>Ga0247608_10000207_pt1 | contig 105828 bp, 80 predicted proteins | sample 176DNAGHGlowgp2_FD_193490 | JGI IMG/M metagenome (GOLD analysis project Ga0247608, IMG submission 193490) | Sheep rumen microbial communities from Palmerston North, Manawatu-Wanganui, New Zealand - 1766 DNA GHGlow gp2 | ecosystem: Host-associated > Mammals > Digestive system > Stomach > Rumen ... | reverse complement strand
TCTTCTGTCTGGCAGATATTTTTGCAGCAAACATTCAGAACTACATTACAGGGATTCCAACATCTCTTCTGATTTCTCTTCCATATCTGGTTTCTCTTCTTCTGATTCTCCCGAAGTAATTTCAGAAGCAGCGGTTACTTCACCGGTCACTTCGCCAGATGCTTGAGCGGACTCTTCGGAATCGCCCGTCATTTCCGCGCCACTTGTCTTAAACTCCTCAAGTACGTTTTCAAGCTCAGTAAGATTCTTAAAGCTTTCATCACTCGAAAGACTAACATTTTTCATCTTGTGAACGATGTCTGCAGTTTCATCCTTAATCTTATGTAGAGAACCGATTGCATTAACAAACACATCGTTCATATTATCAACCTTTGCAGATACATCCTTCTGTTTTTCTACAAGCTCACCACAATAACGGCTCATTTCATCTGCTGCAGTAGAAGTCTCTTCACTTCTCTCTTTAATCTGCTGCATCTGATTATCAATCTTACCAATACCGCCGGTAATTTCCTGCAAAGAACTTACAATTTGGTCTGCATGAGCACTTACCTTTTCAAAGGCAACAAAAGCAGACTGACTGGACTTGTTTGCATTCTCTACAGCTTCTACAATAGTATTAACAACCTTGGAAATCTTATCAGCATTTTCCGAAGTTTCTTCTGCAAGAGAACGGATTTCTTCAGCAACAACGCTAAAGCCTTTTCCTGCCTCTCCCGCATGCGCAGACTCAATTGCCGCATTCATAGAAAGAAGGTTTGTCTGCTCGGCAACATTATTGATAATTGTTACAACCTCGTAAACCTCATCAAGCTGCTGGGCTACCTGATTCAGAATCTCATTTGTTGAAGTAATTTTTTCATCACCGTCTGCAACCAGGTTATGCATTTCCCCGGCATTCTTTACACGTTCTTCGGCCATCTTATTAATATAATCAAGAGTAGCCACAACCTCATTTACAGCCTTATTACTGTTTTCAATTGCCTTAGTCTGAACCGTATTTCCCCGGACAAGAGTATCTACATGATAATTCATCTCTGAAATTACTCCGACTGCACTGTTAACAACAGTTACTGCCTCAGAGAAAAGCTTTGTAAGACTATCAATATTACTGTCTATCAGGGCAGATGCTTCTGCCGTACTGCCTGCAGATTCATTGATGGAAGTTTCTGCATTAAGAGCTCTTTTTGCAGTAGACTTTACAAGCTGGAAGAACTCATTTACCTGAGTAACCATGTTGTTGATGTTCGACATCAAAAGCCACATTTCATCGCTGCCTTCCGGCTGGATATTTACAGTAAAATCTTTATCTGCAAGGGTTGTAGTCATATTGCGGACTTTTACAATTCTCCTTGAAACACGAGACGTTACAATAAGGATTAATATAGAAAGAATTATTGTTGTGATTACGGCAAAAATGATGGTTATCATCAAAAAGCGTTTTTCCGTAGCAATCATAACCTCTTCTACCATTGCAGAAGATTTCTGGTTCAAGGACATTAAGGAAACATAAGTCAAACGGATTTTTCTCAAATGCTGATGGGCTTCATCCAGTTGTTCCATGAGATTATCCATTGCTTCGTTATTTACATACAGTTTTGAAGTTTCACGAAAGCCGAAGTTCTTAATATTAGTTCTCATTCCCGAACTGATATTTGAAGACTCCATCGACTGCAAAACTTCTTCAATCGGAGCCAGATCATCATTAATAAGCCCCCAGGTTAGCTTTACATGCTTAAGGTTTGTGGTAAATTCTTCCGGAAATTTACTTACTACCGGAGCTTCCATAAGATAATTAAATGATTCCGTAATTTCTTTTTTCTGATCGGTAAAACTTTTATAGGCGTTTTCTATATCAAAATCCCAGTAATCCATTCTCTCCAGATAATCGATTATGGAACTTAGCTGAGCCTCAGTTTTAGTTTCAATTATCTGATAATCCTTAATGTCCTGGATATTATTTAAATTGATTACGGAAAAAACGGTAAGAACAAAAGCCTGTACTATAGTAAAAAGGATGATAAAAGAAAATTTGTGATTCAGTTTCATAAAAAAATCCTGTGATATTTTGTAATAAATACATTGTACCACAGGATTTTTTAAATTCAAGGTATTTTACAGATTGCCACGACCTTCGCTACGCTCAGGTCTCGCAATGACAATTACTGCCGCGTCATTGCGAGGAGCGCAGCGACGTGGCAATACGAATGCGTCAAGGCACGCTATCGCTTAAAGCCTTGACACATTCGTTTTGAGGCTTGAGCGAAATTATCAAGCCTCAATCCATATGATTAATATACACTCAATATTTTTTCAAGTTTCTCTTTACCAATAATACGGAAGAAGCTGCCGAGTCTTGGTCCCTGCTCTTTTCCAATCAAAGCCTGGTAAAGTGCAGTAAAGAGAGCCTTAGACTCAAGTCCCATCTCTGTAGCAATGTCATACATAGCCTGCTGACATTCCTTATCAAGCTGGAAAGTATCGAGTTTTGGAAGAACTTCATCGCGAACACGCTTAACAGCTGTCAAAAGGTCGCCAGAGAGGTCTGCCTTGCTGCCGTCGTTACGGAGTTCAAAGCAGAAGTCTGGTGCGCAGTCCGGTGCAGAATGCTTTACCCAGAACCATGCACATTCAATGCGGCGGCGGAGGCGTTCTTCCTGCTCAGGTTTTACATCTCCGAGAGCCTTAATTACAGCATCAATATCACCAGAGTAAATCTGAAGAAGAGTTGTAAGCTGGCGGATTGTAATCTGATATGGCATAACCTCAGGAATCTTTCCATCAATCTGGCTGAGCATATAAATACGCTTTTCCTTGTTGAAGTGGTCATCAGATTTTGCCTTATCAATTCCGTAAACAATACGCTCTGTCTTGTCGTAATCCTCATAAACCTTGAGAACGTCCATATCAAAGCTGATTGCAAATTCTGTATTTGGACGAGTTCCCGCAAAAAGATAGCGGAGAACTTCTGCCTGGTAGATATCAAGTGCATCAGGAAGAGCAATTACCTTACCCTTAGAAGAAGACATCTTTCCAGGAACCCCCTTGAGGTTTACAAAGTCATAACGCATTGTAACAGGAGCATCCCAGCCATAAATACGCTTGCTTACAAGCTTTGCAGTATCGTAGCTTCCGCCCGGAGAAATATGGTCTTTTCCACCCGGCTCGAATACTACCTTTTCTTCATTCCAGCGCATTGGCCAGTCTACACGCCAGCCAAGCTTTGCGCCTTTGAAAGTACGGATATCTGCAGTTTCGCAGTTACCACATTCACACTTATAAGTAATTCCGTATTCGCCGTCGTAGTCTGTAATTTCAGTTGTATCTTTCTGGCACTTGCCGCAGAAAATTGCTACAGGCCAGTAAACGTCTTCAGGCTTCATTTTGTGAGCATCGTCGCGGTATTCGTTGAGACATTCCTTGATTACGTCGCGGTTCTGCATAGCCTTGCGCATACCTTCTGCATAGCGGTTTGCACGGTAGCGGCTTGCCTGATAAAGGAACTCCGGCTGAATGCCAACGCGTGGAAGCTGAGTCTCAATATCAACCTCGTGATGGCGGGCATAGTTTTCGTTGCGGCCGGTTGTATCAGGTACTTCGGTAATAGGATAGCGAAGATATTTTTCAAGGATTTCAGGATCAGGCATGTTAGCAGGAACCTTACGGAATACGTCGTAATCATCCCAGGAATAAATAAAGCGTACGTTTTTACCGCGGTCGCGAAGAGCGCGAACTACAAGGTCTACTGTAATGATTTCGCGGAAGTTTCCAAGGTGAACTGTTCCACTTGGTGTAATACCTGAAGCACAGGTGTATAAATCCAGATCTCCCTTCTCGCGGATAATCTGGCTTGCCATCTGATCTGCCCAGTGGCAGAGCAATGGATCTCTCTTTTCGTTCTGATTGTTATTCTGATTTTCGTTACTCATAGCGCCTTATTATAGTGATTTTCTTCTATAATATCAAATACGTGTAATTAAGTGTCATTCCCCGGCTTGACCGGGGAATCTAGTTTGTCCGGTCAAGCCGGACAATGACACTGAAGTCTTTTATTTGATACACCAGTTTATAAGTTCACAACCTTCCGGCAGAATTATGTACAAATCATGCACTCCGCTTGTAGCAGCAAGCTTTGCAGAAACTTCACTCTTCTTTCCAAGCTTGGCCTCAGCAATCTCAGTTCCGTTGCCACCAAAACCGTCTAACTGAACTCTTATAGACTTTCCGTCAACCGGCAGGCACTGTGCTGTAAACTCTTTTTCGCTGCCGGTAAATTCTACGCTCTTAAGACAAACGTAAGCCCCGTCCTTTACACTAACTAAGGTTTGCTTTGTTGTTACAGCCACATTGCGGGAAGCAGCAAAGGTTGCAGCAGGCACTTCATTACCAAGCTTAAAGTTGATGACCTGCTCTACTCCCTTCTTAGTCATCTTCTGCTTTGGGAGCGAACCGTCTGCATTTACTTCAAAATTATCTATAAATATATTGCGGTAACCGCCCTTCTCGCAGCCAACAGTCTTCTCCAGAACCTGAGTATGATAAGCGATATACCACTTTCCGCGGAAGGAGAAAATCCAGTGGTGGTTATTTCCCCAGGCACCGAATACAGTTCCAGGGTTTTCCAGAGTGTAGCCCTTATATTCAAAAGGTCCCAGAGGATTTTTTGAAGTCATATATCCGATTACTGCAATCGGCATTTTATCAGGATCTTTTGTATGCTTTCTGTCCTGCCAGTTTGTACAGTAGGTGTAGTACCAGGTATCTCCAATCTTATTGATTCCCGAATCTTCAAAAAGGAATGGTGCATCAATCATCACAGGCTCGCCGACAATGTGAATCATATCATCAGCTAAAGCAACGCAGCGGGCATTCTTTGGGTGCTCGTATTTATCAGGATCGTGGCCGCCTCCAAAGTAAAGGTAACCATTACCCTTTTCATCAACAAGAACAGCCGGGTCAAAAAGCCAGTTGATTTTGTCACAGGTCGGAGTCTTGCGGGAAATCAAAGCTTCTCCAAGAGGATCTGTAAAAGGCCCTGTAGGAAAATCTGCTGTAAGAACACCGATTCCGTTTGCGGAGTCTGCAAAGTAAAGGAAAAACTTGTCTTTTCCATCAATTTTTTTATAAGCAATTGCAGGTGCCCAGGAATTAGCAGCCCACTTTGCGGCTCCTATATAATCATTTTTTCCTGCAACCTTAATCTCACCGCAGTCTGTCCAGTTTACCATATCCTTTGTAGAGAAGACGTTGAGAGAGGTAATCTTATTGTAGCCGTTATCAATTTTACCCTTTGTAAATTCCAGCTGCTGCATATCGTTTGTTGAATAAACATAAAGAGTATCATTATATTCCAGAACAGCAGGGTCTGCTCCGTATTTATGAGCCATAACAGGATTATTTTCCCCAGGCATTTTAAAAGCCTTTTCGGCCATAAGCTTCTGCATCTCGCTAACAGGAGTTGCCGTAATCATTTCTTCGTTTGAACAAGACATAAAAAATCCTCCGGTAAAAATTAAAAATAATAATGAACTGACACGATACACGTCATTGCGAGGAGCGCAGCGACGAAGCAATCCATTTATTCGAGTATACACTCTTGCACTTTTCATAATTTCAATATACAGTTTTATCATAAAAAAGTAAAACGTTTAACTAATATTTAGGGGAAACACATGAAAAAACAAATTTTTAATCCATATATGCCGTCCTGGGAACATGTTCCGGACGGAGAACCACACGTATTCGGAGACCGCGTTTATGTTTACGGCTCCCACGACTTTTTCAACGGCTGGGTATTCTGCCAGGGAGACTATGTCTGCTACTCTGCACCTGTAAGTGATTTGACAGACTGGCGTTACGAAGGAGTAATCTATCCTAAAACTTCCGAAGAAATGAATGCAGACGGCCACATGTGCCTTTATGCCCCGGATGTTACTCAGGGCCCGGATGGCCGCTACTACCTCTACTACGTTTACGACAAGGTTGGCTTTGTTTCTGTTGCAGTCTGCGACACCCCTGCCGGAAAGTATAAGTTCTACGGACACGTTCACTACAAGGACGGAACAAGACTTGGAGACCGCAAGGGCGATATGCCTCAGTTTGACCCGGGAGTTCTTACAGAAGGAAACCGAACCTATCTTTATACCGGCTTCTGCGGAAATCATATGAAAGACAGAATCGGTGCCATGGCAACAGTGCTTGGCCCTGATATGCTCACTATTGAAGAAGAGCCTGTAATAATTGCTCCGGGCGACTGCTACACCGACGTAACTGCCCCTGTTGAAACTGAATGTCCTTACCCTCAGGACTCGGTTGAAAACTGGAAGGGCTATAAAGACCACGCTTTCTTCGAAGCCCCATCAATCAGAAAGATTGGAGACACTTATTATTTTGTTTTCTCTTCTCAGGTTATGCACGAGCTCTGCTATGCAACAAGTAAAAATCCAACCTCGGGCTTTACCTACCGCGGCGTAATTGTCAGCAATGTAGACCTTGGTATTGATTCCTATAAACCAGCTGATATGCCGACCTGCTTTGGAGCAAATAACCACGGCGGCTTTGAGCTGATAAACGGCCAGTATTACATTTTCTACCACCGCCACACAAACGGAAACTGGTTTAACCGCCAGGGCTGTGCAGAAAAAATGGAAGTCCTGCCAGACGGCACAATTCCTCAGGTTCAGATTACTTCCTGCGGCCTCAACGGAGGACCTCTCGAAGGCAAAGGCTTCTACCCTGCCTACATTGCCTGCAATATTTTTAATCCGGATGAAAAGAACTTTATTGTTGATATAAAGCACCCCCGCATCACCCAGGACGGCAAAGACGGCGACCAGGAAGAAGGCTATGTTGCAAATATGCAGAACGGCTACACCCTTGGCTTTAAGTTCTTTGATTTTAAGGGCGTAAAAAAGATTTCGGTAACAACCCGCGGTTATGTTTACGGTAAGTACGAAGTTCGCACAAAATGGGATGGACCTGTGCTGGCAGAAATCACTCCAATCGGAAGCAATATCTGGGAGAGCTTCTCTGCAGATATTAACATTCCGGATGGAGTCGGCGAGCTTTACTTTAAGTTTGTCGGCGGCGGCAGCCATCAGTTTAAAGGCTTTAAAATTGGTGATTGAGTAGGCGAAGCCGTATCGAAATCACCTTTTTGAAATCTGCGGTGGTTTCGATACGCCCTAGGGCTACTCAACCACCGTACGTTCTGTTAGCTTTCTGCGTTTCTTCTGATATTGCTTCGGCGTACACTTCATGTATTCCTTAAACTTTCGCGAGAAATACTGAATGTTATTGAAGCCGCTCGCCGTAGCAATTTCAGTAATGTTATTATTCGTATAAATCAAATCAAGACAGGCCTTCTCAATCCGGTATTTATTGATATACTCCGAAACATACATTCCCGTACTTTCTTTAAACAGCCTGATAAAGTGGCTTTTACTGTAGTTGGTTAATTCCAGAATAGATTTAAGGCTGAGGTTTTCACTATAGTTTTCACGGATAAAATGAAGGGCATTATCAATTGCCGAAAGTTTACGGCTTTCGGAACCATACAATTGTGAAAATCGCTCAAACTGTCCGGTTTCAACTGCATATGAAATAATATCCAGCAGCAAAGAACGTAAAATTAAAGGACTTCCTTCTGCATTTTTATCCATAGCAGAAATCTTAAAATAACGTTTTTCAAGTTCCTCAGGCATTTTCAGAAAACGGTAGAGCCTTATTCCCTCAAAAAAGATTCTGCAGGGATCGTCAGCAGTTCCCAGGGCCGAAATATCAAAAAGAATCCTGAAGCATCTGAAGGCAGGGCCGGTCGAATCAATATTAAAATAATGCTCCTCAAAGGGATTAATGCAAATCAAATCTCCGGCATCAATAGAGACAGCTGAATTAGTAAAAAAAAGCCTGCCCCGCCCCTTTTCAACATATAACAATTCGTATTCTATCTGCCTCTGAGGGTCTTCTGAGTAGCCATCCTGGGTTAAAAAGCGCAAGGCAACCGGTTGCCGTTCTATTCTGCTTTCATTGTCCATATTGCCATTTTAATACGGATTTTTTCAAAATTCAATGTAAAATCAGACTATTTTATAAATTATATGATACTTTAAGTGTTTTTTTAGCAAAATAACGGTTTTATCATATTATAAAAACGTTTTACCATGTTTTTACTAAAAGTTTATAAATGGAGGACTTTTATGAAAAAAATTATGTTAGTTGCTGCAGCAGCAGTACTGGCATTGAGCCTGGTGGGATGTAAAGGCGGAAATTCTGGAAAGAAAGACGCTATGAACATCTCTATCTTCACTATCCAGCAGAGAGAGCAGCCTCCTGCTGACAACAAAGCTTACAAATGGATTGAAGAGAAGTTTGGTGTAACTTTCTCTTGGGATATCCTTGTAGGTGATAAAGACCAGAAAATTGGTGTACTTATCGCTTCTGGTGACCTTCCTGACCTCGTAGAAGTAGACTCAGAGAAGTTCCAGGGTGCAGGTTGTCTTCGCGACCTTAAGCCACTCGTTGAAAAATATGGTCCAAACCTTATGAAGCACTACTCAACAGCTTGGAAAAAGATGATTGACCAGGATTCTGAAAAGGATGCTAAGGGAAACATCGTAAAAGAGCACATCTACTCTCTTCCAAACTATGGTGTAATCGATGGAGTTCCATCTGATACATACTTCAATGGTAACGGATGGTGGGTACAGAAAGCTGTTCTTAAGGAATTCGGATATCCAAAGATTAAGACAGTTGATCAGTACTTCGATCTCCTCGAAAAATACTATAAGAAATATCCAACAATCGACGGAATGCCAACAATCCCATTCAATATCATTACTGCTGACTGGGAAGCATTTGACCTCTGGAACCCACCACAGTTCCTTTCTGGAAACCCTAACGATGGTAACGGACACGTTATCAAAGAAAACGGCAAATATGTTTACTATGATATCTTCACAGACAAATTCGCTAAGCAGTGGTTCAAACTCGCTAACGGCTACTTCCAGCGTGGTTTGATCGATCCAGCTTCATTCACAGACAACCGTGACCAGTACTATGCAAAGATTGCACAGGGTCGTGTACTCGGTATGTTCATTCAGGGATGGCAGTTCATGGGTGAACCAGAACAGACTCTCTGGACAGCTGGAAAAGATGAAAGAACTTATGCTCCACTCGCTTTGACATTTGATGAATCTATTCGCCCACACTACCGCGATCGTTCACTTCCAAACCTCCAGAGAGGTTATGGTATCACTGTAAAGTGTCCTGAAGACAAGGCTATCAAGATCATCCAGTTCATGGACAAGATGCTTGAAGAAGAAAACCAGAAAGTTCTTTACTGGGGATTCGAAGGTGAAGATTACCTCATCGATACAGACGGATCTAAGACAGGAACAAAGGGTGCAGCTTATCGTACAGACAAGATGCGTGCAGATCAGAAGGATCCTAACTGGCTCCAGAAGAACCGCGCTATCCTTTGGACAGAAGAAGCTCCAAAACTTGAAGGAACAATGCCTTCTGGATACTCACGCTCTATGGACGACCTTCCATGGGAATATGCTCTCTCACAGAAGCAGGTTGACCTTGACCTCTGGGCAGCTTACGGAGTTAGCTCATATGCTGAATTCGTAGATCCTAACCCACCACAGAACACTGGATGGTATCCAATGTGGCAGTGTAACCCATCTGCTGAAAACGGTGGATTCGAAGAAGAAGCAGCAGTTGCTATGACAGGTTTCGAAACTGTACAGCGCAAGTACCTCCCTATGATGATCATGGGTAAACCAGAGGACTTCGAAAAGACTTGGAATGAATATGCTTCATTGCTCAAGCCTCTTACAGATGTTTACAACAAGTTCATGCAGCAGCAGCTTGATCACCGTGTAGAAGTATTCGGTGGCGAACAGTAAGAAGGACTAGTCAGATTTTGATACCTTGTATCAAGTCTGACCAGTGACAGGTGAATGTCACATTCACCTGTCAAAAAAAAGTCCACGGGAGTTTTTCTGTGGACTTTTTTTTAACTATTTTTTGACGGGTGTTTTTTATGAAAAGTAAAAAAACTGCTGTTTCGCCAGACTTAAAAGCGGCAGAAATGGCAAATAAAAAGAACAAATGGAAGCTTTTAGGTAAGCAGAAAATGCTTATTCTCATGTCTCTTCCTTTTGTATTATACATTATCTTATTCCGATACATTCCTCTTTGGGGATGGACAATGGCTTTCCAGGATTATAAGCCATACAAAACTTTTTCACAGCAGGATTGGGTTGGTTTAAAATGGTTCGTTCAGTTGTTTACTGAGAAAGAATTCCTTCTTTCTTTAAGAAACACTGTAGGCATGAGCCTTATTTCTACAGCCCTTGGATATATTACTGCTATCTTAATTGCAGTATTCCTGAACGAAGTTCGCTATATTGGTGTAAAACGCTTTGTTCAGACTGTATCTTATCTCCCACACTTCCTTTCTTGGGTTATAGTTACAGGTTTGGTTGCGAATGTACTTTCCGTTGAAGACGGTATTTTGAATGATATATTATTGGGACTTGGTATCGTAAAGCAGCCTATTCAGTGGCTCGCTGTTCAAAAGTATTTCTGGCATATCATTGGTTGGACATACGTTTGGAAGGAAGTTGGTTGGAACACCATCGTATACCTAGGTGCAATGACTGCTATTGATCCTTGTCTCTATGAAGCTGCTCAGATTGACGGCTGTGGTCGTCTCCGCAAAATCTGGCACATTACCCTCCCGGGAATTAAGCCTACAATCATCATCATGATGATTATGTCTGCCGGTCATATCCTTGATGCTAACTTTGAAATGCCATACTTGTTACAGAATGGTATGATTCAGGACGTAGCTGAAACTATTGATATTTATGTATTGAAGTACGGTTTCAAGCTTTCCCGCTATGGTCTTGCAACTGCTGCAGGTATCTTTAAGAATGCAGTTAATATTCTTCTTCTTATCATAGCTAATACAATTGCTAAGAAGAGTGGTGAGGAGCGTCTGATATAATGGAAAAAACAATTGACTATGCAGCAGCCAAAAGGCGCACTAATATCAGTAACTTAGTTTTTGATATTATTATTTACCTTGTACTTTTATTTGTTGTTATTGTAACTGTTTATCCTTTCTGGAATACAATTGCAATTTCTTTGAACGATGGTCTTGATTCTCTTAAAGGCGGAATTAAACTCTGGCCTCGTAAGTTTACATGGAAAAACTATGCAGACTTGTTCCAGACAGACCGTATTTTTAATGCCGGTATTATTTCTGTAACACGTACTGTTCTTCAGACTGTTTTAAGTGTATTCTGTACATCACTTCTTGCATACGCTTTGAGCCGCAAAGAATTCGTACTTAGAAGATATCTTACAACAATCATCGTTATTTCTATGTATATCAATGCCGGTTTGATTCCAGGATACATGCTCATCAAGAGACTTCACCTTCTTGGAAAATACGCAGTTTACATTGTTCCTTGTCTTGTTGATGTATTCAACTTCATTCTTGTAAGAACTTACATCAATGGATTACCAGACAGCTTTGTTGAATCTGCCCGCATCGATGGTGCAAATGAGTTCAAAATCTACCTGCAGATTATTATGCCTCTTATTGTTCCTTCAATTGCTATGATTTGTCTCTTTACTGCCGTTGGTGCATGGAACAGCTGGTTCGATACATATCTTTATTGTTCTAACAAACCAAAGTTGCACTCATTACAGTATGTATTGATGTCATTCCTCCAGCAGAGTCAGAACCAGTCTACAAATGCAAACGATGCTAACTCTATGGCACTTGCTGCTGGAGCTGGTTCTACAGCTTCTAAATCAACACCTATCAGTATCCGTTCTTCTATCACTATGGTTGCAACATTACCGATCCTCGTAGTATATCCGTTCGTACAGAAATACTTCGTAGTTGGTATGACAATTGGTGGTGTAAAAGAGTAGCCTAAAAATATTCTAACAAATCATAAGGTGGTTTCGATAAACTCGCTTTGCGAGCACTCAACCACCATTTCATTAAAGACCGGTGGTTGAGTGATGCGAAGCATCGTATCGAAACCTCCGGTCTTTTTTTTAGGAGATTATATATGCTCAGAATAGTTAAAACAAAACTCGGTACAGTCGAAGGCATTCCGGCTGCTGACCCACGCATTACCGCTTTTAAATCAATTCCATTTGCAAAGCCACCGGTTGGTAAATTACGCTTTGCACCGCCTCAGCCGGCCGAGCCCTGGGAAGGAGTTCGCCAGTGCTATAAGTTTCCTCCAATTCCGGTTCAGCCCTCCCCTAACCGCAATCCTCCGCCGGAGGATGTATATTCCCGCGAGTGGTCTGTAGACCCTGATATTCCGGTAAGTGAAGACTGTCTTTATTTGAATATCTGGACACCTGCAAAAAAAGCAGATGAAAAACTTCCTGTTTACTTCTGGATTTTCGGTGGCGGCTGGCAGGTTGGCCACACTGCAGAAATGGAGTTTGATGGGGAACGCATTGCCCGCCGCGGAATTGTTGTAGTTACCGTAAATTATCGTGTAAATCTTTTTGGTTTTACCTGTCATCCGGAGCTTACAAAAGAATATCCAAAAACTCCTGCCAACATGGGTCTTCAGGACCAGCAGGCTGGACTCAAATGGGTATATGAAAATATTAAGGCTTTTGGCGGAGATAAGGATAATATCACAATCGGCGGCCAGTCTGCAGGAGCCGGAAGTGTATTATTCCACATTGCAAATAAAGAAAGCCGTAAATATTTTAAGCGTGCTGTTGTAGACAGCGGTCTTATTTATACACCTCATATGCCTGACATCTTCCCAAAAAGAAGCGTAAAAGATGCAGAAGAGCTTGGCCTGGAGTTTTTTAAATTCTGTGGATGTAAATCATTAGCAGAAGCAAGAAAGCTTTCTACTGACCAGCTTCGTAAAAAATGGGATGAATGGGGCGGATATCCAAAATCAATTGCCAGCTGGACACCGGTTTTTGACAATCAGTTTAACAAGGGCCAGCTTTACGATCTTGTAAAAGACGGTAAATGTAGTCCTGTTCCTATTCTAACTGGTTTTACGACTGATGAATTTATATTCGGTGGACTTCATGCCGTAGAAATGGGAATCAGAAAATTGATGAAAGAAGAAGAGGCAAAAGGACTGAAGATTCAGAATTACTGCTACAAGTTCGATGTTCCGATTCCAGGCTGGGATCATCCGGGTAAGTTCCATTCTGTTGATTTGTGGTTCTGGTTCGAAACTCTTGCAAAATGCTGGAGACCATTCTCTGGAGTTCACTACGATGTAGCCCGCCAGATGTGCGATTATCTGTGTAACTTCATTAAAACAGGCAACCCGAATGGACTTGATTTGAACGGCCAGCCATTACCAAAATGGGATGCCTTTACTTCAAGAAAATCCAACTTTATGGAATTTACTACCGGAAGTGCACAAAACAGCATTCCGGTAAGTAAGGAAATGAAGAAGTACTTATAAATTCTCGCCGTTAGATTCTATCACTTCTTTATACCAGTAGGCAGAATCCTTTGGAATGCGTTTGAGCGTCTTGTAGTCGCAGAAAACCATTCCAAAGCGAGGATTATACCCCTTAGCCCATTCAAAGTTATCCATGAAAGACCACTGGAAATATCCGCGTACATCGCATCCTGCCTCGGCCGCAGCCTTGAGCCCACGCAGATAGCGGTGCAGGAAGTCTACACGGTTAGGGTCATGAACCTTTCCATCAAGACTTTCCCAGTCGTGGCAGGAAAGTCCGTTTTCTGTAATGTAAATCGGCATGTTGTAGCGTTTTGTAAAATGCTTTACTCCAGCCTCCAGAGCATTATCAAAGGTATCCCAGCCGATTTCTGTATGAGGAGTTCCAGGAAGGCGTTTATAATCCCCTATGTAATGTCCCTGATAAATATTAAGGCCAATAAAATCAATTTTCTGACTAATCAGCTTCATATCATCTTCTGTAAAAGCCGGAAAAATATCTTTTGTTTCTTCTAAAAGTTTTGCCGGATATTTTCCAAAAACAATCGGGTCTGCCCAATAGGCATCTGACCAGAAGAAGAATTCACGGCTGATTGAAAAGTGACTCTCATAGGCAGCTTCTTCATCATTTTTTGTAAAAGGAATTGCAGGTAGACTTGCCAGTGTAATTCCTACCTTAGCATCAGGTGCCAGAGAGCGCACAACCTTCACTGCCCTGCCGTGAGCCAGATGAATATTGTGGCCTATATGTAAAAGATCATGAGTACTCAACTGGTAGCCTGGAGCATGAGAGCCCTGGGCATAACCGCAACCCATAAACACAGAAGGTTCATTAAAGGTTATGAAATTCTTTACACGGTCACCAAGCTTTTTAATAACCGCAGTAGCATATTCTTCGAACCAGAGAGGACTTTCCGGATTGGTCCAGCCGCCTTTAAGCTGCAGGCAATAAGGCAGGTCCCAGTGGTAAAGAGTTACGAATGGTGTGATATTATATTTTAAAAGTTCATCTACAAGGTCAGAGTAGAACTCAAGGCCTTTTTCGTTTATCCGGCCGGTTCCTTCTGGCAGAATTCTAGTCCAGGCAATAGAAAAACGGTAAGCCTTAAGACCAAGCTCTGCCATAAGCTTTACATCTTCCTTATATTTATGATAATGATCGCAGGCAATATCGCCGTTTGAGTTATCTTCAATTTTACCACCGCGATGGCAGAATTCATCCCAGATGGAAGGAGACTTTCCGTCTTCGTTCCAGGCTCCCTCTATCTGAAAAGAAGCAGTTGCCGCTCCCCACATAAAATCTTTTCTAAAGCTCATTTACTTAGTCTCCTCATTAATTGCATTGATAATTTCCGGGAAGTACCAGGTCTGATCATAGCGGTTGTAATAGCCGTAATGCTCATCATATTTATCACCTTCAACCTTCCAGACAGCATTATCCCAAAGGAAGCAAGGCATACCATAGGCACGAGATTCTTTGATAAAATCATGGAACCAGGCCAGACGGTCTTCAAGATTGTTTTTGTTAGTTGCTCCATATTCACCAATATAAACAGCATAACCATTTGCAATAAAGTGATCATTCAGTTTTTTGAACATTGAAGTAAATTCTTTTTTAACATTGTCTGAATAAACTTTGATTCCAGGAGATTCCATTGCAAAGTTATATGGTGTATACATATGCACTGAAACAATCAGACGATCCTTACTGCCATCGTAGTCCTTAGGCATTTTAAAGGCTGGATTAAGAGCTGACTCCGGCGAAGCCTGTAAAGAAGGAACTGCAACCATACGCAATTTATTGTTTCCACCGCTTGCACGAATTACATCAAGAATATTCTGAGTAAGCTTGTTGAGATTTTTCATTGCACTTATTGATTTCTGGGAAACCGCATTATAATACCATTCTTCACTGGTTCCACAGAGACGAGGTTCATTTAATACTTCAAAAACAAGATGCTCGTCATAACCATTGTTAAAGGCAAGTGCAATCTGAGCCCAGGTATTGCATACAAATTTTGCTGACTCTTCATAGTTTTCATCTGTTGGATAAAAGCCAGAGAATCGAGGCATTTTTGCATTTTTTTCATAGTTATCATGATGGATATTCAAAACAACATACATGTCATCTTCAATAGCCCAGTCTACAACTTCTTTTACGCGCTTCATCCAGGCTGTAGAAATTGTATAATTATTATCTACGATGTGACGGCTCCATGAAACAGGAATACGGATTGTTTTGATTCCAGAAGCAGCAAGCCCATCTATCATTGCCTTTGTCGTTTTAGGCTGGCCCCAGCTCATTTCTGATTCAAGACCTTTTCCGCCACCGGTAGCATCAAAGGTATTACCAAGATTCCAGCCGGTTTTCATATCACGTACAAGTTCAATTGCAGTTATCTGTTTAAAAGCTTTTGAACCTGTATCAACAACAGCATTAGTGCGATTAAAGCTGATAATTTCCAGGGGATTTACCTGTGTAACAGGTGCCGGTTCTGCCTTCTTTTCTTCTGACGCTGCAGTTTTTTTTGTCTTTGGCTTCTCTGATTTCTGGGCAGTTAGAAATGCTTCTGCCATTGGATTATTGAAAGCCGGCTCTTTAACCGCCTTACCCTTGCAGGAAAATGCAAATACAGCAAAACTCATAAAACAAAGAATCTTAATTGCAAGTTTAAAAAAAATCTTCATACCCCTAAATATAATAGAAGTATGAAGATTTGGACAGTCAGATATATCTCTGATTATTGTATTATTATAGATTGCCACGTCGCTAACGCTCCTCGCAATGACAAAACAACGTCATTGCGAGCCCGAAGGGCGTGGCAATCCATTTGATTAATTTTAACGGCTAAGCTTGCGGTAAACTGTTCGTTTCGGAACTCCGGCATCTTCACCGAATTCCTTGAGCTTCCATTCTGCGTACTCAGACCAGTTACCTTCAAAGAAGCGGACCTCTGAGTTGTTTTCAAAGGCCAGAATATGAGTACAGATACGGTCCAGGAACCAGCGGTCATGGCTTACTACAAGTGCACAGCCGGCAAAGTCTTCCAGAGCTTCTTCCAGAGCGCGGACAGTTTCTACGTCCAGGTCGTTTGTAGGTTCATCGAAAAGCAGAACGTTTCCGCTTTCCTTGAGCATCATACCAAGGTTGAGGCGGTTTCGCTCACCACCGGAAAGTACACTTACCTTTTTGTTCTGGTCAGGACCGTTGAAGTTGAACCAGCCACAGTAAGCGTGAGCGTTTACTTCACGAACACCACCTTCGAGAGCCCTGCCCTTTTCGTCTACAGCGCCAAGCTTAACCAGGTCTCCGCCACCGCCGAGAGTTTCGTAAACAGTCTTGTTCATATCAAGGCCGCTGCGCATCTGGTCTACGTATACAAGCTTAACTGTCTGACCAACTTTAATTTCTCCAGAATCTGGCTTTTCGCCGCCTTCAAGACCAGCCGCATCAACAATCATCTTGAAAAGTGTTGTTTTACCGGCACCGTTTGGTCCGACAATACCCACAATAGCACCTGCAGGAATATGAACGTTGAGATTTTCGAACAAGAGTTTGTCGCCAAAAGACTTTGTAAGATTTTCAATATCAATTACCTGGTTACCAAGACGAGGGCCGGCTGGAATAGAAATCTGTGTATCTTTAAGCTGCTTTTTGCTTTCCTGAGCCATAAGCTCGTTGTAGCGGGTAATGTGTTCCTTATGCTTTGCCTGACGTCCTTTTGCCCCCATGTGAATCCATTCAAGCTCGCGCTGAATTTCCTTCTGGCGGGCAGATTCATTTTTATTTTCCTGGGCAAGGCGGGCATTTTTCTGTTCAAGCCAGCTTGAGTAGTTACCCTTGAATGGGTATCCTTCACCGCGGTCCAGCTCGAGAATCCAGCCGGCAACCTGGTCGAGGAAGTAGCGGTCGTGAGTTACGGCAATTACAGTTCCAGGATAGTCGTGGAGGTGCTTTTCAAGCCATGCTACAGTTTCTGCGTCCAGGTGGTTTGTAGGTTCGTCGAGAAGGAGAATATCAGGCTTCTGAAGAAGAAGACGGCAGAGAGCAACACGGCGGCGCTCACCTCCGGAAAGTACATCTACAACCTGGTCTGCAGGAGGACAGCGGAGAGCGTCCATAGCAAGCTCAAGATTGTTATCAAGGTTCCAGGCATCGAGGGCATCAAGCTTTTCCTGAACTTCACCCTGGCGGGCACAAAGCTTATCAAAATCTGCATCAGGGTCGCCAAAGGCTTCGTTGATTTTATCGAATTCTGCAAGAAGGTCTGTAATTGGCTTTACACCTTCCTTTACAATTTCCATTACAGTTTTGCCGGCTTCGAGTTCAGGCTCCTGTTCAAGGTAGCCGATTGTGTAGCCCGGTGCCAGAGAAGTTTCACCGGCGAAGTCTGTATCTTTTCCGGCAAGAATCTTAAAAAGCGAAGATTTACCGGAACCGTTAGGTCCTACAACGCCGATTTTCGCACCATAGTAATAGGAAATACTGATATCTTTAAGGACAACTTTAGTGCCGTAGGAACGGGTAACGCGGTCCATTGTGTATATGATTTTTTTATCGTCGAATGTTTTTGCCATAGTGCGGTCTCCTGATTATGATTGTTGCTTATGATTTTAATGGATAATTTAAATAGAAACAACTCGTTTATGTGCATCCTCGTAGTGAAAAAAAAGTCCTTGGACAACATCATTCCCGTTGGCCAAGGGCTTTTTTTTCACGAAAGAGGAGGCATTTTACGGATTTCTATGAATTATCACTCCACACCATAACAATCATAACCAGAAGAACGCAGGCGGTCTGCTACGTTGCCGGTCTTGTCCTCGCGGACAAGAACAATAAAATATGTGGTGCCGCTGGCACGTTTTTCTGTTGTGATGTATGAATCGAAGCCTTTTGCCTTAACTTCGTCTGCAAGGAGCTTTGCATTGCTTTCTGTTCGGAAAAGGCCCAGCTGCCATTTTGTGAACTTTGCAGGGGCAACAGAGGCTTCGGCAGCGGCAGAGGCTTTTTCTGTCGCGGTCTGCTTTGGCTCTTCCGGCATGGCAATACTTCCGGTGCCCTGCTCTGCTTCGCCGCTCTTAGGAACAAAGAACCAGAAAGGAGTTGGAAGCAGCTGTGCATCGCCACGAACTATAGAAGCTTCAATTGATTTTGGATAAAGCTTTGTAATCTGCTGCGAATATGATTTTTCGCCGGTAACATACCAGAGGGTAAGGAGGACAGCAGGCTTTACTGCATTCATAGAATCAACCTTAAGATAAGCCTGAAGCATTACAACCGGTTCCTGAATGCCTGCTACATCATCTGCCTTACAAAGGGCAGACCACTGGGTATAGAGTTTGATATAAGCCTGAACACCTGCATTTTTAGAATTTCTTACGGCTGAATTAAGATAAGAATCTGCAGTTGCGTAATCGCCGCAGCTTAGAGCACAGCGTACTGCATCAAGAACAATCTGTTCGTTTGTCTTTTTTGGCATTCCTTCTGCATCACCGGCTGCAATTGCGGCTGCCTGTGCATAGGATTTCTGGGCATCGTCGTAAAGGGCCATCTGCTCCTGAAGTGAAGCCAGAAAGATATAGGCAGCACGTTTTTCTGCGGCCACAGATAGTTTTGAAATCTGAGATTTGAGATAAGAAACAGATTCTTCTACTGAATCTTTTTTAGCAGCCTCAGACGTAATAAATGAGGCTGTGAGCTCTGCGGCAAAAAGTGATGCGCAGAAAAAGGCAGAAAGGACAAAGGAAATTATTTTCTTCATATATTATATTTCGGCTTCCGGCTTGCGGTCTTTTACCTTTTTAGCTTCCTTTTCGGCCTGTTTTTCTTTAGCCTGGCGGAGTTTTTCTTCTGCCTTTGCTTTTTTCTCGAGCTTTTTCTGGGCACGGGCTTCGGCATCGCTTGGAGGTGCTTTCATCTTTGCAACCAGAATAAAGAGCAGGGCAAAAATAATTCCGGCACCAAAGGCAATCAAAGCAAGAACTGCAACCGGCAGGTCTGTATAGGTCTTGAAAAACCAGAAGGTGCAGACATTACTGAGGTTCATGCCGATAAAGAAGGCCATGAAGATTACAATAAGAAGAATTAGAATTAAGGTTACTATCATAATAAATCTCCCATAAACTGTGGTTTCGATACGCCGCTCTGCGGCTACTCAACCACCGGTGTTTTTATTGTAACTCGCCGCGGAAGGTATTTCCGCTGAGTTCGGTTATTTTTACATTTACAAAGCTGCCGATTTTTGATTTGTCGGCCTTGAAAGCGATTTTTTCATGCTGCTCGGTCTGGCCAAGAAGTTCAGTTTTATCATCACGGCTTACCCCTTCTACCAGAACCATAACAGTGCTGCCCACACGTTTACTCATCTGCTCATGAGTATGCTCCAGCTGCAGGTCAATTACCCTCTGCAAACGTTCCTTGCGCACTTCAACAGGAAGCTGTTCCATTTTTGCAGCCGGAGTTCCTTCGCGCGGGTTGTAAAAATACATCATTGCAGATTCGTATTTCACCTGTCGCATTAAATCAAGGGTATCTTCTACATCAGCTTCGGTTTCGCCCGGGAAGCCCATCATAATATCAGTTGTAAGGGAAACTTCAGGGATACGGGCTTTAATTCTGCCAACCAGTTCCAGATACTGCTCACGGGTGTAGCGGCGGTTCATAGCCTTAAGCACTGCAGTAGAACCATTCTGCACCGGAAGATGGATATGACGGCAGATTACCGGCTCGCGGGCGATTACATCAATTACATCATCTGAAAAATCCTTTGGATGAGAAGACATAAAACGCACCCATTTAATAGGAGAAGAAGTTTCGCGAAGATGATCTGCGATTTTCTGAAGCAGGCCTGCAAAGTTTACATCATCAGCAGAAGCTTTAGTGCTGGCCCCATGGTATGAGTTTACGTTCTGGCCAATCAAGGTAATTTCGCGCACCTTCATTTTGCCAAGTAAATCAATTTCGTTTAGAATTTCATCTACAGGGCGGCTGAGCTCACGGCCACGCACATAAGGAACAATACAATAGGTACAGAAGTTGTTACAGCCGTGCATGATAGGTACAAAGGTCGAAAAAGCACCAGGCTCGGCAGAAATCGATGCAAAACGATACTGTTCAGAATCATCAATCTGGAAAGGCTTTCTGCCCTCTTCTACTGCAGAAATAATTTCTGCAAAATGATGCTTGGCGTAAGTTCCTACAACATAATCAATAAAAGGATAATCTTTCTGAAAGCTCTGCAAAAGGCGTTCTGCCATACAGCCCATAACAACAAGAGTAAGGGGCTTTGCACCGTCGCGAACATATTCAGCTGCTTCTTCCAGCATTTTAGCTTTTGCCCCAGGACGGCATTCGCGCACAGCCTTAAGACCTGAAAACCAGCCGAGGCGACCAAGAATTCTGTTTTCTGCTGTTTCACGGATTGAACAGGTATTAATTACCGCCAGGTCAGCAGTCTGGGCAGATTCTGATTTTTTCCATCCGCGGGCAATAAACAGCTGTTCAACAGCTGCAGATTCTGCAATATTCATTTCGCAGCCGTAGGTTTCAAAAAAATATGTCTTCATACACTTCTAATATACAGGAAAAATAAGAATTTATAAATATATGGATAATACCTTTGCGTTAACTTTAATAATAGTATATAATAACCTTAATGAGAAACCTTGTAACAATGAAAGACATAGCTGATGAACTCGATATAACAGTTATGTCAGTATCAAAAGCGTTATCAGGTAAAGATGGTGTAAGTGAAGATTTAAGGGCTAAGATTCTTGCGAAAGCTGATGAACTTGGCTACAAAAAAGCAAACACATCTGCTGTTGATGACGGTTCTTCTCACAATATAGGCATTCTGATTGCAGAACGCAGTATGAATGCCAATGCCTCATACATGTCTTTGCAGCAGCCGCTTATTACTAATCTTACACAGCTTAATTACTACGGCATTACAGAAATTATCTCTGACGAAACCGAACATCTTCTCATTCTTCCTAAAATATTAAAAGAAAACAAAGTCAGTGCATTTATTATTCTTGGTCAGATGAGCAAGGAATATGTACAGATTTTGACAAATACTAATAAACCATTTTTGTGCCTTGCACATATTTATGATGATATTAATCAAGGCGGTATTATTACTGATAATCTCTATGGAGGATTCACCCTTGCCAATTACCTGATTGATCAGGGATGTAAATCTATAGGATTTGTCGGAAACATTCAGTTTGCAGAAATTGTTATGGACCGCTACCTGGGTATTGCAAAAGCCCTGCTTCACCGCGGATTAGAAATTCAAAAAGAATTCTTAATTCCAGATGTTACTGACTTTGGTGAAGAAATAAGCCTGATTCTTCCGGATAAAATGCCAGATGCTTTTATCTGTAACGACTGTCGTACTGCTTATAAGCTTATTCACAACCTTGAAGGTCTTGAATACAGCATTCCAAAAGACATTTCTGTAGCCGCTTTTGATGATGGTATCTTTGCAGACATCGGAATTCCAAAACTTACTACCTACAGCATAAATTATAACACTATGGCTCAGCTTGCAGCCGAAAGCATTGCCCTCAAACTGGAAAATCCTAACGTCCACATTGGTAAAAAGGTTGTTCATGGCAATGTTGTTATACGCGATTCAGTAAGAAAAGCAAAATAAATCACAAATTGACAGAATATTACTCAAATATGACTCCGGTCATATCATTTTTTTTGTTTTTTTAATAAATTTTCATATTTTTTTTATTTTTTTCTTGACATATTACTCAAGTCATATTACTATAATTATAGGTTAAGGAAAAGTTAACCTAAAGTTAAAAACAAACAATTAAAAATGATTATTAAAAAATAATTAAAAAAAAGATTTAAAAATGAATTAAAAACAAAATTAAATGATTTAAAAAAAGTATCGGGTTGTTTTTAGTATTTTACGTACGTTATAAGAGCCGTTTGATGATTATCGGGTAGTCATCAAACGGCTCTGTCATTTAACATTATTCGGAATATTCAGCAAAGGCATAGGCGTTGTGGTTGTGAATGCTTTCTTCTGTTTCTGCTTCTACCGAGAACTTTTTAAATCCAAGCTTTTTTAAGCCAAGATATACTTCGCGGACAACATCCTCTACGAAACGAGGATTATCATAAGCATGCTCAGTAACATACTTTTCATCCTGACGTTTAAGAAGCTCGTAAAGAGGTGTTGAAGCACACTCTTCTATCATACTGATTACATCTTCAATCCAGAAAAAGTCATTATATAAAAGCCTTACACTTACAAGACCCCTCTGGTTATGAGCACCATAATCACTTATTGCCTTACTGCAGGGACAAAGGGTTGCGACAGGAACCTGAATGGAAATATAGAACTTTCTGCTTCCGTCTTCACTAACCTCGCCTTCATAAGAGCATTTATACTGCATTATTCCGGCAGCCTGAGTAACAGGAGCTTTCTTTTCTATAAAGTACGGGAACTCTATACGGCCAAAAGCCTTCTGAGCCGAAAGCTTTGTCCGCATTTCTTCCAGCATATCCAGAAAGTGATGCATGGAAATATCAGAATGATACTTATGAAACACTTCTATAAAACGGGACATATGGGTTCCCTTGTAGTTATGAGGGAGATTTACAAATAAATCTACAGAAGCTGTTGTGTGCTGTTTTGAAGCTGTTTTATCCAGAACAACTACAGGATATTTAACCCCCTTTACACCAACTTTCTGAAGGGGAATGGCTCGGGTATCTTCTTCGTTTTGAATATCACGCATTGAGGCGTCTCTCCGCACTTTCAAGAGTATTCTGCATAAGCATTGCGATTGTCATTGGACCAACTCCACCTGGAACCGGTGTGATAAATGATGTTTTTTCCTTCAAATCATCAAAATCACAATCTCCAATCAGGCGGAAACCGGACTTTTTACTGCTGTCAGGAATGCGGTTTACACCAACATCAATTACAACCGCGCCCTCCTTTACCATATCTGCTGTCAAAGTATGAGGATGGCCACTTGCAACTACAATAATATCAGCCTGGCGTGTAATTTCGGCCATATTTTTAGTACCTGTGTGACACATTGTTACAGTACAGTTTGTATCTTTTCGGGCAAGCAGGATAGAAACAGGCTTTCCAACGATATTAGAACGGCCGATTACAACTGCATGCTTACCGCTGGTTTCAATTCCGGCCTTTTTAAGAAGCACGATAATTCCGTGTGGAGTACAAGGAAGGAAGCCCGGTCGGCCAATCATAAGGTTACCAACGCTTACAGGATGGAAGCCGTCTACATCCTTTTCCGGCGAAATTGCCATAATCACTTTTTCTTCATTAATATGCTTTGGAAGTGGCAGCTGAACGAGGATTCCGTGAACAGAATCATCTGCATTAAGCTGGTCAATCAGCTTAAGAAGCTCTTCTTCTGAAGTAGATTCCGGAAGATGTACAGAACGATCAACCATGCCAACCTCTGCAAGTGCCTTCTGCTTTCCGGTAACATAACTTACGCTGGCAGGATTTTCACCAACCAGAATAACTGCCAGACAAGGTGCAATTCCCTTTTCTTTTAACTGTGCAACCTTTGATGCAACCTCTGCGCGGACATCTGCCGCAACCTGTTTTCCATCTATGATAACTGCGCTCATGTAACCTTCAACGCTCCTTTCTGTTTTATTGATAAACTGCTATAAAAACAGTATATTCTTATAGTAACAAAATATACTGAAATAAAAAAAAGGTCGCAATATGAAACGCTTTATTTCCATATTAACTACCATTCTTTTATTATCTGCTGCTGTTTTTGCGGATACAGAAGGCGATGAATACGACGATGGTTTTGTATATGAACAGAATGGTGCCGGAGATCAGTTTATAAAAGTTGATTTAGGTGCAAACTTTCCTTTAAATTTCGGCTCACAGCTTGATATCGGTGGTCTTGTTTCTATCGGTTATTACAGATTTTTGAATCAATATTTTGCTTTAGGTGGCGATGTTCTTATCGGTTATAATGTTTCTATCGGTAAAAAGCCACTTTTCCAGGTTCCTGTTACTTTTGGAATAATGTATCAGCCATACCTAGGAAAATTTGAATTTCCTCTGATGTTCAACATTGGTATTTCAACAATTACCTGTCAGTCTATGACCTACTTTCCGGCTTTTACAGCTAAATTTACAGCTGGTGCATATTACAGATTTACTGAAACCTGGTCTTTCGGTATTTCATCAACTACTTTCTGGACCCCTCAGTGGTATGAAGGTAAATACGATCAGGCATTCTTTACTACTGCCGGACTTACAGTACGCTATCACTTCTAAAACAGGATATAAAAATGAGAAAATATAAATCACTTACAATTAAAAGCTCACTTCTTTTTATCTTATGTCTTCTGGTAACTTCTTGTTTTGATCCGATTTACGAGGCAATAAGAGAAGACGTTGAACCGGAAGAAGCTACAGTTTCCGGAAACATCACTACTATTACACGTTATACCGCCAGCGACCAGGAATTTCTTGTACTTGCTGCAGATGATGGTTTAAGATACAAGCATAAAGATTTGAATTATCATGGCGAATGGAATACCTATCCTCTTCCTTTTGATCTGCACCATTATGATTTTGATTCTTCAAGCCACAGCGGAGAACAGATTCTTGCAGTTCTTGCAGACTCTTCTCTTCTTTATCTGCTTACTGCCGAATTTGATCACACAAGCGTTGAAGGAACATCTTATCCTTCTACTATTAAGCTTTATGCAAAAAACATTACTGCAAATGGCACTACCTGGAATACAGACGGAGAATGGACCTCTGTTCCTACAAAAGCAGGAGATTATGATATATTCCCTGTTTATGTAGACTCAAAATCTGAATACTTCTTATCAGGCTTTAGAGTATTCCAGACAAACACTCCAAAAAAGGAACACCGTGCAGTATTTATCCGTTCTTATGATTTAGATACTGAAACATACAAATATTTCCAGCTGAACGGAACTTCAGCCCCTGTTGAATTTTCACTCCCAGTAGAATCGATTATTGATCCTGAGCCTTCAACAGATGATGATTATATTCCTCTGGCTCTTTCTGCAGTCTATTTTAATGGTGCTTATAAGTTCTTTACATCGCCTGCTTCTACAACAAACGAAACTTATACAAGTGATGCTACTTACTATTATTACACAAACGGAGATTCAGACATTTACTACAGTGACGGAAGTACTGCAATAAATGCTCTCGATGCCAACAAAGTAATTTCAAGCCTTGCTGTTACTGCAGATTCCATGCTTATTGGTCATGGAAAAACATCTTCTACAGCAGGCGGTATAAACAGAGTTTTGCTTACAGACGGAGTTCCTGCTTCTGCACTTGCTTCTTTTGCTGACATTAATTCTAATGCCCAGTTCCAGATTACAAGTGATTATTTTGTTACAGCCCTTATTAACGCTTCACCTGAAAAGCGCGAAGTTGAAAGCGCTCTTTATGCAGCAATAACCTTCTCTGGTGTTGCATATAATTTTGGAAATATAGGACTCTGGTCTTACTACCCTGAAAGAGGCGACTGGAACCGGGAATAAATGGCAGAAGACCTTTTTGAGCAGATAAAAAGAACTCATGAACCACTGGCCGCCCGAATGCGGCCACGAAATCTTGATGAGTACATAGGTCAGGACCATATTGTTGGTAAAGGCCGGCTCTTACGCCGCGCCATCGCCGCAGATCAGCTTACATCAGTTATTTTTTACGGTCCACCGGGAAGTGGTAAGACAACCCTTGCCCGGGTTATTGCAAATCATACAAAATCAAACTTTATTACCCTAAATGCAGTTCTTACCGGAGTTCAGAATATCCGGGATTCAATTAAACAGGCTGAAGATTACTATAATCTTTACGACCGCAGAACAATTCTCTTTGTAGATGAAGTTCACCGCTGGAACAAAAGCCAGCAGGACGCTCTTTTGCCATGGGTAGAAAACGGAACAATCATTCTTATTGGCGCTACAACCGAAAACCCTTTCTTTGAAGTAAATAAGGCTCTTGTAAGCCGTTCACGCGTTTTTCAGCTTAAACCGCTTACTTATAATGACCTGGAAAAGGCCGCTCATCAGGCATTAACTGATGTAGACCGCGGATATGGTCACTGGAAGGTAGAGTTTGAAGAAGGTGCCCTTGAACACCTGATTGAAACGGCAAACGGTGATGCCCGCTCCCTTTTGAATGCTCTGGAACTGGCAATTGAAACCACTCCGGAAAAATGGGCTCCTTATGCAGACCCCCCGGTTCCGGCCTACGGAACTAAGATTTATATAAGCAAAGAAGCGGCAGAGGAATCCATTCAGAAAAAGGTTGTTCTTTACGACCGGGATGGAGATTATCATTACGATATAATAAGCGCCTTTATAAAAAGTCTTCGTGGACGCGATCCTGATGCAGCCTGCTACTGGCTTGCCCGTATGGTTGCGGCCGGCGAAGACCCGCATTTTATTTTCCGCCGCATGCTTATTTCTGCCTGCGAAGACACTGGTCTTGCAGATCCGAATGCCATTACTGTTGTTGAAAGCTGTGCAAACGCCTTTGACCGCGTTGGTATGCCGGAAGGCCGCTACTTTTTAGCCCATGCAGCCCTGTACCTTGCAACTGCGCCTAAATCGAATAGCAGTATGGCCTTTTTTGATGCTCTGGCCAGTGTGGAAAAAGAAGATGCAGAAGTACCTAACCACCTGCGCGACAGCAGCCGTGATGCAGAAGGTTTTGGACACGGAGCCGGATACCTCTACCCTCACGCCTACCGCGACCACTGGGTTGCCCAGCAGTATCTGCCGGATACTTTGAGTGGACGTGTATTTTATAATCCAAGTACACAGGGTTATGAAGCAAGTATCCGCGAGGGAGTACTTTCCCGCCGTGAACTTCAGATTGCGGCAATTCTTGAAAAAGCCCAGAGCCACGAACAGTACACTTCTGATGAACTTGCATCATCTCCGGAAACTACTGGCTCAATCAATATCTTCAAACCTCTTAAGTCAAATACGGATGCTGAAAAAAGCGAATATGGTGAAAATCCTATTTCTGAATGGTGGGTTAACGAGCATTTTAAAAGCGGCAGTGTAAAAACCGGTGAAAACCTTACCTTTAGTCCTAAGGACATGGCAAAGGAAGTTGTACTCGACCGAGCAGACCGCTTCTGGCGCCAGCGCCTTGATTCTAACCGCGCCGAAGTTCTGCTTGGAATCCGCGACACAATGATCTCCATGGCTGATTTGCTGCGGCACCATCGCTCCCTTATATGGAATGCAGACAATGGACTTTTACTCTGGGATATAGCAAGAAAAACTCCGGAAGGAGTTACCTGTGGTGTTTGCCGCACAGAAAAAGGAATGCAGATTCTCGAACAGTATGGCCGCACTCTTGGCAGCCTTGACCGCCCTATTCTGCAGTACCGGGGTTCTTCTATTTCAACTGATTTCCTTACCCAAAAGGATTTTTATAATATTCTCGTAAAGTTCCAGTATAACGGAGCTGTTTTTGACCGTGTATTCTTTACAGATCCTTTTGCAAGCGAACCTTCTATTATTGCCCTGGCTGATTCTCTTGCCGGTATTATGACACCTCAGAAAGAAGCTGATGAAGCTGATACTCCGGCAGTTCCTTATTCTGATACAGATAAAAACGAAGAAAGGGCTGGAGAAGACTTTGCCTATGAATGTCCGCTTGCAAGCGGTTGGAAGGTTGTAATTTCTCAAAAGATTCCTTGCCACGGCCAGCATATCAGCGAGCTTGTAAGAAAGCAGGTGCTTTCACCGGAAAGCGTAGGACCGCTAAAAGAGACACTGGATAAAATGGAAGCTGCAGAACAGGAATTCTTTGGCGACAGAGACAATCCGCTTTTCTCATGGGATGGAATCTACATCGCTAACCTCTTCCGTAAGCGCGGCTTTACTGTACGCGTCGCATCCCAAACACTGGTCGAAAAACGCCGTATAAGCCAGGCTGAAATTGAAAAATGGTTTACTCCGGAAAGCTCAGCCTACGGTGCAAAGATGAGCGAAGCCTGCGGCAACGCAGACCTGCAGAAAATCGTAAATCTTCTTATAACCGCCTGCGACCGCACTATTTTTGAGTGGAAGAGCGAAATTGCCTTCTTTACAATTGAACGTTAATCTCTTATAGAATCTATATTTGCCTTACCGCCCGGTACAAAAGGAAGAACGTTTTCTTCGCTGTCTACACTTATGCGTACAAAGCAAGGTTTGTTCTGGCGATTATTATCAAAGGCCTTTTTGTACCATTCAGAGTCGGTATCAGCATCAATTGCTTCAATTCCAAAGCCGCGGGCAATTGAAAGAAGGTCTGGCTCTCTGCCGAAAACAGAAGCAGAGTAATTCTTTTCAAAAAGATATTTCTGCTGCTGGTAAACCATGCCAAGAGTTCCGTTCTGGAATACGATGATTGTTACAGGCAGATTCTGTTCTGCAAGAGTTGCCATTTCCTGAACATTCATCATGATTGAGCCGTCACCCGAGAAGCAAACAATGCGCTTTGAAGGATTAGCGATTGCGGCACCAATTGCGGCAGGGAGACCAAAGCCCATGGTTCCAAGGCTGCCTGATGTAAGGAAGCTGCGGGGACGCTCTACAGGGTAGTACTGGGCAGCCCACATCTGGTGCTGGCCAACGTCTGTTGTAGCAATAAGTCCGTCTGGCGCAAGACCTGCTTCGCATGCCAGCTGAGGAATCTTAGAGATAATCTCTCTTGGATTAGCAAGCTTCTCGCCTTTCGGGCGGCCACACTCTACAGAGTGGCATTCCTTTTTTATCTTATTAATCTTCTTGAGCCAGCCTTCGTCTGAGCTGATTCTCTTTTCGCTAACCAGCTGAGCAATTACCGGGAATACAGATTCAACATCAGCTACTACAGAAATATAAGATTCCAGAATCTTATCAACTTCTGCGGCATCAATATCAATATGAACAATTTTTGCATCAGGGCAGAACTTTGCAACTACACCGGTAGCACGGTCGTCAAAACGAACTCCGGCTGCAATTACCAGGTCACTGTCGTGCATTGCAACATTTGCCGCGTGGCTTCCGTGCATACCAACCATGCCGATAAAGCATTCTGAACTTTCAGGAACGCAGCCCAGGCCCATAAGACTTGTTACTACAGGAAGCTTGTAATTCTGCAGGAAGGCCTTGATTCCGCTTGCCGCTTCTTCTGAATCACAACCGCCACCACAGTACAATACAGGGCGCTTAGAGTTTGCCAGAAGCTCTGTAATCTTTCCCATTTTCTCAGAATACTCATCAATAGGAGTGTGGAAGCGGATGTCGTGCAGACGGATTTTTTTGATATCCGGCCATGTATCAAAATCGCATTCCTTAAGCTGTACGTCGCGTGGAACATCAATTAAAACAGGACCCGGGCGTCCGCTTGTTGCAATCTCAAAAGCCTTTGGAATTGCTTCGAGCAAATCGTATGGAGTTTTGATAAAAATAGAATGCTTTGTAATAGGGAAGGAAAGACCAAAGGTGTCTGCTTCCTGGAAGGCATCGGTACCGATGAGGCTTGTATTTACCTGTCCTGTAATTGCAATGATAGGAATTGAGTCTGCGCGGGCATCTGCAATTGCAGTAAGAAGGTTCATGGCACCAGGACCTGAGGTTGCAAGACAAACTGCAGGCTTTCCGGTTGAACGAGCCATACCCTGGGCAATGAATCCGGCTGCCTGCTCGTGGCGCACAAGGACGTGTCGGATTGAAGAGCGGTTGAGTTCGTCATAGAGAGGGAGAATTGAACCTCCCGGAATTCCTGCTACGGTTTCAATACCATACATTTCCAGTAACTTAACAATGATTTGTGCGCCAGTGTGTTTCATTATAAATCTCCTGTATGGTGGTTTCGATACACGTGCTTCGCACGTACTCAACCACCGTGTATATAAATAAAAAAGCCCTCCGAACCGGAGAGCTTCTTTTATATTTTTTGCTTATCACAAAGTATATAACATTCACTCTCTGGTTATTTCTTAACCACAAGGACGAGGACTGCTACGACTTTGACTAAAGCATTGAATTTCATAGCATTTATTTTCCAAATTTTACCGATTCTGTCAAGAGGTCTTAAAATTTTACAAGACAGTATGGCAAAGCTCAATTCTATCCGATAATATATAGGTTATGAATTCGGACATTCTTTTTAATTTTACACAGATGATAAACAACTCGGGAACAGACTTTGGGGCTCAGATACTGGAAGAAATGACTGCCTCTAAGCCTTTTTTTGCCCTGAATAGCGGAATCAAAGCAGACGATATCTGGGCCAGAGTTGATACAATTAAGGAATGTATTGAATTAATTGATGATGATGATGCAAAGCGCCTGGCCCGCCAGATGATTTACTTTAGTGCGGGCATTATGCCTGACCTGGATTCTGTAGAAAACCGTTACGAATATATCGAAAATCTGGAAGATACAATCACAAGTTTTAAAGATTCCGGTGATGATTTTGCAGACAAGCTTGTTGCAATAGGCCCCTGCGGAATAGATCACGACTGGGAGTCTGTAGAATACGAAGGCCGCGAGCATGATTATTTTGATCACGATACAATTTCTGATGAGAAAGACCTCTTTGCCCTGCAGCTGACACTGGGAAAGAAACTGAATATGCCGGTAATTGTGCATTCACGAAAAGGCTTTCAGGAGACAGCTGATGTACTTAAGGCAGTAAAATGGAATAAGGGCGTAATCCACGGCTATTCCTACAGCAAATCTGAGCTGGATTTCTTTCTGGATTTAGGCTGGTACATAAGTTTTAACGGCGAAGTAACTTATGCAGGTAAAAAAGGCGCTGCAGACATGGCAGACCTCATAAGTTATGTTCCAAAAGACAGAATCCTTATAGAAACAGACTCGCCTTACTATGCTCCTGTACCTCTCAAAAATACAGAAAACAAGCCAGGCAATATCAGCTACATTTACGATTATGTCTCTGCGAAAAGAGATATAGCAGGCTCAAAGCTCGCTTCTATAGTTGAAGAAAACTGCAGAAAGCTCTTCCTCGGCCATAATTAAATGTGACTTTTTATCTCAATTAGTTTATAATCAATTAAAATGTCGCTTAATTGTAATGAAATCAATTTAATTCTGGATGAACTCAAGCTTGAAGGTGCTTTCATTCAGGATATCATTCAGCCAGGTTTTGATACTCTTGCACTTTATACATATAAAGAAGGCTCTGCAAAAACTTTGCTGATTTGCACGGCTCAAAATTCGGTGCGCATTAATGAAACAAGAAAAAAAATAACAAAAAATGACAAGCCTTTACGCTTTATGGAATTTCTCCGCGCTCACATTAAAGGCTGCCGTATAAACTCTATAGAACAGCTGGGCTTTGAACGCGTTGTAAAAATGAAACTCAGCCGCATGGTTGAAGAAAAACCAAAAGGTGCAGCTAAAGGCACAGTTCATATTTCCCTTGTAAAAAAGCCGGTGCTCAGTAAGGAAGAACTTGAAGCTCAGGGCGAACCTCTTGAAACCGAAGAAAACTACATCCTCTATATAAAACTCTGGAATAATGCGGCAAACGTTTTACTTTGCGACACCGGCAACACGATTCTTGAACCTATGTTCCGCAGGCCGGAGCGCGGTGAAGTAAAGGATGAAAAATTTAAGGTAGAAATTCGGGACCAGTCAAAAGAAGAAGTTCTTGCAAAATTCCCGATTAGAGAATGGAATGTTACTGAATCCGACGAAGTGCGGCCGGCTCAGGCACAGCCTTCGCCGAGACTCGCTAAAAACAGTCCACCGGACTGTTTTTACCCTGCTAACGCAGGGCCGCTCCCTAAGGGGTCGGCTTTCCCCTCCTTCAATTCCTATATTGACTGGTGGTATTCGGAACATTCGGACACACTCTCCCGTGAAGCCCTGCTGGAAAAGGCTGAAAAATGGTACAACTCTGCCCGTTCCAAAAAGGAGTCGGCACTACGGAACCTTGAAGAAAAACAGGAAGCTTTTAAGAATGCGGACCAGCTGAAACATCAGGGCGATTTGATTTTAAGCTACGGATATATGCTGGACGGCTCCAGTAATTTTCTGGAATGTGAAGACTACGAGAGCGGAAAAACAATCCGCCTTATGATAGACCCTAAAAAATCAGCCCAGGAAAATGCAGCTGAATATTATAAAAAATACAAGAAAGCTGTAAGCGGGACCGAAGAGCTTGCCCACGACATTGAGATTACTAAAAAGCAGATAGAGAAACTCGACGCCCAGTATGAAGAAATAAAAAAAGAACAGAATCCTGTAAAAATTGAGCAGCTGCTTAGACGTGACACTACTCCAAAACAGCAGCAGAAAAAAACTCATCCAGGACTCGACTACACAGTAAACGGCTGGTATATACTGGTTGGCCGCGATGCAAACGAAAATGATGAGTTACTCCGCCACCATGTAAGGGGCGATGATCTCTGGCTGCATGTCCGCGACTTTCCGGGTGGCTATGTGTTTATAAAGGCACGAAAAGGAAAAACTGTTCCTCTCGATATTTTGTTAGACGCTGCTAACCTGGCTGTTTATTACTCAAAGGCCCGCAACGCCGGAAAAACAGATCTTTATTACACACATGTAAAATACCTGCGCCGTGCAAAAAACGGCCCCAAAGGTCTGGTACTGCCGACCCAGGAAAAAAATCTTTGCATTGAACCTGATAAAGCCCGCCTTTCAAGGTTAGACACACTTCATGCAGAAGGACAGATATGAAAACTACTTTTAAAAAAGATCAGCATAGACCGATAAGCTCTTACTCAAGTGTTGCACCATTTTTCTATATGCCTGTACGACTGTCCACTGCCCGCCACGCCTGGGGTTATATCTTTACGATTTTAAGAGACTTTTTCATTCTCCAGCATCTGCAAAGGTTTCATATTACAAAAAGAAGGGTAATCAATGTTGATACAGAAATAGACGAAAAGATTCCTTTTGTACCTCAGAGAATTTTTGCTTATCTCAGCTTTGTAAGTTTTTTTGTAAAACCTATGGATATGCTTAAGCATAAACTTGGTTTTAAAAAGGCAGCTCCTTATCTTTGTGTTTACATTAAGTTTTTAACCAGCATATACAGGAACGCCGCAAGCATCTATCGCTATACAATGACAACAACTACCCGCCCCCGTTATCTGAAGACACGAAAATTCCGTACCATTCATTTTTTTGACCCCCATCTTTTATGTGTTCCCAGTATTCATGTAGCAATTTCTGCCGGAGTATATGCCTGGTTTAAGCAGTTTTTCCACATGGGTTTATTTACTCAGGAAGAAGAAACTGCCTATCTTGAAGAAATAAAAACTCAGGCTGTTGCAATTGTTGAGAGTGTTCTCTTTGTAAAGCAGCACAGCGTAAACTGTATTCCGCTCGCTCTCTATATGCTTACTTCAACAATGAACAAATCTTTCTTTTCTGCACATGATGCCATAGATTTTATTGACTGCCTGTTTGTAACTGCAAGTGAAATTGACGAAGCAACCAGAAAGGAAATAATTGAATACTTTTATTATATGTATGATAGAGCCCTTCTGGAAAGTAAGTATTCTTCAGACTGGCGTCTATGCATTCAGCACTGGATGGATGAGTTTGCAGATTCCCAGGAGCAGAAAAAAACTGCAGAAGCAAAATAAGCAGAAAAATCAGAAGAACTTATATTTTGCACCAAGGGTTAATGAAATACCAGGCATTGAATAACCGTCTACAGACTGGTACTGCCAGTTCAGAATATTGTCAGCTTTAAGATAAGGAGTAAACTTTCCTCTTACAGGAACAGCTTCGGCTGCAAGTCCAAGAAGCAGATAAGGCTTTAAATAATATACATTGAGGTTTGAAGTATAACGGCGGCCGGTGTAAGCTGCACTAAGGGATATTCTGGCAAGTTCAAAATTCCAGGCAGAAATTAAAGTACAGGTTAAATCCGGAGTCCACATAATCCGCTTGCCGTAAGTATATCTGTTAGATTTATCTAACAGACGGTTATAAAGATATTCACCGTTGAAATCAAGCGTCCAGAAACCGGCAAAGAAATCAGCTTTAAAATTAAAATCAATACCAAGATAAAAAGCAGAAGAAAGATTCTGTGTAGTACCACTACCCCACTGAATTTTATCTTTATAGTAATTTGAAAAGAGAGTAAGGCCGCCATTCAGTTTTTCTCCGCGTAAGTTAAAACCTAAATCAGCTCCCCAGCCGCTTTCCGGCTTTAATTCCGGATTACCGTGATAGCCTGCTCCATCCCAGAATAAATCGTCCATATTAGGGAACTGAACCATGCGATAAAGGTCTGCAAAAAGCTTGATTTTTCCGGCTTCCCAGGCAGTTCCAATTTTCGGGACAAAGGCAAAATTGATATTGTCATCATTTGCACAAAACTTAATGGCAAGAGGAAGACTGAAAGACCAGCCTCCTGCTGCTGCAACTTTTGTAGTCTCCTTAATAACTCCGGAAAACTGAATGTGCTGACCATCATTAGTAGAATCAAGATTTGTAATATCAGATGAAATACCAATCATCTGGCGGATTCGTCCGCCTGCCAGTGAGGTAAAATCTGCGCTGCCTGTATATTTAATTGTATTTATATAATGACTGCTGTCTTCGCTGCCACTTTCATCTTTATAAAAGCGGTTATTGCAAAGCCAGACAAGGTTATTTTTCAAATTAAAGAGTCCGTCTGCAAGAGCAGGATTCCATACAGAAAAACTAAAATTATTGTTGTAGTCTCTCTGCAGGCCCGGATTTTTCGAGTTTACCGGTCCCGGGGTATTTTTATGTCCGCCGTAAAAAATCTCACCGAAAGAAAAATAATTACCATCTCCAAAATAATGAGTAAGACTGGCATTGCCATGGCCGTCTGTAACCTGAGCATTTTTTGCACCAAGAAAGTAACCTTCACCGGCTCCAAAAGGTCCGTCACAAAGAGAAAGATTTCCATCTACTTTATAAAGATAATGATTGCCTGCATAATTTAAAGTACCGTCGGCATTTAAGAAAGTATTTTCTCCCAGCCTGCCGCCGTAAGAAAGTTTTTGAAAAGCAGAATCAAGGAAGCTTTCTGTATTAAAAAATGTTTTGGCAGACACTTCCGCATTCAGAGAAGAAGACATATCATTTTTTTTCATTGTTATGTAAACAACGCCGCCAACAGCACCTTCGTCTTCCACCCCTTCTGTAAAGCCGCCGCGTACAATTTCAATGCGTTCCACCGCATTCAGATTAATCGAAGAAAAATCAAAAGTTCCGTACTGGGCATTATTCACACAGATACCATCAATTACAACGCGAACTGTCTCATCTGTAAAACCGCGGATACTTGGCTTACTTTCCAGACCGTAAGGCCCGTAGCTGAGCACCTGAAGGCCCGCTCTTTCAACAAGGTCACTCAGGTCTTCGTAATGAGCAGCATCTATTTCCTCCGCAGTAATCACAAGCTTCTGCTCAACCGAAGCCGGAATATAAGTTGTAACCTGAGGCAGAGTAATTTCAGTTTCCTGGGCAAATGAGAAAAATCTAAAACTAACGATTGATAGTATAAAAAGAAACTTTTTCATAGATGTTTCCGGTGATTGAGTGCCTGCAAAGCAGGCGTATCGAAATCACCGTAGAACTTCCGGTGGTTGAGTGATGCGAAGCATCGTATCGAAACCACCGGGCGGGGATAATTCAAATAACTATTCTTCTCTTACACATTCAGAATAAAAAGCGAACATATTTTCAATAGTACAAGCTTCTTTTACCTCATCGAGAGTCTGATAGCTTGTAGCAGCAGCCGCTGTTTTTACTGAATTTGCAGTTAAATCTTTATATGCAAAAGCATAGTATGTATCTTTTGGTGTATATTCAGAACCTTTTGTCAAAATACCATAGAGAACACCAGAAGTTTCATCCACTTCATCAATTTCTTCAATTTCCATTTCATACATGCCGAATGCTGTTTCTGCAACAGTATCTTCAGTAATTACAAACTTTTCACCATAAGAAGAAACCCAAGTTCCAATAATACCATCTGGAGCTGCTACAGTATTCTGCTTACATCCAGCCAATGACAAAATTGCAACGAAAGCAAACGCTGCAAACAAACGAGAAAATTTAATGTTTTTCATTATTTCCTACCCGGAAAGCGAACTTGCGCACTTTCCAAAAGTTGAGATATCCTTTCATACGAAAGGCGCGTACCAAAGTTTCCGGGCTCGCAGCAATTACATCTGAAGCCTTCCCAGACCGGACGGTCCAGTGGCAGTTTTCGGATGTATGCGGTGTTTTTATAGTGGTTTTTCTCTGGTGGTTTCGATACGACACTTCGTGTCTACTCAACCACCGCAACCACCGTGTGCACCGCAAACTGCATACCGTTGCGCATTCAGCTCAGGCCTTGCACCTGCTTCCATTGAAATACACGGGCATAGTCTACCATAAAGATAGGTTATTTTACAAGATATTCAGAGAGTTCTTCAGCGCTCAGCATAATCACTTTGGCGCCGTGCTCCTCGAGAAATTTCTTTCCGCGGAAGCCCCAGTCTACACCAATAACATCGAGGCCTGCATTCATGCCTGTCTGCATATCAACATCAGAATCGCCGATGAAAACAGCCTTCTGCCCTTCTGATTTTCCGTCCATACCGGCACGGTTCAAAATCTCATAAATGCCGTCTGGAGCAGGCTTTGGAGGCATACCAGGGCGGCTGCCCGAAATAATATCAAAAAGGCCAGGGAAATAATCATCACAAAGGGCAATTGCGGCAGGCTCTACCTTGTTGGTGTTTACGGCAATTTTGATTCCTGCAGCACGAAGGGCCTTTATGCATTCAGGGATTCCCTCATAAGGGGCAGTCTTAACTGCACAGTGCTCCTCGTAGTAAGAAATAAAATCTTTGAGGATCTTGTCAAAATCCGGATTCTCTCTGCCACCTTCTATGGCACGTTCAATCAGTTTTGGAATGCCGTTTCCTACCATAAAACGTACCTCGTCCAGAGTATGCAGAGGCAGTTTATATTTTCCAAGAATTACATTCAAAGAGTCGGTCATATCATCCAGAGTATTGAGGATAGTACCGTCCATATCAAAAATCGCAAGTGAGTATTTCATAATAGAGCCTATTATATTGAAAGAACAAAAAATAGACAAATGGATTGCTTCGGCTTTCAACCTCGCAATGACGACCTGTAAAAAAAATACAATTTTTCTGTCGAATTTTTATATGTTTTTACTATTTATGATATATAATATTGTATGTATTTATAATATGGAGGACAAACATGGCATGTTTTACAGTTCCTGCTGCAGAAGCAATCATTACAACAGTCGCAGAGAGAATAATTAAATCTAAAGAAAAGAAAATGGCACTTTCTGGCGCCGTTAATACAAAAGCTGATGAAAATGAGGCTCCAAAAATCAGTCTTTCTACAAAAATCGGCTGGCTCAACAAAATGCTCTGGGGTGGTTCTGCCCTTCTCGCTTTTGAGCACGTTTGGCACGGAGAGGTTGTTCCTTTCTTCCCATTCCTTACAGCCGTAAAAGACGGAGAAGCTTCTGAAATGCTTCACGAAATGGCAACTGCCGGCGTCTGCATGGCACTGCTTGTAACCGCTGCCTGGGGAATTATGGTTGGAGTAGTTTCTATGATAGAGAAAAAAGCAAAGAACAATAAATCAGAAAAACTTGCCGGAGGTCTGGTATGACACTTCTTACCACTGTTTTTGCAGCAATAATCTGCACAATACTCTGGTATAAAAAGGAAGAGGCTCGTTCCCTCAAGGTTGGAACTCTCTGCCTTATGTATTGGGGAGCTTCTTTGATGTGGCTCATTGACGCAGTTTTTGAGTATGCTGAACTTGGTGCAGAGTCTTTTGTTCCGGCTCCTCTTGATATGCTCAATGATTTTTATCTTGGACTTTCTGTCGTTGCACTTGGTCTGATAATCTGGCTTGTGATTCTTTTTGTGCGCGATCCTAAGGGTGTCGTAAAATCGGTACTCTTTAAGAAAAAATAATTTAAACTTGAACTTAGAAGATTTTTTCCGTCAACACCGCCGGGTCGCTCTTGCTTTCTCCGGCGGCGTTGATTCTGCCTACCTTTTATATGCCGCCAAAAAATATGCCGAAGAAGTTCGTGCATATTACGTTAAATCTGCATTTCAGCCGGCCTTTGAATTTAATGATGCAAAACGTCTTGCAGAAGAACTTGGTATTAAGCTTTGTATAATTTCTATTGATGTATTAGCAAATGAAAAGGTTCGTTCTAATCCGCCGGACAGATGTTATTACTGCAAACAGACAATTTTTTCTCAAATAGTAAAGCAGGCTGCAGCAGATGGTTTTACTGAAATACTTGATGGAACCAACGCAAGCGATGATGCAGGAGACAGGCCCGGCATGAAGGCGCTGAAAGAATTAAAAGTTCTGTCTCCTCTCCGCATGTGCGGACTAACAAAACAGCGCATCCGGGAGCTTTCCAAAGAAGCGGGGCTTTTTACCTGGAACAAGGCTTCGTATGCCTGTCTTGCCACAAGACTACCTGTCGGTAGCATGATAACTAACGAACGTTTGGAAGTTACTGAAAAGTCTGAAGATTTTTTAATGAGACTAGGTTTTAAAAACTTCCGTGTAAGAATGATTGAAAACAGAGCCAGTAAGTCTGGCACATCCGACACTTCCAAGGCTGCCCCGCTCGCTAAAATTGAAATTACTGAGGAACAGCTTCCCCTCTTTATAGAAAAACGCAAAGAAATCCTTTCTGCGCTGAAAAAAGATTACAGCAAAATCCTGCTAGATTTGGAGACTCGAAATGAAGAGTGAAATAAAAAAATTACTTGAGGGCGTCCGCGACGGAAGCGTTTCTGTTGAAGATGCCCTTCTTGAAATAAAAAAAGAACCTTTTGAAGACCTCGGTTATGCAAAGATTGACCTGCACCGCAAGGCCCGCCAGGGTGCTGCAGAGGTAATCTATGGAGCCGGAAAAACTGCAGAACAGATTATCGGCATTGTAAAGTCGCTGCAAGGAGCAGGCCAGAATACTATTCTTATTACAAGAATGGATGCAGAAAAAGCAAAGGCTGTAGCGGCTGAAATTTCTTTTGATTATCGTAAGGATGCGAGAATAGGAATCGTTGGTAAGCTGCCAGAAGCGGATGGAATCGGAACAATTGTTGTTGCAACCGGCGGCACAAGTGATATTCCTGTTGCGGAAGAAGCAGCCCTTACAGCAGAAGCCTTGGGAAACAAGGTATGCCGTCTTTATGACGTAGGAGTAGCAGGACTTCACAGAACGCTTGCCCATCTTGATGAAATAATGTCTGCAACAGTTATTATTGCAATTGCCGGAATGGAAGGTGCTCTTGCCAGTGTAATCGGAGGTCTTGCTGACTGCCCGGTAATTGCGGTTCCTACCAGTGTTGGTTACGGCGCTTCCTTCAATGGGCTTTCTGCCCTGCTTTCTATGCTGAACTCCTGTGCAAGCGGAGTTTCGGTTGTGAATATTGATAACGGATTTGGAGCGGGATATCAGGCAAGCATGATTAATCATGTGAAATAAATGGATTGCCACGTCGCCCTTTGGGCTCCTCGCAATGACGTTATACAATTTGTCATTGCGAGCCGAAGGCGAAGCAATCCATATAAAACGAGGTGAATTATGAAAACACTATATTTAGACTTACCAATGGGTGCGGCGGGCGACATGCTCAGCGCGGCTCTCTACGAGCTTTTATCTGAAGAAGAAAAGAAAGTTTTTATTGAAGAAATAAATAAGGCCGGAATTCCCGGCGTAACTGTTACCGCAGAAAAGTCCGTTAAGTGCGGAATTACAGGAACTCATTTTACCGTGAAGGTAGACGGACAGGAAGAAGAAAGCCATGATGAACACGAGCACCATCATGATGAAGAGCACTGCTACGAACACGAACATTCACATGACCACGAGCACCACCATGACCATGATCACGAGCATGGGCACCATCACCATCATCATTCCAGCATGGCAGAGATTGAAGGAATCATTAATTCCCTTAAAATCCCGGACAGCGTAAAAAGCGATGTAATAGAAGTTTACAAACTGATTGCAGCGGCAGAAAGCAATGCCCATGGAGTACCTGTTACAGACATCCACTTTCACGAAGTTGGAACTATGGATGCCATTGCAGACATTACCGCAGTCTGTCTGCTTATGAATAAAATTGGCGCCGCAAAGATTTGCGCGTCTGCCGTAAATGTGGGCTCGGGCCATGTTCACTGTGCACACGGTATTTTACCTGTACCAGCCCCTGCTACCGCCTTTATTCTAAAAGAACTTCCCGTTTACAGCGGCCACATCACAGGAGAACTTTGTACGCCGACCGGAGCTGCCCTGCTCAAGCATTTTGTAAGCAGCTTTGGAAACATGCCACAGTTAAAAATCACAGGTATTGGCTACGGCATGGGTAAAAAAGATTTTGAAGCAGCAAACTGCGTACGTGCAATGCTTGGAGAAGGAGACGAAGCCCTTGAGCAGATTCTGGAATACACCTGCAACCTCGACGACATCAGCGCAGAAAGAATTGCCTTTGCAATGGAGCAGCTTTTTGCGGCAGGCGCAGTTGAAGCATATACAATTCCGGTAACAATGAAAAAGTCGCGTCCCGGTCATCTGCTTTGCGTAATGTGCCGCGAGAGCGACAAGGATAAGATTCTTCAGACAATCTTCAAGCACACGACAACTCTCGGAGTACGCGAAAACATTAGCAGAAGATATTTTCTGGACCGCAGTATAGAAACTGTAAGCACAGAGTTTGGTGATATCAGAATTAAACGGGCAGAAGGCTACGGCGTAAAAAGAGAAAAATATGAATACGAAGACCTGGCGGCAATTGCCCGCAAGACAGGTTTGAGTATTGATGAGATTAATAACAGATTGCTTCGTCGCTAAGCGACTCGCAATGACGGCACAGGAATAAAAAATGGCAGATTTATCACACAGAAAAGCAGAGGCTAAAGTTCAGATAAAGGGAGCAGATGGAAAAGCTCTTGCAAATACTAAGGTTCATATTAATCAGATTAATCACAAGTTTTTATTTGGCTGCGGAGCCTTTGAAACACTTCCTTACACTAACGGCACTCCCGACGCCACACAAGAAGACCGCATGCAAAAGTGGCTGGGACTTTTCAACTACGGAACTCTGCCATTTTATTGGGGCGGCTTTGAACCGGAAGAAGGATCACCACACACCCAGCAGCTCATGAATGCTGCAAAATTTCTTAAGAGCAAGGACGTTACCGTAAAGGGCCATCCTCTCTGCTGGCACACCGGCTGTGTACCCTGGCTTATGAACTATGACAACAAGACAATTCTTGAAAAGCAGCTGGCGCGCATTCACCGCGAAGTAGAAGGCTTTAAGGGCCTGATTGATATGTGGGATGTTATCAATGAAGTTGTAATCATGCCGATTTACGACAAGTATGATAACGCCATCACAAGAATCTGTAAGGAACTTGGCCGCGTTGGACTCGTTAAAAAAGTTTTCGATGCAGCCCAGGAAAGTAATCCGGATGGAATCTTCCTTATTAATGATTTTAATCTTTCAACAAACTATGAGATTTTGATTGACGGCTGTCTGAATGCAGGCGTTCCAATCAAGACAATCGGTCTGCAGTCTCACCAGCATCAGGGCGTATGGAGTCTTGAAAAAACTGAAGAGATTCTCAGCCGCTTTGAACACTTTGGACTTCCAATTCACTTTACGGAAAACACGATTGTTGCAGGGCCTCTAGTTGCACCGGAAATTACAGACCTTCAGGACGCCCACTACGATGACGATGCCGCGACTCCGGAGCTGGAGCAAAAACAGGCGGCAGACCTTGAAAAGATGTACAGAAATCTTTTTGAAAATCATCCTCTTGTTACTGCCATTACAAACTGGGACTTTGGCGACGGAGCCTGGCTCAACGCACCAAGCGGCGTAATCAGAAAAGACGGTTCTCTTAAGCCTTCATATAATACTCTCCACCATCTGATTAAAGAAGAATGGCACACAGAGTACGATGCTACTACAGACGCAGAAGGCTATGTAAGTGTAAGCGGCTTTAAAGGCAAGTACGAAATCACCGCAGGGGATATAAAGGTTGATTATAAGTTAGCTTAGAGAGAGTAATAATACTACATAAGTTATCAGGGTTTTAGGGGCAAAGCCCCTAGGAGAAGGGGTAGCGGACAAGCAACAAAGCGGAGAGAAGCGGCCCTGCTTGCAGGGGCGCTTCATGGAGCGACTTGCTTGGGAGCGAGGGGGAGACTTCCCCCTTCAACATCCCTATTTTCACATTTTCTTTTCTATGATAATATACTTTCACTATGGATTTGATTAAGAAGCTTGATGAATGCGAAAAACGCTTTAAGGAAGTAAGCGACCTTGTAATGGATCCTAACCTCGTAAAGGATCCGAAGAAGTACAAGGACACAATGCGCGAGCACGGATATTTGACTGAATTGTGCGCGCTTTATGATGAGTACAAAAAAGTTCTCCAGGGCATTCAGGATGCCAAAGAAATGATTACCAACGAAGACGACGCAGAAATGCGCGAGATGGCCCGAGAAGAACTTAAGGAACTGGAAGAAAAACAGCCTAAGCTTGAGGAAGAAATTAAACTTAAACTTGTTCCGCCTGATCCTCTTGATGAAAAGAATATTATTCTTGAAATCCGTTCGGCAGCCGGTGGTGATGAGGCTTCGCTTTTTGTACGCGACCTTTGGGAAATGTACACTCACCTCGCAGAACGCAAGGGCTGGAAAACTGAAACTATGGAAGCTCAGGAAACTGAGGTCGGTGGTTTCAACAAAATCGTAACTTCTATCAGCGGTAAGTTTGTTTACGGAACTTTGCGCTGGGAATCTGGTGTTCACCGCGTTCAGCGAGTTCCTGCAACAGAAAGCCAGGGCCGTCTGCAGACTTCTACTGCAACTGTTGCCGTTCTTCCTGAAGCCGAAGAAACTGAAATTGAAATTAAGCCGGGCGATGTTCGCGTTGACGTAATGCGTGCCGGTGGACCTGGTGGACAGTGTGTAAACACAACTGACTCTGCCGTTCGTCTTACTCATATTCCGACCGGTCTTGTTGTTATTCAGCAGGATGAAAAGTCTCAGATTAAGAATAAGGAAAAGGCCTTCCGCGTACTCCGTGCCCGCCTCTTTGACCTTGAAGAAAGCAAGAAGCAGGAAGAGCGTGCAGCGGCTCGAAGCAGCATGGTTGGTTCTGGTGCCCGCTCTGAAAAAATCCGTACTTACAACTTCCCTCAGGACCGCGTAACAGACCACCGCATCAACTATTCGGCTCATAACCTTCCATCTTTCATGATGGGTGAAATGGACGATATGTTAGACGCGCTTAACGTTTACGCTAAGGAAGAGCAGCTTAAGTCGGATATTACTGAGTTATAATTTTGACACTACAAAATATAAAATCCCAAATCATAAAAGAACTTTCGCAGACTTCGCCTAGCGCAAAACTGGATGCGGAAGTTCTTTTATCATATAGTCTTGGTTTTTCAAAAACAGATCTCTTGCTCAAACGAGATTACGAAGTTCCTGCCGACAAAGAAGCCTGGCTTAACGACGCCGTAACCCGCCGCGCCGCAGGCCTGCCTATCGCCTACATCACCGGCCACAAGGAATTTTACGGCTACGACTTTCTTGTAACTCCCGACGTTTTAATTCCAAAGCCCGACACAGAAATTCTGGTTGAACGCGCAGTAGACGTTATTCTTTCTATGATGGATGCCCGCGGAGAAAATCTTTTGACTGTCTGCGACATGTGTACCGGAAGCGGCTGTATTGCTCTTGCGGTGGCAAAGACTCTGCTGGAAGATGAAAGAGTTGCGCCAGAGCAGCTGCCAAAGTTTACACTTGCTGACCTCTCCGAGCCCGCGTTGGACATTGCCCGCCGTAATACCGCTGCCCTCTTCTCGGAACATGGCTCTCTTGTAATGTCCCGCTTCAACTTTGTACGCACTAATCTGTTCGATGCAATTTCTGAGGCAATTAAATACGACGTAATTCTTTCAAATCCGCCTTATATTCCACACACAATGGTAGATGAGCTTTTGCGCGACGGCCGCAGCGAACCGCGCCTTGCTCTGGATGGAGACATAACTCTGACAGGAGACCGGGCCCGCGAAGCAGACGGGCAGGCAAAAGATGACGGCCTTGAAATTATAAGAAACCTAATTCCGCAGGCCCAGGCACATTTAGCACCGCGAGGCACTGTCCTTATGGAGACAGGGGAATACAATGCGGAGGCTACGGCGGCAATTGCAGAAGGAATGGGTTTTAATACGGAGATTCATAAAGATCTTGAGGGGCAGTTGAGAGTTGTTGAAGCATGGATTGCCACGTCGCTGCGCTCCTCGCAATGACGAAGCCTGTGTCATTGCGAGCGAAGCGAAGCAATCCATTAGAGCTCTTCTGCCTTGGTAAAAAAGAGACTTATTCCTTCATTAGGAAATCGTTCCTTTACAGCAGCCACCACAGCCTTTACCTTCAACGCATCTTCCTTTTCTACATAAGTAAAAAGTACAAAGTTCATTTCCGGCCATACGGTGTCGCCGAGTTTTTTAGTGCGGCCGCCACGGCCATGGATTTCCGGAATCACAGTATACTGAATCGAAGGAATTTTCTGTTCAAGGAGTTCTGTAATATCTTCCTGAACCGACTGGTTTGAAATTATTTCTGCACGATATAAATCTGCCATTACTCGTCCTCCTCATGGAGGGTGGTTTCGATACACTCGCTACGCGAGCACTCAACCACCGCACCAACCTGCTTCTTTTCACGCTTACGCATAACCAGACTATAGAGTACCGGGATTACCAGCAATGTAATAAAGGTAGAAGAAATCAAACCACCTACTACTGCAATCGCAATAGGACGAACCATGCTTGACTGACCTTCTGTTGTAAAACACATAGGCAGCATACCAAGAATTGTTGTAAGGGTTGTCATCAAAACCGGGCGGAAACGGCTCTTACCGGATTCAAGGCAGGCCTTTTTAAGCTCAAGTCCGCGGCCAACAAGAATGTTAGTGTAGTCTACCAGAATAATACCGTTATTTACAACAATACCTATCAGCATGATTACACCAACCGCAGTCATAAAGGAAAGAGGTTCACCAATAATCTTATGAATTAAAATTACACCAATTACAATAAACGGCATGGTAGCAAGGTTGATAAGAGGCGCCTTGAAAGATTCGTAGGTTGCAGCCATAACACCAAATACCATAAGGATTGCCATAATTGCAATTTTTGCATAAAAACTGTACTGCTCCATTGTATCCTTCCAGGCACCCTTGTAATTAACTATAACAGAATCCGGAATAATTACATTTTCCTGAATTGCAGCCTTAATTTCTTCTTCAATTACGTTATCATTTTCTTCTGTAAGGTTGCTGGCCCGGACATGGATGATTCGCTTCTGGCTTTCGCGGCGGATAGAAACAGGACCAAGACCTTTTTTGATTGAAGCAAAGTTTGCAACACTGACCATACCGCCGTTACCACGAACATAAATTGACTCAAGGTCGTTGATTGTCTTACGGTCTTCCGGACGGTAGGCAACAACTACGCTGTAGTCTTTACCATTGCTCTTGTAAGTGCAGGCGGTAGAACCGTTGATTGCATAATTAATTTCGCGGGCAACAGTTGCAATATCTACACCCATGTTATAGGCTCGCTCACGGTCAATTACAATTTCAACCTGAGGCAAACCTTTATCCATACTTACAGAAGGTTCACTGATTTTTTTGTTTGCGGAAATTACATCCCGGATTTCTTCTGCAGTATCAAGAGCGGCGTCCAGATCATCTGAAAGAAGAACAATATCAACACTGCTTCCCATCCACTGGCCGCGGAAGCCTTCGCTAAAGGAAAGGCGGGCACTAGGGAATTCTGCAAAATGCTTACGGAGTTTATTCTGCATCTCCTGAGCTGAATCTATCTGCTTGGCAGATTCCGGAAGGGCAATTGTGATGGAACCGCGGTTTGTATTTCTTCCGCCGATAGAAGTTGTAATTGTTTTTACACCCTTACATTCTTCTTTTGCATAAGCTTCCAGGGCCATTACAACTTCCTTGGTTTCTTCAAAAGGAGTTGCAGTTGCCATGTTGATATTAAGCTGAACCTGGTCATCACGACCGGCAGGAATCTGATTAATCTGCATAGTCGGAATAAAAGCAAAGGAAATTATAAGTACACAGACTGCGGCAATTATAGTTATAAGGCGATTATCAAGAGCCTTTTGTAAAACCTTTGCATATATTCTTGTAAAGAACTGAATGATGCCTTCAAAAAATCCGTATATAGCTTTTAATACAGGATTTGTTACCGGCTTTTCTTTACGGTTTGAAAGCGGCAGGAATTTTCCGGCCAGAACCGGTACAAGGAAAATAGCAACAAGTAGAGAAGAAACAAGGGCAATTACGATAGTGAAAATTGCGGCCTTGAACATCTGTCCCATAAAGCCAAGATCCTTGATAAAGAAAATGAATGGAAGGAATACACAGATTGTTGTAAGGTTTCCGGAAATTACCGACATGAGCATTTCCTGAGAGCCAAGAATTGCAGAGGTACGAGGCTTAGCACCTCGCTGCCGGTAGGCGTAGATATTATCAATCATTACGATTGAGGCATCTACAATCATACCAACTCCCAGAATCAAACCTGTAAGAGTCATCATGTTCAACGTTAGTCCGAACATACTCATTGCAAAAAGTGTAATGATGATAGAAAGCGGAATAGAAATTGAAATGATGATTGTAGACTTAAAGTTCTGTAAGAAGATAAAGAGAATGATTACCGCGAGAATAAGTCCCTGCCAGGCAGAAGTAATCAAAGTATTGATTGTTTCGCGGATGGCATCAGTTGAGTCCTGAATAATCTGAAGAGTTACATCCGGCGGAAGATTATTTTCTGCCTGCTCAATTTTTTTGTAGACATTGTTTGCAACAGTAACCGAGTTTGCATCAGACTGCTTTGAAACACTTATGTAAACACCCTTTTCACCGTTGATAAAGGATTCCTGGGTTGTATCTCCATATCCGATTGAAGCTTCACCAATATCACGAAGACGGATACTGTAACCGTTTATTGTTGCAATAACTGTATCATTAATTTCATCAAGACTGGTATACTCACCTGTGGTACGGACAATGTAATTTTTGTGTCCTTCCTGAACCTTACCACCACCAAGCTCCATGTTCTGTCTTGAAAGAGCACTTGTAACTGTAGGCACTGTAAAGCCGTAAGCAGCCATACGGTTCTGGTCCAGTTTTACGTTTACCTGGGCAGCACGTCCTCCGTAAACCTCAGCTTCACCTACACCATCAGCCTGCTCAAGAATGCTTACTACATTGCTTTCTGCAATTGATTTAAGGTCATCTACAGAGCGGTTACCGCGAATAAGGATTCGCATGATTTCGCCGTTGTCGCCGGAAAAGCGGAAAATTGTCGGAGTACCGGCATTGTCCGGCAGGGCACGTTTTACACGGTCAAGTTTATCGCGGACATCATTCATAGCCGCTGTAAGATCTGTTCCATATTCAAACTCAAGCGAAACGTTTGAAGAACCTTCGTTCGAAGTAGAAGTAAGATTCTTAAGACCGTTTACACTCATAACCGCACTTTCGATCAGTCTGGTTATAGACTTTTCAACAGATTCCGGGTCTGCATTAGGATAAGAAGTATTAATAGAAAGAGAAGGATTTTCCATTTCCGGCAGGAGGGCAGTTGCAACGTTACTCAAAGTAAAGATTCCCAGCATGCCGAAAAGAGCAAATACAATAAGAATGAGAACCGGATGTTCAAGGGTTTTGCGACTTAAACTCATTATTTTTTACCCTCTGGCTTTGGGCCTTTTTCGCCACCTTTGTCTGCAGGTGGAGCTGCTTCTACAAACTCAACGTTTCCGCTGATATCCCTTACCTTAGCACCTTCGTACAAAGAAAGCATACCTTCGAGTACTACAACTTCACCAGCGGAAAGGCCTTCAACAACCTGATTGTAGCCGTCTATACTCTTACCTCGGGTAACCTTACGCTTTGTAACAGTGGAGTCATCTTTTACGATGTAGAGGTAATATTCATCGCTGTTTTCTACAAAGGCATCCTGCTGAATTACAGGGTAGCCGCCAAAATCAACAGTAAAGAGTTTAACGCGGGCAAACATACCGGCATTAACCTTGTCGTAGTGCTTATCAAAATTCAAAATGATTTCTTTTGTACGGGTAGAAGGGTCAACTACAGGAGAAATGCGGACTACAGAAGCCATAAACTTTTCTTCGCCGTAAGCCTGCAGGGTGATTTCTGCCTTCTGGCCGATTGCAATATCTGCAACATAGCGCTCCGGAACCTTTGCGGTAATCTGAAGGTTATTGATATCTCCAATCTTTGTGATTACAGAAGACATGCTGACCTTCTGTCCAATTTTTACAGGAGAGGTAATAATACTTCCGTCGATTGGGGCAGTAACCGGGCTCTTTGCATAATAGCTTCCAGGTTCTGAAGGGTCGATGTAGGCAATTACATCACCAGCCTTAACTGGAGAACCGAGCGACACCTTCATATCAACTACCTTACCACCAATTGAAGGAAAAACTTCTATAGATTTCTGAGTTTCGATTTCGCCGTTTGTTAATACGAAATCGGTAATGGTCTGATTTTTGGCTACGGTAGTACGAACCGCAGTTGCAGTCTGCTGACCACGACCTCCACCAAAGCCACCGAAGCCGCCCGGCCCGCCTGCAGCTTCCTTTTTCTTTTTTGAAGAAAGATTAATCAAAAAAACACCTGCTGCCGTAACAGCAAGAAGAACAATCACAATAATCCATGTGGAAGTTTTTTTTCCGCTCATATCAAAACCTCAATATTTCTATTTATCTTCTTTTCCAAGGGTACCAAAAGGAAGCCCCAGTGTATTTTCCAAATCAAGTACTGCGCTTATAAGCTCGAACTTTTTTGATTCTCTGTCTGTTTTAGCCTTCAAAAGAGCATCTGCCGTACTCTGCAGGGTAAGCAAATCCCGCGAACCGTGATTATAAGCTGTAAGTGTCATATCATAAGTCTTCTGGGCCAGCTCAACATTGCGGTCAATCAAATCCATCTGGCTCTGTTTCTGAAGGATGTTTTTGATGCTGTTCTGGAGATTCAGAGCTGCAGTCGTTCTTTCGTTCTCAAGCTGAAGCTTAAGATCCTGCAAGGCAGCCTTCTGGCTTGCAATGCTGTTGGCTCCATTTGACCATGGAAGGTAGCCGTCAAGTGGAATACGAAGGCTTAAAGAAAGAGAATGATTTTCCTGATTCTGTTTAAAATCTTCTACACTATCGTTTCCGCCTAAGCCCCAGGAATAACTTGCAGAAAGTGATGGCCCGTAGGCTGAAAATCTTGTTGCAAGTAAAGAGTTTTCCTGCTGCTCTATACTGGCCTTTAATTTTTTGATGGAAGGCAGTTCCTCAACAGTCTGATTTACAGAAAAAGATTCCGGCGGAACTGCATCTGAAAGAGAACCCGAAAGCTCAATTTTTTCATTCTGCGAAAGGCCAAGAGTCTGCTTAAATGAAGCAATATTGTTCTGATAAGCAATTTCTGCAGATTCAATATTAGGACGAAGGCTTTCGTAGCTGTACTGAGACTGCAAAAGATCCAGTTCAGAAAGCTGACCACGGTTATACTTGTCACGGTTATTTTCATAACGGATGCGTGCAGTTTCCATATTGCGGCGCTGCAGATTCATACTCTCTTTAGTATAAAGAAGGCTGTAAAAAAGCTTACGAACATTCAGCTCTATCTGGCGAACAGCATCTTCATAGGAAGTTTTTCCGCTTTCGTACTGAAGACTAGCGGCCCTTATTGAAGTGTACAAAGAAGGTGTAAGAGAAAGGCTTACAGAAGCCCCCATTTGATAGGTATATTTCTGTTTTGCCTCCATATCTGTAACGATGCCATCCAGAGGCTTAGTAAAACTTCCGCTCAAACTAGCAGAAGGACTTACCCCGTTCCAGGAGGTTTTATTGCGGCGTTCCAGAGTTTCAAGGCTGATTCTCTGGCGTTTTAACGAAATATTATTATCCGCTGCCAGAATAACGGCCTCATCTACAGTGATAGTTCTGACTTTTTCTGAACCAGCCTGTGCATTCAGGGAAAAAGCGCAGAATAAAGCAATTGCTGCAAAAATTATACGTTTCATATTCTTTCCATTATATATACTCATATACAATATAACAAAATAACAAATTATTTTATAGAAAATTACTATATCATTTTAGAAAAATCTGTTATTTTTTATTTATGAGCAGCGAGAAAGTTTTTTCATCTGATGTAAAGAATTCAGCTGCACTTCTGGAAGAGTTTTTCTCAAAACACGAATATCTTTCTTCCGAAGAAAAGGCTGAAGTATCAAAAGCATGGTCTCTTCTTGTAGAAAAAGCCGGCGACAGAGTTCGCGAGTGCGGTAAGCCTTACTATCTCCACCCTCTCAGGGTTGCAAACATTCTGGCCGAAAGCAAGCTCGACAGCCCTACCCTGGTAGCCGCCATCCTTCATTCCATAAAGGATTTTGATGTAAGCGATGAAGAGATTGCTAAAGAGTTCGGCGAAAACATCAGTAAAATCGTTCTTACAGTAAATAAGATTCTCAATCTGCCTATAAACACAAAGACAATGCATCAGTCAGATGCCATCCGTAACATGCTTTTTGCCATGTGCGACGATGCGCGTATTATTCTGATTACCCTTGCCGACCGCCTGGACCGAATCCGCAATATCAAGAGCTTTACAGCAGCCGACCAGCACATGATTGCCAGCGCCGTTATAGAAATCTGGGCTCCACTTGCAGACAGACTTGGAATGCAGGCAGAAAAAAATGAATTTGAAGATTTGAGCCTTAAATATACTAACCCTTCTGTTTTTCAGCAGATTAAGGCAATTGTTTCTCAGAAAAAAGATGAACGTGCCAGCTATCTGGAAAAGGCAGTTAACAGCATTTATAAATCAGCTGATAAGATGGGTATGAAGATTGAAATTCAAAGCCGCGCGAAACACTTTTATTCAATCTATCAGAAAATGAGAAAACGCAATAAGGAAGCCGGAGAACTTTTTGACCTGCTTGCCCTTCGCATTCTCTGTAATACTCCGGCAGAATGCTACACTCTTGTTGGAATTGTACATGGACTGTGGAAGCCTCTGGATGGTCGTTTTAAGGACTACATTGCTATGCCAAAGGCAAACGGATATCAGTCGCTGCACACAACAGTTATGTGCGAAGGAAAGCCTCTTGAGATTCAGATCCGCACCCACGACATGCACAACATGGCTGAGCACGGAATTGCTTCTCACTGGCTCTATAAAAAAGGATCTTCCCGCGAGCTGATTGAAGAAGACCGTCTTGCCATTTACAACAAGCTGCAGCAGTTTAAAGACAGTCTCACAGAAGGTAACAATTTTGAAACCCTAAAAAACGAACTTCTTGGCGACGAGATTTACGTATTCACACCAAAGGGAGATGTAAAAAAACTTCCTATGGGCGCAACCGCAATCGACTTTGCCTATGCGGTTCATACAGCTGTCGGTGAAAAAATTATTGCCGCTAAGGCAGACGGAAAAATCATTCCGCTTTCGCGCCCTCTGCAGAACACTCAGATTATTGAAGTAATCACAAATCCTCAGGCTCATCCTACAGAGTCTCAGCTTAAGCTTGTAAAAACTACAAAGGCTCACCAGAAGATTCACTCCTGGCTTATGGCTAACGACCCTACCTTCAGTGAACGACTGGCCCTTAAAGCAGAAGAAGCGGCGAACGCAGCAGGAATCGAAGGAACAGTAGGACTTGCAGGCGGCGGAGCAACACACTTTATCCGGGCAAAAAAATCCCGTCCTAAAAAGGGAAAGCCGGAAGCAGCCCCGGAGCAGAGACCTCGTAAAAAATGCGGTGTACTTGTACAGGGAGAACGCAGGGTCCTTTACAATATTGCTCAGTGCTGTAAACCTGAATATCCGGATCTGATTGCGGGCTATGTAACAAGAACTAAGGGTGTTTCAATTCACCGCGCCGACTGTCTCATTTACCAGCGCATTCCTCATAAAGAAGAACGCAGCGTTGAAGTACAGTGGGACGATTAGTCTGAGAACTCGGCAAATGCTTTTCCGTTTTCTTCATCAACATGAAGAATAGTCCAGGCCTCATTGAATCTGAAAGAAGGACAGCAATAATCTTTCAGACCTATGTCCTTATAATTGCAGCAATGATCATGACCGCCAAAATAACAGAAAACTTTATTCTGCAAAAATAATTTAATTAAAAGATTTCTTTCCGTTGTATCTCCGAGGCCAAAGGCAAGACGATATTCCGTGAGCGGATAATGCGAAAAAACGATTTTAGGTGAAGGGTCATTTTCAATCGCTTTTCTTAAAATATCATATTGTTTTGTACCAAGAGTACCATCACCTGTGTCGAAGCTATACCAGGAAAAGTTTGAAGTTTTGAAGGAATAAAATGATGAATGAGGATAACAGTTTTTCTGCCAGTTTCCCCAATGCGATTGATAGATATCATGATTTCCACAGGTATTAAAAACAATTTTTATTCCGTAAAGAGATTTTAAGTTTTGGCAAAAATCAAGATATTCATCATATTCTGCCTGACATCCTGTATCAACAGCATCTCCAAGACAGATTGCAAACTTAGGTGCAGCAGCAGTTCCCTTTACAGAATCAAGCCAGTTATAAAGGCATTCAAGAGGTGCATCCTTGAATTTATAACCAAAATGCGAGTCAGTTATAATTAAAACATTATAGCTCCCTGCCAGAGAGGAAATTCCTGACTCTGCAAAGACAGAATCTGTTTCATCATCAAGACAAAGCATTTCTTTTGATCTGCAGTCAACATTGTTTCCGTCATAGAAAATATTCCAGCTGCCGTAACAGGATGTAAAAAGAAGAGACGTAATAACTGTAAAAATCTTAAGCCAGTTTTTTTTCATCAGAAATACACCTTAATTGCCGTTTTATAAATGCATTCATTCAAATAAACTGCACTTGTTATCATATCAACATATTTAAATGATAAAGTTGATTCTAAACTTACATTATCCCTAAACTTATAGTCTGCTCCAAACTTAAAAAATGGAGTTCCTAAGAGAGGATAATCATAATAATCAACAGAAGCAATTGAACACCATACATTAAAGGCTGAGTTGATGTTCCAGTCGAATCTTAATCCAAGGAAAAAAGAATTCTTAAAAAGATTCAGCTGATAATTATTCACTTCATCAATAATTGATTTTTTAAGCATTAAACCAATTGCAAAATTTACATTAAAGAAGGAAGTCTTGCACCAGCAGAATCTGAGAGACGGAAGAAAATCATTTTCTGAGAACTCATTATAATATCTTGTAAAATGATAAGTAAAGCCAAGGCCAGCTCTGAACATACCATAGAAAGTCGGCATATAAAAAGCGTTGCCTGTAAAATCAAATGTATGAGGTTGAAATACGCTACCGCAGTCAAAATAAAGTTCTTTACAATCTGCAGTAAAAGAAGTATCGAAAGCAAAAGAACCTGCATGCAAGTCGTTTTTTAACCAGAGAGAAAATCCTTCTGAAATGGACATTTCCGGTTTACCCTTTGTAAAAAAATTCACGTTCTGACAAAAGGCTGAAACAGAAAAAAAGAAGAAGCAGATTATCAGAAAATTCTTTTTACAGATTTTTTTGCAGGCAGTCATTTTCATCTTCCTGTATCCCGGATTTTTCCTTCTACATAATCGGGGTCAAGAGTTCTAAGCAGAGTTCCATCCGGCAGCTTATGCTTAAGGTAAAGTGCTGTTGGATGGCCGTCGCAGGTCCAGTTCATTTTAAGCCCGGTTTCTGAGTCTATGATTTCCCATTCGTCTGCTGGCACTTTGAGAGAGCAGAATTCCGGAGAAACAAATTCAATTACTTCGCCGGCACGAATCATATTCATACCCTTGCAGTCGTACATGTGCCAGCCCTCTTTTTTTTCAAAGCTGATGATACGGCGGTCCGGATGAATCTCGTAGTCTTTTAAACGGGCTTCTCGGGCCGCAGGGTGCATAGCTTCGAGTTCTTTTTGTGCAGCATCGTAGCGGGCGTGACCTTCTGTATAAAGTTTATCAAAAGCGGCGCCTGTAATTTCCTCGCCGATTTCTGCCGCCAGCTGATATTTACTGTCGCTGGCACCAGTAGTAGTTTCATCGGCATTTGACTTATCGTAGTAAAAACCTGTTGTACTTTCGCGGTGGGCAACATTGTCGAGCTCTGCAATATATGGTGCAGCCTCTTCTGAAGTAAGTTTTCCTTCCAGGGCATCCAGAGCTTTTCTATAAGCTCGTGTTACCATGGCAACATAATAAACACTCTTCATGCGGCCTTCAATTTTAAGGGAATCAACTCCGGCGTCGCGAAGGTCTGCAAGATGCTCAATCATGCGAAGGTCTTTAGAAGAAAGAATTGCTGTAAAACCATCGCCCTCAAAAACCGGGAACTTTTCGCCAGGCCGCTGCTCTTCTTCCAAAGTAAGAAGACCGCTCTGAGCAAGGGCGCGCGCAGCCTCTAAGTTTTCAGCATCAGTCTTGCCGTCCACCTTAAAGTTCCAGCGGCAGGTGTGAGAGCAGAAACCACTCTGAGCTGAGCGACCTGTAAGATAGGCGCTCATAAGACAACGGCCTGCGTAGGCAATACACATTGCCCCGTGAACAAAGGTTTCGAGCTCCATATCAGGAACCGAGTCTTTAATACGGCGAATCTGTTCTATTGAAATTTCACGGCCAAGGACAACACGGCTGAAGCCCAGCGACTTATACATCTTAACCGCTTCGCTGTTTACGCAGCTGGCCTGTGTCGAAAGATGAAGCTGGGCATTAGGAAATTCTTTTTGAAGCAGAGGAACAATACCAATATCCTGAACAATAAAAGCGTCTATAGGATACTGCTTAAAATAATCTAGGTTAGCTTTAAGAGCATCAATTTCTTCGTCGTGAAAAGAAATATTGAGAGCGCAGTGAAGGCGGCGACCGGGAAACTTTTCTTTAAGAGCCTGCACCTTTTTATATTCGTCTTCGTAAAAATTATCTGCCTTTACGCGGAGGGAAAATTTCTTTAAACCGATATAAGCGGCATCTGCTCCGTAGGCATAAGCATAATATAATTTTTCAACATTGCCGGCCGGCGATAAAAGTTCCATAAAATCTCCACTGTCATCCTGAAACAAGTTCGGAATGACTTTTCTCCTAAGCCTCAGACTTCAAACTGTGTTCAAGCTTTGGCTTGTTTTCTATCTGTACTGCAGCCTTGTCCATAGTTCCTTCAGTTACAACCTTACCAACCTTATCAAGAGCAAGATGAGATTCGTGAAGATATTCATCTGCCATCTGGAACATAAACATCATGTTTGGCCAGATATCAAGTACACATTCATTTCCCGCATTCTGCAGATTAAAGGCAAACTCTTTTGCATCATCCAGAAGAATTTCTTTTTCACCCATCTGAATAAACACCGGTGGAAAATTCTGGAGGGAATCATCCCCCGCAAGCAGAGGAGAAACCATAGGACTTTTTGTATTTGATTCGTAAGTATAAATTGAAGAGCTCTTGCGAAGGACGTCGCCGCTCATAACCTCGTCGCTGATTTTTTTTGTTTGAATCAACTTTGAACATTCAGACACATCAAGCCATGGAGAAAAAAGAATTACCTGTTTGATGCAGGAACGGTAGCGTTCGCGTAAATTAAAAATCAGGGAACAGGCAATTGGAGCGGCAGAGCTGTCGGCGGCAATAATTACTTCCGGCAGCTGTGGCTTAGCTCCTTTTTCTGCATTGAGTGAGCAGGCAATCTGTTCTTCTGTAAAAAGCGATTTGAAAACATTCTGAATATCTTCGTTAGCGGCAGGGAATGGGAAAGCCGGAGCCAGGCGGTACTCTGGAACAACTACGCGGCAAAAACATTTTGTTGCAAGAGATGCACAGAAACTGGCATAAGCAAGGCGGGAACCGCCCACAAAAGAGCCTCCGTGAATATAAAGCATTACCCTGTTTGAAGAATAGATTTCTGGTGCCAGCACGTCGCATTCTACATTGCCGTATTTATATTCAGTGCGCTCAACTCCGTTTGGAAGGAATACAGTTTTAAAGCCTTCGTCGAGTTTTGCGCGGAAAGTGTCTACATTTGATTTTGATCCAAAGGTAAGCAGTTTAAGCTTTTTAATTGCACCTTTGCGGTCGTTTTTGTTTTCCATAGCTGATTATTATAGCAAAAAATCTTGTGTTCTGCTACAATAGGCGTCAATACACAAACAGGAGGATATTCTATGCCAATAAAAATTCAGTCAGATTTACCAGCATGTTCAATACTTGAAAAAGAGAATATCTTCGTCATGACCGAAAAGAGGGCCCTGGAGCAGGACATTCGTCCGCTTAAGATTGCCATCGTTAATCTTATGCCTAACAAGGAAGTTACAGAAACTCAGCTTCTGCGCCTTTTGGGTAACACTCCCCTTCAGATTGAAATCTCCCTTGTTCACATGGAACATCATACCAGCAAAAATACTGATGAAAGCTATCTGGACCGTTTTTACATTCCTTCCAGCGAGCTCTACAATCAGAAGTTCGACGGCATGCTGATTACCGGTGCCCCACTCGAGCAGATTGAATTTGAAGATGTAGACTACTGGGATGAGCTTTGCAAAATCATGGATTACGCAAGACAGAACGTTTACTCTACCCTTTATTTGTGCTGGGGCTGCTTTGCGGGGCTTTATCATCATTATGGAATTCCAAAGCATGGTCTCGAAAGAAAGATGTCAGGCATTTTTATGAACGAACGCTGTGTTGATGGAGACCCTCTGCTGCGAGGCTTTGATGACACCTTCCCTATTCCGCAGAGCCGCCACACTACTCTTGTTAAGGAAGATATCTTAAAGCATCCGGAGCTGGTAATTCTTGCAGAAAGTGCAGAAGCCGGTGTTACTATTTTAAAATCAAAAGACAACCGAGAAATCTTTATGACTGGCCATCTTGAATATGACACAATGACTCTGGCCCAGGAATATTACCGCGACACAGACAAGGGAATGAAGGTTCCGCTGCCAAAGAATTACTTCCCTACAAATAACGTAAACCGTATGCCTACAAGTTACTGGCGGGCAACGGCACATCTCTTCTATTCAAACTGGCTCAACTACTACGTTTACCAGGCAACGCCGTTTAATCTTTCGTCTATTAAGTAGCGAAAACCAATAACACGTCCGAAAAAAAAGCCCATTATCTACGCGGCTGTGACTACGCTGACAGCCAGTCAAGCTGGCTGCAGCGCACCACAGAGTGTAGCTAATGGGCTAATTTTTTTTCGGACTTGCCGTTTTTGGCTTTCGTTCCGTTAATAACTTATTAGTCTTCCTCTGTCAAAGCTTCAGTTGTGTGAACTGTAACTGTTGTGTTGTAGCAGTCGAACATCTTGTCTACATCGGCTGGACGGGTCTTTGATGTACAGAAGCTTACTACAGGAACGATAATCAGAGATGCGAGCATGCTGAATACACCTGAGTAAAGTGAGTTCTTGAAAATCAATCCGAGAACTGGTCCTGAAACATGGCAAAGACCAAGAGAAATGGACAGCTGAATAATCATCATTACTACACCAAAGCAGAATGATGTTGCAACTGCAGCCTTGCTTGTTTTCTTCCAGTAAAGACCGTAAAGGAAAGGAGCAAGGAAGGCACCAGAAAGAGCACCCCATGAAACACCCATGAGCTGAGCAATGAAGGTTACCTTTGACTTAGCCTGAACAATTGCAATTACAGCAGAAATCACAATGAATACTGCAACAAAGATGCGGAGTACAAAGAGGTTCTGCTTATCAGATGATTCCTTCTTCTTGAATGAGTTGATGAAGTCGAGTGTAAGAGTTGAGCTTGATGTCAAAACAAGAGAAGAAAGAGTAGACATAGAAGCAGACAAAACAAGAATCAAAACTATAGCGATAAGTACATCACCGAGTCCAGAAAGCATTGTAGGAACAACCGCATCAAAACCTTCTGTCTTAACCTGTTCCGGTGTAAGGAAGAGACGACCAAAGCCGCCGAGGAAGTAACAGCCGCCGGCAATGATGATAGCAAAGAAAGTAGAAATCATTGTACCGATTTTTACAGAGCGTTCATTTTTGATTGCGTAGAACTTTCCAACCATCTGAGGAAGTCCCCAGGTACCAAGAGAAGTAAGAAGAACTACAATCAGAAGGTAGAAAGGTTGAGGTCCCAGGAAGGAAGAGTAGGCCCCCTTCATAACAGGGGATTCAATTTCAGACATCAAAGCCATAGACTGCATAAAACCGCCGTTCTTAGAAAGAACTGCGAGGATTACTGCAACAATACCAATGAGCATGATGATTCCCTGAATGAAGTCGTTTACAGCAGTTGCCATATAACCACCTACGATTACGTAGATTGCAGTGAGTACAGCCATAACAATTACACAAACTGAATAGTCAACATTAAAAGCCATGCGGAAAAGTCGTGAAAGGCCGTTGAAAAGCGATGCTGTATAAGGAATCAGGAACAAGAAGGTAATTGCAGAAGCAGCAACCTTGAGGCCCTTTGATTCATAGCGCTGGCCAAAGAAATCAGGCATGGTCTTTGAGTTCAAATGCTGGGTCATAACGCGGGTGCGGCGACCGAGAATTGCCCAAGGCATAAGAGAACCAATAAAGGCATTTCCAAGACCAATCCAGGTTGAAGCAACACCAAAGTTCCAGCCGAACTGTCCGGCATAACCAACGAAGATTACGGCAGAAAAGTAAGAGGTACCGTAAGCAAAAGCGGTGAGCCAGGGACCTACGGTTCTGCCTCCCAAAACATAACCGTTTACATTGTTTGAAACTGCACGGCATTTAATACCTACAAAAATGAAAACGGCGAAGAAAACGATAAGTAAAGATAGTTTTATAATCATGATACTATGTATAATAACAAAAAAGATATGCGTAGTAAACCCTAAAATTTTGCAATTCAATTGTATAAAAATCGCAGGAGTGTGCTATAATAAATCATTATGAAGCGAAAACATCTTTTTTGGATTATTCCGGCAGCCCTTGTTGGCGCAGTACTTTTATTTGTTGTTCTTCTTTTTCTGTTTTTGACAATTGTTGAATACAGGCCTAAAGCAGTAGAAGACGTAGCTTTTACCAGCAAAAACGAAATGCTTATTCCGGGCAAAAGCTACTCTATTATGAGCTGGAATATCGGTTATTCAGGGCTTGGTAAAAATGAAGACTTTTTTATGGATGGCGGAAAAACAAGTCTGCCAAAATCAAAAGAAAATGTTGAGCGGTATTATAAAGGAATAAAAGAAACTATTGGAACTCATTATTCTGATATTCTTTTTATTCAGGAAATTGATGTAAAGTCAAAACGTTCTTATAAAATCAATCAGTTTGAAGGAATCAATAATCTTACAGGAAAGGGCGGTGCCTTTGCCTACAACTACAAATGTCTTTTTGTTCCTATTCCTTTCCCTCCTATGGGACTCGTTGGAAGCGGCGTTTCAATTCACACAAGCTTTGAAACAACTTCTGCCCAGCGCCGTGCCCTTCCGGTTCCTTTTAAGTGGCCTATCCGCGTGGCAAACCTCAAGCGCTGTATGCTGGTTACCCGCATTCCTGTTTATGAAAACGGAGGAGATTCTGGCCGCGAGCTTGTGCTTGTAAACTTCCATCTGGAAGCTTATGACAGCGGCGAAGGTAAAATTGCTCAGACTAATATGCTTAAGGAATTCCTTGAGTCGGAATATGCAAAGGGAAATTATGTAATTGCCGGCGGTGACTTTAATCAGAAGTTCCCGGGCTCTGAAGCCTTCCCTGTAATTGCCCCTGACGGCTGGATTCCGGGGCTGCTAGATGCAGACATGCTCGCTCCGGGCTGGGCTTTTGTTTATGATGATTCAAAACCTACCTGCCGTTCTCTCGAAGCACCTTACAATGATGAAAATGCCCGTGCCCACAATTGGCAGTATTATGTAATTGACGGATTTATTATTTCACCGAATGTTGAAAAGCTTTCTATGAATGTTATTGATGAAGATTTCCAGAACGCAGATCATAATCCGGTTTATATGAACTTCCAGCTAAAGTAGCGGCCAGCTGATATTTATGGAAGAAAAAATCCGAGCGGGAAGAAACCGGACAATTACATTAAGTGATGAAGACAGGACAAGGCTGCGCGGGCGGCTGGTAACGTTGAATCCGGTGGTTGAGCCTGAAAATCCGGTGGTTGAGTGCCCGACAGGGCGTATCGAAACCACCGTAAACCTCGAAAAAGTCGTACCCCCGGGTGGTTTCGATACGGCCTCTGGCCTACTCAACCACCGTACAGTACTCGACCGTACAATAAATGCCGACCTCTTACAGGCCCTTCCCCGCCTGCCGGACTCCTTTGCAGATTTAATCATCATTGATCCTCCCTACAACCTCACAAAAAACTTTGGCGGTAAGGTATTTAACGAGCGCAAGGATGACGCTTATGAAGAATACCTTATGACCTGGTTTCCTCAAGTTTGCCGCAAGCTCAAGCCAAACGGCTCTCTTTACATGTGCGGAGACTGGAAGTGTACAGCCGCCCTGCAGCGGGTTATTGAGCGTGAGCTTACAATTTTGAACCGCATCACCTGGCAGAGAGAAAAAGGCCGGGGCGCTAAGGCCAACTGGAAAAACGGGATGGAAGATATCTGGTTTGCAGTAAAAAATCCGGATGATTATTATTTTGATTTAGAAGCAGTAAAGATTAAGCGCCGGGTAATTGCGCCTTACAGAGAGGGCGGCGCCGGTGGAAAGCCTAAAGACTGGGATGAAGGAGAAGACGGTAAGTTCAGACTAACCTGCCCTTCTAACTTCTGGGATGATATAAGTGTGCCCTTCTGGTCTATGCCGGAAAACACAGACCACCCTACCCAGAAGCCGGAAAAGCTTTATGCAAAACTGATTCTGGCTTCGTCAAAGCCGGGTGATGTAGTTTTTGATCCTTTTCTTGGAAGCGGAACTGCAAGCGTTGTTGCAAAAAAACTCGACCGTCACTGGTGTGGAATTGAACTGAGCGAAGAGTACTGTCTGCTTGCTGAAAAACGACTGGAGCTGGCAGAAAGCGATAAATCAATTCAGGGCTACAGTGATGGTGTCTTCTGGGAAAGAAACACTGCGGCTCTGCAGAAAAAATAAGCGGCGGTTTCCGTGGGGTCCAGCTAGTGAGAAAAACCACAAAGCCTTCACAATATTATTATCTCATAATGAATAAGCCCTGCGGTTATGTTTGTGCGGCGGCTTCGGATTCTCATAAAACAGTTTACGAACTTTTGACACCGGAACTGCAGGAGCTGGTTAGCGGGGCGCCGCGGGGCTGCCGGCTTCACACCGTTGGCCGACTGGACTTCGACACCAGCGGATTGTTATTACTGACTAACGACGGAAAATTTTCAAACAAAATTACCGCCGGTGCGGTGGTTAAGCCAGAAAGTACGGTGGTTGAGTGCCCGACAGGGCGTATCGAAACCACCGTAAACCTCGAAAAAGTCGTACCCCCGGGTGGTTTCGATACGGCCTCTGGCCTACTCAACCACCGTTTAACAAAAACCTATCGGGCAAAACTTGCAGCGCCGGTCTCTGTGGAAAATCAAAAAGAATACATAAGCCGAGCCGCCACCGGCCTGTCCCTTCCCCCTGAAAAAAAATATGGCGAGCAGAAAGCTCTGCCCGCCACAATTATTTTCGAAACTGCTTCAATCTGCAAAATTACCGTGAATGAAGGAAAGTTTCACGAAGTCCGCCGCATTTTCCGAGCCCTGGGAAACGAGGTCTCAGAACTCGAACGGCTTGCCATCGGTAAACTCGAGCTGCCACAGGACCTCAAAGCCGGCCAGTGGCGTCCTCTTACCGATGACGAAAAAGAATTACTTATGTTCCTTTAAGTATTTTTTATACTCATTTGCAAGTTTTATATGAACCTTTTCATCTTTACTGTTTTCAGTAAGCCAGTTACCAAAATAGGTATATCGTTCAACAACATCTTCTGGAAGAGTAATAGCCAATTCATTTTGAATAGTCTGCATATCACGGAAAGCCATCAATCTTCTAACAAAGATAATATAATAAACATACTGAGGATCTTTCCACACATAAGTAGATTTTCCGGTAAAATCACCCTTCTGAATTGCTGTATTACCTTCATTAATAAAGGAATACATATATTTTACATTCTGAGAAAAATTGGTGAAACCACCATAAACTGAACAGGAATCAAATACTCCTCCAAGAGAGGCAAAACTTACAAAGAAAGTACGCTTATCATTATTCTCTTCACTGCCATCCTTCATGATGTATATATAATCTGAAGTCTCTTCATTCTTATAAAGCTGAACACCCTTATTCTCATAAGTCTTTGTAAGATTATAAGTTTCAATCAATTTATCAAGCTTTTTCTGATGATAAATATCTGCAGACTTCCATTTTGCACCTGCCGCAAAAAGACAAGTTGCAACCATTAAAACACTGAAAAAACAAATTAACTTTTTCATAACAAACTCCTTTTTTTCAATATATATACTAATGATAGCACAGATATTTTTACTTGTCGAAAAAAAGATGTTTTATATTTTCATCCACAAGATTACTGAGTTCTTCCGGACTTGTACCACGCACCTCTGCTGCAAACTTGTAAACATGCTCAACATTTACCGGTGTATTTACTGTGCCTCGTAATGGCACAGGCGCCAGGTAAGGAGCATCTGTTTCACACAAAAAGCGGTCTGCAGGAACAAAACGCAACAGTTCTTTAATCGCTTCCAGCTTTGTTTTTTTGTTATAAGTAATTGCGCCGCCAAAGGCAATGTACCAGCCACGGTCAAGAAAGGCACGGGCCTCGTCAATTCCGTAGCTGTAGCAGTGAATGATTCCATTATCGTAGCCAATGTTTTTTATGCAGTCGAGAGAATCTTCAAAAGCATCGCGGCTGTGCACAATTACCGGAAGTTTAAGCTCGCGGGCAAGTTCCAGATGAGCCTCAAACATTTCCTTCTCGCCGCGATAAGTTGCTTCATCAAAATCATCTTGGCAGCGGCCATCTTCCCCGCTCGGGTTCCAGTGATGGTCCAGTCCGCACTCGCCTACTGCAACAATACGGCGGTGCAAGATATCCTGATCTGCGCCGGCAGCAGCAGTTTCAATCGACTGACGCAAAAGCTTCATCTGATTTTCCCTGTCATAAATTGCGCCAACATCCGGCCAGATTCCTGCTGAAAAACACATAAAGTCGCGGGCCTTTGCAGCCAGCTTGCTGTCAGAAATTCCTGCAATAGCCTTCTCCACGCAAGCCTGCCGCTCTGCTAAATCATCAGAATGAGTTCCAATATCAAGGCCAAAAAAAACATTACGGGTCGCCATGGCAGAAAGAGTTTCAACGCCATCCACACCCCGCTCTGTAGTCATCATCTTAAAATGAAAGTGAGTATCTGAAAACATGAGATGATAATATCATATTGCGGGCTGACTGTCAGTCCAGATGTTATGATGATATTTTTCTAATCTTTTTTTTTCAGCTTCCGACAATTTAGGTAGAATCTAAAAATTGGAAGGGACTGGAGAATATCATGACAAGTGCAATAGGAAATTTCAGCAATGCTTATTCATACAGCGGTGCCATTGGTGGTGCGGCAGGTAAGCTTTATGTTCCTGTAAGCCGCAATGCACTCCTTTATTCACACTTTGACCATGTTTCAGGCGTTGCAGCAGGCAACGGTCAGCAGGGTGTTTCAATCAGTAAAATCAGAATCTTAAACTCTCTTATAGACCGCATTTCTGCAATTCAGAATAAACCAAAAGAATCTATTTCTGACATCAGCGACGACCAGGCTCAGGCCCTAATCGAACAGTACCAGAAGCAGATTCAGCAGACAGTAGCTCAGCAGTCTTTCCTTCTTGCCGGTGCTCAACCTATGGCCGGCGAACTTTTCCAGATAGACGCTTAATTGAAATAAATCATCAAAATCACTATACTATCCGCATATTTTTTACCGCAGATGACGCGGCTTTTATAAGAGGATTGAAATGGGCGGATATTTTGGTGTTGCATCTAAAGACGACTGTTCGTTGGATTTGTTTTTTGGAGTGGACTATCACTCCCACCTTGGCACACGACGCGGCGGTATTGCTGTGGTTACTCCGGACGGCCACTTTTCGCGCTCAATTCACAATATTCAGAACTCACCTTTCAGAACTAAATTCGAAAATGATATGGAAGACCTGCACGGCAAAATGGGAATCGGCTGTATTTCTGATTTTGAGCCACAGCCTCTGCTGGTGCACTCTCACCTCGGAAACTTTGCAATCACAACTGTCGGAATCGTGACTAATAAAGACGAGCTTGTTGAAGAAGTTCTCAACTCGGGCTACACACACTTCCTGGAAATGAGCGGCGGCGAAATCAACCAGACCGAGCTCATTGTTGCCCTCCTTAATCACAAGGACACAATCGTTGAGGGAATCAAGTTTGTTCAGGAAAAAATCAAGGGTTCTATTTCCATGCTGATTTTGACTGCCGATGGTATTTATGCTGCCCGCGACAAGCTTGGCCGTACCCCGGTTGAAATTGGTCACAAGGACGGCGCTTTCTGTGCCAGCTTTGAAAACTATGCTTACATGAATCTTGGCTACAAGGATTACCACGAGCTTGGCCCTGCTGAAATTGTTTTCTTTAATGCCGACAAAATGGAGATTCTCCAGCAGCCTGGTAAAGAGATGAAGATTTGTACCTTCCTCTGGATTTACTACGGCTACCCTACTGCCTGCTACGAGGGCGTAAATGTTGAGGCTATGCGCTACAACTGTGGCCGCTTCCTTGCCCGCCGCGATAAGGACAATGTTCACCCGGATGCTGTTGCCGGAGTTCCTGACAGTGGAACTGCTCACGCGGTAGGCTACGCTAACGAAAGCGGCATTCCTTTTACACGTCCTTTTATTAAGTATACTCCAACCTGGTCTCGTTCTTTTATGCCTACAAATCAGGATATAAGAAATCAGGTTGCACATATGAAGCTGATTCCTATTCAGCAGCTGATTGAAGGTAAGAAGATTCTTTTGATTGATGATTCGATTGTTCGCGGAACTCAGCTTCGCGAAACTACAGATTATCTTTACAGAAGCGGTGCCAAGGAAGTACATATCCGCCCGGCCTGCCCGCCTCTTGTTTACGGCTGTAAATATCTCAACTTCAGCCGCTCAAAGAGTGAAATGGATTTAATTACAAGACGAGTTATCAAGCAGTTTGAAGGCGACAATGTAAGCGAAGAAACTTTGCAGAAATACTGCGACCCGGACACCCCGGAATACGCAAAGATGGTAGAAGAAATCCGCAAGCAGCTGCACTTTACTACTTTGAGATTCCATCGCCTCGACGACATGCTGGACAGCACCGGCTTGCCACATGAGAAGTTGTGTACTTACTGCTGGAATGGTAAAGAGTAAAAAATAGCCGACTCACTGATGTGAGCCGGCTATTTTTTTTACTTCTGAATGATTCTAAACGGTACGGCCGGCAGCTGGTTTCTTGAATAGAGGTTTACCGGAGCCGGGCTGTCTGCCCAGAGGTAGCGGAGTTCGAGCACGTCGCCGATTCCGCGAGGCACATCAACTTCAACTGTGTAATCGTCAATCAGTTTGGCATCGGCTTCGATTACACCTTCTACGCCCTTCTTGCTGTACAAAAGGCTAAAGCCGTAAACAGCCTTATCCTTGCTTTCTGTATTAAGGTCGGCACGCTTGCCGCGCACAGTGTGAGCCACTAAGGCAGAGTTTCCGCAGTCAAAGCGAACTCGGTAGCGGCCATGCTTATATTCGCAGTAGTCAGCCTTTGGCGAAGGAGAGATAAAGCTCTTACCGTAGGCAATTCTCAAGGCCTCTTTAGCCGCACGGGAACCGATAGTCTTTTTCTTTTCCGGGTGAAGGTCGTTCCATTCACCCGCATCAATTGCGACAACAAGGCCTGTGTCTCCGGCAATTTCTGCAACATCAGATTGAACCTGGCGGATATTTGCCCAGCCGCCATCTTTATTTGCAGAATCTTCATTCCAGCCATCGCTCCAGTTAGGAAGCTGAACAATCACAAATGGAAGATTCTTTGAACCATAAACAAACTTATGACGCCACAAATCAATCAGTTTAAGAAGCAGATCCTTGTACTCAGCAGGACGGCCGGCATCAGATTCTCCCTGATACCAGAGGGCGCCTGCAATTGCATGCTTAAAACAAGGTGCCAGCATAGAATTGTAAAGAGCTGTAGGAAGCCACTCAAAGAACATACCCGGAGGACAATCGCGTACCTGAGCATCTGCTTTCATCTTCCACTCGCCGCTCAAATCAATTCGCTCCCCATCAAGCGGATACAAGGATTCTGTACGCTCCTCAAGATTTCTGTAAGCACAAGGAGCAACAAAAGTATTATCAGTAAATAAGTAATAAGGCTTTTCTGTAAAGAAGCGGAGAGGCCCGTTTTTGCTGTTTTTCTGAACACGAAGTGCAATTACGTTTTTACCCTCGTGCAAAGTACCGGCCGGAACCAGGTAGCGGCGAGGAGGATAACAGTAAGGAGTTTCACCAACCTTTACACCATTTACCCAGGCCGTATCAGCATCAACAATAGTTCCCATCCAGAGCCAGGTTTTAAATGTATTAAAATGCTGAACCTGTTCTGCTGTAAGCTCAATTACTTTTTTGAACCAGTAGAAGCCTGCACTTTCAACATCAAAATTACCCGGAATCTGAACAGCACGCCAGCCGTCAACTTCCTCGCAAACTTCATCGTACATTTTTTCAGGAGCGCTAGCAGCGCCGTAAAGCTCTTTGTTCCACTCCTCATTATTTTCGGTCATTTCCTTCTGCTTTGCTGCAGCACGGCCTTCTGCCAGATATTCAACAATCTGACTCAAATATTCTTTTTTATCGCCCATTTCTTCCAGGGCCTGCTGACTAAGCCAGGATGCAATTGGAGAACCGCCCTGACTGGCATTGATAATTCCAACAGGAACATCAAGTTCGCTGGAAAGTCTTTTTGCAAAAAAGTAACCGGTACCAGACATTCCGCCCAGAGTTTCCGGAGAAGCACAAATCCAGTTTACGCCGCTGCTTAAGCCTTCTGCTTTAGTGCCTTCGTCCGCATTAGACTGCCAGCCAACATCAACTATTTCATCTTTCTCGCCATCGAGAGACCAGTTGATTGGCACAGTGAGCATGCGGATTCGCTCATTTCTTGGCTGCATGAATTCTTCCGGATAAGAAAACTTAAGGCGCTCCATTGGCAGCTGTGCATTCGACTGTCCCGAGCTTACCCAGACTTCGCCTACGTAGATGTCCTTAAACTCAACGGTATGCTCATCGCATTTAATTCTCATGCTGAAAGGTCCCCCAGCTTCTCCGGGACTGAATTCGATTTTCCAATTTCCGTCCTCGTCTGACTGAGTAATTGAAGTAGTGCCACGGAATTCCATAATAACGTCAGAGTAGACCTCCGCCGTTCCATAAATGCAGTTAATCTTATTTCGCTGCAGAACCATTCCAGAGCCAACAATTCCTTTAATCTTAAAAGTACCTTTCACGTTTTTTCTCCTATAGGACAATGGTGGTTTCGATACGGCTTCGCCTACTCAACCACCATATATCATTATACATTAACAAATCCATTCTCTGCCACTATTTTCGTAGCGGAACCAGTCAAAATCTGCATAGAACTTTTTTTCTTTATAGTCGCCGCCACATACTGCAAACATACCGACAACAGTTCCAACAAATCCACCGGCAACCTCTGTACTCAAAATTGTAGCATCAATATTTTCTGCAAGCAGCATAAGGTTACGTTCATCAGGGCCATACTCAAAACGCAGTTTCTGATGCTCTGCAACTATACGAAGAGTAATTGGTGCAACCTTACGTCCCCCAGTCATTACCTCTTCTGCAAGAACAGTCTCTTCCCCGCCTTGAGTTCTTACAAGCTGCAGAACAATGATTTTTCCCTTAAGAACAATCTGCAGGCGGTAGTTATAACTTTCATTCTGGAAGAGAATAAGGCCCGTAGCATCTTCATTTTCATCAAAATGAGCAGTAAGCTTTGCACTAGCCTCGTAGCTGAAACCTGTCTGCCGGCGTAAAATCATAGAAACATTTCCATTTCCTGTAACAGCCTCTCCGCCATAAATTCTTAGCATTCCTGATTCTTCTTTGCAATTACAAAAGTCGCAGGCAGGTCTGCGAAGACTCAACCAGTAAGAATCAAGTTCATCTGAATTAAAATCATCTACTGCTGGAAATGAAACCGCATCCGCATCATCATAATCACGCGCTACAACGTGGCCGCTAAGACTGTAGGCATTTTCAACAAGGCCTGTCTCCCAGCTCGCAACCGGCCAGCCATCCTCCCAGATAACAGGAACAAGGAAAGTTTCCCGGCCCATATTACAGAAACGATGTCCAGCTTCCCCATAAGGACGCGATGCCAGACAGCACATCCACCATTTATTATCAGCGCAGACAAGATCGGCATGGCCAACATTGCGGATGCGGGCTGTATTTCCAAGATTTCGATGGGTCAAAATCGGATTCGAAGGCTTACCTTCCCACTCACCGTCTATAGTCTGGCAGCGGGCCACACAAACAGCATGATTAGCCCCTGTGCCGCCTTCCGCATGCAGCAGATAATACATTCCATTTACTTTATAGATATGCGGACCTTCCGGCCAGACACAGTTTTTAAGGGCACCGCGCCAGATTCCTTTTGACTCACCGTATAGTTTTCCAGTAGCGAGGTCTATTTTCTGAATCCAGATTTCCCAGTTACCTTCATACTTAGGACCTTCCGGAGCAGGCCGGGTTCCCGCATACCAGACTGTACCGTCATCATCAAAAAAAAGAGACGGGTCTATACCTTCCGCGCCTTCAATTTTGATTGGATTAGACCATGGGCCTTCCGGATGATCAGCCGTAACAAAAAAGTTCCCGATTTTATCAACCTGAGTACAAATGCAATAGAATTTTCCCTCATGAAAGCGGATTGTAGGCGCAAAAAGGCCCCGAGAAACACCCTGACCGGTAAAATCCAGCTGCTCCGGCCGGTCAATCACATTTCCAATCTGCTCCCAGGAAACAAGATTCTTGCTCTTAAATACCGGCAGCCCAGGAAAATAAGAAAAAGAAGAGCATACAAGATAATAATACCCCCCCGCTTCACAGATAGAAGGATCCGGATAAAATCCCGGGAGAATTGGATTGATAATTCTAGTGGCCATGACATCCTCAAAATAACCGTCATCCTGAACTTGATTCAGGATCTATTATAAAAGATTCCGAAATAAGTTCGGAATGACTTTGTATAATACTAGAATACCACCATCTGAATTATTTTTATAGAAGGAAAGTCCCCTATTCCCCTGTTAATTGTAGAAAAATCTTCTATATATGATACAATAAATAGCCGATAATAATATAGAAGATATGGATAATTGTCTGCAAAAAAAATCAGCTCAACTTCTCAAAAACCGCACCTCTCGCAGATTCCTTGTCTCCGTATTTATATTTATGATGCTTCTGACGAGTTTGCAGGCAACGACGTATTATTGGGTTGGAGGCGCATCCGGGGACTGGACAACTGTTACAAACTGGAACACACTTCCTAATCCGGACGCAGAAAATCCAGGAGAAAACCCGGCGACAGGCCACCCTACAACAGGCGACAATGTATATATTCATTCCGCTGCTGAAATTTCTATTGGAGCAGGTAATATTTCTGTAGATGGTATTTCACTTGGATCAAACGAGCAGTCCGCCAGTTTTGCAGTAAAGCTTACAGGAACAACAGGAACTCTTACAGTAGGAAATCATACTTTTACTGAAAACTCAGCTGATAAAGGCATTGTTACTTACAGACCTACCGCAACAGCCAATCCTTCAATAACCTCTTCACTTGAATTGGATTGTAATGTTTCAGCTTCAAATCTTGCCATCCACTCCGGCGGAAATGTAACGATAAGCAGTGGAAAAACTGCAACTATTCCTACTGTAACAATTATGGCAGACAGTGATGCCACACCGACAAATATTAGTGTAGACGGAAAACTAACCTCCACAACTTCTATTACCGCCGCAAACTATTCAAATCAGACAATTACAGTAGGCACTACAGGAATAATTAATGCCGGAACAATTACCGGGCATACAGGCACAGTAACAAACAACGGCCTCATCGTTACTCAAACAGCAACCGCCAGCGGATTAATCACAGGATCTGGAATCACAACTACAGCAGCAGCCGGCGCTTTTGTCTGGACTGGCGCAACAGGCACAACAGGCACTGACTGGTCAACTGGCAGCAACTGGCTGGGAGGAGCAGCGCCTTCATTAGATTCTGATACAATTGTAATTCCAGCAGTAGCCGCAGCAAAGCTTCCGGTTATCAGTGGTACTGTGGCAATTAATACTTCAAATCTCACAATTGATTCTGGAGCAAGTATTAAAGTTGATGGAACACTAAATCTTTCCGGTGATTTTGATTTGAGTTCAAAAATCAATACAGATTCAAGTGGAACTTTGACTATAAGTGGAGAACTTTCTAGTTCAACGGATTTTTCTGATTCAAATCTAGCACTCAGCTGCGGAACTTTAGCCGTAACGCACAATCTTACCTGCAAAAGCCTTAGTATTACAGGAGCAGCAACTGTAAATAGTAATTCAGATATTACACTTCAAACTTCAGGAACAACAGCACTTTCTTTCGGGGGAACTCTAACAAAGAGTGGAACAGGAGATCTTTCAATTACTTCAGGTGGAGCAGTAACATTCACTGGAGCCGTTACGCAACCTGCAGATACAGGAAATCTTACAATTACAGCTACTGGAAAAGATGTAACTTTCAGTGATACATTCGACTCATCTACATCAGTTTCTGTATCATCTGCAAACCTTTCTTTTGGTGACACAGTCACTGTAAAAGATATAACCATGTCTGCCACTACAACTACAGGCAGCAACATGACTGTAACCGGCGACTGGACAAACAACGGTACCTTTACGGCGGCCAGTCCATCAACTGTTATCTTTACCACTGATGACGATGATGCTGCTTATGCAACTATAACAGGAAACAATACTTTTTATGATTTAGAAATCCGCAGAAATATAAATATAAATGATAATACAACTGTCCATAATTTTACTGCTAACCGTAAAGAATCTGCTGCAACTACTAATATGGGCGAAAGAAATATTATATTTGCAGCCAATACCAAACTTACAGTTGGTGGCAGTCTAAACTTAAAAGGTAATTCAAATCAAAGCGGACAAAGATTAAGACTTGCTGGTACAAATCCGGATTCCACCATAACTCCTTGGGAACTTGAATGCACAGATGCTTCTGCATCTCATTCAATTCAGTATATCAGTTTTAAGGGATGTACAAATTCTTCTGCAAGTCCTTTAGTTTTAACTGACTGTACAGACCAGGGTGGAAATGAAGGATATGTTTTTCTTGGGCAGAAATATACCTGGGTTGGTGGCTCAACCGGTCATCTAAATGACTGGAAATGGGGTACAAACTGGAATCCACAATCAATTCCCGGCAAAGGTGCAGAAATTATAATTCCCAAAAACAAACAATATTACCCGATAATTTCATATACAGACATTGATATTGATAACGGCGACACCGAAAATGCTACTGCAGCCTATGGAACTATCACTATTGAAGCTGGAAATGCTACTGAAGCAGCCGGTCAACTTGATTTAGCCGATTACAATATTAAAGCAAAGAAAATTACAAACAACGGTATCCTCAGACTTACGGGTGCTGCAGGACAGGAGTTCAAGCGAACAAATGGAACTACAGCAACTGTTATGACAAATGGAACAAATTCCACTGTTGAATATTATGGCACAGGCATAAATCCTACAAACTTCGCGTGGGATGGAGACAACGGAGCTGGCACTGATGGACTGCAGTACGCTAATCTGATTTTAGCTCAGAGCTCTTCATCAGCAAGTACAACTAAAATCACTGTTTCTAAAGACCTCACGATTAAGGCGGCTGCTGATCTTCTGGGTGAACTTGCTGTTACTGGAAAAACTATTTTAGCTGCAGGCTCAGGTAATGCTGTAACTCTTGGAAATACTTCAAATGTATTTACGGATGGTATTACACTCGGTCTGGAAGATTCTAATCCTGCAGTTGCTTTTAATGCCGGTGCGGTAACACTCAAGTCTGCAGGAGAAATCACAATTGATGATAAAGCAAATGCACAGAACTTTGACTGCTACAGTGCTGTAAAAATCAAAAATATTACAACCTCTGGAAACCAGACATACCGTGAAGATGTTACTCTGCTAAGTACTGCAACCTTCACAACAACTGTAACTTCAAGCACAATTGATTTTCAAAAGGATATTAAGGGAACAGGCTTTACCCTCACCCTTGCATCAGCCGCTGGAATGTCAAATGCTTCAGCTACAATAGAACCGACAATTCAAACACAGACTGGAAAGAGTTTTACTCCATCATCCGGAACTACAACATTTAAAGCAAATGTTCTTCTTGCAGACAGCACTGTGAATGCAACCAGTGGAACCGTAATTCTTACAGGTGAAAATGCTGAACTTCGTGGTTCGAATACCTTCTTTGGACTTGTGCTTCAGAACTCAACTAAAATTACAGGAAGCAATGGCATTACAAACTTTACCGTTAATTCTGCTGCAGACACCGGACTTGGTGATAAAACAATTACTTTCACAGCTGCAACTACTCAAACAATTGCTGGTACTCTAACCCTAAAAGGAAGTTCACCTGCCAGCAGACTTAAACTTTACTCTGACACAGTAAATAGTGCATGGAACATTACTTACAATGGAAGCTCATCTGTCATTCAATATGTTGATGTACAGGATTCTAATAATGATTCAACTGATTTCCTTATTGCAGGCGGTACTCCTACCGATACTGCCCCGGCAAGCTGGGACAGTGGCAATAATACAAAATGGCATTTCCCTGGCATGGCTTATGAATGGAAAGCTTCCGCTGCAAACTCAAACTGGAATGATAAGACAAACTGGAGCCCTGCATCAGTTCCGGGAATTGGTACAAAAATTAAAATAAATGCAGCCGGCGATAACTACCCTAACCTGTCGACACTTACCTCTGCTGCTTCTCTTGATCTTTCAGGAGGCACCTATACAGCAGAGATTCTTGTAGACACCGGTGCAACTTTTGACATTGCAGACAAATCTCTTATTCTGGGAACTTCAACTTCGGCTGGTACTATTACAAACAAGGGAACTGTAATTATAACCGGTAGTTCAACACAAACCATTTCGAATACAAAAATGATAAACAGCGGAACTGCATCTACTGTAAAATACGAAGGTACTTCTGCAACTGCGAAGTTATTATGGGATGGAGACAACGGAGCCGGCACAGCTGGAAATCAATATACAAACCTCATCATTAATAATAGCAACGGCACTTCTGCTACTACTGCAACTGATTTAGTAATTTCCGGCAATTTTACAGTAAATGAAAATCTTTCACTTACAGGGTCAATTAATGCTACAGGAACAACTGCTGCTATTACGATTGACAAAAACTGTACAAACCTCTCAACCACCGGCGACCAGACTTATAATGGGGCGTTTAGTATTGCGAGTACGACAACTTCGGAGCCAACCATCAGTTCTTCTGCCGGAAAGCTTAGTTTTAATAATTCTCTTACACTTGCACAGGACCTTACTCTTTCGGCAACTGACGGAACAAACGGCGGAGTTTATTTTACTGATGCAACTAAAAATGTTTCCGGAAATAAGATTCTCACAATTTCATCAGGAACAAAACCAATTACATTTGATTGCACGGCAGGAACTACAACGGCTTCTCTTGGACAGCTTGTAATAACCAATACCACTATCGGCCTCCTCACCTTTAATAAGGGTGGAGTTCTTGGAAACAACTTTACATACACAGCTGGCCCTACAAGCCTGAAAGAAACTCTTAAGGTTACCGGCACCGTAGAAACCGGCGCTCTGACTTTGACCGGTATAACAAAAATTGATGCAAGCACAAGCATTACCTTTAAGGGAGATGTTGATGGTACTGCTACTTCAACAACTCTGGAAACTGTTGGCGCAGTATTTATTGATGGAAGCTGCTCTACAATTACTACCTCTGGAAATCAGATTTATAATAATGCGGTAACTGTTCAGTCAACTGCAACGTCAGCTCCAGCCATCAGTTCAACCAGTGGCAGCCTGACTTTTAAGAATTCTCTTACTCTCAATAAAGACTTATCGCTTACTGCAATAAACGCAGCAAACGGTGGAGTTTCATTCACAAACGCTTCAGCAAATGTTTCAAGTGCAGCTAACACACTTACCATTTCTTCAGGAACAAAATCAATAACCTTTAGTGGAACAGCCGGTACTGCAGCTGCAAAGCTTAATCAGCTTGTAATAACCGGAACTACCGGAAATCTGACATTTTCTAAGGGCGGAAATATTGGCAGCGATTTTTCTTATACTAGTGGATTAATTAATCTGACCAGTTCCTTCTCGGTTACTGGTTCCCTTACAACAGCAGCCCTCACTACAACAGGCACTGCAACAATCAGTACAACAACAACTCAAAATTACACTGGTGCAGTTAACTCTGCAACACTTAATCTGGATAATGCCACAAACATCACCTTTGGAAGCAAAGTTAATGCCACTACCCTTTCTATAAAAACTGCAGCAAGTACAAGCTTCAACGGTTCAGTAACTATCAGCAACTTCAAGGATGATGCTTCACACACCGGTGCAATCAGTTTCAACAAAGGTGGAAGCATTACAACAATTGGAACTGGTGACGCCGGAACAATTTATACAAACGGAACAGTTTCTATTGGTGATTCAACAACACCGACACTAACGCTCGGTAGTAATTTTACACACACGGCGGGACCAACAAATATCACAGGAATTCTTACCGCTACCGGCAAAAATATTTATCTCGCAAATACAACAGGAACTCCAGTTACAATCAACTGCAGTAACCTGATTCTCAGCGGCAGCTTTGGAAGTACTGCTGGTAATGGAACTGCAAACCTTAACTGCTTTGTTCAGCTGTCACCTTCTTCAAATGCTGATTTTGGAAACGCTGCAACTGGCGGAACCACACACGACACCATCAGCATCAGTAAAAACCTTATAATAACCGGCAGCTCCACTGCAGGCATTACAATTAAGGGACAAACAAACGTAAGCGAAAATCTTGTATTATACAAAGGCCCGGTTACAGCAAATGCTGATATAAACGTAACAAAGGATATTCTTGTTTTAGGAAACGAAACCGGACACCCTTATTCCGAAACCAACAACACCACTGGTGTTGCTAATGAATACTCGTATATTGCAAACAGATCATCTCTTAGCTGGAGCGAGGGTCTTAGCTGGAGTGAGGCAAATTATATACCTACAAGCTATCCAAACCTTCCAGATGGTTCAAGCTTGCCGGCAACTTCAACTTACTCTGCTACACTTTCGGTTGCTGCCGGAACAACAATTTCTGCCGGCAAAAACTTTTATGCAAATGGAACAAGTCTTACTGGTACAGGAACCTGGAAACTTAAACTTCCGGACCTCACAACCCCGACAAACGGTTTTGCAGAAGCCTACCATTCGGTAGTTTCTTACTGTAATGTTATCTGCAATGGCGGTACATCTACACCATATACTGATGGCTCAAAGGCTCGCCTCGTTACGCTTGATTGTACAGAAGGTGTTGCGAACTCAAATCAAAATGTAGATTTTGATGAATTCATAATTACAGCAGCCTATACTATTCGCGACAATGCAATTCGTATAAACTTTAACAGACCGGTACGTTTCCATTCACATACTATAGAGAACCTGAAATTCCATGACCAGAATGATAACGCAAATGGAACCTTCACAGGATTTTTCTCTCAGCCGGATTGCACAAGTTCAAGTTCACTCGCAGTGGGAGCAAGCTTCCCTCATGAAGAAATTGCAGGAACAACTTACTACTATTGTTATATCCAGGCCAGCAATCAGGACTCTTCTCCTCTCGGTGCATGGAACACAGATGCAACAGGAAAGAACGGAGAACCAAACAGCAAGAGCTCAGACCGCAATGGTGTACATCACACTACCCGCCCTTGCCTCGACTTCCCGCGTGCACTTACAACAATGCCATTTATCCTTACAGATATCTGGGGCAAGCGTCTCAACAACTACAGCGTAAGACCCTCCGCTACTGCAACAGAACCTGCTTATGGTGGTACAGGTTCAACTCACGACGTTGAAGACAAAACAGGCCCTGTACTCTGGTCAGTCCGCACCGGCCAGGAGCTTCATGATGCCTACGACACAGCCACCGGCGAAATAAGCCAGCACTCATACGATTCTCACAACTTCCTGGAATTCCGTTATTCGGAGCCGGTTGATATTGGAACAATTACAGCATACGATCCACCGACAGATCCAGACAGTCCTAATGTAATAGAAAATATTCAGGTAACAGATACTCTGGGAGCAATTTCCGGCAATATCACTTCTGCTGTAAGCGAGCTCACTTTTGCAGGTCTTGGACGAATTACAGGTTCATCACTCCAGCTTTACACAGGAAGTAACGGCAGCGCAAATAAATACATGAACGCGCTTTACCGCCTGGACGAATATTCTATCCGCCTTTCTCTTGCAGGCTGGACAGACGGTACAGTAACAGACTATACAGGAAACACCTTCAAAAAATGGCCGGGCTATATTGAAGCAGCAACTCAGTTTACAGGAGCAAGTGCAAAAGCTGTTGCTACAACAAATAATCTTGTTACGGACTTGGCAGGCAACTATCAGATTGAATATGCCTCAGGAAGCCGTACTGAACCAACAATCTATTCAGACAATGACAATACCAGCCCATACTATTCTGCTCTGCTTCCAGGCTCTCCAAATCTCTACAGTCCATGGGACCTCTCTTCCCCAGTCTTTACCCCACTCCGCTTCTCAAAGGAAACGGAATGGGGTGAACAGGAAATGTCAGAGGCAATCGGAAACACAAACGGTTCTGGTTCTACCCTCGACCGAATTGACTTCCACTTCTTTGATAATACGCCTAGCTACACCACAAGTGATGAGGCAGAATGGTTTACAGAAATCGGATGGTGTAACATTGGCTCCGAAGCTTCAAAAGAAAATCTTAAAGCTGCAGACTACTCCTATGCTGCCGACATAATCGGTGGAGCCCGTCCATTCTCATCAGACGCAGTCCGTACCACCGGAGGAATCCGCTTCTCAACAAAGGCAAATATTTCTCCTGCTTTCAAATATTCAACCAGCCCGAATAATCCGTCTCCTTCGACAGACTTCCAGACTGGAATTGCAAACCTTCATACAACTGTAGTTTCTCAGCTCTTTACAGGATCTTCAGCACCAATGCGTCCTGCAAACGATCCTGATGGACTTTATCTTGGTCTTGGTCTTTCAGACTCAAATCTTTCTGTTGATACAACTTTTGCCTTCTCCTATAACGAGTCTCTTGGCTACCTCACAGACCTTGCCGGAAATCGTCTCCGCAGCAAGACCTCTAAGACAATTGATCGAACGCCTCCGTCATTCGATGTTATTATAAGTCCTGTAGATTCAAAATCAATTTACATTATTTTTGTAAAGCAGATTGTCACAGATTCTTCAAAAGTAAAATTCCGAGATGACTCAGGAACAGCTATTTTTAATACCCCTTATCCTGATTTTACAAACATTCTTCCAAAATGTTTCCGCATAATCTCAATTGATGCCGGCGGAAATACAATTGTCAGCACAGAAAATCAAATAGACACATCTGTGCCCGCAGAAATCATTGAAAATTTCTCAAACGATTCATTCACCTGTATCAAGCTTGCGACAACAAAAGAAATTGATATTGAAAGTCTCAAGAATTGTTACGTACAGTTAATTACACCTGCCGAATATCCACAGACCGGATCCGACCCACTCACCAATAACACCGGTTCACGAGTAACTCTTATCCAGGATTATCTTGGCAACTACATGAGTATGTACTCTGCCCATGCCCTTTCTGATTTTGCAGTTAATTATGTAAATCCGTTATACGCTTATTCTACTGATATGATTTATGAAGATGAATCTATAATGAATGGTCTTTATGAAGCGGGCAGCTGGGCCGTACACGACTGGAATGCAGACCAGCAGAATTACGGAACTCTACCGGCAGGATATCCGGTTTCCATTGTTGCAGACACAAAGGCAAATGATAAAATCAGAATTTACCTCTCCCCTTCTCCGGATGCAGAATCAGTCTCAAGCCAGATGAATACAGACTTTGGAACTAATTTCAGAATCTGGCTCCCGGATTTGACTGACGGATCTTTCCGAGCTCTTGCGGCTGCAAACAACACAAATTTTGTTTACACAGACGGAAGCCTGACACAAGAAAACTCTGCAAACTCAATATTCAATCTCTCAAAAGAAACTGTTTCTGCCTGGGAAAATAAAAGTCAGATAAGTTTTATGTTTGGTCTTATGGAAGATGAGAACAATCCTGTTAGAATTTACAACAATCCTTATTATGATGTTTCGACAGATAAATTTAATCTTTCACTCAGCATACCGGTTCCTCTTTACAGTCTGCGAATGCAGGACACAACTGATTTGAACACGCTTGATTTGTGGTCATTCAAGATAAAGGCAATTACTTCTCAGCGTGGCGGCGTTACCATTTTGAACAATGTAATCAACGCAAGTAATGAAGAAAAAACTGTAGTTATAGTTGATATGCCGGAGGATGGAAACCTTACCGTCTGTGTTATGACTCTGGATGGAAACATCATTACCTACCTGAACCGGGGCAACACAAAGGCCGGAGAATATTACTACACCTGGAACGGTAAAAACAGAAACGGCAAAGCAGTTGCGCGAGGTATGTACTTTGTTCGCGTCCTCGGCGGCGGTATAGACGAGACCCGCAAGGTTATGGTTGTCAAGTAAACAAGTTCGCTGTGCTTGCCGACATAAGAAAAATCATCTATACTAAATGAATGGAACAAGAAAACCGACTGCATACACGGTATGAAGAAATCGGCCGCATCACTGCACCGGAAATCTGCGCTCTCCCTGGCATTCTGGACGATATAAGTCTCACAGGATGCAAAGTTCATTATTCATTTCCCGTAGTTGTAGATCTGGAAAATGAATATGATGTAAAGCTTTCCCCATTACACGGCGCTAACGGAACTCCTCTCAATTTAATCTGCACACCTCAGTGGGTAAAAGAACAGGAAGGCAATACCTTTATCGGTTTTAAAATCAACTATTCCCCGGACGCACATAAACTCGAAGAATTTATTAAACATCTTGAATCAATTCTAAAAGATAATTTACCGGATATAGTCTAAAACGGACACCTTATGAATACCAGAAACCTTGCATTTCTTACATTTCCTGAGCAGGCTGATTTACTTATTTCTGAACTGGCCGGCCGCTTTGGAATTACCCGAAAACCTGACAATCGCTACGGCGACCTTCTCTATTATGAAAATCTTGATTTTGATGATAACGGCGACAACGGCAGCAGCATGTCAGAAAACCGCCTGCCCTACTGGGCCCGCACCGTTATGCTGGAGCCCTTCTTCTTAAAGTTTGATTCGATTGGAGAAGCTGCCGGAGAACTCAAAAAACTTCAGAGAAACTGGGCGCCTTATCAGTACACCTGTTTTCGCCGTGCCCAGCTGATTCAGGAAAAGCTTCCTTATATCAATCTTAAGGACCGCAGCTTCCCCGTAAAAATCCCTTCATCCCCGATGGGCCTTTACACTTTAATTGATGAACACACGATGATTGCAAGTGCCGCCACAAACAGCACTCTGCCGGCAGGCACCCTGCACTTTATTGAAGACCATGAAAATCCGCCGAGCCGGGCTTACCTGAAAATTCAGGAATCACTGACAATGGCAAACATCCTGAACGGAACAGAATTACCTGCGGCCGGTCAGCGCTGTTTTGAAGCCGGTGCCTGCCCTGGTGGCTGGACCTGGGTTCTGGTTGGACTGGGAGCTGAGGTTTACGCCGTTGACCGTGCCCCTCTCGCTGAATCTCTGATGAATAATCCGCTGGTAACCTTCCAGGCCCACGATGCCTTTACCCTTAAGCCGGAAGAGCTTGGCCCTGTAGACTGGGTATTCTCTGATGTAATCTGCTATCCGGAACGCCTTCTTGAATGGATTAAAAAGTGGCTGGAATATAAGCCTGAACTCAATATGATCTGCACAATTAAAATGCAGGGCGAAATCAACTGGCCCCTTATTCAGGAATTTGCTGATATTCCGGGCAGCCGCATTGTACACCTGAACTACAACAAGCACGAGCTGACCTGGATAAAGACTAAAGTTAATTAACTTTATCTATTGAAATTCTCCATATTTTCCGATAATATATGTAGGTAAGTAGGAGAGTTAAAATGCAGAGTTTAAATGCAAAAAAGGAAGCTTATTATCTGGCTGTAGACAACACAAACTACCCACAGAACATGAAGAAGTACATCAAAAAACTTATTTCAAACTGCGGTTCACCTGAAGAGATTTTCCAGCTCACACTGTTCTATCTCTACAACTGTCAGACAGCTTAGCTTCAACCCTCAGTTAAAAACGTAGATTTATTGTAATGCCCGGTAATAAAAAAACCGGGCAATTTTATTTAACTTTGAATCCAAAAGAATTTGACTGCCGTGTATGTACTTTATAAGATAAAACTGATTTTCCATTAATGCAGAGTTCAGATGAGCTGCCACCATCCAATTCAATGGCATCGCTGCAGCCCATGGCTTTAAAGACTTCTCCGCACTGAGGATAAGACAAGCCCCTGCTCTGGTCTAGCCGCTCACCTTCTACGACCAGCAGGTAAAGGGTTTTGCCATCCGCAGAAAGTCCCACTCCCGTTCGCGAATCGCCGCGGCGGATAAATTCCGTACAAACAAGGCCATCCCGCAGTACCACAAAAAATCCACCGAAGGCATAGGCGAAATCTTCTATTTCCCCGTCTACCTGAGACTCAAAAATGCGGGCTACATAACCAGGGTCCCCGTCATTCCCGGCAAGCTTAAAAGCAATTGCTCCATAGCGTGCCACCGGCCCCGACAAAAGCTCCCCCTCCTCCTTGTGAATACCAGCCAGCTGGCCATTTCTCGTAAAAGGTGTGGCGTTGACCGCCACTGCACATTGGGTGCGGGCGGCGAATTGTGCGGTAGATTCATTGCGGTTGCAAACCAGCTCAAGAGTCCTGCCCGGCCCGGCGGTACCGGCCTGAGTCAGGTCAATTTTTACTGCATGATAGATAAGTGGGATTTCTGAGTTCTCAAAATCAAAACGCGAAATGCCGTGGCAGACTTCTTCCCACTCAAAAACCTCCGGCACATAAGACGCAATAGGATATAAGACAGCCTCTTCCTCAGCAGAAAGCTCCGGCCGCACCAGACTGACACACCCAGCAAAGAGAAAAATTACAGAAAGGAAAAAACAGAAAAGAAACTTTCTCATTTGTTTTAGTAAAAAAAAACGGTGGTTTCGATACGGCCAGCGCCTTGCGCTGCCCTACTCAACCACCGTTATATCGGTACATACGGTGGTTGAGTGCCCAAAGGGCGTATCGAAACCACCGCACACACTAAGAACTAAGCCTTGTTGAGGCGTGATTCCAAATCATCCAAGATAGCTGTAAGTTCCTTTGGAAGGTGCTTACCGAACTTAGGATAGTGGTTTTCACGAATATCCTTAACTTCCTTCTTCCATCCTTCAACATCAACCTTGAGGATTTCTGGGAGAGTCTTCTTGTAGCAGTCAGCAAGACCGTCTGTATTGATTGCGCCTTCTTTTGGCATATATCCGATTGGAGTATCAACGTAGTTGTCTTTTCCGTCACAGCGGTCGAAAATCCATTCAAGAACGCGGCTGTTGTCACCGTATCCTGGCCACATGAATCCACCTGGAAGATCCTTGTTGTTTTCGTCCTTGCGGAACCAGTTAACGTAGAAGATCTTAGGAAGCTTGTCCTGATCAGCCTTAGCACCTACGTCAATCCAGTGCTGGAAGTAGTCACCCATGTTATATCCACAGAATGGAAGAATAGCAAATGGGTCACGGCGGATCTTACCAACCTGGCTTGCATCAATAGTAGAAGCAGCAGTAATTTCTGAACCTACGATAGATCCAAGGAATACACCGTGGTTCCAAGAACGAGCCTGGTGTACGAGAGGTACAGTTGAAGGACGGCGTCCACCAAAGAGGATAGCAGAAATTGGTACACCTTCTGGGTTTTCCCATTCATCTGCAATACATGGACACTGCTTTGCAGGAGCTGTAAAGCGTGCATTTGGATGAGCGAATTCTTCACCCTTAGGAGACTTATCCTTAGGAAGAGCATCACGAGTATTTCCCTTCCAGTCAACAAGTTTACCCTTTGCAGGATATCCAATTCCTTCCCACCATACATCACCGTCTTCAGTAAGAGCACAGTTAGTATAGATAGTATTCTTTTCAGCAGAAATAAGAGCGTTCTTGTTAGATTCAGCAGAAGTTCCTGGAGCAACTCCGAAGAAACCTGCTTCTGGGTTGATAGCGTAGAGACGTCCGTCTTTTCCGAACTTCATCCATGCAATATCATCACCTACAGTTTCAACCTTCCATCCTGGGATAGTAGGAATCAACATAGCGAGGTTTGTTTTACCACAAGCACTTGGGAAAGCACCTGTTACATATTTTACTTGGCCCTTAGGGTTTGTAAGCTTAAGAATAAGCATGTGTTCTGCAAGCCATCCCTCTTCGCGAGCGATAACAGTTGCAATACGAAGAGCGAAACACTTCTTACCAAGAAGAGCGTTTCCACCGTATCCAGAACCATAAGACCAGATGAGGTGTTCTTCTGGGAACTGTGAAATATATTTGTGTTCAACATCAGCACAAGGCCAGATTCCACCGTCTGTTTCGCCATTGTTGAGTGGCTTACCAACAGAGTGGAGACATGGAACCCAGTCACCGTCTGTACCGAGGTACTGCCATACCTTTTCACCGGCACGTGTCATGATGTCCATGTTCAATACAACGTATTCAGAGTCTGTAAGTTCAATACCGTACTTAGCAATCGGAGATCCGAGTGGACCCATGCAGAATGGAATTACATACATTGTACGACCGTGCATACAACCTGTGTAAAGTCCCTTCATTGTAGCCTTGAGTTCTACTGGGTCAATCCAGTGGTTTGTAGGACCAGCATCTTCTTCCTTCTTAGAAGAAATGAATGTACGTGATTCAACGCGAGCAACGTCGCTTGGAAGAGAACGGAAAAGGAAGCAGTTCTCTTTTGCCTTCAAAGGAGTAGCGAGACCAGCGTCTACACACTTCTTCATAAGGCGGTCATATTCAGCTGTAGAACCGTCAACAACAACAACATTGTCTGGTTCACACATCTTAACACATTCTTCAACCCATGCTTTAATTCCAGCATGTTTAATATCAGAAACGTTCATTAAAAACTCCTGTCAGCCCGGCCAAACCGGACTATTTTCTGTATGTACTAAAGCCTCTCCAAGAGACCCTCGTACACCAAGATATAATTTAACGCTTTTTTTATTTGAATTCAATAGTATAAAGGGGAAGGTCTTCCCCTCGCTCGCACTTCGTTGCTCGCTACCCCTTCTCCTAGGGGCACAGCCCCTAAAACCCCACAAAAAAAAGGACCAGATAATCCCAAGCACAGCTCTAAACGCATACCGCTGCTGGATTCCTCCTCTGACGGGGTTTTGCGATAGACACTTGAAGGGCATCTGGTCCAACAGAAATGTAACATAAAATCGCGCCCAGAGTCAAGGAATTCAAATTGCCAAAAAAAAATAAGAATAACAAATTTTTATAAGTGTTTCTATTGACAGTAACACCATCTCATGCTATGTTACTACATATAGTAACGTTTCTACTCATAGAAACACTACAGTACTCGATGAGATGTTAAAAAAAAGAGAGGTAAAAAATGAAGAATCGGATGGACTTGATTTATAAATGCATTCCGAACTCGCGCTACACACCATATCTTCTTGCAAAGAAAATTGGAGCCACCGCGATTCTGGAATCTGCAAGCTTTGCCAAGGGACGCGAACGCTATTCCATTTTGATGACTGAAGAAGCCTTCAAAATCAAACAGGATGAAGAAAGCATTTCGCTGATTGTAGATGGAAAGGAAGAGCCTTTTGATATGGAAAAGGCTATGGAAGGCGAAAAGAGTTTAGATGCCCTTGGTCACGAAAAGGCACCTGATATTCTCGATGCCCTCCTCTACATTGCCCGCCAGAACGTACTGCCTCCGGGACCTTTATGCGAGCTCCCCCTCCCTGCCAGCGGACTTGGCTACCTCAGCTATGAGTTTGCAAAGCACTGTGACAATATCCGTTTTTTTGAACAGAAGGACGATCTGAATATTCCCGAAAGCCTTTTTATTACCGGTCACATCTACATCATCTTTGATCATTTTACCGAAGAGATTCATATTTTTGGTCTCAACTATAACGAGCATCAGATTGATTTAGGCGCCGCAATGGACCGCATCCTCAAGCGCATGAACGATATGGATTTTTCCTACGTCGAAGAAGATAACCAGAGCTTTAAGTATAAGATGCTCACTGATATGGAGGCAAGCAAGGCTGAATACATTCAGAAGGTTACTGAGCTTAAAAAACATATTGTAGCCGGAGATTTGATTCAGGCTGTGCCTAGCCGTCGCGTTCAGATTGAGTGTGAAGCAGAGGCACTGGCGGTCTATGGAAAGCTCCGCAAGGTGAATCCATCTCCATATCTTTTCTATATTGATTTTGGTGATTTCCAGTTCACAGGTGCATCACCGGAAAGTCTTGTAAGAGTGCGCAAGGGTAAGGCAATAATTCACCCGATTGCAGGAACCATCAGACGTGGTAAGAGTGAAGCCGAAGATGAAAAGCTGAAGATTGAACTTCGCAATAATCCAAAAGAACAGGCTGAACATTTGATGCTTGTTGATTTAGCGCGCAATGACCTTGGCCGTGTATGCGAACAGGGAAGCGTTGAAGTTTCCCAATATATGGAATGCGAGCTTTTCAGCCATGTAATTCATCTTGTAAGTACAACCGAAGGCCTGGTTCGCGAAGGTGTAAAGCCTATTCAGGTTTTGCGGGCATCCTTCCCGGCCGGCACTGTAAGCGGTGCTCCAAAGATTAACGCCATGCAGATTTTGAGCGGACTTGAAAAAACAAAGCGCCGCTTTTATGCGGGTGCCGTAGGCTACATTCAGCCGAGCGGAGACCTGGACTTCTGTATTTCCATTCGCTGCGCACTGCGCCAGGGAAAGGTCTGGAACCTGCAGGCAGGTGGCGGAATTGTTTATGATTCAGAGCCGGAAAGAGAGTTCACAGAAACCTGCGAAAAATTAGGTGCATTAATAGATACTTTGACAAAATAAGGAGATTTTTTATGATTTTAGTTATCGACAATTATGACAGTTTTACATTTAATGTTGTGCAGGCACTCGAATGCGCAACAAAAGAAGAAATTAAGGTTATAAGAAACAACGAGGCTACTGTTGAGCAGTTAGCAGCAATGAAGCCTTCAAAGCTGATTATTTCACCAGGCCCGGGAAATCCTACCAGCGCCGGTGTCAGCGTAGAAGCCATCAGAACTTTTGCAGGAAAGATTCCTATTCTTGGAATTTGTCTTGGACATCAGGCAATAGGTGAAGCCTTTGGTGCGAAAATCGTTGGTGCAAAATTCATTAAGCACGGAATTGTAGAAGACATTGATTTAGACGGCCGCGGAATTTTCCGCACAATCGGTAAGTCAGCAAAATTCACACGCTACCATTCGTTAGTTATTGATGAGTCTACTTTACCGGAAGATTTTGAAGTAACTGCCCGCGCAAAGGACGGCGACATCATGGGAATCCGCCATAAGACCATGCCAATCGAAGGAGTTCAGTTCCATCCGGAAAGTATTGCAAGCCAGGCCTGCATGAACCTTTTCCAGGCCTTCTTAAATTACCGCCGCGACAATCTTCCTGTTTCAGAATACCTTCGCCAGCTGATTGACGAGAAAAAGCCTTTAACTCAGGAGCAGGCTTCCTTCTTTATGGAAAATCTTACAGACGGCACAATGGACGAAAAAGCAACAGCATCTATTCTTACAGCCATGGCTTGCCGAGGTCTGCCAACTGCAGATGAAATGGCAGGTTGTGCAGATGCACTTTTGAAAAAGAAAACTCCTTTCCCTCTCGCTCATACAGGGCTTGCAGAAATTGTTGGTACTGGTGGAGACGAAAAAGGCAGCTTTAATATTTCTTCAATGGCGGCACTTGTTGCAGCAAGCTGCGGTCAGAATGTTGCAAAACACGGCAACAGAGCCGTGTCTTCTAAGAGCGGCGCTGCAGACTTTTTTGAAAATCTCGGAATTAAGATTATGGCAGAACCAGAAAAGACTGCAAGTCTCGTTGAGCAGACAGGCTTTGGCTTTTTGATGGCTCCTGTTTATCATGCGGCAATGCGTTTTGCAGCCCCGGTAAGAAAGGCTCTTGGAATTAAAACAATCTTTAATGTTCTCGGTCCTCTTTTAAATCCGGCCGGTGCTGAATATGAAGTACTTGGAGTTTACAGTGCAGATTTAATGCAGGACTATGCCCGGGCTGCAAAGGCTCTGGGTGCAAAACGTGTTATGGTAATTCACAGCCGCGACGGTTTTGATGAGATTTCTCCCTGCCAGCCAACTGATGTCTTCCAGATTAACGAAGATGGAAAAGAATACCGCTATGTAATTGATCCTGCAAAGTTTGGAATAAGCGGAGTTTCTGAAGGAGAACTTGAAGGAGGCAGCGGCGCAGATAACGCGAAGCTTGCCATGGAGGTTTTGAATGGCGGTGGGCGTAAGACAATTCGCGCCGCTGTAGCCTTAAATGCTGGAGCAGTACTTTACTTAAGTGGAAAAGTAAAAACTCTGAAAGATGGTTACGACATGGCAAACAACGCACTTTCCAGCGGAAGCACTCTTGCAAAGCTTCAGGAGATTCAGAGAGTAAGCACAGAACTCAACGGGGAGAAATGCGCATAATGGCGGATATTCTTACAACAATAGTAGAAAAAAGAAAAGCTGATATCCAGCGGCTGGGCGTGACTTTTGGATTTGATATTCCAGAAAAGCGGGCCCGCCCTGTGCATCCCTTCCTTACAAAAAAGGGAGTAATTCTAGAAGTAAAAAGAGCCTCTCCAAGTAAGGGAGATATTGCACCGGATCTGGATTCAGCTGAAACAGCCCGCTCTTATGCTAGTGCCGGAGCTGCCGCAATCAGCTGTCTTACAGAAAGCAATTTCTTTAAGGGAAATCTGGAAGATCTGATGAAGGTATGCAAGGCCGCAGATGATTTTGAAAAAGTAAGCGGAAAGCCAGCCCCCGCAGTTTTACGAAAGGATTTTCTTTTATATCCGGAAGAAGTGGAAATTTCATACCGAGCCGGTGCCGATGCAATTCTTCTGATTACAAGAATTCTGGACGAAGCTGTGATTGTTGAAATGGCAAAGAAGGCGGCCGGATTTGGAATGATCTGTCTGGTAGAGCTTCGCAGCCAGAACGATCTTGAAAAACTTTCTGCTATTGCGGAGGCCGTGGAAAAAAAATATATAGTCTGCGGCGTGAATTCACGCGACCTGGCAACTTTCAAAATTGATTTACTGAAGCCTTCTAGTCTGCTGGCAAAAATCCGTGGAATACTCGGAGACGATGCCCGGGTAGTTTTTGAGAGCGGAATCCGCACCCCACAGGCAGCCTCTTTTGCCGGCAGCCTCGGCTTTTGTGGAATGCTGCTGGGAGAAGCTGCGGCTAAAGCACCGGAACTGCGGACTGAACTGGTTAGTTCGTTTGTGGAAGCAAAGGAAAATAAGAATACAAAATTCTGGAAAAAACATTGTCATGCTGAACTTATTTCAGCATCTCCTTCCAATGAGATCCCGAAACAAGTTCGGGATGACAGTTATCGTCCACTCATAAAAATCTGCGGCCTCACCCGCGCCGAAGATCTTGTCCTTGCAGACTCCCTTGGTGTAGATTTCGTGGGCTTTATATTTGCCGCAGGCTTTGCAAGAAATGTCTGCGGAGAAAGATTTGAAAAAATCTTACCGTCCTTAAAAAATATCCGGGCAAAAAAGGTCGCCGTAATTACAGACCCGCTGTCACCCGAAGCAGAAATGGCTGCCCGCTATGTTAAAGAGGGAATCTTAGACTGCCTTCAGTTTCACGGGATTCCATACAGGGAAGTACCTCAGCAGCTTCTGGACCTGCCCCATTATTTCGCAATCACAGAAAAATCCGGCAATCTGGAACAGGCAGCCGAAGAGCTTTTTCTTATGGGAGAACCACGCTTTCTCCAGGATTCAAAAGCTCAGAATTATGCAACTAAACATAAGCTCTGGCTAGCCGGCGGCGTAACTCCGGAAAATGCGGAAGCTCTGGCAGAAAAGTTTCAACCAGAGCTGATAGATATTTCTAGTGGTATAGAAGATGAAGACAAACCCGGAATTAAAAATTTAAATAAGATAAAACAATTAATTTCGTCATTGCGAGGAGCGTAGCGACGAAGCAATCTATTAAATGGATTGCTTCGCTGCGCTCGCAATGACGGGAATTAGTACGCTCGAAATGACGATGGAGGTAAAAATGACACATTCAGATAATGGATTTTTCGACAGCTTCGGTGGTAAATATGTAGCGGAGGTTTTACGCCGCCCGCTCGACGAACTCGAAGTTGCCTTTAACGAAGCAATGAAAGATCCGGATTTTATAAAAGAACTGGAAACCATTCAGCACGATTATATTGGCCGCGAAACACCACTGCTTTTTGCAGAAACTGCTACTAAGCTACTCGGTGGCGCTCAAATTTACATAAAACTCGAAGGCCTTGCAAACACAGGAGCCCACAAAATCAATAATGCGATTGGCCAGTGTCTGCTTGCAAAGCGCATGGGTAAAAAAAGGATCATCGCAGAAACAGGTGCCGGCCAGCATGGAGTTGCAACCGCCGCAGCCTGTGCAAAACTAGGTCTGGATTGTACCGTTTATATGGGAGAAGTTGACGTACGCCGACAGCAGCCGAATGTTGCCGCAATGGAACTTTACGGTGCAAAGGTTCACGCAGTAACAAGCGGAAGCCGCACTCTCAAAGATGCAGTAAACGAAGCAATGCGAGACTGGGCCGCAAATCCGGATACAACACATTACGTACTTGGAAGTGCCCTGGGCCCTGCCCCATTCCCGGATATGGTCCGCGAGTTCCAGTCTGTGATTGGCCGCGAGGTTGAACGACAGGCCGCTGCCCGTAAGCTCGACGTAGCGGCTATGATAGCCTGCGTCGGCGGCGGTTCAAACTCAATCGGATTTTTTGCGCCTTTCATTGATAAGCCTGCTCCCCGCCTTATTGGTGTAGAGGCAGGCGGAATAGGACCTGGTATCGGTGAAAACGCAGTTCGTATGAGCGGCAAAGCTGCCCGTGACGGAATAATGCACGGTTATAAGTCTCGCTTTTTGCTGGATGAAGATGGACAGGCATTGCCGACCCGCTCAATTTCTGCGGGTCTGGACTACTGCGGAATCGGACCACAGCTTGCAACACTTGGCCGACAGGGACGCGTTGAGTTTACCTACGCGCGCGACGAAGAAGCTCTAAACGCGGTAAAGTTTTTTGCGCGAAATGAAGGAGTTCTTTTTGCAATGGAAAGTGCCCACGCCGGAGCAGAAGCAATTAAACTTGCACCGACACTACCAAAGGACAAGGCAATCATCGTAAATATGAGCGGCCGTGGCGACAAGGATGTATTCATTACCTGCCCTGTTTTCCGAAGAGATGAATGGATAAAATTCCTTCACGAAGAAATTGAACGATTAGAGAGTAACATAGATATTCACAGCGCAAAATAGACTGTCGGGTCAAGCCCGACAATGACAAACACTGTCATCCCCCGGCTTGACCGGGGGATCCAATCAAAGGAGAATCAAAATGAGCAAAATAAAACTGATGAGCCACTTAGTTGCCGGCTACCCGACAGACGAACTTTCATTTACAGCAGCCCGAGCCCTCGTAGACGGCGGTGCAGATATACTGGAAATCCAGCTGCCCTTCTCGGACCCCAGCGCAGACGGTCCTGCCATTCAGGGAGCCTGCACCGAAGTCCTAAAGCGCGGCTACCGCACAGCAGACGGACTCGCCTTTATTGAGCGCCTCCACAAGGAATTTCCCCAGGTAAAAATCTATCTAATGAGTTACGGTTCTCTCGTTTATACTCCTGGAGTAGAAAATTTCTGTAAACGTGCAGCAGCCGCAGGCGTAAGAGGAATGATTATTCCAGACCTTCCTCTCGACCATGACGAAGGCCTTACTGCCGCCTGCAGGGCTAACGGAATGGAAAACATTCCTGTGGCCGCACCAAGTATGTCTCCGGCCCGCTTAGACCTTCTCGCCCGCGCCGGCTTCCCCTACATCTACGCAGCCCTTCGCACCGGCATTACCGGCAGCGACACCACAATCAACGACAATACCCGTCGCTTCCTCGAAGCAGTTGCAGCCGGTGGCAGTAAAACCTACGGAGGCTTTGGAATCTCTAGTGGCAGTCAGGCCCGAGCACTGGCAGACCAGGTAGAAGCTATAGTCGCAGGTTCTGTTTTTGTCCGCCTTATTACTGAAAATAAAAATAACCCGGACGCACTTTACAAGGCAGTCCGGGCTAAGGCAGAAGAATTGACCAGTATATAAAGGTGGTTTCGATACGCCGCTTCGCGGCACTCAACCACCGGAGTCGGCTTATTTACCGATAACGAAAATTGCCGGTATCTTTCCAAGGTCCGGCAATTTTTCTTTTTTCCATTCGGCTACAGTGCGGGTTTTAATGTACTCTTCGGCACAGGTAATTCCGGCTGCAATACAAAGCTTTGTCTTAGGATTAAGGGCGCCAAGGATTGTCTCAATCATTTTGGCATTACGATACGGAGTTTCAATAAAAAGCTGGGTCTGATTTTCATTCTGAACCTTCTGCTCAAGTTTTTTGAGCGCCTTAATTCTCTGTGGCACTTCCACAGGCAGGTAACCGTTAAAGGCAAAGCTCTGGCCGTTAAAGCCGCTTCCCATAACAGACATTATAATAGAAGAAGGTCCTACAAGAGGAACAACCTTATAGCCCCGCTGCTGGGCAATGGCAACCACATCGGCACCAGGGTCTGCAATGGCAGGACAGCCCGCCTCGCTGATAATACCAACAGGCTGACCTTTTTTCAGCGGCTCAAGATATTCGCCGATAAACTTGCGGTCTGTGTGACGGTTGAGTTCATAAAAAGTAAGCTCGTCTATATCAATGGCCTTTTCTGTTTTCTTCAAAAAGCGGCGTGCCGAGCGGATATTTTCAACGATAAAGTGTTTGATTCCAACTATGATGTCGTGATTGTAAGGTGGCAATACCTGAGAAATCTCGGTTTCACCAAGTGTCACGGGAATAAGATAAAGTGCAGTTTCCATAATAATATTCCTATTCAGATTGCTTCGTCATTGCGAGCACAGGGTGCGTAGCAATCTAGTCTTCATAAATCGGTTCAAAATCATCAGCAGGGTGTCCGCAGATAGGGCATTCAAATCCATCCGGTAATTCTGCGCCCACATATTCATAACCGCAGATTTTACAGCGCCAGCCTTTAATCTTTTTTTCAGGACCAACTCCTGCTGTAGTAACTGCGGCCTTTGTTTTTATATCACTCTGATAGTATGCATAAGTAAGAGCTTCTTTGTCGCTCAAAAGCTGGGCATCTGTAACCTCTGCAATAAAAAGCATATGGGTTCCAAGATCCATTTTATTGCAGACCTTTGCTTCAATTACTGCACAGGCTTCATTCTTGATATAAGGACAACCGTTAGCGGCAGTAGAATATTCAAAGCCTTCGAATTTATCTGCTGTACGGCCACTCTGGTAACCAAAGCGTTTTATAGTTTCAAGGCTGCAGGTCTTTGCTAATACAGAGAGAGTAAAAATACCGCTTTCTTCTATCATCTCGCAGGTGAGATTCTGCTTAATTACTGAAATTGCAATTCGGGTCGGCCCGTTAGCAGCCTGAAAACATGTGTTAGTTATACACGCATTGATTTTGTCACCACATTTTGTTCCCAAAAGGAAAACACCATACTGCAAACAATAAAGTGCCTTGTTATCCATAAGAAGCCTCCTGGAAATAGTATAACATAAATATAGATTGCTTCGCTACGCTCGTTTCTTATCCCAACTTTTCTGCGGCGGCTTCCCAGGCGGCCGTAGTTTCTTCTATTTCGGCAGCCACTGCTTCTATTTCTCGCTGAACAGCCTTTGCTTTTTCGCCGTTAGAATATACGGCCGGGTCGGCAAGTTTATTTTCAAGCTCAGATTTTTTATCTTCCAGCTCAGTAATTTTTTCTTCAAGCTTAGCAACTTCTTTTTCTGCCTTACGGCGAGCCGCTTCGAGCTTTTTCTGTTCTTCCCAGCTTGTAGGCTTTTCTTCGCGAATTTCAACTACTGGCTGATTATTTTCCTGGCCCTCAAGCTTAGCCACCTGCTCCATATAGAACTCGTAGTTACCCGGATAATTCTTAAACTGGCCCGGCTTAAGCTCGAGAACCCGGGTAGCAAGCTGCTCGATAAATCCGCGGTCGTGGCTTACAAAAATTACGGTGCCGCCAAAATCGCGGAGAGCCTGCAAAAGAACATCCTTTGAATGAATGTCGAGGTGGTTGGTAGGTTCGTCGAGAACGAGGAGATTTACAGGGCTGAGCAAAAGCTGCAAAAGAGCAATGCGGGATTTTTCACCGCCCGACAAAACGTCCAGAGACTTATATACATCGTCGCCGCGGAAGAGGAAAGCGCCCAGCATATCACGCAGCTTTGGAATAAGCTCCAGAGGCGCGCGGGCTTCGAGGTAATCTAAAATTGTTTCCTTGCCTTTAATGGTCTCCGCGTTATCCTGAGAGAAGTAGCCTATCTGTACACCCGCGCCCGGCACAAGTTCACCTGTAAAGTCTTTATCCTGACCGGCAATAATTCTGAGCAAGGTAGACTTACCTGCGCCGTTACGTCCTGCAACAACAAGGCGTTCACCGTTTTCGAGTGTAAGCTCCAGCTTATCGAGAACTTTATGTGCCCCGCCGTCGTAAGATTTTGTAATATCGTAAAGTCTCAAAACGAGGCGGCCTGAATGAGGTGCCGGCGGAAAAGAAAAATGTATTTTCTTAAGCGATTCAGGAATCTCAATTCGCTCCATCTTCTCAAGCTTTTTCTGATATTCCTGAGCCTGAGCTGCCTTTGTAGCCTTATAACCAAAACGGCGGATAAAATCTTCCAGCTTATTAATCTCTTCCTGCTGCTGCTCGTAAGCGGCAATCAGAGTTTTAAGCTCTACCTCGCGTACTTTTTCATAGTGACTGAAGTTGCCAGGGTAGCGCTTAAGATCACCGTTGAAAAGTTCGTAGACCTCGTTGATTGTAACATCAAGAAAATAGCGGTCGTGACTTACAAGTAAAAAGCCGCCTTTAAAATTCTGCAGGAACTGTTCAAGCCAGCTTCTTGCTTCAATATCAAGATAGTTGGTAGGCTCGTCTAACAAAAGAATATCAGGTCCCTGCATAAGAGCCTTTGCAAGTGCAATACGCATCTGCCAGCCGCCAGAAAACTCTGCAGTGTCACGGTCAAAATCAGAGCGCGAAAAACCAAGACCAAGAAGAACCGATTCTGCCATAGCGTCGCGGCGATGCCAGCCGGAATCATCCAGCTTTTGAATTAATTCTGCCTGCCTTTCAACTAGAACGTCTGTATTACCCTCGCCCTTTTCAAGCTGAGAACCAATTTCGTCTATCTGACGCTGCATTTCATAGCCGAATTCAAAAGCCTTATCAGCTTCTTCGAGAAGAGTGCAGCCGTGGTGAGTAAGGCCGCTCTGTGGCAGATAGGCAATGCGGCAATCCTTCTGAACGGCACGGCTTCCGCTGTCCGGAGGAGTCAATCCTGCCAGGACTTTTATAAGCGTAGATTTACCGGCTCCGTTTGCACCAGTAAGAGCAACCTTAGAACCGGTCTGTAAATTGATTGTTACGTTTTTGAGGATATCGCGGTCTCCGAATGCCAGCGACACCTGTGAGAATTGTACAAATGCCATCGTGCCCTTCCCGGGATTTCTATTTCTTTAAGTAAATAATTACCGGGCTTACACCGCGGCTTCTAAGCTGACTTCCACTGAACTCTGCACCACTTGTATCTTCCATACGCAAAGCACCGCCATCCAGCTTATAAAGGAAGTTTACCTCACGGCTCATTCCATCAAACTTCATTGTAAGAACTCCGTCGTAAGATGTTGCCAAATCCTTAGAAAGTGAATACTTAACCTGAGCAGAACCGGTAGACTTTGTTCCGGCATCAATTACAGAAGGAACAAGCAGTTTAAAGCCTGTCCAGCGGAAAGAACCGTCTTCCTTAAACTCAACCTTTCCATAGCTTGAACTTGAGAAAATCGGTCCATGTGTGTATATCTGCATGTAAGCCTGAGTACGGCGGGTCTTTTCTGCATTCACAATATCAGCAACATTTTCAGACAAAGTTACAAAGTTCAGATCCTGAGGCTTACCGCTGGAATCTGTATAACGAAGAACAATATAGTTTGCCCGGCGGTAGATTATTTTTAATGAAATACCGTTTAACGAATATTCATTATCATCAGTTTTTGTAAAGCCGTCATAGTCCCAGTTCTCATGAATAACAGCAGTATTAAGAGAAACCTTTTTTCCTTCTTCATCAATTGTAAATTTATAAAGAGGATGAATAAGTCCAAGGTCAATATTGCCGCCGTCAATCATAGTGCGAAAATAATCCGGATACCATACGTTTGCCGCAATATTTTGCCAGTGCTTATCCTCTTCTACTTCCTCTACAATTTCAGCGCCACCAACTCTCTGTCCGCTGGCATCTGTCTCATAAAGATTCAGGTTGTAAGAAAAGCACCAGCCCAGAGTTCCGTTGTCTGTAAGGATTCTGTACCAGTCTCCCTCCAGAGCATTTTTACCTGCCATAGGAGCCTGACCTTTTCCCTTGTAAAGGATTTTAATAACTTCACCCTTTCGCAAGCGGTAAACCTGTTTTGCAGTATTTACCGGTTCTGCACGACAAGGAAGTCCGTCAAGTTTTACTGATGCATAGGTTGCAGCATTTTCTTCATATTTTGCAGCAAGAGCTTTTACCTTTCCCTTTTTTACAGGGTCAGTAAGCTGCCAGAGAGCAACTTCGATTTTTTCCCCTTGCGCTGTTCCAATTACATATACATGAGAAATATTTGATTTGATGTAAACCGGAACAATATCGCCGCTCTTAATCTGCTGTTCAGGAATAGTCCAGAGCACAACAGAATAACCCATAATTTTATCGGCGCAGGATGTAAGGAGAAGAGAAATTAAAAATAGTAAAGGTAAATAAAGTTTCTTCATAATATAAATAGGTTTTGTCATTGCGAGCGCAGCGAAGCAATCTATATTATATGGATTGCTTCGTCGCTTGAGCTCCTCGCAATGACGTTTATTTGAGCATCATTACAGCTGAACCCCAGTTCTGATTTTTTCGTTGAAGCGGTCGAGTTTCTTGCCTTCGAGAGGATTTGGCTTTCCTTCCATAACAGCACGGAGAGCTTCCATTTCTTCGCCGCTGAAGTTTACACCATGATTCATATGATTAATAAAGCTTTCAGTTGCCATAGGAGCAACCTTGCGGCACATTTCAAGAATAACCTCTGCATACACGCGGATTTCATACTGAGCGTGACTGTCGAGGCGTAACTTCAGGAAGTGGAAGAGATTGTGCAAATCCATTTCCCAGTAGAATTCTGTATAAAGAGAAAGAGGAAGATTAATGCGGGCAATTTCGCGGGCAAGACCAGAATCAATAAGCTCGCTGTAATTTTCGTAAGCGTCCTTCTGACCTGCTTCGAGCTGTCCGATAATCTTATCTGCAGTTGCCTTATCAAAAGCTTCAGTAGCGCGGCCCTGCTTGTTATCTGTACTCTGAGGAGCTACCTTGTCTGCCTCCGGAACATAGAACTCATCCTTCATAATTGAGTAGCGTCCAGAAACCTCGTTCATACGACCTGTGCGGTGGCGTACCCACTGGCGGGCAACAAAGATAGGCATCTTTACGTGGAAGGTCATTACAACCTGCTCAAAAGGAGATGTATGCTGATGGCGCAAAAGATAGTCGATAAGAGCTCCATCCTGGCTCACTGATTTAGTTCCTTCACCGTAAGAAACACGTGCCGACTGAACAATTCTCTGGTCTCCGCCATAATAATCTACAAGTCGTACAAAACCTTTGTCCAAAACCGGGTATTCTTTATCCAAAATTTCTTCTGCTTCAGGAACGATACAATGTGCCATAAAAATCCTCTGTTAAAAAAATTGAGACATACTCAAAGAATATGTCTCTATATAATATAGAAAAATTACGTATCTTTCAATGATAAAAGGAGGGGAAGGCCTTCCCCTCGCCCGCACTTCGTTGCGGGCTACCCCTTCTGCGGGGGTATCCCCCTGCGATGTTTGCGTAGCAAACTCGGTTACAACGCCCCCTTACAGGTCCGTATCATTTGCGCCGGTATCTACCGCGGCGTCGCCATCATGATTTACTACATTTTCTTCAGTAGCAGCTGCGGGTCTTTCATCTTTTATGATTACTTCAACTTCACCTTAGTTTGAAAATACATCAAAAAGAATCAGACCAAGACCTGCAATAAGAACTACAATTCCAATCAGGCGGATAATTGCATTACCCAAAGCTCTCGGCGAAATCAGGATTAATACAACAGCAATTGCAAGCAGCAATAGATTTTCAATTATATAACGCTTTCTTTCAACTCCGGCGTCCTTCAAAAGGGCCGCTGCATAAAAACCAATGGCACCAGAGGCCAGCAGATAGATAATAAGCATCCAGATCATTGCTGTCCATGCTGCACCACCTATTGCCAGAGGGAAAAGCACTGCCATCAGGCCCGCAATAATACTTACAATGCTTTTTATGAGTATTGTCCTGCGATAGTATATATCCTCAGAAATTACCTTTGTAAACTTAAGGCTGTAAATTCCATAAGCTATAGCCGCAAGTCCAATTATAATAACTACAAGCTTAATCCAGAAAGCAGGGAAAATTATTACAAGAATACCAAGTAAAGCTGCCAGAATACCCGAAAAAAGATACCACCGTTTCATAAATGCTCCTCCAATCTACCGTCTGGTCAGACGCAAAAAACTGTCATTCCGAACTTGTTTCGGAATCTTTTCTATATATTAACAAATTTATGTTCATAAGGTTATAAAGTCAAGAAAAATGTTTTTTTGATTTTTTTAATAAATTTCTCATATTCCGCTTGACATAACCCCATAAAACCTATAAATTAATAACACTTAATGGAGCGATACCAAAGCGGTCGTACTGGGGCGGTCTTGAAAACCGTTGATCTTCACGGGTCCGGGGGTTCGAATCCCTCTCGCTCCGCTAAAATGGAAGCGTGGTAGAGCGGTAATACAACGGATTGCTAATCCGTCACTTCCGTAAGGGGTGGGCAGGTTCAACTCCTGTCGCTTCCGAGAAAGCAGTTCTACTGCACACATTTGAATGAGATTGTAGCTCAGCTGGATTAGAGCACCACCCTGCGGAGGTGGGGGTCGCACGTTCGAATCGTGTCAGTCTCAAAAGGAAAAGTTCGTCTAGAAGACGGACTTTTTTTATTTTAACGAAGATGAACTACCAGGACGTAACGATTCGAAACGGAGTGAGCGGTTCTCAAAAAGCCGAGCAGTGGCGCAGGCTTTTTGAGAAGGCCGAATGCACCAGCTGAATCAATATACATTTTCTGTGCATCAATGAGTTTTGCATTTAATGTTTTTTGATAATGTTCGATTAAAGCTGATTTAGCAACAAAATGTAAAGAACTGGCTTCGAAAATGTTTCAGGGCAATCACCCCTTCTATTTCAAGAAAATCTTTTAGAGTAAGAGCATAGATTTCACAATTATCCTGATGTGGAAGACTCCAGTCAAATTTCCAACCTTCGCTCTGTAGCTTTCCTGAATCTTCTTTTGTAATAGTTCAAGCAACAAGCCGAAACTCTGTATCAAATAGTTTTTCAGGACTTCGTTCAATGTGGCATTAGGAATTAATCAATAATAGCTATCTATTTTGAACTTAAATACTTTTTACTATTCTTAAGCAGATGATAGAGCTGGGAAAGTCCTTTATTTTGTCCTTTTATATGCTCAGGCTTTTTTACGAGTGCTGAAGAAGATATATTCTTGAATAAAAGGGGGTCTGTCTCTATTGCTTCATCCATATAAATCAAAATTTTTAACAGTTTTGCTTCAGCATTTGTAAAATCCCGCATTATGCGTTTCTTTCCAATATAGTGATGCTTTGAACATTCATTAAGCTGCCAGAAGAATTGAGCAAGTAGTCGTCTTTGAAAATGCAGACAATTTTCTTTATTGATATTACCACTTTTGTTTTCAATTTCATTTATAAAACGTCTTTTATATTCAGTCTTTATCCGACTCATATCTTGACCACAATCATTACAAAAGAACTGAACAACGCCCTGATATGCAATTGCATAATCAAACCCACGATATTCATCAAGTAACGAAGAATACTGCTGTTCCCATCTAATTTTTTCCGGAATCCAGATTGCTACACCGATTGCTCCAAGAGGAATCAGCCAGTCTTTTATAAGTTCTACTATGCAGGAATAAATCATTATAACTCCGTAATGCAGGTCATGTAGTGTTTTATCAATTCTTCTTTTACATTTCTAGAGTTGATAATATTAGTTTCAGATCTTTTATTATTGCTACAAAGACTATTAGCTCCAGTTATTATAGTATCTGTATTACATACTCGGCCATCAAAATTCTTTATTAGATTATGCTTTACAGATTTTAATTCATCAAGTTTTTCGTAACGAATTTCGCTGTCATCCTTGAAGACAATAATGAAAAGAACTATTAAAGTTACTGCTAAAACACAAAGATAAGCGATAAGAAGAACATGATACATAATAACATACTGATTCTTTGAACCAACAGGATGGAAATCATTTGTAACCTCTACAACATTTTTCATTGCTTCATTTGCACTAACTTCTTTGTTTAATGATGTTTGTACTGAACTATCTTGCACATCAACCGGGGACTGATTTTGATGATTGAATACTATTTGTTGAGATGTATAAAAACCATCTTTGATAACAGTTCTAGAAAATATAAGAATGCATGTAATAATTATGAAAGCAAGCATTTTATTACCATTACGCCTTACCCATTTACACATACTTTTTCCTCTCGTTTTTATGCGTTTTTTATTATTAAATCTAAATCCATTGTATGAACAGAATGAATAATTCCTGTTGAATTTGTGAAATCTATTTTTATTATGTTTGACATTCTATAACCTCCTATTTATTTACGTATAAACATCGATCTTCCATATTTGAGCTGTGTTATAATATAATAGTCGGAACCAAAATTTGAGGTATTAAACACAGTGAATTGATATGATGGATCATCATTATCTGGCAATTTGCATATCCATTGCTGATGTTCAAAAATCAACTTCTGAGGAAGTGAATTGTAATATGCACAAGAAGAATAGTCTAATGCCCATATATAGAATGCTTCATTATAAATGATGGATACATTTTCTCCTATAAGAATCTCGTCTGGGGAAAAATTTCCCGGTTCCTCAAAATAAAAAGCCCCATTTTTTATTTCCCCACCAGTTATTTTGATTTTCTTAAGAGATGCTGGAATGTCACATTTAATATAACTAGAATTATCATATCTATCTCCTCCCTTCCATTGCTTTTCATAAGTAGGAGACGAGCTATCATAATAATTGGTCACATCTTTAAAAATATAACCAAAACATACAGACTCATCGTTTTCAATCGGATTCACATTTCCACCTACAAACGGAATTGTTAGCTCTTCAAGATTAATACAACCAGCCAAAGCCCCTTTTTCAATAGATGTTACCGTATCAGGAATAATAAGTTTCTTGAGACTTGAACAATTGTCTAGAATCCTAGCATTTAACTGTTCTATTTTTGGTATTTCAAGCTTCTCAAGGTTCGACCATGCAAAACAATAATCTCCAACTGATGTAATACTATCTGGCAAATCCAACTCTGTAAAAGAACATCCTGCAAAACAATAGTCTCCTAACGATGTAATGCTATTTGGTAAAACCAATTCAGCAATTGGACAGCCATAAAAGCAATAATCTCCTAATGATGTAATGCCGTTTGGAATGTTTATATTACATAGTTTATTACATCCCTTAAAACATCCCATGGATTTAACAGTATTAGGAATTTCGACACTTGTTAAACTTGAACAATTCTCAAATGAACCAAGAATAGTTACACCTTCCGGAACTATAAACTCTTTTATTTTTGCACAATCAGATAAAGATATGCTCTTTATACCACAACCATTTGGCAAATTAATACTATTTATTAATGAAGAATGAATTTCTATTTCCATATCACTTGCAAAAGTTGCAGATGAAAAATCCAGATTAAACATAGCATCCTTTGGCAGTAAACTGATTAATTGAGATACAGAATTTTTATCAAAAGAACCTGTTAGTTTTAATGTCCAGGTACCAGTATGTAGATTTGGTAGTCTTTGGCTCATGTTATCTCTTGTTATTGTTATACTTTTCCATTTAGCATATAAAGTATCATCAATTGTCTCAAAATCCTTATATGTGCAAAACTTAAATTCATGATTCCAATAGTGATACCAATACTCAAATTCACTACATTCAACCTCTGATGCATAAGGAGGATCCAAAGATATCATCATCCCCTTATCAACAATCATTGGCTGAATTTCTGTTGAACAATTTGTTTCAAATGTTATTGTACATTTTATATTTTTTCGTGTGACATCAATAAAAATATCATATTCCGGCATAGTAAAAGAAAATGAAAATCTAGATTTATCAACACTATTATATTCAATTAACACTATATTTTGATTATCCCTATCTCGTACTATTATATTATCAATATAATAGTTGTTACTATTACCCCCATTGTACCCAGATTGAACAGTAACAAATATCTCATCTCCAGGATAAGCATATTGTTGTTCAACCCTGTAACCATATGGATATGTAAGAATAAATGGTAAATCAATTAGACTTGAATTTTCGGTAGATTTTTTCTTTAAAAATGATTTTGTAGGAGTTGATGATGCTGAAACCTTATAAGCGAAACGCTTAAATATAGTATTCACATTAACATTTTTTTCAGGCATTATAAATGTGTAATTATTTGACTGAGTTTTGGTAACTTGAATTGAGTTATTTTCACTATCTGTTACGACACATGCATCGACTTCATATAAATCATCTGGAATAATTGTTAACTCAATTTCACTTCCTGCTTCGGCCTTTGTCTTATTTGCAGAAACAGTTCCCCCTACCACAGCCGGGATACTTATTTGATATGTCGGTACTGTAGCAGAGATCCACTGCGCATAAAGAGTCATATCGCCAGTAAGTTTCAGGCTTGAGGCATCGCCGTAACCAGTGCCTGTTCCATCTGCTTTTGTATTCCAGCCAGTGAAGGTGTAGCCTTCGAGGGCAAAGCCGTTAGCTGTTAACGTTACTATTGAGTCGGCTTTTTCCCTTATGCTGGCTGTGGAACCGGTTGCAGATTCGTTATTTTTACTGAAACTTATTGTGTAATAAACCTCTGGAGCAGGAGGTGTTGTTTCTGGCGAATTTTGTGGTGTTGAAGGTGAAGATGGATTTGATTGCTCTGGGGATTGAGTATTTGTCGAACCCGACTCTGTTGAATCTGCTGTTGAATTATCTGAACCTGGATTTGAACAACTGAATAATAATGTAAGGAAAAAGATTATCATTAATGAAAGTATGATTTTACTAATTGATTTATTCATATAAAACCTCCGATTTTTCGGCATAGCTACTATTTAACCTAATAAGTTATCTAACAGAAAATTATAAACCTCAAAAGTTTATTTTTCAATGCAAAATTAACCTTTTAATTCTGATTTTTGTTTTTTTACGTACTATTAAGTTGTTTCGTAATTAATCCGCTCCTTTATGATTAAACAATGAACGTAAAAAAGATTTTTGGTAATAACATTCATGAATATAGAAAGAAGAAGAAATTTTCACAGGAGAAACTGGCCGAAAAACTAGAAATATCTGTGAAACATCTAAGTAACATAGAAACCGGCAAAGTCTTTGCCTCTGCCGAGCTTATAGAAACAATAGCCCTGGTTCTTGAAGTTTCTGTTTCTGCCCTTTTTTACAGTCCGGAAGAAAAATCACTTGATGACAGCGACATTTCAAAAATCGAAAAAATCTTAGATGAAGAATCTGCTAAGGCAGTTCAAAACATAAAGAAGCGCCTGCACGAAGGAAGTAGATGAAAAACACGATGCGTGTTGTGATGCACTTTCCGTATTATATCAAATAAACCACAAAGCCCAGAATCACCAGAAGTACAAGGTTGTAAGCGGTGAATACAGCAAAGTAACTGTGGTTGTGATTGTCGGTGGGTTCGGTGGTTTCGATACGCCCGCTTTGCGGGCACTCAACCACCGATGCCGTTTCTGCGCTGTAAAGCTTAAACGAAATCACGCTTGCCATTGAAGCAATCAGTGTGCCCAGGCCGCCCACATTTACCGCCAGCAGCAGCATTGCGCCCTTATCTGTAAAGCCGCTGAGAAGCAGGGCTGCAGGAACATTGCTTATTATCTGACTTGCGGCAATTCCGGTCAGGTAAGTTTTTAACGGTGACGACAAAAGTGAATTTACGAAATCAGTAAAAGCCGGAACCTTTGAAAGACTTTTTGTAAAAATAAAAAAGCCCACAAAAGTTAGCAGCAGACTGTAATCAACTTTTTTGAAAAGACGCCAGTTGCAGATTGCCATAACAACGATAGTTACCGCTAACATAATCAGATAATTAACTACATGAAAAACTGTCAGCAAACAAACTACAAAATCTGCAAAATAAAGAACTGTGCGAAAATCAGCCTTAAGGCGCACAACCTGAGTCTGTAAAACATTTCCACTAAGTTCATGAGGCTCTGCCATTCCGCCGTGGTCTGCAAGCTTTCTGCGGGTAAGAAAAATAATTATCACTGCGAGAATAAAAAGCGAAGGCAAAGCAATTTTTGCAGTAAGCGCAAAGAACTCAAGCGCGCTAAAACCGTAGTAAGAAAACAAATAAAGATTCTGAGGATTTCCCATCGGCGTAATGCAGGAGCCTAGATTTGCTGCCAGAGTTTCAAGCACAACAATATGAAGAGCCGGAAGCTCAATCCGTCTGAAAATCAAAAGTGTAATAGGTACAAAGGTCAAAAGGGCAACATCATTCGTAACAAACATGGAAGAGAAAAATACCAGATAAGTCAAAAGAAAATAAAGCGCCCTTCTTGTCTTGCAAAGTCTCAGCAACCTTGCCGCAATAAAGTCCAGAAAGTTCTGACTCTGAAAAGCCTTGATAACTATCATCAGAGAAAAAAGAATTGCCAGTGTTCTAAAATCAATTGCCTGAAGACAAAGCTCCAGACCCGGACGAATTATACAAACCGCTGCCACAGCCAGAAGCAGTGCCGCAAAAAGCACAGGCTCTTTCTTTATAAAATTTTTCAACCCTTCAAAAAACTTTTTCATTTTTCTTCACCTTCATTTTCTTTCTGAGCAAGATTTACAACCCATTTTTCTTTTTTAAGCCAGAAGTGGGCAATCATGATTTTTGGAACTTCAACAAACTTGATGATTGCGTACATGACAACCGGCCCCACGGCGGTACATTTTGCAAGCAGAAAAATCCCCGGTATTACAACTCCTAGATTTCCAATTCCATCAACCAGCATTCCCATCATCGTATCACCGCCCGCACGACTCACTGCAAACTGTCCGTTTATGTAAACCCAGGCCGGCATATAAAGAGCCATCACTAAAACCATCTGGCGGCAGATATGCTGAGAGTTTGCACTGAGATTTCTGAAAACCACAGGAACCAGGAGCATACACAAAAATCCAATTCCTGTAAAAAATAGACCAAAGATTTTTGCCCCATTCAAAAGCCATACCTTCTCCCGACGTGCCTGATCCAGTTCTCCCCTTCCCAAATCCTTTCCTATGATTACACCCGTCGCCGTTATAATTCCGCTGAAGGCAACAAAGAAGAGATTGGAAATTGCAAAGCTGGAAGACATTCCCGAAACTACATCGGCGCCACCGCGGCCGTTGTAAAGAGCTGTCGTAATTGTTTCTGCCATAGCCCAGACCATTTCAGAAAGCATAATCATCCAGGCCTTTTTGAGAATCTCACCAAAGAGTCCAAAGTTTATGCGGAAGACATCAAAAAGCTTAATCGCAAAATCAGGCTTCTGCTTAATCATGTAACCGATAAAAATCAGAGCCTCAACAGAGCGGGCAATTACCGTTGCAATGGCAGCACCGCGTACCTCAAGCCTTGGCGCACCAAGATTTCCGTAAATCAAAATCCAGTTACAGACAGTATTTACGCAGGTTGCAATAATCGAAATTACAAGCGGAACCTTTACCTTTCCAATCTCGCGCAGAGAAGAAGAAATCATTGCAGAGAGCATCCAGGGAATGCCCATAAAGCCCATGATTCTCATATACTGCACGCCCTGGTCCAGAATCAAATCTGCCTGGGAATTTCCGCGAACCATGAGACTTAAAATCTGACGGGGCAGCACAAAACAGGCTACAGAAAATACAGCAACAACAAAAAGGCCCATCCAGAGCTTAAAGCAGAAGGACTGTTTCATTCCATCTTTGTCTTTTGCTCCGGAAAACTGAGTCATAAAGATTCCGCCAGCCATGCAGATTGTATTCATAAAAACCATGCAGACAAAAATAATCTGGCCGCAGATATTTACGCCGGACATTTTAACATCGCCCAGCCCGGCCACCATAAAATTATCTATCAGCGAAACCAGATTCTGAATAAGCATCTGGGCCATAACAGGAATGGCAATTTTGAGGGCCTGAGCGTAAAAAGAAGCCGGTCCAAAGCTCCGTCCTATAGCGTATTTTTTTTGAAGCATTGTGAGATTATACCTCAGGATTACACTTG
>Ga0247608_10000202_pt1 | contig 107159 bp, 92 predicted proteins | sample 176DNAGHGlowgp2_FD_193490 | JGI IMG/M metagenome (GOLD analysis project Ga0247608, IMG submission 193490) | Sheep rumen microbial communities from Palmerston North, Manawatu-Wanganui, New Zealand - 1766 DNA GHGlow gp2 | ecosystem: Host-associated > Mammals > Digestive system > Stomach > Rumen ... | reverse complement strand
AATGGACGAGTTTAAAAATTAAATAAATTAGGTTCACTTGAACCGCTTCGGTCTTTGTCATTTTTGAATATAGTTTTGTCGAAGAGATCTCTCAGATGCGTTGTGTCGGTGAGTGACATGCTGAGGATTTGTAGTACCTCATAGGTGCTTCTATCCAATCGCATATCATGCTGTACGATAGCAACGAGACAATAGGCACAGATGGCAGAGTAAATCTGTATTCTGACAGCATTTTCAGTTGTACCCCAGAATTTCTTGATTTTGAGGTGCTGCTTGAGCCACTTGAAGAACAACTCTATCTGCCAACGATTCTTGTAGAGGTCCGCAACCTGCAGTGCAGTCAGTTCCATCGCATTGGTCAGGAACATGAACTCACGATCTTGCTCATCATCGAAGAATCGTATAAGCCTAAGATGCTCCGGGTAGCCTTTCTGACTGCCATGGATGGTCAGTTCTATCTCTGCATCAGTCAGTATTCCCTTGGGTAGTCTGCGTCTCCACTTGATGCACTTGTACTGCAAATTGGTCTTAGCCCTGACAACAAAGAATGACTCCGCACGATGGATGCGATAGAGTTCCTTGAAGTTGTTGTAGCCACGGTCAAAGATGTAGTAAGCACCTGTCTCAATGGGGATTTCCTTCATCGCCTTGGAGTCATGAACTGATGCCGTAGTGATATGAAAGAAGGCAGGAATCTGAGTTTCCAAGTCATACAGGGTATGTATCTTGATGCCACCCTTATGTTTGCGGAACTTAGCCCACCAAAACACATCCAGACATAGCGAGATGGTCGTAGAATCAAAAGCATAGACGTTACCGTCAAGCTTGAAGATATCCGTAGCCCGCTTGCGTCTGGCCTCACTGACAAGGTGGTATGCATACTCCTCGAAGATGCGATAGTCACGGTTGGTATTGGCTTTAGCCAGATTACTTCTGCTTACATGCTTACCAAGTCCGAGATGATAGCACTTCTGATGATGCGCCTCAATGGCGACAATCAAGTCTCGCATGCTCTCTCGGTTACCAAGTTGTCCGAACATCAATGTAAGAAGTTGATTCCAACATGTGAAATGCTTTACATAGCGGTTACCACCGTACTTGTCAACGATGTGACGAAACTTATCTGAGTCCATAAAAGCGACCAATTGGGAGAAAACGTATTTGGGCTTGTTCATATGCAGTCATCCATTTTGACTGCAAAGATACAAAATCAAATCGTCGCACCCTAAAAATCTCTGTAACTAACTATATTTCAATCATTTCAAAGAGCGCTTAGCGATTTTTAGTGGACAGCAATGTATTTGACTTACAAAAAAAAACTGCAAAAAAAACTCGGCCATCTTCACGGACAGCCGGGTCATATGAAAAATCATCATTGCGGCAATGCTTCCTGCGAGGCGGAGCACCAGCGAATTACGCTAAGATTCTATAAAAGAAAAAAGAGCGTCGCATCGCTGTTGATGTTACGCTCTTTATTTCTCCTGTTTTCCATTTTCGTAGCGCCTACGGGAATCGAACCCGTGTTCCATGCGTGAGAGGCATGTGTCCTAGCCGCTAGACGAAAGCGCCATTTGCATTTTGAGAGGTTCTCTGGCGGAAGCTGGGGGATTCGAACCCCCGGTACGGTAACCCGCACGTCAGTTTAGCAAACTGGTGGTTTCAGCCACTCACCCAAACTTCCTTCCGGCATCCCGTTTTAGAACTGTTAGCCAGCTCTTTTTCTCAAATGCGGTGCAAAGGTAAAGGTTTTTTCTGAATCTCGCAAGGATTTCCATTTTTTTTTGTATTTTTGCACTAAAAATATGATGTGATGGAGTTGAATACCCATGATAAGATGCCAAAGGGGTGCAGGTTGATAGAGCTGCCCCTGATATCTGATGAACGAGGATCGCTGTCTTTTGGGGAGTGCGAGAAGCATATCCCTTTTAAGATAGAGCGGGTGTTCTGGACATATAATATTACTGACGGGCTGAGCCGTGGTAACCATGCACACAGAACTTGCTCGATGGTGATATTTCCTCTGGGCGGCAGCTTTAAGATAGAGGTGGATGACGGGGAGGAGCAGATTGTTTTAGAGATGAACGATCCTCATGTAGGCATTCTGATTCCGCCATTGGTGTGGTGCAGGTTGTATGACTTTACACCTGAGGCTGCCTGTGTGAGTCTGGCTTCTGAGCCTTACAGCGCAGAGGATTATATTCATGATTACGAGGAATTTAAAGAGAAGGTTAAAAAGTTAAAAAGTTAAAAGATTAATATTCAACGAAAAACGAATACTTTAATCGGTTATAGGTTATTGAATAATTAAAGGTTATGGGTTATAGGTTATTGAAAATGTTCAATGTTCAATAATTTTCAACTCTCAATTAAAGAAAGTGTTCAACGTTTAAAGAATGACGATAATACCTTATTCTATAAATAGGAAAGAAACGTGGGATGCGTTTGTGGAGAGTTCCAAGAACGGAACCTTCTTGTTGCAACGCAACTTTATGGATTATCATAGCGATAGGTTCTTTGACTGTTCTCTGTTGATATACGACGGTGTTTCGCCTGATGACGAGTACAAAGAGAGTCGTATGACTACGAAGGACCTTGTGGCTGTGTTCCCTGCCAACTATGATGAGCGCACAAAATGTGTTTATTCTCATCAGGGACTTACCTACGGAGGACTGATTGTTCTGCCCGAGGTGACCCAGATGGAGGTGCTGGCTATCATGCAGGAGGTGTTGTGCTATTATCGCGATTACATGCAGGCTGTTAAGGTTTACTACAAGCCTATACCTTATATTTATAGTGCTTTTCCCAGCGATGAGGATCTGTATGCCTTGTTCCGCGCGGGAGCTCAGTTGACCAGACGACTGGTAAGTACTGCCATCAATCAGCGTAACACCCTGAAGATGCGCACCCTACGAATGCGTCAGGCCAAGAAGGCTGTGGATCACGGATGTTACCTGGATCGTATCTCGGAAACTGACGAAACAGGACTGAGGGAGTTCTGGACTTTGCTGGAGGATGTGCTGATGACACATCATCATAGCAAACCTGTACATACCTACGAGGAAATCCTGCTGCTGATGCGCCTTTTCCCCAAGAATATAAAGTTGTATGTGGTAAGGTGTGAGGACCATATTGTTGCAGGTACTGTGATATTCGAAAGCCGACAGGTGGCACATGTCCAGTATATTGCCTCGGGTGACGAGGGTAGGGAGTATGGTGCCGTAGATCTGCTTTTCAAGCATCTGATAAACGAACGCTACAAGCAGATGGAGTATCTGGATATGGGAACCAGCAACGAGAATGACGGAAGATTCCTGAACGAAGGACTGATATTCCAGAAAGAGGGTTTTGGCGGAAGGGCTGTCTGTTACGATACCTACGAGGTGGACTTGCGTAACTCGCTGATTGATACGATGACGGGTAATGTGCGCAGTACGCAGACTAAGACGGTGAAGTATCTGGATCTGAAGGTGATAAACGAGAAGTTCGAACCTGAACTGAGCAGCGAAATAACGCGTGTGGTAAGGAGCGGATGGTACTTGCTGGGCAAAGAGAACGAGCGTTTTGCCAGACATTTTGCCGAATACTGTGGCGCTAAATACTGTGTTCCTGTTGGCAATGGCCTGGAGGCCCTTTCGTTGATATTGCTGGCCTACAAGGAGATGCTGGGATGGCAGGACGGTGACGAGGTGATTGTGCCATCGAATACATATATTGCTACTATTCTGGCAGTTACCTATGCTGGTATGAAGCCTGTTCTATGTGAACCTCGTCTAAAAGATTATCTGATAGACCCCTCTCTGATTGAGTCTCTGATTACTGATAAGACACGTGCAATCCTGCCTGTGCATCTGTACGGAAGGGTGTGCGATATGGATGTCATCAATGCTGTTGGTCAGCAACACGGGCTGAAGGTGATTGAGGATGTGGCGCAGGCTCATGGTGTCCGTTACAAAGGTAAGGTGGCAGGTAATCTGTGCGATGCTGCCGGCATCAGCTTCTACCCGGGAAAGAATCTGGGAGCACTGGGTGATGCCGGTTGTGTGACAACAAACGACGAAGAGCTGGCCAGTATAGTCCGTACAATGGCAAACTATGGAAGCGACAAGAAGTATGTGAACGAATACAAGGGTCATAATAGCCGGATGGACGAGATACAGGCTGCTGTGTTATGCGTGAAGTTACCTCAGTTGGACAACGATAATGAACGCAGGCGTGAGATAGCCAGAATGTACGACAAGGGTATTGTGAATCCCCTGATTACCAAACCCCTGGCGGCTGAGAACCCTGAGGAGAATGTGTACCATGTCTATCCTGTACGATGTCCTAAACGTAATGAACTGGCCGAATACCTGAAGAAGATGGATATCCAGACGGTGGTTCATTATCCCATCCCCCCACATAAGCAGAAGGCTTACCAGGAGTGGAACAAAGAGAAGTATCGCATATCAGAGCGTATTCACAAAGAGATTCTCTCGCTTCCCATCTCGCCTGTGATGACAAACGAAGAGGTACAGCGTGTGATAGATGCGGTAAATACCTTTACGGCAGAGGTTTAGGAGAGTTCGACTACTGTTATTCCTGCACCACCAAACTGTACATGCTCGTCGTGGGCAGCGGATACATTGGGAACAGTCTGAAGATATTGTCGGATTAGCTGTCGCAGAATACCATTGCCTGTTCCATGCAGAATGCGTACCTGACCGGCTCCAACCAAAGTTGCATCATCGATAAAATGGGTAACAGCCTGCAGAGCTTCTTCGCCTCGCATTCCTCTGACGTCTATTTCCTGGTGAAAGTGCAGGTGCTTCTCGCGTACCTTATTCTGTGTTTCTCTGCTTACAAAGGAAACAATCTGAACGCCGCGGTCTTCCTTTTCCTTGGGGGCAGCGTGTTGCAGACGTGACAGTTCCACTCTTGTGCGTACCATGCCAAAGGCTACGGAGGCTTTCTGTCCGCTTATCTCTTCGATAACGCCAACGGTGGTCTGTCCCTTGAGGCGGACGGTATCACCTTTTTGAAATTGAGAATTGAGAATTGAGAATTGAGAATTTTCGTTTTGTTTTTCGTTTTGTTTTTCGTTTTTTGTATTTCGTCTTTCGTTTTGGCTTTCGTCATTCGTCTTTTGTCGTTCGTCTTTCTCCTTCCTTTCCTGTTTGCGTTTGCGACGGGCTAGGATCTGCTGCATCTTACGTTCTATCATCTCGTCGTGTTCGTGATGCTGCTCTTCCTCGAGTTGTGCGCGGAAGTTATCAATCTCCTGACGAGCTTTGCGTGTCTGTTCTTTCTCGGCCTGTGCTTCCTTTATTTCGCGGATGGTCTTCTCGACTATGGCGTTACTGTCCTGAAGAATCTGTTGGGCCTGTCTCTTGGCCTCGAGGATTATCTCCTTACGTTTCTCCTTCAGTTCGACCATTTCTTTCTCGTATCGCTCGATGGTGCTCTCCATCTGCTTCTCCTGAGAATGGATGGTCTGGCGTTTACCCTCCCAGTAACGTTTGTCGCGTGTAATGTCCAACAGGTACTTATCGGCATTGACATAATCCTTACCTACAATCTCTGTGGCATCGGCAATCACCTCCTCGGGAATGCCTATCTTTCGGGCTATCTCGACAGCAAAGCTACTGCCGGGGTTGCCAATCTGCAGTTGGAAGAGAGCCTCCATACGATGGCGGTCGTAAAGCATAGCTCCGTTTACTACGCCAGGGGTATCTTCGGCAAAGTGCTTCAGGTTCTGGTAGTGGGTGGTGATAACACCATAGGCACCATCCTTGACGAATCGCTTCAGGACAGCTTCGGCAATGGCTCCTCCGATGGTTGGCTCCGTACCGCCTCCAAACTCGTCGATGAGCAGCAGGCTGTGTGGGTTACAGCCACGCATCATATTCTTCATATTCAGGAGATGGCTGCTGTAGGTACTTAGGTCGTCCTCTATGCTCTGTTCGTCGCCTATATCTATAAAGATATCCTTGAAAATACCGCACCTGGAGTTCTCGCCCATGGGAACAGCAAGTCCGCATTGCAGCATATACTGCAGCAGACCTACAGTCTTCAGACATACACTCTTGCCTCCTGCATTAGGACCGCTGATGACGAGAATGCGTTGTTTCTTGTTCAGTTCTATCTCGAGCGGTACAACCTTCTTTCCCTGTTTCTTCAGGGCGAGTGCGAGAAGGGGATGCTGGGCAAGGGTCCAGTCGATAAGCGGATTCTTCTCTATCTGGGGTGTCACACCCCCTATCTGATCTGCCAGATGTGCTTTGGCACGGACGAACTCTACATCGGCCAGGAACTCGTAGCCGCGAACCAGTTCTGGGATGTTGGGGCGAAGGAGTTCCGTAAAATCCTTCAGGATGCGTATCACTTCACGCTTCTCCTCGGCTTCCAGTTCCCGGATGTGATTGTTTACCTCTACCACTTCGGCCGGTTCTATGAAGACAGTCTTCCCTGTTGAACTCTCGTCGTGTATGATACCCTTAAGTTTACGCTTCATTGCTGGAGCGGCAGGGATGACAAGTCGTCCGTCGCGTAGGGTGGGAACAACATCCTTGTCCACCCATCCTTCAGCTTGGGCAGCCTTCAGGATTTTATTCAGGGTTCGGCTTACGCTTCCCTCATGTTTGCGCAACTCTTGTCTGATGTTGGCCAATTCGGGTGTAGCATTGTCGCTGATACGTCCATAGCGGTCCAATATCTGCTCGGCTCGTTTAGTGACAGCGTGGAAAGTGAAGACACCCTCTGTTAGCTTGTGAAGGGCAGGGTAGAGGTGTTGCTCCCCCTCTTCCTCGTTACGCAGAATGCTTACCCATGCATGCAGGGTACGAAGCGAGAGGTACAGATTTTGCAGTTCTTTCTCGTCGAGATGAACCCCCTCGATGCGAATGCGCTGAATGGTGGGACGAAGGTCGAAGAAGTCCTGTTCGGGCAATTCGGTAAGCTCTGCCATGATACGGCGGAACTCCTGAATCTGTTGGTGAAGGAGACGGATTTCATCGGGTTTCGTGAGGAATGTCATCTGTTCGACACGACTGCGTCCCAAGCTACTGAGACAATGGTTGTTGAGTAGCTGGCGTATTTCGGAGAATCCTATCTTCTGCTCGAAGTGTTGTGGGTAAATCATGCCTTGCTTACTTCAGGTTCTTCTCAGGATACATAGTGTTCCACCAAGTGGGGTCGTCCTGTAACCAGCGGGCAAACCACGCCATAATGCTGTCGTGCCAACGGATACGCTTTTTGTAGTCGAGTATATGGTGGTTCTCGCCCTCAACGGTTATGAAGGCTGTTTCCTTACCCAGAATCTTCAGGGCTGTAAACATCTGGATACTCTCGTTGATGGGCACGTTGGTATCTGCTCCGCCATGCATAAACAGGATAGGTGTCTTAACCTTGTCGGCATTAAAGAGGGGAGCGTGTCCGCTGTACAGTTGCATATTGTTCCATGGATAGGAGTGAGCAGCAGACGTTGTGCTGTACGAGTAGCCCCAGTAGCCGAAGCCCCAATAGCTGGCAGGGTTGCTGATACCTGCATGACTCATGGCAGCAGCAAAGATATCGGTCTGCGTTTGCAGATACATAGTCATAAAACCTCCGTAGCTGGCTCCCATACAACCAATCTTGTCAGCCTTCACAAAGGGATGTTCCTTGCAGAACTGCTTGGTACCCTGAATGATATCGTCGGCTGTATAGTCGCCGTAGGCATTGACGTGACGTGAGGCAAACTCCTGTCCGAATCCACTACAGCCAGAAGGTTGGATTACATATACCACATACCCCATAGCAGCCCATTCCTGATAGTTGTAATAGCTGTCGAGCATACGTCCGACAGGTGAACAGCCTCCGTAGTAATAGACAAGCATCGGGTATTGTTTGTTCTCGTCGAAGAAAGGCGGCAGGTAGTAGCAGCCATAGATAGTGTCGCCCCGTTCAGCTTTGAAGTTCCAGTCTTGGCACTTACCCAGCTGGATGTCCTTCAGTCGGGTAGGGTTCAGGTCGCAAAGCAGTCGTTCCTTTTCTGTCTTGAGGTCGCGCAACCAGCAGCGGTAGGTACTCATACTGCTCTCGCCGATATAAGCCAGGAAAGGCTTCTCCTTGGCCAGGCTATAGCTACCATATATATATGGCTCAGAGAGTGGCAGTTGTTTGGCTTTACCGCTCTTGGGGTCTATGCGGTAGATGTTCTGCTGGTCGCGGTTCTCGCAAAGTGCATAGATCATGCCGTCCTGTTCCGACCATTGATAGGAAGTTACGGACGGGTCGAAATCACGCGTCAGGCAGCGCACTTCCTTTGTCTGCAGGTCGATGGTAAACAACTCGTACTCGTAGCTGCTGGGTGTAACTCCCTTTGGCAAGGTACAACCTATGCCTCCGAGTGCCTCGGGACTACCTGTAAGGGCTATGTATTTCTCATCGGGCGAGAAAGAATAAGAACCGATAAAGCCGTCATGGCGGACCAAAGTGTCGGCTTTTCCTGTTGTGGGATCCAACAGCAGCAAGTCTGTAAAGGTGAAGGGGCGCTCTGTCATCTCCTCCGTTTGGATAGAGACAAGATAACGGCTGGCATCCTTGTTCGCTGAGACATAGACATTATGAGCTCCCTTGGTGATGGGGGTTGTGATACCAGTCTCTATATCGTAAAGCGAGTAGTTACGACGTTTGCGCCATCCTGGCTGACGGTCGTCAGGCTCGAGAATCTGATGAACGTCCTTGTTCTTTTCCTCGGGCACTTTTTCGTCTATGACCACAAGAAACTTCTTCAAGTCGCGTGTCAGGTATGCATTTCCCTTACCTGTATATTTTCCTATGGGTTTCTTCTCGCCCGTCTTCATATCGACAGTCTCGTAGTACCATGTACCTTCTGTCTCACGATAGCAACGAACATAACCATCTCCTTTGGGCAACCAGTACTGGAAACCGTCCAGGCTGAATTCCTTGCCTGTTGTCAGGTCGATAAATATTTCCTTGCTTCCTGTCTCGCCTCCCTTATAGGTAATGCTTTTGCGAATGCGCGCATATCTGGCAGAGCTGGAGATTTCTACGGCACTGATACGTTCGCCATGCATCATGTCGGCATTCGTCCAGTAACGTTTGCCCTCTGGATTGACTTCTATGGGCTGTTCGCTTTCCACAGAAACACGCAGTGTGTCGGGCTTGTCGCCCTTACGAAGCAACTTGATGCTTACTTCGTGTCTGCCAGGGACAAGTTCGAAGTCGGGGCCCTGCTCATTGCCGTCTATATAGAGTTTATGTCTGCTCTGGCACTTTACATTAACCTTTCCCTTGGCAAACCCTGTGTTCTGAATGGAGAAACCAGCGAAATACAAAGTCCCTTCCATTTCCCTCTCTGGGGGAGTGCTTAGTATGAAAGGCGAGGGGCTATTGAGGCACTCTCCCAGGGGGGGGGCGGGGTTGAGGCTTTCCAGATAGACCTCGTCCATATCAATGCGTTTGCCTTCCGTATCGAGGGTATCGGTCATAAAGGGTTTTGTTGTAGGATAGGGACCTGCCAGACGGATGCTGGTAACGTCGATGTTTTCGGCTGCCATCATCATGGGCAGAAGAATCAGAGAAATAAGTAATTTACGCATAATCGAATATTTTGATTGCAAGGGTGAAGTCAGCTTCTCGAGACGTTCTTCACTCCTTTAACAGTTTTTATTTTCTTAAGTAGTTGCTGGAGTCTGCTTGTATCGTCCAACATTACGGTAAGGGTACCAGAGAAGAGTCCGTCGTGACTGTCTATGCTGATGCTGCGCAGAAGTATCTTCTCTTCCTTACTGATGATGCTGGTAATATTGTTGACAATACCCAGGTCGTCGTTTCCCACGATACGCAAAGTGATGGGATATTGGCTCCCCCGCTTACCAGCCCATCGTGCCTTAACGATACGATACCCGAAGCGAGCGCGTAGTTGAGGGGCATTAGGACAGTCCTCGCGATGAATCTTGATACCTCCTCCGCTGGTAACAAATCCGAATACATTGTCGCCATAGACAGGTTGGCAACATCGGGCCATCTGAAAGTCAAGGCCTTTAAGGTCTTGGTCGATAACAACAACGTCGGCCCCCTCCTCGCTTCCCTTTTGAGGGAGTGCATTTTCTGGCAGCACATACTGGTCTGCAGAAGGACCCTCTCCTCGGAGGGGCGTTTGGGGTGATGGTTTCCCATGGTCGTGGCGTTGCTGCATGGCGTAAGCTTCGAGCACAGCATTCATGTCGAGTTTGCCGTCGGCCAGCGCTGCATAGAAGTCGGTAACTATGCGGTAGCCCAACTTGGTCATGGTATGCATCAGGACGGGTTCCTCGTAGTCGAGCTTCTTGTTTTTCATCTTCCGCTCCAACTCTTCCTTGGCGAGCAAGGCCTGTTTGCTCTCCATTTCCTTCAGCGTCTGACGTATTTTATTGCGAGCCTTACTAGTCTGCACAATGTTGAGCCAGTCTTGTTTGGGTGTCTGATTGACATTGGTAAGAATCTCCACCTGGTCACCACTTTGCAGCTTCTGTCGGATGGTAACGTTCTTGTTGCCTATCTTGGCTCCAACGCACGAGTTTCCCACCTTGGTATGAATGCTATAGGCAAAGTCCAGAACCGTAGCTCCTGCAGGAAGTTTAAAAAGATCGCCTTTGGGCGTAAAGACGAATACCTCATCTTCTATCAGATCCATCCGGAACTGATCCATGAGTTGCATATCGTCGTTTGTCTCCAAAGCACCACGTACATTGGCAAGCCACTCTTCTATGCCGCTTTGTCCGCTCTTGATGCCTTTGTAGCGCCAATGGGCGGCTAAACCATGTTCGGCAATATCATCCATACGTTCTGTGCGTATCTGCACCTCAACCCATTTCTTCTCAGGTCCAAGAACAGTGATATGCAAGCTTTCGTATCCGTTGCTCTTAGGGACAGAGAGCCAGTCGCGCATACGTTTGGGATTGCTCTGGTACATATCTGTGATGATACTGAAGACCTGCCAGCAATCTTGCTTCTCCTTTTCGGGTTTGGAATCCAGGATGATACGGATAGCAAAGAGGTCGTAAACGCCATCGATATCCACATGTTGCTTTTTCATCTTCTGCCAGATAGAGTGGATACTCTTAGTACGGCCCTTCATGTGGAATTTCAGGCCTGCGGCTTTCAGCTTCTCATCGATGGGGCCGATGAAGTTGGCTATGTAAGCATCGCGGCTGCGCTTAGTCTCGTTAAGTTTCTCCTTAATATGGTAATAGGCATCATGCTCGAGGTATTTAAGGCTAAGGTCCTCCAGTTCGCTCTTCAGCTTGTAAAGTCCCAACTTGTGGGCAAGGGGAGCATATAGGTAGGCCGCCTCCATGGAAACTCTACGTTGGGCCTCCAGATAAGGAGTGTCCTTAATCTTACGCATGATAAGGACACGGTTGGCTATCATGATAAGGATAACGCGTAGATCCTCGGCAAAGGTAACCAACAAGGTTCGGAAGTTCTCGCTCTCGACAGTAGCACTCTTAGCATAGAGGTCTCTGATACGTAACATGCCGTGAAGTATGTTGGCTACATCTTCCCCAAAGTCCTTTTTTATTTCCTCGAGAGAGGCTGCCCCACTTAATACTACACCGCTAAGCATGACACCTAAAATAGAAGGACGGTTCATGCCTATCTCCTCGGCCACTATCAGGGCAGTTTCGCAATCATTTATAATAGGGTTAAGGTTGAAAGAGTCGCGTTGCATCAATCCCTTTTCGATAGCTTCGCGTATGTAGAAACGGACCTTCTGATCGTCGTTGGGCAGAAGCACATCCTTTGACACCGTATAGAGTTGCTTGTACAAATCTGTAATCTGTACTTTCTCCTCGGTGGTGAAGAAATTGTCCTTTGTCATATACATTCTTTTTTTTATTTTGTACAAAGGTATGAATTTTTCTGTGTTTCGTTACGATAATTGATATTTTTTGTTTACTTTTGTGCGCTAAAATAAAGAACGAATATATACAAAGGATATGTTGTTTACGAATGAAGACAAAGAACTTCTCCGGAAGAAGGGGATAAGTGAGAGTCAGATAGAAGCACAGTTGAAGGATTTCGAGCAGGGTTTCCCCTTCCTGAAACTACGTGCTGCTGCATCTGTTGGCAATGGTATTATCGCTCCTACAGCAGAGGAGGCAGAAAAATATGTAAAAACATGGAACGACTATAAGTCAGAAGGTCATGCCATTACCAAATTTGTTCCTGCCAGTGGTGCAGCCAGCCGTATGTTCAAGAATATGTTTGAATTCCTGAATGCTGACTATGAGGAGCCCACAACAGATTTCGAGAAGACATTCTTTGCTGAAATTCACAAGTTTGCCTTTTTTGATGCGTTGAACGATGCCTGTTTCCTTAACGAAGGAGAAGGCGTGGATGCCTTGATAGAGGAAGGAGAGTTCAAGGCTGTTGTAGCTAATATGCTGAATGAAGAGGGCTTGAATTACGGTCAGTTGCCCAAAGGTCTGCTGCAGTTCCATAGTTACGAAGACTGTGCCCGTACCCCTGTGGAAGAGCATCTGGTTGAGGCAGCTCTGTATGCAAGCAGTCAGGGTGAAGCAGATGTGCATTTTACTGTTAGCACAGAACATAGAGAACTCTTCCAGGAACTGATAGACCGAGTGTTACCGGAGACAAGCAGCAAATATAGTATTAATTATAATGTAAGTATGAGCGAGCAGAAGCCCAGTACAGATACTGTGGCTGCTAATATGGATAATACCCCCTTCCGTACTGAAGAGGGTAAACTGCTCTTCCGCCCAGGCGGTCATGGTGCGCTCATAGAGAATCTGAATGACTTACAGAGCGACGTGGTATTCATAAAGAATATTGATAATGTAGTGCCCGACAGACTGAAGGAAGATACCGTTTTCTGGAAGCAGGTGATTGCCGGTGTGCTGGTGGAAGTGCAAAAGCAGACCTTTGGCTATCTGAATCTGCTGGATAGCGGCAAGTTCACCCATGACGATCTGGAAGATATAATCCGCTTTGTTCGTCATACCCTAAATACTGATGTTCCCGGACTGAAAGATTTGAATGATGCTGAACTGCATGATTTCCTGAAGAAAAAACTGAACCGTCCCATCCGTGTGTGTGGCGTAGTAAAGAATGTGGGTGAGCCTGGTGGTGGACCGTTCCTGGCATTTAATCCTGACGGAAGTGTTTCCTTACAGATTCTGGAAAGCAGTCAGATAGACCAGAATAATCCCGAGTACATGAAGATGTTTACCCAGGGTACACATTTCAATCCAGTAGATTTGGTTTGTGCTGTGCGTAACTATAAAGGCGAAAAGTTCAACCTTCCCGATTTTGTGGATCCTGCTACAGGTTTCATCTCATACAAGAGCAAGGGAGGCAAAGAGCTGAAGGCATTGGAATTGCCCGGACTCTGGAATGGTGCTATGAGTAACTGGAGTACGCTGATGGTTGAGGTTCCCCTGAGTACCTTTAACCCTGTGAAGACGGTGAATGACTTGCTGCGTCCTCAGCATCAAGGGATTTAGAGTTTAGAGTTCTGGGATGAGTGAATTAGAGAAACTCCATAACGAAGAAACTACAGATACCTCGTACGATCATGTTCTGAAGTACACAGGTGTCTTTGGAGGCGTACAAGGCCTGAAGATGCTTGTGTCCGTTGCGCGCAATAAACTTACATCGGTATTCCTTGGCAGTTTTGGCGTCGGCTTAATTTCTGTGTATAATTCTATCACAGAATTCCTGGTGAGTGCCAGTAATATGGGAGTTCCCCTGAATGCTACCAGAAGGTCGGGTGAATTATTTGAAGTAGGAACGAATGAGGAGATAGAACATTTTGTTATGGTGGTCAGAACCTGGGTGCTTTGGACTGCTATCTTTGCTCTTTTACTATGCTTGTGTGCTTCTCCATTCCTAAGCTACTTTTTCTTTGAACGCAGATGGGACCGTTATTTCGAGGTTCTCCTGATGGTTCCTGTGGCTGTATGTTTCCTGTTGGCAGAAGGCGAGTGTGCCATACTTAAGGGTTTAAGGCAAGTAAGGAAGATTGCCTTCATAGAAGGTGCTGTTGCCGTACTTACCTTGCTTCTTACCGTTCCCTTTTATTATTATATGGGTGTAAAAGGTGTGGCCATAGGGCTTATCTGTAGTAACTTGGCTTCCTTGGTGACACATGGGTTTTTCTCTTTTAGATTGGTATCCTACAAGGTTTCTCCTTTTAGTAAGAAGGTATTCTTCGAAGGGTTACCTATGATAAAGAAAGGTATCCCCTACGTCCTTGCCGGTATTTCGACAGCCGGATTGGGCATGATAATACCTGCCATAATCCTGCAACCAGGAAACGGCACATTGGATGATGTGGGCCTTTACAAGGTGGGATGGACTATGACGGCAGGTTATGCAGGCATGATATTTGTTGCTTTAGAGGCAGATTATTTTCCCCGCCTATCCTCTGTTAATCAGAATACGGAACGTATGAACCAGACCATTAATCAGCAGGTAGACGTGTGTCAGCTGGTTCTTACTCCCTTATTGATTTTGTTCTTAATTTTTCTTCCCGAGTTGATAAAACTGCTGTTCCGAGAGTCCTTCATGGGAGCGTTGGATATGTGTCTTTGTGCCTGCTTCTATGTGTTCTTCAGGGCCTTGTCCCTTCCTATGGGATATACCACATTGGCAAAGGGAGACAGTATGGTTTACCTTGCTATGGAAGTAGCCTATAATCTTTTCTTCGGGGCATTGGTGTGGTGGCTCTATAATACATATGGATTGGTTGGTGTAGGTATCGCATTATCTATAGGAGCTATATACGATGTTCTGATAGCATTGTTGGTATGCGGGTACCGTTATAAGGTAAAGATATTCCGTGGTACTTGGATGAGGTTTATATTCCAGTTGGTGTGTCTATCTATTACATTCCTTCTGTGTATACCCCCCAATCTCGAACTAAAGTATTTCTTTGGTGGCATAACCTTTGTGGTTTCTCTGTCGTTTAGTCTATTTCATTTGTCTAAGCGTAGCGATTTCCTGCGTAAGGCAGTGCACCACTTCACCCATTCCTCTGGTGATTGCTGTTAGCATGATTTCTTTCTTGGGTAGTAATAAAAAAAAGAGAGCCGTAAGACTCTCTTTTCTTGATTTGGAGGTGCCTGGCGGATTCGAACCGCCGTGCACGGTTTTGCAGACCGGTGACTAAGCCACTCATCCAAGGCACCAAAATTTTGCGTTGCAAAGGTACAATGTTTATCGGAATCTACCAAATCTTTGCCGCATCTTTTTTACTTTTCAGTAAAAATGTCGGGGTGACCCGACTCGAACGGGCGACCACCTGGTCCCAAACCAGGTGCGCTACCAACTGCGCTACACCCCGAATCTTCTCACGCTCTCGTGAAAAGCGATGCAAAGGTACTTCATTATTTTCAATTGTGCAAGAATCTTTGTCGTTTTTTACACACTAAAAACAATTTCTATTAAATATAATTATGTATATCGTAATTTATGCGTATATTTGCATGTAAAATGATTGTAAAAAGACAAATAAAGGATTAACAACGAAATCAACTTATAAATTACAAAATGAAAAAGTACAATTTTAATGCTGGTCCATCTATTCTTCCTCGTGAAGTGATGGAAGCTACCGCAGCTGCTTGCCTTGAGTTTGAAGGAAGCGGTTTGTCATTGATGGAGACAAGTCATCGTGCAAAGAATTTCCAGCCTGTTGTTGACGAGGCTGTAGCTCTTTTTAAAGAGTTGTTGGATATCCCTGAGGGTTACAGTGTCATTTTCCTTGGCGGAGGTGCCAGCCTGGAGTTCTGTATGATTCCGTATAACTTCCTCGAGAAGAAGGCTGCTTACCTGAACACTGGAGTTTGGGCAACGAAAGCAGAGAAGGAGGCTAAGTTGTTCGGTGAAGTTGTAGAGGTTGCTTCAAGCAAGGACAAGAACTTTACTTATATCCCTAAGAATTTTGAGATTCCGACAGATGCCGACTATCTGCATATTACCAGCAATAATACTATTTACGGAACAGAGTTGCGTAAGGATTTGGATTCTCCCATTCCCGTTATCGCTGATATGAGTAGCGACATCTTCTCTCGTCCCGTTGATGTTAGCAAATATGGTATGATTTATGGTGGTGCCCAGAAAAATCTGTCTATGGCAGGTGTCACCTTTGTTGTTGTTAAGGAGGAACTGTTAGGCAAAGTCAGCCGTCCTATTCCGACTATGCTGGATTATCGTACGCATATCAAGAAGGGCAGTATGTTCAATACTCCTCCAACTGTTCCTATCTATTGTGCTTTGCAGAACTTGAAGTGGATAAAGAAGCAGGGTGGTGTAGAGGCGATGGCCAAGTTGGCTCAGCAGCGTGCCGAGATAGTTTATGGTGAGATTGACCGCAATAAGTTGTTTGTTGGTACAGCTGAGGAGGATAGCCGTTCTCTGATGAACCTTACCTTTGTCCTGAAACCAGAATACGAGGAACTGCAGGATGAATTTATGGCCTTTGCTACAGAAAAGGGTATGGTTGGCGTGAAGGGACATCGTGATGTGGGTGGTTTCCGTGCCAGCTGCTACAATGCAATGACTATTGAAGGCTGCCAGGCTTTGGTTGCTTGCATGAAGGAGTTCGAAGCTAAACATTAATTCACTTGATAGTTGACACTTGATAGTTGACAGCTGAAAATTAGGAAGTTATGAAAGTTTTAGTTGCAACAGAGAAGCCATTTAGCAAAGTTGCTGTAGATGGTATAAAGGCAGTAACAGATGCTGCCGGATATGAGTTGGCATTGCTCGAGAAATATACAGAGAAAAGCCAGCTCCTGGATGCTGTTAAGGATGTGGATGCCCTTATCATCCGTTCTGACAAGGTAGATGCAGAAGTGCTGGATGCTGCAAAGAATCTGAAGATTGTTGTTCGTGCCGGTGCCGGTTATGACAATATTGATTTAGCTGCTGCTACCGCTCATAATGTGGTAGCTATGAACACTCCCGGGCAGAATGCCAACAGTGTAGCAGAACTGGTGTTCGGCCTTCTGGTTTATGGTGTCCGTAACTTCTTTAACGGAACGAGTGGTACTGAGTTGTTGGCTAAGAAACTGGGTATCCTTGCTTTTGGGAATGTGGGTCGTAATGTAGCACGTATAGCCAAGGGCTTTGGTATGGAAGTTGTTGCATACGATGCTTTCTGCCCAGCTGAGGCAATAGAGGCTGCAGGTGTTAAGGCTGCAAAGAATCAGGACGAACTCTTTGAGACTTGTGATATTGTTTCCCTTCATATCCCAGCCACTCCAGAAACGAAGCAGAGTATCAACTATGCTCTGGTTGGCAAGCTGAAGAAGGGCGGCATCCTTGTCAATACTGCCCGTAAGGAGGTGATTGATGAACCAGGTCTTATCAAGCTGATGGAGGAGCGTACCGACCTGAAGTATTTGACTGATATCAAGCCTGATGCTGACGCTGAGTTTGCAGAGAAATTCGCCGGCCGTTACTTTGCTACTCCTAAGAAGATGGGTGCTCAGACTGCTGAGGCAAATGTTAATGCAGGTATTGCAGCTGCCAATCAGATTGTAGGTTTCCTGCGTGACGGTATCACCAAATTTCAAGTTAATAAATAATGGCAACAATAAAACCTTTTAAGGGATTACGTCCCCCCAAGGATTTGGTTGAGCAGGTAGAGAGTCGCCCTTATGACGTGCTTGATTCTGAGGAAGCCCGTGCAGAAGCTGGCGACAATGAGAAGTCACTCTATCACATCATTAAGCCGGAGATTGATTTCCCTGTCGGCACCAGCGAATATGACGAGCGCGTTTATGCACGTGCTGCTGAGAACTTTGCTAAGTTCCAGAAGAAAGGATGGCTTGTTCAGGATGAGCAGGAGATGTACTACATCTATGCGCAGACTATGAGTGGCAAGACTCAATATGGACTGGTTGTTGCAGCTGCCGTGGAGGATTACATGAACGGTGTTATCAAGAAGCATGAATTGACTCGTCGTGACAAAGAGGAAGACCGTATGCGTCATGTCCGTGTTAATGATGCCAACTTGGAGCCAGTTTTCTTTGCCTATCCCGATAATGCAACGCTCGATACGTTGATTAAACGTATAACAGCAGGAAAGGCTGAGTATGATTTTATTGCTCCAATAGATGGATTCCGTCATCAGTTCTGGTTGGTAAAAGATGCCACTGACATTGCCACCATTACGGATGCTTTTGCTAAGATTCCTTATTTGTATATTGCAGATGGACACCATAGGAGTGCTGCTGCTGCTCTTGTAGGAGCTGAAAAGGCAAAGAACAATCCAAATCATAAGGGTGATGAGGAGTACAATTACTTTATGGCTGTTTGTTTCCCTGCCAGTCAGCTCACTATTCTGGATTACAATCGTGTGGTGAAGGATCTGAATGGCATGACAGAAGAACAATTCCTCTCTGCTTTGTCCGAGAACTTTGCTGTTGAGTGTAAGGGAACAGTTCCTTACCGTGCCCAGCATTTGCATGAGTTCAGTCTTTATCTCGGTGGCAAGTGGTACAGCCTTAATCTGAAAGAGGGTCTTTGTGACGAAACGGATCCAATAGGAAGCCTTGACGTAAGTATCAGCAGTAGTCTTATCCTTGACAAACTATTGGGTATCAAGGATTTGAGAAGTGATAAGCGCATAGATTTCGTCGGAGGCCTGCGTGGATTGGAAGAGTTGAAGCGCCGTGTTGACTCTGGTGAGATGAAGTTAGCTCTTGCTCTCTTCCCCGTCTCAATGCAACAAATCATGAACATTGCTGACAGTGGTAACATCATGCCTCCAAAGGCTACATGGTTTGAACCCAAGTTGCGTAGCGGCTTAGTAGTTCACAAACTTTCATGATTGACGAATTCAAGACGATAAAAGACAGAAGCGAAGGGACTTATTCCGAATTAAGGAGTAAGTTCCTCGCTTTTGCTCACCATGTTACTACTGTCGAGGAGGCAATGGCCTTAGTAGAACAGTATCAGAAGAAATACTATGATGCACGCCATGTCTGTTGGGCCTATATGTTAGGAGCTGAGCGCGAGACATTCCGGAGTAACGACAATGGAGAACCCAGCGGAACAGCCGGAAAGCCCATATTAGGACAAATAAACAGCAACGGACTTACGGACATCATTATACTTGTCGTCCGTTATTTCGGAGGCGTGAAGCTTGGAACAAGTGGCTTGATTGTTGCCTATAGGACAGCAGCTGCTGAAGCCATAGCCAATGCCGAGTTCGAAATACGTACGGTGGATGAGGAATATACCTTCAGTTTTGAGTATCCTCTTATGAACAGCGTGATGAAGGTAGTCAGAGATATGGAAGCCCGTATTGTAAGCCAGTCCTACGATATGGATTGTCAGATGACGCTTTCTATCAGAAAAGGAAAGATGCAGGAATTACAGGAGAAAATAAATAAGGTACTTTCTCCGTTTTAATCTAAGCTAATAAATTTTTTTACAGCTGCTGCAACGCCGTCTTCTTCGTTGCTTAAGGTAATATAGTCGGCTGCCTCTTTTACGACAACCTGTGCGTTTGACATAGCTATGCCAAGCCCTGCATATTCGATCATGCCTAAGTCGTTATATCCGTCGCCACAAACCATCAATTCCTCTTTTTTCATACCCAAGTGATTCAGCAGGAATGCCAGTTGTCTAGCCTTTTCTATACCTAAGGGCAAGACTTCCAAGAAGAATGGCTCGCTGCGGTAGATGCTCATTTTTCCTTTATAGTATTCTGCCAGCTCTTTCTCCAGAATGGCAAGCTTCTCCTCTTTTCCGACGATAAGGCATTTGGGCTCTGGGAGGTTTATCTCTTCCAGGAAGTTGTTGAGTTTTTTCAGTTTCATCTTATTCAGACGAGCGGCATAGCGTACATATTCGTTTTCTATATCTTCGCACGCGATGCAGTTATCCTTGTAGCTGAGAATCTTAAAACCCTTGGTGTTACCGACCTCATACAAATGCTTGTAAACAGATGTGTCAAGCAATTTTTGGTAGATGGTTTCTCCTGTTGCACAATCTATGATAAGCCCGCCATTGAAGGCCATGATATAACCACCATATTCCTTTAGGTGCAGTTGAACTGCCAAAGGTGTGATTCCTTGGATAGGACGACCGCTGGCAAGCACTATACGCAGTCCTTTCTGTTGTGCTTGAATTAATACGTCTATGGTATGAGGGGTAATCTCTTTCTTGCTATTTGTTAGTGTCCCGTCTAAGTCGAGTGCAAGAATTTTATACATTATTATAGGAATCTGTTTTGTTATTCTTCTTCTGAATTTGCTTTACGCAAAATAAGAGTTGTTGCACCAATGGTAATGATAGACGCATCCTGAAGATAGATACGGTCGTGATCGCGTAAAATCTCATTCATATAAAATGTTCCCGTATTACTGGGTGCGTCACGAAGAATATACTGAAGTTCACCTTTCTTGCTGCGTTGTACCCTGATGATGCAGTGCTTAGTGTCGATGCTGGGATCAACAGTTTCTATAGGCTTGTTGATGGTGGAACCTTTGACATATCGTCCAAAAACATTGTCGCCCATTTCCAGTGGTATAACCTGTTTGTAGTGAAAAACATTCTCTACAACAACTATACTGCCAAGTTCCTGATTGTGTTCCTGCTCTTCGAGGTTCTCGTTTTTGCGTGTTTCCTTAACCTTGCTTGTTCCCATACGAATACCAAACTGACGATTGCATTCGGGACAAACAAACACCAGTTGCTGTCCTTCTTCGTATTGTTTCTCGTCGAAGGTTATGTAATGGTCGCACTTGGGGCAACGTACTCTTTTCATTCGTGAAGAATTGTTATTTTTTCTCCATTACCCATGCATTGGAGAACTCTTTACTCTTGCTGCGTAATGAGCGGACCTCCGTTAAGGCATCTTCTTTTGAGGTAAATCCTGGTATCAGTACTCTGAGGAACTTTCCGGAATTGTCGACAATAGCCTTGATTCCCTGCTGATTCAGACTTCGGCAATAAATTTCTGCATTCTCGAGAGGGACTCCGCAACATAGTACTACAGCATATGTGATATCTACATTCTGTACTTTTTCTGTTGCTGTTTCGGCATCGGAATTTACAGAAACCTCTTTATCAGGCGTTTCTGATGCTTCATTTTTTTCTACTAACGATGTGGTTTTTTCTTGAAGTTCAGAAATAATATTGGCGGGAATGAATAACTCTGAACGTGATACGTTATGTTTGTTGTTAATGATGCTGTCTGAAATAGGGGTACTGAAAGCAAAGAACAATACAATGGCTGCTGCTACGGAAGCTGCATAGTGAAGCAGGTGCTTGTTTATACTGATGGTAACATGCTTAGCATCGGTATTGACAACATTTTTCTTTTTGCCCTGTTTGCGAGTGGCCAAGACTTCCTCTTTAGTGAGATGGGCATGTATGGCATCCAATCCATAAAGCCTTGGCGAGGCAACACCGGCATGGCAGGGTATGAACTGCACCTTACCTGTTTCTTCCTCCTTAACAAACTCTCCAATGCTGCCTAATTCATAGCTGCCGTATTCAGAAAGTTCCTGCTGAATGTTTTCGGTAAACTCGAGCGTTACGATGTAAGCCTCTTCTGTAGAAATCTGGTAGTTTGAAGATATCGTTTCGATGAAATGTGTATCTGTTTCGTCCACCTCATGCGTAAAAGTCAAAGCTCTATAGGGAGGGAGAAGAATTTCTTCCTCCTCGACCCATTTGCTGGGTACATATGTTGTCTTAAACGTACCCAATCGTGGTACCACAACGGTATCGTGGTACAACAATAGATATTCTATATGCCTTGATAAATTAATCACGCTGCAAAAGTATGGCTTTTTTTCTTGTTGCCCAAGGAAAAGAGAAAATAGTTATTAACAATGTTGTTAACAACTTCTTTACTTATTGGCCTCTTTTTCGGCTTTTATCTGCTCGTCAACTTCAGCACTGCGCTTATAGCGCTTGTTCAGTCCCTTCACGATGTCCTGTGTAATGTCGTACTTAGGATTAGCTATCAGCAGGTTGTCGCCAGCCTTTACCATTACATAGTCATATTTTTTAGTCTTATTGTAGCGCTTCAGGAAAGACTGAATGCTGTCTCGGGCTTCTGTGTTGATGCGAGCCTGTTCCTCGTTGAATTCACTGTTCAGACGGTCGGCCAATTGGGCTAGTTCCTGTTGTTCGCGCTGAATGCCAGCTTGAGCACGTTCCAGTTCGTCGCGAGTGGTAAAGCCATTACTCTCGTACTTTTTCTGTACAGAAGCAGCGTGGCTTTCCAGTGCATGCTGTTTCTTGGCCAGTGTGTTCTGTATATTGTTTCCCTTGCGTGTCAGGACTTCGCTGTAATCCTTGTAGAGCTGGTATTGGTTCATTAATGTGTCTAACTCGACATATGCAATCTTAATACCTGCAGACTGAGTTTCTTCCTGTTCTGTTGCTTCAGTATTTTCTTCTGCAGCCTTGTTACAACTAGTTATTACCATTCCCAAAGACATCAGGCCGATGCCAAGTAAATACTTTTTCATACACCTTATTTTAAATAGTTTATTTTTTTTCCTTTACTTTGTGAGGGTTTTCCCGTCTCATTATTTTATCCATGCTTTGAACGCAGTGTATACCTCGTTTCTGCATTTCCTTATTATCGCTAATATGTGAGCTTACAAACTTCCCGTTAGGCTTAACAATCATTTTTATACACAAAAGTGCTATTGAAATTGCAACAATTCCTACGGTTAATAATGCTACTTTCAACATATTTTGCTATATTTGCAACTGCAAAGGTATAGAAAATGATAAAATAAACCAAATATTATGAATGAAATTGAGTTAAAACCTAAATGCGTGTTTGATTGTTTTGCAAAAGTGAACGCTGTTCCTCGTCCTTCAAAAAAGGAGGAGCAGATGATTTCTTTTCTTGTGGACTTCGGAAAAAAGCTTGGTTTAGAGACAGACTGTGATAAAGTGGGTAATGTCGTTATACGCAAACCTGCAACTCCCGGAATGGAAAATCGTAAGATGCTGATTCTCCAGAGTCATATGGATATGGTATGTGAGAAGAATAACGATGTTGAGTTTGATTTCTCAAAAGATGCCATTCAGACTTACGTTGACGGAGAATGGTTGAAGGCTAAGGGAACTACACTTGGTGCTGATGACGGTATTGGTGTGGCTATGCAGATGGCTCTTCTGGAGAGTACGGATATTGAACACGGACCTTTGGAGTGTGTTTTCACCCGCGATGAGGAGACTGGTCTTACTGGGGCTTTCGGTATGGGCGATGATTTTATGAAAGGCCGTATGATGGTTAATCTCGACAGTGAGGACGAAGGGCAGATATTTGTTTCATGTGCAGGTGGTTGCCGCACCTTTGTCCAAATGCCTTATCAACTTGATGTATTACCTCAAGATTTCTTTACTTTCTCGCTGATTATCAAAGGTTTGACGGGTGGTCATAGTGGAGATGATATTATAAAGAGTCGCGCTAATGCCAACAAGTTGTTAGCTCGTTTCCTTTATCTCAGTCAGAAGAAGTACGACCTTCGCTTAATAGATATTCAGGCTGGTGGATTACATAATGCCATTCCGCGTGAAGCTACCTGTATATGTGCTATTCCTATGAAAGATAAAGAGCAGATCCGAGTTGACTGGAACCTCTTTGCTGCTGATGTGGAGGAGGAGTACAGTGTAACGGAGAAGACGATGGAATTTCTTCTTTCATCCGAGGATGCTGCTACTATGGCCATAGATAAAGCCACCAGCACCAAGCTTATTACAGCTTTGCAGGCTGTAGATAATGGTGTGTTTGCAATGTGTCAGGACATAGACCTTGTTGAAACCAGCAGTAACCTGGCCAGTATTCACATGCGTCCTGAGACAAAGGTTATAGAAATAAACAGTTCTCAGCGAAGCAGTATTTACAGTGCCCGTGTCAATATGGCCAACACCTTTGCTGCTGTATTCGAACTGGCAGGTGCAAAGGTTGATATCGGCGAGGGTTATCCTGGTTGGAAGATGAATCCCAAGAGTGTTATTCTGCAGGTTGCTGTTGAGCAGTATCGTAAGCTGATGAACAAGGAGCCTCTGGTTTTAGGTATTCATGCAGGTCTGGAGTGCGGTCTTTTTAGTGAAAAGTATCCAGGTATGGATATGATAAGTGTCGGCCCTACCATGCGTGGTGTCCATAGTCCAGATGAGAAACTTCTGATTCCTACTGTTCAGATTGTCTGGGATTGGCTGCTGGCTATTCTTAAAAACATTCCTGAAGAGAAATAATGAATAATAAATTTGTAAGTGTTCTGCTGATCGTGTTGTCGGGACTGTTTTTTGCTTGTTCCGACTATGATTCATTCTCGGCTGACCCATCCTTCCGTTTGGTGTTTTCTGATGATACGGTAAGGTTTGACACCTTGGTATCTACTGTTACAAGTCCTACAAAGACGCTTTACGTTTTCAATAAGAATTCTAACGGACTACGTGTTTCCAACATCCGGCTGCAGAAAGGAATTGAGAGCCTCTTCCGTGTGAACGTTGATGGTGAATACCTTGCTAGTGGTTCGGGCAATGACTATCTGATCCGTAAGAACGACAGCATTCTGGTACGTATAGAGGTGACGATGCCAGAAAGTGGTACTTTGGATACCGTGTCCTACTCAGACGAGTTGCTATTTAGTCTTGAGAATGGCACCTTACAACGTGTCTTATTAACGGCTGGCTCATTTGATGCCTATATCATTCATGGTATGTTTATCGAGTCGGACTCTACGCTGGCAACCGATAAACCCTATCTTATCTATGATTCGTTGGTCATTGCCAATGGAGCAAGATTGAATCTGCTTCCAGGAACTACACTGTTGATGCACGATAGTACGGCCGTTGATATTTATGGTCGCATCAATGCGCATGGATCGATAGAAAAACCCGTGGTTTTCCGTGGTGCGCGAACTGACCGTATGTTTGACTATCTATTTTACGATAATACGCCCAGTCGTTGGAAAGGTATCACCATTCATAAGGGAAGCTACAATAACACGTTTAGCAATACTGATATTCACAGTGGCCGTTGGGGTATTCGTGTTGACAGCACTTCGCTTGATAACATAGTCCTTTCTATGCAAAACTGCATTATCCATAATTTAGGTGGTGATGGGTTAAACCTTAATAACTGTTGCGTAGAAGTGTTTAATACGCAAATCAGCAATACATTAGGTGACTGTGTTTCTATTTGTGGTGGTGCTTGTACTTTTAAACATTGTACCATAGCCCAGTATTATCCGTTGAGTTACGATAGAGGAGATGCCCTTTATGTTGCTAATGTTGATGAGAATGACATACACCATGAGTTGCGATATATTCAGGTGCAGAATTGCGTCATTACAGGTTATGCCGACGATGTCATTATGGGTAACATGTCATCGGAATACGAAGATTCTGAGAATTATTTCTTCCAGAATAGTTTCTTACGCACTGTAGGCGAGAATGATGAGAATCATTTCATTAACTGTAAGTTCGATAATGAAAAGATGGAACTTAAGGGAGAGAAAAATTTCAAGGTCTTTGATACGCATAACTTCATTTACGATTTTACGCCCGATTCTCTAAGCGAGATTCGCAATTTGGGAGACCCACAGCTTATGGAAGGGCTGATAGCTGACAGGTTAGGACGTAACCGTACTGCCGATGAAGCTCCTGATGCCGGTTGTTACGAATATATAATGCCCGTTAAAGAATGAAGATTGTTCTCACCGTAGTTGGTAAGACCACAGATAAACATTTCGTTGCTTCTATCCAGGAGTATGTACAACGCATATGCCATTACGTGCCTTTCTTTATCGAGGTTATTCCGGAACTCAAGGGTACAAAAAACCTCAGTGAGAAAGAGCAGAAGGAGAGGGAAGGAGAACTTATCCTCAGGTCTTTCCAATCGGGTGATTACATCGTGCTCCTTGATGAGCATGGAAACGAGCGTCGCAGCATTGAGTTTGCTCAGTGGATGCAGAAAAAGATGTCAGCAGGTCCGAAACGACTGATTTTTGTGGTGGGCGGACCTTACGGTTTCTCTGAAGCCGTGTATGCTGCAGCTCAGGAGAAAGTATCACTCTCGCAGATGACGCTCAGCCATCAGATGATTCGTCTCCTCTTCGTTGAGCAGATATATCGTGCCATGACGATACTAAATGGAGAACCGTACCATCATGAATAAGTGAAGAATTTCAGACGAAAGACGAATAACGAAAGACGAAAACTTTAATGGGTTATCGGTTATTGCAAATGTTCAATAATAATATAATATGTTAAGTGTAGAAGAATTAAACGACAGGCTCATCGACCTCTCTTTTGCAGAGGATATAGGTGATGGGGATCATACGACTCTATGTTGTATTCCCGAAACAGAGATGGGTGAGAGTAAGCTCCTAATTAAAGAGGAAGGTATCTTTGCTGGAGTAGAGATAGCTAAGCAAGTTTTTCACCGCTTCGATCCCACTATGCAGGTGGAGGTTTATATCCAGGATGGCACCCATGTAAAGCCCGGTGACATTGTCATGAGTGTGAAGGGCAAGGTGCAGAGCCTCCTGCAGACAGAGCGTCTTATGCTTAACATTCTGCAGCGCATGAGTGGTATTGCCACTATGACACACAAGTATCAGCAGGCACTCATAGATGCTGGTACGAAGACACGTGTTTTAGATACCCGCAAGACGACTCCCGGTATGCGTATGTTGGAGAAAGAGGCCGTTAAGATTGGGGGCGGTATGAATCATCGTATCGGACTGTTTGATATGATTCTACTTAAAGATAACCATATAGACTTCTGTGGAGGTGTTCACAACGCTATCTCTCGTGCTAAAGCGTATTGTAAGGAAAAGGGTAAGAATCTGAAGATCGAGTGTGAGGTGCGTAACTGGAAAGAACTGGATGAGGCTTTGGCTGAAGGCTGCGACCGTATTATGTTCGATAACTTTACACCCGAAGATACCCGAAAAGCTGTAGAGATTGTGGCTGGTCGTTGTGAGACTGAGTCTAGTGGCGGTATTACCTTTGATAATATGATTCCGTATGCACAGGCAGGGGTGGACTTCATCTCTTTCGGTGCTCTTACACACAGCGTGAAAGGCTTGGATATGAGTTTTAAAGCTGCAGGCTCGGATAAACTGAAAATATAGATTAGGGATTAGAGATTACGGTTAAGAGAAAATTTTTATGAAGAGGTTATATATAGTACTTGTGGCTTTGTTCGCTAATGTTCAATTTTCAATTTTCAATTTTCAATTTTCAATTGGCGAAGCCAAAGCTTGCACCAATCTTATCGTAGGTAAAAAGGCAAGCAAGGACGGCAGTGTTATTATCTCGTATAGTTGTGACGATTACGGTGCCTATGGTTTTATGAACTTCCTGCCAGGTGGTAAGCATAAGAAAGGTGAGATGCGTGCGCTCTATCATTATGAGACCAATAACTTTTTGGGCGAAATCCCAGAGGCAGAAGAGACCTATACCGTTGTGGGTCTGATGAACGAGCATCAGCTTACCATTCATGAAACGACATATGGCGGACGTGAGGAACTCTGTGATACCCTTACCGGTCTGTTTGACTATGGAAGTCTTATGTATGTCACCCTTCAACGTGCCAAAACAGCCCGTGAGGCGATTGCTGTTATGGCTAAGTTAGTTGAAGACTATGGATATGGCAGTGAAGGAGAAAGTTTTTCTATTGCCGATCCCAACGAGGCATGGATTATGGAGATGATAGGAAAAGGTCCGGGTCGTAAAGGTGCTGTATGGGTTGCGGTACGCATTCCTGACGATTGCATCAGTGGGCATGCCAACCAGAGTCGAATCCATCAGTTCCCTCTCAAGGATAAGCAGAACTGCCTCTATAGCAAAGATGTTATCTCCTTTGCTCGTGAGAAGGGTTTCTTTAATGGCAAAGATGCTGATTTCTCCTTTGCTGATGCTTACGCTCCTGCTGATTTTGGCGCATTGCGTTTCTGTGAGGCCCGTATATGGAGTTACTTTAATCGTTGGGCAGTAGATGACATGAAGCAATATCTTCCTTATGCTATGGGAGATCCCAAAGCTGCTGGTATGCCCCTCTATGTAAAACCCAAAGCACCCCTCAGTGTTCAGGACGTTAAGGATATGATGCGTGATCACTATGAGGGAACACCTCTTGCTATTCAGGATGACCTGGGTATGGGGCCATGGGAAATGCCTTATCGTCCTACGCCTCTGCGTTTTAAGGTGGATGGTAAGGATTACTTTAATGAGCGTCCCATTAGCACCCAGCAGACAGCCAACGTATATGTTTCACAGATGCGTTCCTGGTTGCCTGATTATATTGGTGGCGTAGTATGGTGGGGAAATGATGATGCCAATATGGTTCCTTTTACACCCGTTTACTGTGGAGTAGAGAGCGTACCTGAATGCTATGCTCTTCGTACAGCAGATACTTTCCATTTCTCAACACGTTCTGCTTATTGGGTGCAGAACTGGGTCAGCAACATGACTTATCTACGCTACTCTGTCATCTTCCCAGAGGTGCAGGCTGTTCGTGATCGTTTGGAGGCTGATTACAACTCCTTGCAGGCAGATACAGAGAATAAAGCAGCAGCGATGTCAGAGACTGATGCCCGTAAGTTCCTTACGGCCTATTCTCACCGCACTGCTCAGGCTATGATGGACGAATGGAACCAGTTGGCCCAAACCATTATTGTTAAATACAACGATATGGCTATAAAGCAACAAGATGCAAACGGCCAATACCTAAAAACTCCAGGCGGAAACCAACGCCCTGTTAAGCGTCCCGGTTATCCTGAGCTTTATAAGAAAAAGATTGTAAGCGAGACAGGCGATAGGTACCTTGTGAAATAAACACCTAATAACTGAGCATTCTATACGGCCCCATGAGAGAAATAATCTATCTCGTTGGGCCGTAAATTTTTCTATTGTGGCAGTATAATAGCTTGATTGTTGCCGTCCAGACAGCCTATGGCATGGAGACGAGCACCACTGGAAACATGAAGGGGAGTGTCTGCCTTATATCCTTGCATACGGCAGGCTGTCAGGGTAACCGTGGCTTCATCGTGGATAGTAATATAATCCCAAGAGGCACCAAGGGTGGTTAGGGCTCCATTGTCACCAGAAAAACTTTCTACATTTGTCAGTGAGGTATGACCCTTTCCCTCAATGAGAATAGGGTGAACTTCCTCTATCCGCTCACCTACATTGGCAATGATGCTTCCTTGGGCTATCTGCCAGTTGCGGTTTTTCCACTGACTTCCTAACTTGTGAATACCCAGGGTGACGCAGTCGAAATTGAAGTTAGTCAGCTGGCCATAGGTTTCGTTGCCTAAATAGATGCCCCCATAAACGCCAAAGGTGAAAAGGTCCATTAGTTGGGCATTATCTGTATGGTCGATCCAATAAGTGTATGTTTTGTTCTTTACGACAGCATCTATTACTTGACGAGAGAAGGAACGGCGGAACTCCCTCATATTTGCAGGGTTTACGTGGCAATGTAAGATGCGGGGCACATCGTAGCAACGGTCTATGGCGATAAATTGTCCGCTCAATGGGTAACCGTAGCAATGTTCAAAGAGTATCTGTTCGCATATGTGTGGGGCTTTGGCACGAAAGTCCATAGCCATATATTCTCCGTAGAAGGTAAGGTTGCTTAGTGTAACGCCCTGAACAGCTTGGTCTGTCGCCATACGAATGGTGGGAGGATAGGCTATTATTTGGCTACCATCCTGCCAAGCTTGTTCAGGATAAAAGAACTGGATACCTTTCACCTGGGTTGCAGATTCTACGGTTAGAAACGGATTCTCTCGGTCGCGTATAACAAAAAGAGAACCAGTTGGACCAGAACGGTCGGGTAGAGCTGTGCCCCGTCCTGTCGGGCCATGTGCTCCCAACAATGTGACGTTCCGTTTTAGGATGATGCCGCCTTGTATGGGATACCCGCCTTGGGTAGGCTCCACATACAATACACCGCCCATTGGACTCATATGATCTATGGCCTCTTGAAGATGTTGGCGGTTCTCTTCTGCTGAGTTCTGTGGCAATACCCCCACAGACTGAACAGAAATCCAGCCCTGTGCTTCTGTATTTCCCACAGTAGCAAAAAGAACAAACAGAAGGGTAATGATTTTGTGTTTTATCATGGGTAGTGGATTTTCGGATATGTCCCCTTAATATTGTGACTTAAAAAGAACTGTCTGAACCGCTTTGTTTTTTGAAGTCTTGTTCTCCTTCTTTTCCTCGGTGGCGTTTGCATCTTCATCGGGCATATCCCAGAAAAGATCTAACTGAACTGCCACATCGGGCTTAATGGCGTAAACGCCGTAGGAATTATGCTTAAAAGGTGATTCGCGCTTCTGAGACTGTTTCCATAAGAACATGCCTACAGATTTGTAGATTTCCTCATACCGGATATTCTTGTTAAACAAATCTGCATGCTGATTGTAGAGGTGTCTGACAATACAAGACAACTTTAAACCTTCCTGACCGTACGGAAGAAGTAGTTCAATAATATCTCTATAATATATATTGTTCATGGTCACAAAGATAATCATTTTTTGTTAAACACAATAAAATGTGACAAAATGTTTTTGCTCTTACAACGAAAAATAATAACTTTGCACAACAAAATCAATTTTAACTTCAATAATGATGAAAAAAGTTTATTTCCTATGTGCTATAGCAGCCGTTCTTCTCTTGTTTGCATCTTGTCATAAAGATCCAGAGAACCATACTTTATTTGTTGTATACCCAAACCCATCACAACCACTCGATGGCTGGTTGTATGCTGATGAAGAACTTGACTCTATTGTTTTTGAGACCTTTGACAGTTATAATACATTCTCTATGGCAGACTGGATTACTGTAACGGCAGGAGAGTCATACGAAGTTGATTACGACTACAGGAACCTTTACGCCTTTACTACGCTTGTTTCTTTCAAACCTAATACAACTGGTAAGACACGAAGGGGGGCAGTAAGGATTGATAGTTACGACTATTCAAGCGCTGCAGTTTTCCAGCAGTTTGGTCATATGGATATTTACCATCCTATGCCTATACAAACTGCGGTGGCAGATTCAGTGTCTTTTGATTTATATGTTAACTTCCTGGCAACAGAGGATAGCATCTGCTTTAATGTATCAAAGCCTTGGACGCTTTCATACGCTGAGAATGCTGACCAAAGTTGGGCTATATTCAACAAGGCGCAAGGGGACGCTGGTGTCAATAAGATTACCCTGACCTTAACACCAAACACAGACACAGAGAATCCTCGTAATACTGTTTTGGCTCTTAAGTGCGGTGAGGTTACCAACCTGATTAATATTAAGCAGGCTGTTGCTATAACTACAGAATAATAAGATTTCTATATTCCGGCTCTTGTATGAGATGTCTATTTCTTAATTACTATTATAGACATTTCATACAAGAGGTACAGGGGTACAAACACCAACATTAGCGTAAACGGATCACCACTGGGCGTAATGATGGCTGCTGCCAGCAACAATGCCACAGTAGCGTGTCTGCGATATTGACGCAAGAACCCTTTGTGAAGAATTCCTAATTGGGAGAGGAGCCAAGCCAACAATGGCATCTCGAATACAATACCCATAACCAAGATGAGCATAGTAAAGTTGCCGATATAGGACGAAAGGTTTATCTGGTTTTGAATGCTTGGGCTTAGTTCATATTCCATTAAGAAACGGAAGGTAAAGGGGAAAACGAGGAAATAGCCTACAGCGCAGCCTAAATAAAACATTATCGTTCCACCCAGAAAGGCAGGCCGGATATGTTTTATCTCGTTATCATAAAGTGCAGGCTCAATGAATTTCCAAATCTCCCAGATAAAATAAGGGAAAGCTACAACTGCTGCCAGCGAAATAGACGTCTGAATATGCGTCATAAACTGACTGGCTACGTTTATGTTGATAATTTGAACATTAAAGTCGGGACTGAAACTAATCATTCCATGACTTATTTTGCTCAGCCATTGGTATACAAAGAAGTCGTTGCTGGTTGCAGCAAGAATAAAGTCGTCAAAAATATGGGGTAGGAGGGAAAAGGTACCTATTAAACAAAGGAATAATACGCATGCCGACCGAAACAAAGCCCACCGGAGTACCTCCAGGTGATCCCAAAACGACATGCCTTCATTTGCGTCTTCTTCTGTATTCTCCTTATTTATGACTTCTTTATCTTCTTGCATATTCTTTATTTCTGAAAATTATGGGTTACAGGTTTTAAAGCCTATAACCCATAATTGTATTAAATTATAATATTTACTTAGCGTATGTAGGTTTAACAAACTTGGCAGCCTTCAGGTAGTCTGCACAAACCTTCATTCCATCCAGAATGTTGGGTCTGTTGCTTCCTTCCAGTTCTACAACCAGATGCTTCAAGCCAGCCTTGTCTGCATTGTTGAAGATTGCATCAAAGCCAACCATACCGCTCTCGCCGAATTCCTTGTGATCTTTAATGTGTAGGAGGGTGAAACGACCGGGATACTTGTTGAAGTACTCGACGGGACTAACCTGACCGCGAACAGCCCAGTAAACGTCCATCTCGAAGAATACTTTGTCGGCATCAGTGTGCTCAACCATATAGTCGTACCATACCTTGCCCTCTACTCTGCCGAACTCATGAGAATGGTTGTGGTAACCGAATTTCATGCCAGCTGCATTTACCATTTCACCAACTTTGTTCAGGTACTTGCAGATAACATCGGCTTCAGCCAAATTCTTTGGGTAGTTAACGCCAGGATTAACAATGTATTTCATACCAGCACGTTTGTGTGCATCAATGCACTGAGCCCACCATTGCAGGGCACCATCGAAGTTGCCAGACTTAAGTTCGCTGTCACTCAAGTTGTGCCCAACATGGCTTGAAAGTACCTTCAAACCGGCTGCCTCAATGTCAGCTTTAAACTGCTCGGGAGTAACACCGTAAAGTTTGCCGTCACCATAGTTGGCTGCTTCGACAGCTGTGTATCCCATCTGAGCCAACTCCTTCAGTGTCTTTTCGTGGTTCTGAGCATACTTGCCGGGATCGCCAATCAATTCGCGAACAGAATACATCTGGAAGGCGATGTCCTTCTTCTTTGCTGCTACATTAAGGCTCATAGAAAGAGCCACCAAAGCCAAAAATGCTATTGAAAATATCTTTTTCATAGACTTATCCTTATGTTATTTTAATACCTTAACTCGGATGTTACGATACCATACTTCATCGCCGTGGTCTTGGAAACCAAAATAACCAGGATCCTTACCGCAGTCCTTCATAATCTCAAAAGCAAGAGGCCAATTCTTCTGACTGAACTTAGAAGTCTGAAGCAAATCGACCCATGATTTGTCTGCCAATGTGTAGCTGAGCACCTTAACACCATTCTGGAAGTGTGTCACCTTGCCGTTCTTAACAATAATTTTAACCTTGTTCCACTGGCCAGCAGGATTTGCATTCTGAGGCTTAGCAACAATCATGTCGTAAAGAGAGGTTGACTGGCGGATACCCAATGTTGCACCTAATTTTGCATCGGGATGACGCTCGTTGTCGAGAACCTGACACTCGGGACATGAAATATAAATAGGCTGATAGTTCAGTTTAGCCTCTTTCTGAATGGTAATGGAAGCTTTGATTGGACCATCGTTCAGTTCCTTTGTTTCCTGGCTTGGTTTCTCGATAGTAGCAGTTTCCTTACCCAGATAGAAGATACCAGAGTTTCCTCCTTCGGCAATCTTCCATTCTACCTCGAACTCAAAGTTCTGGAAACGACGTGTAAAGATGATGTCGCCACCTTCACCCTGTCCACGTCCATTAAAATGCAATGCACCATCCTTAATGTTCCACTTGCTGGGAATATGGTCTTTACCATAGCCTCTCCAACCGTCCATGCTTGTACCGTCAAACAAAACATAATAGCCGTCCTTGTCAACTTTCAGCGAACTTAGTTCAACCTCTGGATTCTGGACGATAACGTACTGCATGCCTTGAGCAGTTGCTGTAAGAGCAACCATCATAGAAGCAACTGCCAATATATTTCTCATTTTCATATCTTTGAATGTTTTTGTTGAAAATAGAATTAAAGACAATTAGAGACATAACTGCCTCTAATTGTCGGTATTTTCAGATATTATGTATCCTTATTAATCCTTTGGCATGTCTGGGAGAACATAGCCATTCTGATAGTTAGGCTTAATCAGTTCTGCAGCGAACTCACGTGCATTAACAGGATCTGTATAGGTCTTGTTGAATGTGGGGTGTCCGTCGTGAATGGAGAAGCCATCCTTCAACATAGCGCGAACTGTAGCCTTCTCGGGAATGTTGGTAAACTTCATGTTCTCACCATCCCAATCCAAAGTCTGGTTCAGACCCTGCAGACGTGTAGCAACTACACCCATGGCAACCATCTCGTTGAATGGACCGGCCTCGCTGAAGTCTGATGCTGTTCTTGTCCAATCCTTTTTGCCTTCGCGGATTTCCTTGATAGCACGGATCCAGTCACGCTGGTGACCACCGGGACCACCGGGTACACGACGGCAAACCTTAGGAGCATTGGGAACTCGACCACTTAACAAGTAGGGGCTCTCGCCGTAGCAACCAACAACCAGGGTGTCCTTGGTACCATAGAAGATAGCACCACCACCACTGATGTTCAAGTCCTTACCAACGGGAAGACCGTCTGGACGGAATGGGATGATACCACCATCGCTCCATGTTACAACTACCTCTGGCATAGCAACTTTAGGACGGTTGGGACGAGCAGGATAGGTCAACTTAACAACCTGTGCACTGGGACAGCAGTCTGACATAAGTGGGGTAGAGCTACCCTCAGCGTGAATGGGATAACCCAAATCCAGAGCCTTGAATACGGGGTGCAGAATATGGCAAGCCATATCACCCAAAGCACCTGTACCAAAGTCCCACCATCCGCGGAAGTTCCAGGGGTGATAGATAGAGTTATAAGGACGCTTGGGTGCGGGGCCAATGAAGGCATCCCAGTTCAGAGTGCTAGGAATGTCGTGTACTTCTGTAGGACGCTCCAAACCCTGAGGCCAAATAGGACGGTCAGTGAAGGCATCAACACGTGTTACCTCGCCAATCTCGCCATTCCAAATCCATTCACATACAAGGTTTACACCTTCACCGCTTGAACCTTGGTTACCCATCTGAGTAGCAACACCAGCCTTAGCAGCCAGTTTGGTGAGCAAACGGGATTCGTAAACTGTACGGGTCAGAGGCTTCTCGCAATAAACATGCTTGCCTGCAGCCAAAGCTTCAGCGCAGATGATAGCGTGAGTATGGTCAGCTGTACCGCAGATAACAGCGTCAGCCTGATCCAAAAGCTCTGCATACATCTTCTTGTAGTCGTTGTAAATCTTCATGTTAGGGAAGAGCTTCTTGTACTCGTCCAAAACACCCTTAGCATACTTCTGGTCAACATCACACATACCGATGAACTCTACATCGTCGTAGATTTCACCCTTACCTTTGTAAGTAACACCATTGATATCAGCGTGTCCACGACCACCGACACCAACACCTAAAAGTTTAATCTTACCGAGGTTCGCATTCTTCTTGTTTGCCTTAGCTTTTGCCAGCAAATCACTGGGAGTTAAAGCCAATGCTGCGGTTGCAGCGGTACCAGCCTTCAGGAAAGACCTTCTTGACATTTCTTTCATACTGTTGTTGTTTTTTGGGGTTATTATTGAATGTTTAATGACTATTCTTTCTTTTCTACTTCCTTTTTCTCTACTTCGGAATTAATTTCGTCCTCAATCTCGTTCATGCCCTTCTTGAAACTTTTTACACCTTTGCCTACACCGTGCATCAGTTCTGGAATCTTCTTGCCACCGAAGAGCAACAGTACAACCAGAGCAATGATGATAATCTCTGTTGTTCCAAGATTGCCAAAAAATAATAATTGTGCCATAATTATAATGTTATTAGTTTTTATTTCTGATTAAGTAGGCCGTAGCCGTTTGTCATATGTGCTCTACGATAGTGAATCTGTTCCAGTTCCTCTGGTGTTCCTTTCGATGGCATGTCATGTGTCCACGCGTCATCCAACATCTTCCAAGCATATTCCGATGCGATAGCAGCATCTTCGAACTTGGGCAGGTGTTCTGGTCTTACACCAGTTAGAATCGCCTCGCCCATTAAGTAGCACAGACGGTCGATATTCTTGTCTCCGTAAGGTTTCTCAACCACCTCTGTGATGTGTTCGCCGTGCTTCTCCACAATGGCATTCTTGAAATCGTGGTGCATGCGTACAAACCCTTTGCTGCCAATAATCTCTGTGTACGAGTTATGGGTTTGGTCTTTTGCTAACTGACCATACACGAACCCTTGGGTGATATCATAAACAATGCCGTTCTCGAATGTCCCGTGACATTGCAACCACCAAGGGTCTTTGTAGTCCCACATACGAATGGCCTGTGCATGCCCTGTCTTAAACTCTGAGTCGGCATAGTACCGTGCAATATCAACATAGTGCATGCCGCAGTCGTGGAACGAGGGTCCTTCAAATTCGTGTCCTTCGCCAGGGGATAGACCGGGTGTCATATGGCAGATTCTTATGATGGCAACATCGCCAATCTCACCGCTCTTAATGAAATCCTTCATCTCCTTGGTGTACCAGGCATTTCTCAGATACAGGTTTACGGTACAAATCTTATCTGTTGTCTTGGACAGTTTCACCAACTCCTTCTCATCTTCCATTTTATAGGCCAACGGTTTCTCGCACATTACATGCTTACCAGTAGCTATTGCTTTTTTTATCCGTCCCGGCCTGCTGTCTGCCAGCGCATATAGTCCTACACATTCTATCTCTGGATCCTGGAAGATATCATCCTCGTTTGTTGTGAAGATTGCGTTAGGAGCTATTTCTCTGGAATATGACTCTTTTTCCGGATCAATATCACAGACATATTTAACATCCCAGAAATTGCAAGTGACAAGTTCCCTCAGATGCTTTCTGCCCATGCGTCCTAATCCTATAATTCCTATTTTTACGCGATTCATTTGTTCTTTGTAACCAGTTTTAGGCCAATAATTGCCCGTTAAACTCGCATTTGGTTGTAAAGGTACAATAATTTTTTTAACAATTCGTTATCTGCAAAATATATTTTATCTATTTTAACAATTCGTTTTACATCTTGCATAAAAAAGAGGTGTTGCAACATGTACAGACACCTCTTTTATATAAATATTAGGGATTAACGAATTACTTTCCTCCGCTCCAGAATGCTTCTTCAGCCTTCTTTCTCTTGAGGTATTCAGCATATTCCTTTTGTGCCTTATCATTAGCTGCCTGGCTGGCCTGAGCTTTCTGGATGTTAGCTTTCAGACGATCTGCAGCACCGCTAAGGGCGATGTCAGTTTCAGAAGCCTTTGCGCAATACTCGAGAGCCTCAGGATACTGACCTAACAAAGCATAAACGTTAGCCATGTTAAGGTTGGCTTTACCAGCAATATCAGAATTATAACCGATTGCTTTCTGAGCATATGTCAGAGCACCGGTATATTGCTTACCCTTGGTCAGTGCGTATGCAATCTTCAAGCATATCTTACCACGATTTTCATCGCTTGATGCCAGCTCCAATGCCTTGTTGTAGTAGTCAAGCATCTTTTCCATTTCACCGTCAGTCTGAGCTTTCTGAGCCAAACCGATGGCGCTGGTGAAGTTTGGCTCAATTGCATAAGCGGCTTCTGCATACTGATAGTAAATGTCTGCATCGTCACAGTCGTTTTGAGCCATCAGGTTGATAGCGCTGTTCAACTTATTGATATCATCCTTGTAGCTTTCAAACTTCTTGGTATAGATACCGATAATCTGTTCTCGGTCAGCTGCACCACTGGCTGAGAAGGTCTGCTCAATTAGTGCCAAAGGACCATCGTATTTGGCAACCAACTTGTTGGCTTTCTCTTCGTCACCTTCAGCCTTTGCTTCCTTGGCCAGCTGCAACATCTTCTCGCATGCATCCTTGCTGTCCAGGTAGTCTTGCAGATACTGCTCGCGCAGAGCATTGGGAGCACTTTTATACATGGCATCGCTTACCAGGAAGAAATTCTGGAGCACTGAGCCTTCAATTTCGCGGCCACCCTTTTCGTTGATCATCTTGATGGCTTTGCTGTAATTTTCATATGACTTGTTCAGCGTGTAGCCAGAACCGGGTGTATTAGGTGCTGTCCAATTGTAGTAATCAGCCTTCAATGCCAATACGTCACCTAATGTAGATTTAGTCTTAGCAAATGTGTTCAGGGCTTCGAGATTCTTCTCGCGAGCGGCAAACACCTCCATCATCTCATTAAAATAGGTAAGTTTCTTGGCCTGGTCTGTTTCCTTTGAAATCAAGTTATAATAAACAAACGGACCCTGTGTATAAATACCCGTAAGGGCATAAGGCGCATTTTTCAGCAGCCACTGCAGATTAATGCGTGCTTCACCATAGTCCTGATTCTGGAGAGACTGCTGGAAAAGGGAAATATTCTGCTTTCCGATCTTGATGCTGTCCTCGTTGTTATTGTTAGAATAGCCAATACGGTCATCGTAGGTTGTGCCTTCAAAGTTTTGAGCCAAAATTGGCGTTGCGCTTATTGCTAGTGCAGATACTACTGCAATTTTTTTCAGTTTCATATTCGTATAATTTTATTGTAATTTTATTAGTTATAATTAGCCCTCTGCTAAAATTTCGTTTGCAAAAGTACAAATTATTTTTCAATTTGCAAGGTCTCTCAAAGGGAAAAATCCCTACGAAAGGAGAAATAATCCCTATTTCTTCTCTTATATGTGTAAAAAAGGTTATACCTTTGCAGCACTTTGCAGAAGTTTTATGATGTTGTTGAATTGTTTTTTACTGGTTGTCGGTATAGCCCTTGTGTTATGGGGAGCCGACAGATTTACCGACGGAGCCTGTGCTGCAGCCCGTCGCTGGAACGTTAGTGAGATGGTTATTGGCCTTACCATTGTTGCCTTAGGAACCAGTTTGCCTGAGTTTATGGTCAGTTTCTTCAGTGTGTTGAAAGGCAGTGCGGATATGAGTGTCGGCAACATTGTGGGTAGTAACATCTTTAATACGTTGGTAATTGTGGGTGCTTCGGCAATGATGATGAAGATGCCTGTTGAACGCTCGCTTCTTGTTTTTGACATTCCACTAAGTCTTTTTGCTGCCCTCAGTCTTTACTTTGTTGCTTATTATGACGGAAATATCCGACGCATTGAAGGTTTAGGACTATTGCTCTTTTTCTGCGCATTTCTGTATTATACGTTTTGGCGTTCATGCAAGACGAATCCTGAGGTTGAACAGAATGTGTCCAACGTTGCTCAGATGCCTATACCCAAGATTCTTTTGTTATCGATGATTGGATGTGGCTGTCTTATATTTGGCGGTCACCTGATGGTGGACAATGCTGCTGAACTGGCCCGTGAATGGGGTATCAGCGAACGAATTATAGGTCTTACAATCTTGGCTGCAGGAACCAGTCTTCCTGAATTGGCTACCAGCATGATGGCAGCCCGTAAAGGAAGTGATGGACTGGCTCTGGGTAATGCTATAGGCAGTAACGTTTTTAATATTGCCTTTGTGATAGGTATCTGCAGTATTGTCAAGCCCATGGCAGTTTCTGATATCTCAATGGCTGATTGGTTCACCCTTCTTGCAAGTAATGTTTTATTGTGGGTTCTTGCTTTTTCCCACCGCAGCCTTAGCAGTTGGAAGGGAGCCGTTCTAGTCTTATCCTATATTGCTTACCTTCTTTATATATTAATAATGTAAATTCTGTATGAAACGCATTCTTCTATTAATTGCTTCACTGTACGGTTTATCCGCATTGCAGGCACAGGGTCCTTGGAAGTTACAGCTCCTTTGTCCCGAAGAAGATGTCCGCCTGTACATTGACCTTTACGAAGAGACTATCAATGTGCCTGGCATGGAGATGTTCGGACCCCAGAATGGCTATCTGGGTGGTAACATCTATGGTGTTTGGACGGTTACCAGTTTTAAGATTAAAGACGATAAGACCGCTACACTTAAATTAAGCAACGATCTGGGTAGTGAAACACAGAAGGCGACCCTTACACAGCAGTCAGACAGCGTTTATACGATGCATTTCGACGGAACGAATGTTGTAAAGCGTGTTGTTGGCCGTAAGCTGGTTAAAATACCTTCTGAGTTTAAGATGAAGATAATCCGCTAAAATGTGTTTTAAGAATACATATGCCATTGTAACTGGAGCAGCTTCGGGGATGGGACGTTGTTATGCCCTTCAGTTGGCCCAGATGGGATATGGTGTTCTATTGGTGGATATTAACGGTGAGTCTGCTCAGGAACTCTCCCAACAGATTAAGCAGCAGTACAAAGTTCCGGCTCCTGTAATATGTTTAGACCTTACACAATCCGATGCTGCCAAGCAGGTTCTTGGCAAATGCCAGGAGAGCGGTTGGCAAGTTGAGATTCTTATAAACAATGCCGGATTCCTCATTACATCTCTTATTGAAGATACCGACCCGCAGAAGCTTCAGCGGATCATAGCCCTGCATTGCACCACACCATTGCTGCTTTGCAGATTATTCATTCCCTTAATGAAAGAGCAGGGCAGGGGATACATCCTTAACATCTCGTCTATTTCTGCATGGATGGACTGGCCAGTCATAGGTATGTACGGTTCTACCAAGCGTTTTGTAAAGGGTTATTCGCGCCAGTTACGCATCGAATGCAAGGGTTCTCCCGTCAGTGTCACCACAGCCATCTTTGGAGCTGTTGATACACCCCTTATACGTTTCCCGCTCCTGATGCGCTATCGCAAGATTCTTCTTCGCCTTGGTTTCATGTTTTCCCCTGAGAAGGCAACACGTCTTGCCTTGAAGGCGATGTTCCGACGTAGGGCTAGGCTTATCCCTTGCTTATCTGACCGACTGGTAATTATGCTATGTCCATTGATGCCAGATTGGTTGCTCTCTTTTTTGGTTCGTAAGATAGATTTAAAATCAGCTTTCTAAAAGATATAATGGAAAAGAACAGTAAGATATACGTTGCCGGACATCGTGGAATGGTAGGTAGTGCCATAGTCCGTGAGTTGCAACGACAAGGCTATACCAATATAATAACCAGAACGCACGCAGAGCTAGACCTTACTCGCCAGGAGGCTGTTGAAGCTTTCTTTGCCGTAGAGAAGCCTGAGTTCGTCTTTCTGGCTGCGGCTAAGGTTGGAGGCATTGTTGCCAATCAGAGCGCGTTGGCTGACTTTATGTATCAGAATATGATTCTCGAGATGAATGTCATACATGCAGCCTGGCAGAACGGATGTAAAAAGTTGGAGTTCCTTGGTAGTAGCTGTATCTACCCGCGTTTGGCTCCTCAGCCTATGCCGGAAAATTGTCTGCTTACTTCTTCGCTTGAGCAAACTAACGAGGCCTATGCGCTGGCTAAGATTAGCGGTCTTAAGTACTGCGAGTACCTGAACCGCCAGTACGGAACTGATTATATTTCTGTGATGCCTACTAATCTGTATGGTCCCAATGATAACTATCATCCTGAGAATAGTCATGTGCTACCTGCCCTTATCCGACGTTTTCACGAAGCCAAAGAGAGTGGTTTGGATAGTGTAACCTGTTGGGGTGATGGCAGCCCGCTACGCGAGTTCTTGTATGTCGATGACCTTGCCAACCTCTGTGTCTTTCTGATGAATAACTACTCTGGTAACGAGACGGTAAATGCTGGCACAGGTAAGGAACTCACCATTAAAGCTCTTACCGAGCTTGTAGCAAATGTTGTCGGTTATCATGGACGTATTGAGTGGGATACCACACGCCCCAATGGCACACCTCGAAAACTCCTTGATGTCTCCAAAGCCACAAAACTTGGTTGGACCTATAAGACGGAACTCGAGGATGGCATTCGACTAACATATGAAGATTTTCTGAAGAACCCCATGAGGGGGATGGGGGGTGAGAGTTGATAGTTTAGAGTTGATAGTTGATAGTTGAGAGTTGATAGTTTAGAGTTATAATGTCTTAAGGTCCGTGAGCGAATTCCGAGATCGAATTGGCAATTTTGAAATAAAAATATGAATTATAAAAGTGTTGCTTTAATAACAGGTGTTACAGGACAGGATGGTTCTTATCTTTCAGAATTCCTTCTGGACAAAGGGTACGAGGTGCATGGCATTATCCGTCGCTCGTCTGTTGATTTCCGTGAACGGATAGCCCACCTCGAAGGTGTTCCTAATTTCCATCTTCATTATGCAGATATGGGTGACTCCATGTCGTTGGTCAAACTTGTTGGTGAAGTTCAGCCCACTGAGATATATAACCTGGCAGCACAGAGTCATGTCCAGGTGTCTTTCGATGCTCCCGAGTATACTGCCGATGTAGATGCCGTAGGTGTTCTACGTATCCTGGAAGCTGTTCGCACCAATCACCTGGAGACTACTTGCAAGATATATCAGGCATCAACCTCAGAGCTTTACGGTAAAGTCGAAGAAGTTCCCCAAAACGAGCATACTCCCTTCCATCCCTATAGTCCTTATGCTGTAGCCAAATTATATGGTTATTGGATTATCAAGGAGTATCGCGAGGCATATGGCATGTTCTGCTGCTCTGGTATTCTTTTCAACCATGAGTCCGAGCGACGTGGTGAGACCTTTGTTACGCGTAAGATTACCCTTGCAGCTGCTCGCATAGCTCAGGGGCATCAGGATTGTCTATATTTGGGTAATCTGGATTCTAAGCGTGATTGGGGCTACGCCAAGGATTATGTAGAATGCATGTGGCTCATCCTCCAGCAGCCCAAGCCCCAGGACTTTGTCATTGCTACCGGTATTCAGCATACTGTTCGCGAGTTTGCCAGCTTAGCTTTCCATTATGCTGGCATCGAACTTAGGTTCGAAGGCGAAGGTATAAATGAAGTTGGAATTATCAAGCGTATTGATAACTCTAAACTCTCAACCCTCAACTCTCAGCTAAAAGTAGGGGATGTCGTTGTACGCATCTCTCCTGATTTCTATCGTCCAACCGATGTTGTTAATCTATGGGGAGATCCCACAAAGGCCAAATGCGAGTTGGGATGGAACCCGTCTAAAACCTCTTTCGAGGAACTTGTCCGTCTGATGACCGAGCACGATATGGCTAAAATAGCCGGCGAAGGAGCCGCAGCCAAAGTCCGTATGAACTTGGCTGAGTATTTGGAGAAAGGTATTGTAAAGTAAAGATTCATTCAGAAAAAATCCGGACCTTGCAAATGCAGGGCCCGGATTTTCTATTTATTTACGTAAGAGCTTTTTACCATTGATTATGTATATACCCTTTTTTAGTTGATAGTTGATAGTTGATAGTTGATAGTTGACTCTGCGGCCAGTGAGGTCGTAAACTGCTCCTTCTGGTTGCAGCCCCGAACCATTAACAGAATGGATGGCATCGGCTTCCGAGAAGCTTAGGCGCAGCGGCTCAGTCATGGTTCCTACGGCATCTGCTGTGAATGCGGGATGTTCCTTCAAATCTGAACCGAGGTCAACGGTCAGAGAGAGTAGGGTGAAGGTAAGCTCATCACCTTCCTTACCACGTACGGGCAGTATCAGTTCATTTCCGATAAAGTGACCGATTCCGCGACACTCATCACCTACAAAGGCACCAACAACCCAGTCTTCCCGACCGACAGGTGTATCAACCTCATATACATTGGCAATGATACACATCATGTCGGCATACTTGTGCACGTTTACTTCCCATGGACATTCTCTTTGCTCAACACGCTTTCCATAAATGGCACGGGCATTGACGGTAGGAACACTGTTATAGACAAAGCCCTTACGTCCCTGGCTCTTGTACATATAGCCCTGTCCGGGACGAAGTGCCTTTAAGTCGCCTACCCATTTTCCTGCAGTGAATACCGAGAAGCCTTCCTCTAAGTTAGAGATGATATCGCCTTCCTCGGCATCCAGATAGGTAAGTGCATCTTCCAACGTCATCATATCACTCATCGGATAGCCCAACCAGTTCCAACCTGCATTAAGAACAATCTCGTCCAGTGCTGGGTTGTACTTGGCGCCTTCAAAAGTAATCTTGTCGGCCTTTTCAGCGGCAATTTTCATGGATTGTGTGGCAGCGACAAAGTCAGAACCCTCCTGAGTAAGTACAACGCTGGCAACGTTCTCCAAAGAACTTACGGCTAAAGGAGCGGCCAAGTCATGGCTTGCCCAGTTCCAGCCCTCAGCCAGTTCAACCTCAACTTCTGATTGGCGTATGTTGTACTGGTACTCTCTTACTTCGCTTTCTTCGCCCTGATAGCCTACCGACATGATCTTCAGTATCATACCCTCGGTTATGGGGATTGGCTTGGTGTAAGGAAGACGAGTCTGGCTGTCACATGGGCAAGAACCGTCTGTGGTATAGTAGATAGTAGCACCCTTGCTTTCGCAACTCAGGGTTACCGTCTGTCCGGCATATAATGTGGTACCTGTCAGACGAGATGCTTCTGGAGCCTTTACCTTTTGTAGAAGGGCAGTATCCACAACAGCTATCATGGAGGTTGCTTCCACATCCTCATTCAGCACTTTCATCTTCAGGGCGGTAGTGCCAAATAGTACACCGTTGACATTTATCTCAGCCTGCCCGTCTTGGTCTAAGGTGACGGTTACACTTTCTGCAGCCTCCTCACCTATGTTAGCTGTAAGGTTAGAAGCCGATGTGATAACCACCTTCTTGCCGGCAGCGGCTATAGTTGGAACCGCAGCAATGCGAATGGTTTTTTGCTGACCAAAACCAATGGTAACCAGTGAGTCAACAACCAGACCTGTAAGCTTCTTTTCAATATCGAGTTTCTGCTGGAAGACCTCTGTCATCTTGATTCCGGCATAGCTTTCTACGTCACGGCTGACAATCAGGTACACCTCATCATAAGTGCTCAGGTCGGTCGTAGCGATGCTTACCTTGGTAGCCAGCGTGTCGGCACTGCCTTCAATGGCAATCTCGGCATCTGGGAATGTAAACTCACCAGCCTCCAGAAGAATCTCGCTTTCTCCCTTAATACCCTTGATGTAGATATTCTCGGGATTCAGGGTGGCGGGCTTCATGTATTTGTCAAAGGTGATACTAACAGAACCTTCGGTTGTCTCGCCTGCCTCGAAAGCACGGGCACTGATAACTTCAGGTTGTGTAGCCTGAACCATTCCAATATTCACATCCATCTGTGGGGGAGGAACAGGCAACCAGTCAGAATATGTTGTCTGGTATCCGGCCTTTTCGAACTTCACTTGCCACAAGCCCTGGGGAACATCCCATTGGTACATTCCCTCTGCATCTGTGTAGAGCGGGTTCTCCTGACTGTACTGAGCAGCATCCCAAAGTACAATCTCTTGCTTCAGGTCACCATACTCATCCTCGTACGTATGCTTATAGTAGGCTGTGGCAGTCACGCCTTCCAGGCGATTGCTGCTGACACCTTCATAAACATAACCTGACGGGTCAATGATAGGCTCCACGATAGGATAAGGCAGCGAGGCATCCCATTTGTCGTCTACTTCCTCAACGGTGGCATAGGCACAATCCCACTTGTTGCGGTTACGCTTAGCCCAACGGAGTTGGTTGCGGCTTTCTGTCTTCACTGCCTTGTAGATACCGAAAGATACGTTAGCCAGATACTTCGACAGGATGGTATTGGCATCGGTAATATCCTTGGCAGCCAACAGATGTATGGCTATATCTGCCAGATTGCAGCATGAGAGGTAGCGTACGGCCACTTTATTCTTGTATTCCTCTGAGATATAGAGCATCGACTTGGCCTGTGCATCATCCATGCCATTGCAGGGTTGCAGACGTGAAATAAACTCTGCCCACGCATTCACATCCTTAATGCCGTCATGCAGATAGCGTGTCAGGGTATTCAGCGAGCGAACAATCTCCAACTTGTTTTGAGCCTGCTCGGGAGCAAAGAGTAACGTGTTAATCAGACTGATGCCTGTCTCTAACTGAACGATGCGCTCTTTCAACTGTGTAACAGCCTCTGTTGCTATAGGAGCTCTGTATTGGCGTACCTGATTGCCCTGATTATCCTCATTATTATCCGTTACAACTTCGATGAATTGGTTCTGGTCCATAATGAGTACGTTACCTGCAACATCTATGTTATATGCCAATTGCTCCTTGTCTTCGTCGTCACAGCTTACAATCTCATCCACGTATTGATTGTTGAGCATTGGATGATAGTTGTTGGGGGCGGAAATAGCTATGTTGTAGTCAACCGTTTCTGTCGGAACTTCCATGACGGCTTCGGTGGGCATATCTTCTTGCTCTGCTACCGTCAGCTGAATATCGCTATAAGGAATTTCAGCATCCAGATCAGCATCTACGGTTACACGTACGGCCATAGGCGCATCGTTAGAACTGAACTTACTGTGTGCAACCCAACGGTCCATATTGGGAATGTACTGAGCTTCCAAATCTATCCATTTGTGTTCTATGGTAAAGACGTGAATCACGCAGCTGTGTACCACATCTGGACTATTGTTTGTCAGGTTGGCTGTGAAGACAAACTCTATCTGTGGGGCAAAGGAGTAACTCTTTACATTAGCCTTCACATGTTCCAGGTCGAAGTCCACCCACACTGTTCTTGCGGCTCCGTTATTGTAGAATCGCATGTCAACATCCTTGGCCTGAATACTACGCTGGTTATATTCCACGGGACGCATCTCCGTATGGCGTACGAGTCCCGAAGGAGAAGTTACCTTGGCCTGAATCTCGTGGATAGAGAGGTTGGTGCATTGTGTCAAGTCAGCACGTAGCGACCAGTATCCGTCTGCCAGTGCCTTTGTACGTCCCAGTTCCTTGCCCTTGTCATAAACGATTACCTCACTCATGCCGGCAGCATTTCCATCAACGAAAATACTTGGCAGAGAGATAAGGGGTGCTGTCCAGATAGAGACATCCGTTACGGTGTAGTTGGCAGATCCGATGGGCTGTAGCACAGTCTTCTCGCCGTCCAACTTAAAGCGTACATAAGCATCGGGCGAATAGTTTCCTCTGCTGGTTGGTGCAATGCAGAACTTTACACGGTCGGTGAAGTTCTCACCCAATGGGATGGTAACACTGTTATTCAGGTATTCGTACGAACTTTGCTTTGTACCTACCACAACAGAGTTGTCAACCATTGGACAGGTGGCATGCAGGTTCACAATCAGTTCCACATCGCTCACACGCTGCTTGTAGCTGTCTTGGAAATCAACCTTAGCCGAGAGTGTCAGGTAGTTACCTTCTACAATGTTGGCCTTATTTACGTTGAATTTGGTGTTTTCTCCAGTATAGTAGAATTTGCTTTCCTCGAATACGGGAATCACCACGTTGCGTAGTTCCTTAATCACGCCGTTTACTACCGTTATCTCATTGCTCACGTAGTCTTCGCCAGCCTTCAGTCCTGCCTCAGAATAACCGCTCAGCGTGCTAAGAGTTCCAAAGAAACTACTCTTGCCTATGGTGACAAGTGTATAGGTTCCTTCAGGAAGGTCAGTCAGGTAGATGAAGTTCGGGGTCTTGTTGTGATCCAGCAAATCGCCCAACTCATCACTTTCTGTAGGAGTGAAGTTGGTGTTATAGGTCTCATGTCTTACCATATGTCCGGCTGCATCATAGAGCAGACCTTCGACAGCCGTGTTGTCTGTTACCAGGAAGCGTGCATATACCTTGCCATACTCCGTCACGTTGAAGGAAAGCTCCAGTCCCTTATTTGCATTCACAACCGCTGTTGTCGTTACGTCAGCGAATTTCCCGTTCGAGCTCTTGCAGGTTGCTTCTATGTGGTCGTTCACACTGGCTCCACTCAGGATATAGATACGCGAACCTTCCACGATGAAGTCTTGCAACGGGCTCTGGGTGGTAATATTATATAATGTATAGGAAACATTCTCCTGATAGGAGAAGTAGTTGTTGCTGCTTGGTGCCACATTTTCGGGAACAGCCTTTGTATATACAAAGCTTACGTTGGCTGTCACACCTGTTACACGGTCCAGACTGAAGGTACCCATGTTTTCCTGCAGCTCCTTAACATCATATTCCTTGACATAGGGTACAAAACTGCTTGCCGAGATGCGTACCGTGGTAGGCAGTTCCTTGGTTGTCAGCGAGAATTTACCCTCTTGGTCGGTATCAGTACTCGTTGTTACAGAACTGCTACCTTCCACTTGTTGTTCAAATACTACGTGAGCTCCGCTGATAGGTTTTCCTGTCAGGTTGTCGAGCACTACGCCAGTGCTTTTAATGGCCGGAATGGAAACAAGTGTAATGGTAACCTCGTTTTTTCCTGCCACAACAGTGTGGCTGGCAGGCTGTGGGCCAAAGTATTCTGTGGCAAATTCTGCTGGTAAGCCAATGCTGAACTTCAGCACTGCTCCTTCCAGTTGACCTTCCACCTTGGCTCCTTGGCATAGGAATGTACCGTCCTCTGTTGTCCAGGTGATGTTTACATTGTCTGTCAGGTCCTTGCCATTCGAGTTCTGGATGTGCAGGGTAATGTCGTAAGGCATCTTCATGCCTGTCAGTATAACCTGCTTATGCTCTTCGTCTATGGTAATGACATCTGTCTCACAGATAATATCTCCTGTCAGGTTCTTAACAAATACTTTCTGCTTGGTATTGCGGATAAGGTTCGTGAACGTGTAGTTCAGACGGTCGTTGATGACGTATTTGTAGCGTTGTCCGCTCTTTACGTTAATCACTTCCAACGAGGCGTTCTTGTACCTTCCGTCCTTACATTCCTCGGGCAGTTTTACTTCCAATGTGCAGACCTTGCTCTTTAAGGGTGCGATGGTGAATTTATTCCAACTCTCATCTGCCTCGTACAGGCTGATGGCTTCTTCTGGAACATATACCACCATATCTTCGGACACGCCATTGAAGGTCATGTTCTCGACAGTCGGTGGAACCATTGCATAGCAGTCTAACGCTCTCAGGGATGAGCATTCGCTGAAGGCATAATTCCTGATAGTTGTGATGCACGACGGCAGTTCAACCTCCTGGATGTTGGTGTTTTTTTCCAGCCAGCGAGACGGTACTATATTTGAACCGTAAGCACGCGAGAAGTCTATATACGTCAGATTGTTGTAGTAATAAGGGAAGCCCCAATCGTTGTCGTTAATCTCACCGTCTACGATAAAGTGCGTTACTTTACCGCGATTGGACGTACCGACCATATTGTCCATAGCATCACGCAACCGGCCTTTGGTAAAGTAGTCAACGATAAGTTCGCCACCGGTCTCGTCCCAGACATTAGTCCCTGGTTGCGCAGGGTCTGTCGGAGCATATTCGTAGTAGGCCGTCAGCGTACTGGCATGTGATGGCATCAGGTACTTCAGGTCGGCACTTGTTCCTACTACCAAGCCGTCGGCATCCTTCCAACACACGAACTTAAAGCCGCTATTGTAATAAGCATGTATAGACTGGGTGCTGCCTTCCTGCACTTTCTGGTCTTTGAAGTTGAAATATCCGGCCACCTGAGGCTCGCACTTAAGAGCCAGCATGTAGTTGTTTATTATCACAGGGTTTGCTGGGGCGGCAGGGTTATAAGAGTAGATGGCATAGTACTTGACATCCGATTCAGGCATAGTAAATTGCAGGGTGGGGTCTTTCGTTATCTCATTTCCTTCTATGTCTTTCCAGCAGATGAAGTAGCAGTCATTGTGGTCATAGGCAGTAATGGTTACTGTCTCGCCGGCAGGGAATTTCTTGTTGTTGTCCATCGAGAACTTGCCGGCTCCGTAGGGTATGGCCTCGCGTACCACCTTATATGTCGTAGTGGTATTGTTATCCGGCCAGTTGGGATCTGGCGGATTAACGGGGTCGTACCCATCGGTCTGTGCCACCATGCTGAGCGGTAGCAAAAGACTTAGCAGTACGTAATAAATATATCGTTTCATACGCTGACGTTGCTTACTTGTTCAAAATCTTACTACCGTTCTTGATGATGATACCCTTCTGGGTGTCATTAACACTGCGACCGCTCAGGTCATATACAGATGTTTCGTTATCCTGTGTCGATTGTCTAATTTCGGCAATGGCATCTGCTTCGTTTCCTACGATGTAGAAGCGACCTGTTATGTTACCAGCATGAGCGGTGAAGGTATAGCCTTCTTCTGTTCCAATGTTAGTCTTCTTGCCTGTCAGTCGGTCAAACAGAACAACGCTTTCTGCACCGCTGTTCTCACCTAATGCGATGGTGTATTCGCCTGTTTTGCCGCAGGTCATAGCCAACTCTACTGTGCCGTCGCCCAAAGGACGCTCGTTGATGGCATACTTAACACCTTCATTCTCAGTCCAGATCTGACTGGCATTGGCATTCATGGCAGCAAAGAAGCTGGCGTCACGACTAATCTCATAGCCCATCTCAGCCTTGTCGTTAAATACAATACGGGTACGGTCTGAGGTGTCCTCGCCTGTAAGTGTGATGTTCAGCACGGTACGTCCGGATGTTCTGGCACCAAAGCGGAACTCCTTGGCTTCCTCAACAGTCAGGTCGTTGGGGTTGCGGTGGGTCTGACGACCGCCTTCGCGGAATTTCAACTTGCCGTCACCTTCTGTGGGACGCTGGATAAAGAAAGCCTCGCCGGGATTCAGGACATAGTTGTCATCAACAGGACTGAAGGCTGCATACTTATTGTTATACGAATCCCAAACCAAGAAGGGAGCCTCTGTATCCATATAGCGGCTGTCATAATAGCAGGGGTAGGGATTACCTACCAAGTTCCAGCTACGGTCCGATGTCAGCAGCTGGTTCTCTGTCGGGTAATCGGCCAGTTCTGTCTCGAAGTCATTCGAGTTGAAGAGCATCTGGCTGTTCAGCGATTCCTTCTCTGGTTTTATGGTGAAATAAACCAGATAGTTCTCGGGGTTGTTTACATAGCACTTCATAATGTAGCCCTTTCCAGCCTGCAGGATATCGTCCTTTGTCAGGTTCTTCCAGGTGTTGTCGAAGTTCTGGGCGGCACGCTCTGCTCCATCGTAGTAACGGACTACCCATTGGGTAAGGTTGTTCTCGGGAACGATGTCGGACATCTTAACATCGAAGGGGAACGAGATAAACTGCCATAAATCGTTGTAGAGCATCAGGTTGATGGTCTGGTTCTCAGCACGGAACTCACCCTTTACAATCAGTGAGTTGGGGTTGGCAGTTGTTCTGCTGTAGTCGAAGTTTCTGTTGTAATAGAAAAGGCTGCGGTCGGCATAGTACTTGGCGTAAGGTGAGAAGTACATGCTGAAGTCCGTAATACTCAGTTTACTTCTGCTGCTGATGGTTAGATTTCCGCGCTCGTATTTTTTGTTACCGAAGCCGTCGTCAATCTCGTCGCTGTTGTACAGCATCTTGATGTTGGGCTTGTAGTCTTTCAGGTTCTGGTCTTCTCCCAGTACGAATTCAAACTCCTTGTTGATAACCACATTGTCGGGTCTGATGTTGGGGTCTATCGTCAGATTATTCTGGAACTCCAGCCATCCGGGAGTAGTCATGTATTCCTGGAAACTCCACAGGGGCACACTTAACTTGATGTTTCTGGCCTCGTAGGTAATAACATTGTTCCTTACTGTTGGTGGAAGCAGGCTCAGGCAGGAAATAGACTCTATGCTACTGCAGCCGTAGAAGGGATAGTACAGACAGTAGATAAGAGAGCTAGGCAGGGTTATGTTCTTCAGCGTCCTACAATTCTGGAATGCATAGTCTCTGATGGTCTCCAGACCCTCGTTAAACTTAATATCGCACATGCTGGTACATCCGCGGAACGAGTAGTCGTAAATAATCTTCATGGTGCCGGGCAGAACCACGGGTTCACTTTCACCCAGTCTTTCGCAATTTTGGAAAGCGTAATAGCCAACAAAACCGTTTCCTTCGCCAAAGGTAACCTTGGTCAGATTCTTATTATTCTGGAAACAGTAATCGCTAACACCGTTCAGGGTTCCTGGCAAGGTAATCTCGTAGAGGTCGCAGTTACCAAAGCAGTAGGCATCCATCCTTTCCAAGAAATTAGGCAGATTCACCTGATGTAGGTTGTCGCAAGCATAGAAACCAGAATTGGGCAGTGTTTTTACACCGTCGGGAATGGTAACATGGGTCAGTGAGTCGCAGTTACGGAAGTTATCGCTTCCGGTTATCTCCAACAGACCATTAGGGAAGTTCAGTTCGTGTACTCCAGTGTTGCGTAAGGCATAGTCGCGGATGTACTTCAACTCGTTAGGGAATACGATGGTTTCCAGTTGCCAACAGCCGTCCAGGGCACCTGCGGGAATCTCCTCAACGCTCAGACCGCTCAGGTCCAGGTAGATAAGGTTAGGCATCTGACGCAATGCATACCAGTCGGTCTTGTCTATGGTACCTTTATCGATAGTCAGCTTGTTAATCTCGGCATAGGTTCTTACGTCGGGCAGGATGTCAGCTACAACAATGTAGCCCAGTTCTCCGCTGCTGCATTCTCCGGTATGTACAGCACTGAAGGCATTCTCTGTGTTCCAGTCATCAGATACGATACACTGTCCTTCAATACCTTTGGTTTTTACATAGTCGCGGAAGGCTTGGGCGGGAACGTAAACCTTCAGGTGGTAGTTGTTCTTGTCGCCCGTAAGGGATGTTGTCGTGGGAGGAACAAGGCCGGTAAAATGAACGGTCTTGTTATTCCATGTGTAAAAGACGCTTTCACCCAATACCTCAACGTTCTCGGGAATAGTAATCTCCTTCACGTTGCGGTAGGGGTAGAATGTGTAGTTGCCTATCCGGCGCAAGGTCTGCGGGAGGTTAATCTTCTTGGTGATATTCTGCTCGTAAGCTGCATAGCCCGATGTAGAAACTACGAAGTATTCTTTATCGTCTATGGTCACCGACTCAGGAACATTCAGTTCCTCGGGGAAGGTGTCGTAGCTGTTGGCATACATCCATTCGGCAAGGCCCAGGGTCTCGTCCAACTTGAAGCGGAAGTTCACATTGTCTACTGTTACGTTTTTTTGTGTGGTAAAGTTCCATGTGCTCATGTCGGTTTCCATTGCAGCTTTCATGGCATCACTCATTTGTGCTTTCACAATACCGCCGGATGCTAACAGCATGACGGTCAGCATAACAAGATGCTTGATAAAGTAGTGCTTCCTCATAATAATTACAGTTATAATTTAGTTTAGTATAAAGTTCTTCTTGCGTACAAAGATAGCATAATTTGTTTTGCAGACAAAACAAATCAGATTTTATTTAGTCTTAGTTTCGCGCAGGAAACGCAAAGTACTTTAGACAGGTGTCTCGCCACAGGCGGGCGTCTTGTTGTTGAAAGCGGAGCAACTCGTTCACTTCTTCCCAACGCTGCTCATCAATATAAGGTTTCAACTGTTGCCAGATGTAAACAAAGTCATCTACCTCTGCCACTCCCTTGTTATAGTGCCGTTGCATCTCGTCCCAGAGGGTCAGACCGCTCTTTGTGCGGTATGTCCATGGCACACGATGGAACCATAAGAGATATTTCTCCGGACAGGTCTCTATGTTGTCGTAAAGCGAGCGGTATGGTTCACGGTACTGACCCGTTGCATTTGTCCCTGTACTACTGCGGTCTACACCTATACTGTCTTTGTTGGCTCGATGGTAGTATATGGGGCACCACTCTATGGGGTAGTCAGCCTTGAAGCCGTCAGGCTCTGGTCCCATGTGGTGGTCGAACTTAAAGATGTGATGCAATCCCAGAGGCATCATATAATCAACGCAGGCTTCCCTGGAGCGTAACATTACGCTTAATAGTTGAGAGTTTAGAGTTGAGGGTTGAGAGTTTAGAGCTGAGGGCTTTGAATCAAAAGTCTGGGTAATCCATTCCTGTGCTATCTGCTCGCTGGTGAGGGTCGGATTCCAGGCCAGCCGACCGAAGGCGTACCAGTTGGCTTGCGAAAAATGGTGCCCACACCAGTTGATGTTGAGCCCTATGTTGGCCACGCCAGCAATTCCCACCAGACGCGAAGGTTCCACATACGTGAAGAATTCCTGCCACATCGGGGCCAGATAGACCAAGTGCTTGCTCTGCCCCAGGTACTCCTGAGTAATCTGTAGTTCTGCCATCTGAGACGTATGTTTCATGTGGTCAAAGATAGGAGCATAGGGCTCACGGGGCTGGAAATCCAGAGGGCCGTTCTTGGATTGCAGGATTACATTGTCGCGAAATTGTCCGTCTAACTCGGCAAATTCCGATACTGCTTGCTTCACACGGTCCTCGCCTTGGTGCTTGGCTCCGTAGACAAAGGAGCGCCACATAACGATGCCTCCGTAAGGCTTCAGGGCATCGGCCAACATGTTGGCTCCGTCAGCATGCGTTCGTCCATAGTCGAAAGGCCCTGGTTGTCCCTCGCTATTGGCCTTTACCAGAAAACCGCCAAAGTCCGAAATCTGTCGGTATATCTCCTTGACTTTCTTCTGCCACCACCTGCGCACCTTTGTATTCAGCGGGTCGGCTGTATTTACCTCGCCTAATGCCTTGGGCGAACCGAAGTTCACAGAAAGGTAAACCCGTATGCCCCAAGGGCGTAGGATGTCGGCAATCTCTTTAACCTTGTTTAGATATGGGGATGTCAGTATCTTTGGCGAAGCATTAACGTTGTTCAGCACTGTCCCGTTGATACCAATCGAGGCGCAAGCTTCTGCGTAGCGGTTTATCAGCTGAAAGCTGAAAGTTGAAAGTTGAAAGTTGTTTTCGTTGAAAAATTCTTCACTCCAAAATATGCTATTGCCGGCATAGCCGCGCTCTACTGATCCGTCTAAGTTGTCCCAGTGGTTGAGTATACGCAGTTTGAAGTAAGGGTGTGACTCGCCCTGCTCGCCTCGCAGGATGGCATATTTGCCGTAGAGCAGTCCTATCTGTGTGCGAGCCGTAATAATCTTGCCGCTTATGCGATAACCGTCATCATCAGGCATGGTGGAGTCTAAGCGCAGCGTAATATCATCGGGTATTTCCGCGCGCAGCCATAAACGATTACCATCCTCAGCCCAGACCTTAGTGGTCAGACAGAGGACGAGAAGCGATGCAAGGTATATTATCTTATTCATTTATTACTGTTTGGATGGTTCCGTCTGGGTTGTAGAATAGGCGCTGCACCTTTAGCGAACGCAAGTGGGTAATGTCGTTCGAGGGTACGCAGTCGTGATACAACAGGTACCACTGTCCCTTGAACTCTACGATGCTGTGGTGGGTAGTCCAACCAACCACAGGCTCCAGTATAACACCTTGATAGATGAAGGGTCCATAGGGATTATCGCCAATGGCGTAACACAGTAAGTGACTGTCACCGGTAGAGTAGGAGAAGTAGTATTTACCTTTATATTTGTGCATCCAACTAGCTTCGAAGAAGCGGTGCGGATTGCTGGCCTTCAACGGCTGTCCGTCTTTGTCCAGGATAACAACAGGACGCGGTGCTTCTGTAAACTGCAGTACATCGTCGGTCATACGTGCCACATAGCTGGGTAGGGCGGGGACATCAGCAGGAGCCCAAAGCTCCGTCTTCTTGTCCGAAGCATGACCTATATCTACATATCCTGCTGGACCAGCTACTGTATCGGGCTGCTGAATGGGCCTCACACTCAGAGGAACATGCCATTGTAGTTGTCCACCCCACAGTCCGCCGTAGTAGCAGAAGATGCTTCCGTCATCGTCCTTGAACATACAGGGGTCTATGCTGTAAGCGCCGCGAATGGGATGTTCCTGAGGGATGAACGGACCTTCCGGCTTGTCGGCAATGGCCACACCCAGGTGGAATTCTCCGTTGTAGTCTTTGGCCGAGAAGACCAGGTAGTACTTACCGTTCTTCTCCACAACGTCGCTGTCCCACATCTGCTTCTCCACCCAGGGTACTTGGTCTTGGTCCAGGATTACACCATGGTCAGTTACGGGACCGTTTTCTATATCCTCGAACGAGAGCACATGGTAGTCCCTCATCTGGAAGTGTCCGCCGTCATCGTCGAAAACATTGTCACACTGACGGTCATGACTGGGGTAGATATAGAGTTTGTCATTGAACACATGAGCCGCAGGATCGGCCATATAATCACTAGGGAAAAGATATCTTGGTTTCATGTTTAATTTGGAATTGAGGGCGCTTGCGCCAATTGAAAGTTGAGAGTTGAAAATTGAGAGTTGAAAATTGAGAGTTGAAAATTGAAAGTTGAAAAACGAAAGACGAAAAACGAAAAACGAAGGCTGCGCTAACCGCTAACCGCTAACCGATTATATCGTTATTTTATTCTTTCTTCGATTTCCTTGTTTATCTCATCAAGTCTTTCGTCTGTAAGCGGATATTTGTAAATCAGACATCCAACGATGATGAGAAGGATAGCAGGAATGATGCAGGTAAACCATAAGATAGCATTCTGCGCCGTCGACGAGTATTCGTTCAAGTGAGTATAATAGGCATTTACCGGTGCGCTGATAAAGGAAGCCAGGAATACCACTACAAAAATGCCCAGCACCAGTTGCAGGCACTTGTTAGCCTTGAACTCCAGAAACATCTCCTTATACGTAACAGGTTTCTCGGGGGTCGTGGCAATCCTTTCTTTACAGCCCGTGAAGCAGTACAGTAGTAGCACAAAGCCTACGAGGGCAAACATACACGTCACAGTAAACCATGCTTTCGGATCTATCGGCAAAGCCGATTCTTCGCTTACCAGGTCAAAACCTATCATTCCCATGACCAGGGGGGTAATCCAACCGGCTATAGAGAAGCCTGCCTTGAAAGCAACGCCTGCCAAAGCGTTTACTGTGGCTGCCGGTCTGTTGCCTGTGCGGTACTCAGCCTCTGTGATAACCTCCGGCACGAGGGCCCACATTAGGGAGCCCACCAACAGGCCAACGCCCGTCATCACCTTGGCCGTCTGAATAACGGTGTTGTAGCTTTCCACATCGAAGAACTTACCGATAATAAACAGGATAGAAAATCCTACGAAACCGATTGACAGCAGCAGATAGTATAGTCCCTTCTTGCCCAGCCATTTCTTCAGCATTGGTAGAGAGGGCAGGATTATGAAGGCAGGGATGGTACCGATGGCCATAAAGATAGCCTGATTCCAGTCGATAACCGTTTGGGCAACGATGGCCAGTCCAATGGGGAAGCCTGCCTGAACAACTATCTGGCCGATATTGGCACATACCATACGGGTGGATGTTAGTTTCAGAACCTCGTCGTTGTCGCGGGTCATACTGGCCATTATAGAACCGTATGGAATGTTTACTACCGAGTAGATCATGCTCAGCACGGTATAGCTGACGGTAGCGTAGACAATCTTCATACTCATGGGCCATGCGGCTGCTTGGGGAAGCATTAGCAGGCAGGCAGCAATAGTAAGAGGAATACCGCCATAGAGCAGGTAAGACCTGTACTTACCTAATTTAGGATCGCGGTTGTCAATGTAACGACCCACAACAGGACTCCAGAAGCAGTCAATGAGTCTTACCGAGAGAATCAGTCCGCCCACAAAGGCTGGGTTGATCTTCAGTACCGTAGTAAGATAAAGCATCAGGTAGCATGCTACCGTCTGAAAGATAAGGTTTTGTGCCAAGTCGCCCGAGCCGTAGCCGATGCGCTGGAGCCACGTTAATTTGTAGAATCCTTTCGAATCTTGTAACATAGTATCAGTTTATAATTGAATTGATGTTATATTTCTCCGCAAAGTTAATCTTTTTTTGATAACTCTTTGCTTATTTCCGCCCAAAATGTTACATCATATGCAAAAAAAAAACTGTTTCTTGTGTCATGAGACAATATTTTTATAATTTTGCAATGATATGAAAAAGACAACGGCGACACTTCTGTTATTTACTTTGTGTGGTTTTCTATGCAAAGCTGAGGTGAGACTACCCCAAATATTCCGTTCAGGCATGGTGCTGCAACGAGGTGTGCCTATTCCTGTTTGGGGCTGGGCTGACCCACAAGAGACTATCGTTGTTACACTGAACAGCAAGTCTTGCACCACAACAGTTGATGCCAACGGTCATTGGCGTGTCGATCTCCCTGCCATGAAAGCCGGCGGCCCGTACGAGCTTGAAGTAAAAAGTAAGATGGAAGAGGGAAGAGTAATTAACAATGAACAATTAACAATTAATAATTCTAATAACTTTCAATTTTCAACTTTCAACTTTCAACTAATCATCACAGATGTGATGATCGGCGATGTCTGGCTTTGCTCCGGACAGTCGAATATGGAGACGACACTGGAGCGCGTATCTCCTCAGTATCCCGAGGAGTTGGATGACTCGAACAGTATGGTACGCCTTTTTCATGTTCCTTATCAGACCGATACACATGGTCCTTCGACTGATCTGCGTAATGCTGAGTGGCAGACTTTGAATCGCGAGAATGCCTGGAAGTTTTCTGCCATTGGCTATTTCCTGGGCAAGCATTTGCAACGCGAGAAGGGCGTGGCGCAGGGTATCATCGAATGCGCTTGGGGCGGAACTCCTATCGAGGCCTGGATTGCTGCCGATACTTTGGCCCTGCATTATCCTGCTTTATACAGGCAGACTCAACTCTATCAGAACGACGAATTTGTCAGAACACAACAACAGGCTGCCGCACTTGCAAACCAACGCTGGCAGGAACTGTTGGATAAGAACGACCCGGGCATGGGACTGTATACCCAATTGGATTACAATGATGCCTCATGGCCTGTAGTAGAGCAGGACGATCTTTTGCCCGAACGAAACGAATGGGTTGGCTCCCTTTGGTTGCGCCAGCACATTATTATAAATAAAGAGCATGCCGGCAAGGCTGCTCGTCTGTTATTGGGCACGTTGTATGACAGCGATGCGACATACGTGAATGGTGTACAGGTTGGGAGTACAGGATATCAGTATCCGCCTCGCCGCTATCAGGTGCCGGAGGGTTTGCTCCGTGAGGGTGACAACATCGTCACCGTCCGCTTTATCAACAAGAGCGGCAAACCGTATTTCTACAAAGAGAAACCTTATCAGCTGGTCTTCGGCAAGGATGATGTGCTGGCGCTGGGTAAGAGATGGAAACGTCAAATGGGCGTCGAAATGCCTCGTAATATCAGTCAGGGTATCAACTTGCAGTATCAGCCCTCAACACTCTTCAACGGTATGATATCTCCCTTGGCTCCCTTTGCAGTAGCCGGTGTGGTATGGTATCAGGGAGAATCGAATGCCGACACGGATATGGCTTGCGAATATGCACCGTTGTTACGGCTGATGATGGCCAACTGGCGTCAGGCTTTCGAACGACCTGAACTGCCGTTTGTTATCGTGCAACTGGCCAACTACAGGGAACCTTCGACTGAGCCGCAGCATACGGGCTGGTCGATCGTACGCGAGGCCCAACGCATTGTGGCCAAGGAAGATGCGTATGCAGAATTGGCCGTGACCATCGACCGGGGCGAGACAGTCGATATACATCCTTTGCGCAAAAAAGACGTGGCGGAACGAGTGGCGCTGGGCTTCGAAAAACTGTTGTGGAACAAACGTGTAACCCTATCGCCCGAGGTGAAGAAAATGACCATAGAAAACGGCATGGTGGTTTGTACACTCTCGCAACCGTTGTTGAAGGATGGTCCAATCTATGAGTTCGAGGTGGCAGGGCCTGACGGCAAGTATGTGAATGCCGAGGCAGAGGGTAGGGGCGACAGAATCATAATCCGCTCAACGTTAGCGAATCCAGTCTCTGTCCGCTATGCATGGAAGAACAATCCTATCCGAGCAAATGTCTATGGCCGGAACGGTCTTCCCATGAGCCCCTTTTGTTTAATCAAGGATTAAAAATGTTAAATGTTAAATGTTAAACTGTTACCTGTCACCTGTCACCTATCACCTGACTTTAAACTATAAACTATAAACTATAAACTTTACATGTTAACAACCTTAAGCGAAATCCTGAAAGATGCCAATGAACGACACTATGCCGTTGGAGCATTTAATTGTCTGAGTTTGGAAAATGTGATGGGAGCCTTGGAGGCTGCTGAAGAACTGCATTCTCCCATCATACTGCAACTGGCAGAAGTCCAGTTTCCCGAAGCTCCCCTGGAACTGATGGCTCCCTTGTTCCTGGAAGCCGCTAAACGTTCTTCGGTACCCGTCTGTGTGCACCTTGACCACGGGCAGAGTATGGAGACCTGCGTGCGGGCCATCCGACTGGGCTTTACTTCGGTAATGTTCGACGGTGCTGCTCTTCCGTTCGAAGAGAATGTGGCTGCCAGCAGGGAAGTGACTCGTATAGCCAAGGCTGCTGGTGTGGATATGGAGGCAGAGTTGGGAAAGGTGGGTGACTGCGGAAAAGATACAGCCGATGTCTTTACGGATGTAGAGGAGTCGGTCCGCTTTGTCCAGGAGACGGGTATCGATGCACTGGCTGTTGCCATAGGTAACCTGCACGGTCATTATGTGCATACGCCGCAACTGAATATCCGGCGTCTGATAGAGATACACGAGGCAAACCGTTTACCCTTGGTACTGCATGGTGGCAGCGGCACCAGCATCGAGGACTTCAAGGCTTGCATCCACAACGGTATCTGCAAGATAAATGTGGCTACAGCCATTCAGCGTGGCATCATGAAGCGAATCAACGAACGCCTTGCACAAAAGCCTGATGAGGGCTATATTCCCCTCAAGCAGGTGATGATCGATGCATCGAGAGAAGTGGTAAGTGAACACATTCTACTTTTCGAAAGTAATAATAGAGTTTAGGTATAACGTCAACGATAACGTCAACGATAACGTCAACGATAACGTCAACGATAACGAAAACTTTCAATTTTCAACTTTCAATTTTCAACTTTCAATTTTCAACTTTCAACTTAATAAAGACTCTCAACTTTCAACTCTCAACTATATTAATTATGACTTTAAGGAAAAATATATTGGTGCTTTGTTTCAGCTTGCCATTGCTATCTTATGCAGAATCGAAAAAGTCGGTGGCTGATTATGCCGACCCGACAATCGGTGGGGTAAGTGTGCTGCTGGAGACGACAAGGCAGACCATTCATCTGCCCAACGAGATGCTACGCTTCGTGCCGCTGCGCAACAGTATGCTGGACGACTGGATTGATGACTTTGCCTTGCAGATGCCTAACCATCGCAGACATTGGGTCTTTGGCTTCATGCCTTTCTGTACAGATAACTCGGAAGGAATGTGGTCGGCACCTGGTATCATCGACAACGAGGAGACACATCCTTATTACTATAAGGCTCAGTTGGACGATGTTACTTTCGAGTTCGCTCCCTCCAAGAAGAGTGGCATCATTCGCCTGACTTTCGAGGGAAAGGGACAACATCCCATACGTTTCCGCAGTCGTACTGCCATCGGTTCCTACTGTAAGGAAAGCAACCGCGTGGTGACAGGAACTGCTGCTTTCGGTCAACCTGAATGCAGGGAGAATATGAATGCTTACCTCTATGCCGAGTTCGACTGCGATTTGCAGGCTCTTCGCCAACCCGAACCTAAGCACCTGATGTTGACGGCCGACAGGCAGAAGAAGGTGGTGACCATGCGATACGGCATTTCTTACATAGATAAGGAACAAGCACGCGAAAATGTGGAACGCGAAATTCCTCAGTTCGACTTCGACCGTGTAATGCAAGAAGCTAAGAAGACGTGGGAGAAACGACTGGGACAGGTAGAGGTGAGCGGCGGAACAGAATCACACAAGCGCACCTTCTATACTGCCCTTTACCGATGCTCGGAACGTATGGTAGATATCAACGAATACGGACGTTTCTTCAGCGCATGGGACCGCAAGGTACACACGTCGGACGAGCCGTTCTTTGTCGACAACTGGCTGTGGGATACCCATATTGCCCTGGAACCCTTGCATACCATTCTGAATCCCGATATCGAGGTGCAGAAGATTAACTCCCTGATCGAGATGTACCGCGAGAGCGGCATCATACCACGCTTTGCCCTCACCTCGGGAGAATGGGCTGCCATGACGGGTAACTTCGCAGCTGTATGGATGCTGGATGCCTGGGTCAAGGGTTTGCGCTTCGACCTGGCAACAGCCTACGAGGGCTTCCGCAAGAACTCGTTGGAACGTACCATGCTGCCTTGGCGCACAGGACCGGCGACTCCTTTGGACACTTTCTATAATGCGCATGGCTACTATCCTGCACTGCGTCCAGGCGAACCTGAGACGATTCCCGAGGTAGATACCAACTGGGAACGCCGGCAGAGTGTCTCTATCACCACTGTCAACAGCTATTCCGACTGGTGCATTGCTCAGATGGCTAAGATACTGGGCAAGAAGGAGGACGAGAAACTCTTTACCGAACGCTCCCTGTTTTACCGTAATGTCTTTCGCACCGACAAGGGTATGATGTGGCCCAAGGATGATAAGGGAGAGTGGGTCGAGCCTTTCAATCCCATGCACGACGGACGGGCTTACTTTACCGAGAACAATGCCTATATCTTTAATTGGGACGTGAAACACGATCTGGAGGGGCTCTTTACCCTGATGGGTGGACACAAGAAGGCTGAGGCCAAGTTGGACGAACTTTTCCACATGGGCGTGGGGACACCTAAGTTCCGCTTCTACAATGTGCTACCCGATGCTACCGGACTGATGGGTATGTTCCAGATGGGCAACGAACCCAGCTTCCATATACCTTATCTGTATGACTATGTGGGAGCGCCCTGGAAAACGCAGAAGTATATCCATAGTCTTATCGATACCTACTTCATCGACTCCTATTTAGGGATGCCGGGCGATGAGGACGGTGGTGGCATGTCGGCCTTCGTGGTCTTCTCTATGATGGGCTTTTTCCCCGTTACGCCTGGTACAACCAACTACGCCATTGGCAGTCCTTTCTTCGAGAAAGCAACGCTTCATCTGCCAAGTGGTAAGTCGTTCATTATCAAGGCAAAAGACATCTCTAAGGAAAATAAATATATCCAAAGTGCCCGATTGAACGGTCAGCCTCTTTCGATGCCTTTCCTTACGCACGAACAGCTAATGGCCGGTGGCACCCTGGAGTTACAGATGGGAAACCGTAAACCATAAACCGTAAACCGTAAACCATAAACTAACAATATTATGAAACGAAGTGAAATTAATCAGATTTTGCGCGAAGCCAAGGAGTTCCTGGCATCACGTCAGTTTGTATTGCCCGAATGGGCAGAGTGGAGCCTACAAGACTGGAAGGCTAACCGTCAGAAAGTAGATTATATTGTTGACCGTATGTTGGGATGGGATATCACCGACTTCGGATCGGGTGACTTCCTGCGCTGCGGTCTGTTCCTCTTTACCATCCGCAACGGAAAGTACGGAGTGGACAAGAAACCCTATGCCGAGAAGATTATGATTGTCGAGGAGAACCAGGAGACGCCTATGCACTTCCATTGGTCCAAGATGGAGGACATCATCAATCGAGGCGGCGGAAACTTGGTGATTGAGCTCTATAATGCCGATAAGAACGAGCAGTTTGCCGATACCCAGGTACATTACCGCATAGATGGCATAGAGCATACCATGGAGCCTGGTGGCACTGTCATCCTGCATCCAGGACAGAGTATCTGCATGGAGCAATTCCTCTACCATCGTTTCTACGGCGAACCCGGAAAGGGCAAGGTAATGGTAGGTGAGGTTAGTCAGGTCAACGACGACAATACGGATAACCGTTTCTACAATCCCGTAGGCCGTTTTCCGGAGATTGAGGAAGACGAAGCACCTCTTCACCTCCTCTGCTCAGACTACGGTAAGTTCTTGTAAGAGATAATAGACAACTGACAACTGACAACTGACAACGGACGGTGAATAAAAGACAACGGTTAACATATAAAAGATAGACAGAATGGCGGAAAGATTAGTTGAAAATATGAGAATATGGCAGGAGGCAAGAGTCTTTACTAATGATATATATAAGATGATGTCAGTGTGCAAAGATTATGGCTTTCGTGACCAAATACAACGAGCTTCGGTTTCCATCATGAATAATATTGCCGAAGGTTTTGAATCGGGTTCCGATGCGAAGTTTATATATTTTCTAAATATCGCAAAAGGAAGTTGTTCCGAGGTTAAAAGCATGTTATATCTATGTGAAGACTTTCACTATTGCACGAGCGATGAAAGAATATCACTAGTAAATAAACTACTATCTCTTTCGAGCGGAATATTTAATCTGATACAATATTTAAAAAAACAAAATAACACCAATTAGTCCGTCGTCCGTTGTCCGTTGTCTGTTGTCCTCTAAAAAATAACATCTGAAATGCATAAAGTACGAATTAGCGGTGTGGGCTGCTGCCTCATGGACCGCATATATGATAAGGTGGATTTTACGTCGGAAGTGTTCCGCAAGTATCTGAGTAAGGAAGCCGGTGACGGCGGACTCGAACCAGGTAAACTGACCTTTGAGGAGGAACTGGAACGTTTCTCGGGCGATAGCTTTGCAAGGGATATACTTCCCAAACTGACGGAAGGCAGAAAGGCTGACAAGGAGAACATCGGCGGCCCCTGTATAGTGGCACTAATCAATGCCGCCCAGGTTGCCTATAAAGAGAGCGAGGTGTGTTTCTGTGGTTGCTACGGAGATGATGAGGTAGGAGAGGATCTGTTGCAGAGACTGCGTCAGACGCCCGTTGATTTACGTCATTATCGCAAGCAGCCGGGAAGCGAGACAGCTTCCACCAGTGTTTTGTCCGACCCCAACTACGATAACGGTCACGGCGAACGTACCTTCGTCAATACCATCGGTGCTTCCTGGCATTACCTGCCCGAGGAGGTTGATGAGAGTTTCTACGACTCAGACATCTGTGTCTTTGGTGGCACAGCCTTGGTTCCCCGTATCCATCAGGGACTTAGCGGTATGCTCCAAAAAGCAAAAGAGAAGGGCTGCCTTACTGTTGTCAATACGGTATATGATTTCCTGAACGAGAAGGAGAATCCTGCCCGGCGCTGGCCTATGGGTGACGGAGACGAGGCCTATCGCTTCATAGACCTGCTGATTGCGGATCACGAGGAAGCCCTCCGTCTGAGCGGTTGCAAAGATATTCCCTCGGCCATCTCTTTCTTTGGTGAGAAAGGGGCTGGTGCTGTGTTGGTTACCAACGGAGCCCGCGATGTTTACCTTTGGGCTAACAATCCTCTCTTCGGAAAGGTTCCCATGCAGACCCTTCCTGTCTCTGCCGCTGTGGGCAAGGCGCTGAAGGAAGGGCGCAAGGGCGACAGTACAGGGTGCGGCGACAACTTCGCCGGTGGCGTCATAGCCTCCATAGCAAAGCAGCTCTCTCATGTCTCCCCTCTCTCTCGGAGAGGGGTTGGGGGTGAGGCTCTCAACTCTCAATTCTCAATTCTCAATTCTCAACTCTCAATTCTCAATTCTCAATTCTCAACTCTCAACTCTCCCCTCTCTCTCATCGAGAGCACCAAGTGGGGGATTGTTTCCGGTGGCTTTGCCTGCTTCTACTATGGCGGCACGTACATAGAAAAGAAGGAGGGCGAGAAACTCACCCTCCTTCAGGAGTTGTATGACCAATATTAGTCCTTCAGGTAGTAAACCACGGTGGTTACTACACGGATGTTCTTGAGCCAGGGAGTATTCTGGTCGCGGTCGTTGATGCTGAACTGACCCTGATCGGCAGTCTTAATCTTGCCCAGCTCGCTGTTTGAGTCGGTAGCAAACTGCTCGGCAGTCTTGCGGGCATTCTTGGTAGCCTCGGCAATCATCTCCGGCTTAATGTCATTCAGGCCTGTAAACTCGTACGTAACGTTGGAAGTCTCGTCATACTCGTTGCTGACGATGGTTACACCCTGTCGCATCAACTTAGCCTGATTGCTTACTATCTTACGTACCAGATCTACGTTTTTGCTCACTACGGTAACTACGCAGTTGGCTTTGTAGCGGTAGCGCACCTGTTCGCTGCTGTAGCTCATGTTAGCCTGCTGATCAACCATAGCTGGTGGTGCAATGGATATTTCCTCTTCACTCAGGCCATTAGCCTTCAGGAACGAAACAACAGTCTGCGTGTTGCTCTCGATACGGTCGTACAGTTCGGCAGGATCGTTGCCCAGTTCCTTGAACTTCAGGGGCCAGGTAACCTTGTCGGCCTTCACTTCTTTCTCGCACAGACCCTTAGCCGTTACGGTGCGGTCCATTTCCTTGAACTTAACAATACCACTCTTAATGGCTCCTCCTGCCAGGAAGAGACCGATGGCCAGGATCAAAGCCTCGCCAATGTACTTAAACTGAAAATCTTTCATAATAGTAAGAAAAACTTATGTTTTTTTCCTGTTCTTTTTCTTGTTACAGTTGAGTCAGTTGGAAATTACGCCAGAGAACCTTGATGTCGTTTCCGTCGTGAATCTGCAGCATCAGGCGACCAGGTGTGTTGCCGATAAGCTCATCTTCCAAGTCAGCCATAGGAACATCGTTCAGCCATGTCTGGATATGATTGCCTTCCACACGCAGACGTAAGGTGTTCCATTCGCCCTCCTTCAGGACATCCTCCTTCTCGTCTGGAATCTGCTGGAGCCATCCGCGGCCATAGGACTCGTAGATACCACCGGTGTCGCTACCCTTTGGAGCTACCTCACATTGCCATCCGTGAACGGTATTGAAGCCTTCGATGAAAGAGTGGAAGAAGAGTCCGCTGTTACCGTTGCTCTCCTGCTTGAATTCGAGGGTAAGGTCGAAATCCTTGTAATACTTGCGAGTACAGAGATAGCCGTACTGCTTGTTGTCGCCGTTCTCCGTTACCAGGTTACCCTCCTCGTCAACGCTCCACTTACCGTCGCCGAAGGGTTCCCATCCAGTCAGGTCTTTTCCGTTGAAGAGACTCTCTGTCTGACCGCCCTTATGGGGCAGAGGACGAATCTTGATATTCTTGAAGGAGGCTGGATCTCCGTGGTCCTGCAAACAGATAACACCCTCGCTGGCAAGGCCATATTCGGGAGCATGAGCCCATTTGCCGCTGCCTTTCCTGGCAAACCAGTCGTCTGTCCAAGCTTCGAACTCCAGAATCTTCTCGCCGTTCAGCCAATGCTCCACATGACCGTTATCGAAGACAATCTTCGAATTGTTCCATTCGCCTACCGGATTGACGTGCATCTTGGAATAGTCGGGTAGGTGCATGGCATAATCCACACCCAACTTCTGCCATTCCTCCAGTTTCTCAGGCGCATTCACTTCTTCCCATCCCTCATTGTCAATGAGCTGATATTCTGGGCCTGTTACATAGGGGACACTAAAGGCAGGATTCTCCACCACATGATAGATCATACCGCTGTTGCCGCCGTGTGTCAGCTTCCAGTCCCATGACAGTTCGAAATCAGCAAACTTACGTTTCGTAACAATGTAGCCCGAGTCGTCAGCCCCCTCGCCGCTAGCTTGGATGCATCCGTCCACGACCCGCCATCCGTTGGATAGGACAGTATCGTTGAAGTTACACCACTCAGAGAGGTCCTGACCGTTGAATAGCAGTTGCCATCCTTCTTTTTCCTCAGCCTTCGTCAGGGTATTGTCTTTAGGCTGGCAGGAGCAGAAAAGTCCGCTCATGGCTACTAACGAGAGTAGCATCAGATTTGTTTTTTTCATTGTCTTATTCATTTAAGTAACTTGTTTCCGCTGCAAATATACACAAAAAGTGAATAACCAGCTTAGAAATAAAATAATTTAACTTATTATAGTGTTTTTGACGATTTGTTTCTGAATTCTATTGTGATATGGAAAGAATTCTGTATTTTTGTGGTCTCAAAAGTATGATTATGAAAAAGACATTTTTGTTGGTTATCCTAACATTTGTTTCTCTGAGTGTCTTTGCTAAAGACAGAGCAGAGAAACTACGTGACAATCTTTTCAACAATCCCAAGTACGTAACCATTGTTGCCCACCGAGGTGACTGGCGTAGCCATCCTGAAAACTCCATTCCGGCATTCGAAAGCTGCATCGAGATGGGGATCGACATGATCGAGATTGATGTTCAGCGTACCAAGGACGGCCAACTTGTCTTGATGCACGACCGTACTGTTGACCGCTGCACAAACGGGAAGGGGAAGATTGCCGATATGACCTATGCCGAGATTCAAAAACTGCGCCTGCGCCCTCAGCACAGTGCGTCTGTAACGCGTAACCACATTCCAACCCTCGAGGAAGTGCTGAATCTATGTAAAGGGAAAATCCTTATTAACATAGATAAAGGTTATGACTATTTCCAGCAGGTATATGAACTGATGGAAAAGACGGGTACAACCCATCAGGTCATTATCAAGTCCGGCAACTCGTTAGAGAAAGTGAAGCAGGAGAACGGTGCTGTCCTCGACAAAGTCATCTATATGCCCATAGTTGATCTGAATGCCAAGAATGCTGAGAAAAATATTGATGATTTTATCACCGTCCATCCTGTTGCCATAGAATGCTGCATCAGCAAATACAACCAGGAGGTAGAGCGCCTGTTGCAAAAGGTGCGTGATGCCGGCATTAAGATATGGATTAACAGTATCTGGGCCAGCCTGTGCGACGGACACGATGATGACCGTGCCGTAGAATTAGGAGAGCCGGACGAGAGCTGGGGGTGGATATTGGAAAGAGGAGGCACCGTTATCCAGACCGATCGTCCTCAACCTCTGCTGCAGTACCTGAAAAAACATAAGAGACACAAACTAAAGTAAGAAGTCTGTCATTACAGCTTCTTCACCTCTTCCACTCCCTTAATGGCAGAGATATGGGCAATGATAGTCTGTAACTCAACGATGGAGTGTACACCGAAACGGATGGTGCAATGCACGATGCAGTCCGTAGTGGTCGTGCTGATTGATTCCATCGAGAGATGCAAGTCGTTGGTGATGCAGTTGATCATGTCGCTCAACAAGTGGAAGCGGTCGATAGCCAGAATCAGTATGGCTACAGGATACAATGCATCTTGCGTTTCATTATAGTCAACAGACACAATAGAGTCGCCCTGCTGGGATGCCAGTCCGATTGCAATGGGACAGTTACGCTTGTGAACCGAAATCGTGCCGTCAGCCTCCTTGAAACCCACAACCTCCTCGCCAGGTATAGGCTGACAGTGAGAACAGAAGTGGTATGTGGGCTTCTCCCGCTTGGCGAAGTAGCGCTTCAGGAAGCCCTTGGCCTTGTAGGTCAGCACATGATCTGTCCAGTCCTGCTTGGGATGAATGTCGGGATTGGTAACAATCTCCACGATATCGCCGCGATGAAGCTCCGTCTTGACGGAAGCCAGCTGTCCGTTGACACGGGCATAGTGGGCATGTTCACCGATATGACTGTGTATCTCGAAGGCAAAGTCCAGTGCCGTTGCTTTCTTGGGCAGATTCACCGGCATACCCTTGGGCGTGAAGACCAGGATATCATCATTGTAGAACGTTGTCACCACATTCTCGATATAGTCACCCTCCTTCTGGTGGAACTCCATGTCTTTCAGCACCGTACGGAACTTCTCAATCCAACGGCGAACATTTTCCTCGCGACGTTCTGCCACCACTCCAAGTTGCGAGGCGCGAACCATACGCTCGCTGCTGATATGTACCTCTTCCCAACAGCCGAAGTCACTGAGCAGCTGAACGTGGAATGACTGATAGCCGTTCTCCTTGGGCGAGTCGATGTAGTTGATGATGCCACAGGGCTTCTCGTTGAAGACATCGGTCAGACGCGAGTAGATACGCAGTGTCATATCCTTCTCCTGCTGTTCCTCCTCACAGCGGAACATCACCTCCACGAAATGACGGAACGGAATATGGTTAAAGTCATCTCCGCTCTTACGCATCTTGCGCCAGATGCTATAGGGAGCACGGTAGATGGTCTTTACCTCAACCTCTATGCCGTCTTTGGCCAGCACCTCACGAATCTTGGCAGTGAAGGCATCCAGACGTTCCTTCCGGCTTTCCTTGTCCTTTTGGATGAGGCCTGCAATCAGTTCGTACTCATGCGGACAACGGTAGCGGAAACTCAGGTTCTCCAGTTCAATCTTCACGTTATACAGCCCCAGGCGGTTAGCCAGAGGAGCGTAGAAGAAGTCCGTCTCACCCGCAATCTTCATCTGCTTGTCAGGACGCATACTGCTCAGGGTGCGCATATTGTGCAGACGGTCAGCAAGCTTCACCAGCAGCGCACGTATATCATAGTGGATCGAGTTGAGCATCTGCTTGTAGTTGTCCACCTGCTTCGAGATCTCATACTTCCCTGTGCTCTTCTTCGTCACCACGCTGACCAGAAAAGCCACATCGTCACCGAAACGCTGACGGATGTCGTCCATCGTATAGTCCGTGTCCTCCACCACATCGTGCAGGAAGGCAGCAATCACGGGATTGGCACCCAGCTTCAGCTCCTCTGCCACGATGGTAGCCACAGCAATGGGGTGGATGATGTAAGGCTCACCCGTTTTACGTTTCTGCTCAGCATGAGCCTCGCGGGCCAACTCGTATGCCTCTTGGATTCTAACCATATCTTCGGTAGACACCCTCTTGTCCATTTCGGAGAACACCCTCAGCACCTTCTCCTCTATAATCTTATCATAATCTTGCATCATAACCTTACATCTTTAATCGTTAATTCTTTCTATATTCAGCCTCTTACCAATCTCCTGACTAGAACATTCTGTGCAAATGTACAGTTTTTTTGTTTATAAATCAAAACCTATTTCACCAAAAACATATAACCTCCGTCAATTCTTCAAAGATTCCTGTCTTTCGTTAATAGTTCTGGTGGCAACTCCTTGTAGATTACTTTCTTCCCCTCAACAGCCCCTAAAAGCATTAATCTCTCATGCCCCTTGTTTTTCTTGTTTTTAATAATCTCCACTAATGTATTAACAACCGCTTTTTCTTCATCAGTGGCAAAATCAGAAGCTTTCAACACCAATGATTCATATCGCTCATCTGCAAGGTTTTCAGGGTCATAATTAGGATCGCGGGTTTCCAGTAGCACCCAGCAGAATCCATATAACCGACCCTGAAACCTTTCAGATGTAAATTCGTTTCTAAATAGATTAATCAAAAACTTTATCATAACATATATGAGTAATCAGGCCCTTTAACAATTTACCATTTAGCGAACGCTTACCGCTAACCGTTTACTGTTTACCGTTTACTGTTTACGGTTTACCGCTTATTTTCCGCTAACCGCTAATCGCTAACCGCTAACTGATTAAAGTTTTCGTTTTCGTTATCGTTTTCGTTTAACTGAAATTCTCAATTCTCAAGGCTGCGTTTAAGCCAAATGAGCATAGCGATGCTTGCATCAGCTTTGCCATGGCGTAGCAGGCTCGAAACGAAGTTTCAACTCTCATCTTTCAACTCTCAACTATTTCACCCTTTCCCCTTTCCCATTCACAATCACCCTATCACCATTTTTCGAAGCACAGAGGTACAGGTCATGGTCAAGAGCCTCTATTTCCCAATACAGCGGCATCGTCACTATGTGACCGTCAGCTGTCATCAGACCTTCGTAGCTGCCACCTGCCACGTATGCCCGCAGTCTTGCCGTTGCTTTGGGATGATAAGATTCGTCCGAGGTATACTCATAGACTTCGCCATCATCATTCATCGTGTCATGATTGATGCGCCGGTAGCAAATCTCCTCTTTTTCATACTCCAGCATACGAACACTGCTAACATAGAAGTCATTGATGAGTTCACCCTGCAGACTGTACTTCCTTATCGTATGGTCAGGCATTGTTACGTCTATTGTCCCGTAATCGATAGTTAATGAACATTCTGTCATCGGGAGTATGGGCTTTAAGTCCTTGTCCAGGACAGCCATCTCTTTTCCTTTCCGGATGCACCACATCTCCAGATCATCCGTTAGCTCAATCTCGTCATATTCCCGTGCCAGCACCATATCACCCTTCTTATCCATTAGACCGCACTGCTCCCCGTCATCCGTATCAACCACACAATAGCCGCCGTGGAACACATAGCCTTCCATATTGGGGATATAGGGCATCTTCTTATCGATAACCACCTTGCCTGTCGTGTCGATAAACTTAATGTAGCTATTTTCTTCCACACTGGCCAGTCCGTCCGAGAAAATCCATGCTCGGTTATACTTAGGCTCTACAACCACTTTTCCAGTGTATTTGTTGAAATAACCACGCTTTTCCCCATCACTGAAGCAGATAAGGGAATCCTTCCCTAAGGGTCTGGCAATCCATGCCACATGTTTAATGCACTTCTCCCCCGTATGAATGTTATAGATATATCCCATTTTGTCATCACGATTATGATAGTAAATATCATTGCTGACGTAATCATTCTCCCAACATCCCGTCTCATTACATTCGTGATGTCTGATTCTCCAACTTCCAGCTTCTTTCCATAGGGCAAAAACCAGAACGCATGCAATTACAAACATCACGAAGGCTGCACTTGTAGCGAACACACCCCACACACACTTGGCAAACTTGCCGTCCCTCTTGTACCCGAACAGTCCGAAGAACCATCCCAATGCCTGGCACACACCTCTCCACAAAGTAGTGAAGAATTCTTTTGCTGAAACTCTTTCCATGTTTTCTCTGTTTTATTTGGTTATACATATTTATTATGCTGGAGACTCTATATAGTCAGTATACTCAGGGAACCATTTATCGAGAATGGCATCTACTTTTGCCTCCATCTCTGGTGTGATGTTCTTCTTCACCTTTTGAAAGGTAACAGAGATGGATGCAATTTCGTCAAACCAACCGATGATAGGTAATCGTTTAGCATCCAGAATGTCAATTGGCAAGATGATATAGGATAGGGTGGATGCAATCAGCATCTTATCCTTCCATGGCGTATCCTTGCTCTTCATTACATAGAAAAGGAGTAGGAGAGGTCGTGTCGTCACTCTTCCGGTTTTTCTTGCATACTTACTGATTTTGTCCATAAGGGCATCGTAATTGATAATGTTATTCTTATCCATAGCCGTTTTATTATATAGTATGTAATGTGTATTATTTATTCCTCTTGCATTTCAGCATATTCATTACGGTATAATGTGCGTATGATGCCGAGCAGTTTCAGGGAATTTGTAAGATTCTGAACTAGTGATTCCTCATTAGCAAAATAAAACTCACAAGTGCACGTCACGTTCTTAAAAGTCTTGTCAATATAGACCTTAGCCATTTTCAGCTCACGGGTCATCTTGTTACAGACAGCCAGCACAAGTGCCTCTTTACCTTCCTCAATCTCATTGAACTGAGGAAGGAGCAAGGATACATACGACTCATCCTCATCAGCTATTATTACATATATAGCTTTCATCTGGTAGTAGAATAGGATGTCACCATCCTCGTCTTGTATAGGATTGTACCCCATTTTATTCAGGGTCTCCATTATAATCTCCTTATTTGTCATTGTCTTGTCCTCCTCAGTTTTTCTATTCTTTAGTATCTTCGTTATCAGTATCATCTGTTATCTCCGAGGCGCTACATTCAGTTTCGACGTTTTCACTTAATTCTCTCAGCTTCTTGTGTAAAAAATTAAAACCTGCCTCCAGACTCAGTATAATACGGTTAAGTGTTTCTTCCAGGTCTTCTTCATTGCATATGTCACGTTCGTAGAACAACCAAATCCTATCATTCATGTCATTGGCCTTGATGTACTTCATAGTAGAGTTTACTTTATCCATTAACTGATAGTATGCCAACTCCCCGATTTCTTCTTTTTTTATTGAACATGGACATGCAATGGACATAAAATCCTCGTCATTTTCGTTGTAAAGATAAAGAAGATACAAGTTCTCATACTGAAATTCATAGCAGTTTCTCTCCGATTCCTCTAGTTCAAAGCCTAATGCCTTTAATGCTTCTAAAACTTTTTCCTTCATAATAGTATCTTTTATGGTTTATATTTTGTTATTTATTACATACGGAATCCGATAGTTGCCTGTTTGCAGGCTTCATCCTTTGGGGAGAACTCGCTGCGCACTCGTTCAAACTCCCTCAGTTCACGCCTGCTGACGGATGGAGACCTTTGCGAGATCGACTCTTCGAGCAAGGTCTGCGTGATGACCTTGTAAGGTTTATCCTTCTCTTTGATGCTGGCATTGAACATCTTTCTTGAAGCCAATTTCACGATATAGCTGATGTCGCTGCAATTATAGCCTTTGGTCATATCTGCCAGACGCTCAAAGTCGATTTCTCCGTCAACAGGGAGTTTGGAGAGGGCAAGACGGAAAAGACTTTCCCGTGCCTTGCTGTCTGGCATATCCACATATATTAGTTCGTCGATGCGCCCTGTTCTCAGCACAGCCTTATCGATACGTTCAGGATGGTTTGTGGCGGCAAGGACATAAATGCCCTTTTCAGCGGCATTGTTCAGCATACACAGGAACTCGTTGGTCTCGCCGTTCTGATAGTTGCGGTCATCATTGGTACGCTGGGGCACCATCGCATCGAACTCATCAAAGAAGATGAGGGTCGGGGCCTTGCATTCTGCCTTTCGGAACACCTCTCCAATCTTCTCCTGTGTGCCATGAACGAGGGTTGAAGCCAGGTCATCTGGCACAATCTTCATGAAGTTGATGCCCACCTCCTCTGCAATCTTCTCGGCAAAATAGGTTTTGCCACACCCGGCAGGACCATAGAACAGTAGGCTCGGAGGCGTAATGCCGTAAGCCTTGGCACATTCCTGGTTGTTCAGGACATTGATGAACCCTTCCGTCACCATTTGCTTCAGTTCGTCCATGCCCGCTACGTCACGGAAGCCATGTGCGTCCTTACGTTCGGGACGTTTGTTTTCTTTCTCGGTAGCCACCTTTATCGGTGCAGTTTGCTCTTTCTTCTCAACAGGCTTCCCCGTGGTCAGTTTGCGGAGCCATTCCTTTTCTGCAGTCTGTACATTCATATTACCCTCCTTGTCTGTCTATTCATGTATACATGTATATAGAGTGCTAAAAGTAACCCTTTTCTATCAGTTGCTTATACATTATTTTCATTCCTTCACCAGCAGAAGCCTGGATGTGTTCAAAGCCTAAAGCTTCACAAGCCTCAATCTCGTTGGGATCAATGACAAACCTGGGAACTTCCTTGTAAGCATATCGGATGAGATTGGCTGCAGGATACACAACCAATGATGTACCGATAACTATAAAGATATCAGCCTGGCTGACATAATCCTGAGCAATTTCCATATTTGGCACTTTCTCGCCAAACAGGATAACATAAGGACGCATCTGTGAACCGTCACCAGCATCATCACCCAACTTGATGGGTGTTGTCAACGGGTAATCCTTAATACAATTCGGATCCATACGGTTCTTGGATGAACAGACCTTTGCCAACTCACCATGAAGATGAATGGCATGAGTGCTGCCTGCACGTTCATGTAGATTATCAACGTTCTGTGTGATGACCGTCACATCATATATCTTCTCTAGTTCTGCTATCAGAAAATGAGCATTGTTAGGTTCCACTTCTGACAACTTCTTACGTCGCCAGTTGTAGAAGTCCATAAAGTCCTGTGGCGCATGATACAATCCTTCCACACTTGCCAGGTAGCGCCAACTCTTATTATTCCACATGCCATCTTTGCCTCTGAATGTACTCAGTCCGCTTTCCACACTGATGCCTGCACCAGTTAAGAATACAATATGTTTCCTTTTCATCGTCTAATCTTTTTGTTGTTTATCTATTTTGTTTTCACTAATCTAATCCAGATGTTTAATTGCGCTTTTCCAGTCTGTGATGTTTTCTGATGCGAGATGAAGGACCTCATCATCAGAAGTCGGTATGTAGTTTTTTTCAAGTTTTGAAACTTCATATAGTTCTCCTTTGTCTTCCACTATTATGTGTTTCTTACCTTTTTCCCCTTTGTCTCTCTTGTCATAATTATCTCGTATTTCTGTGAGTATTTGGCAGAATTCCTGTTCTGTTATGATTGTTTTGTATGAGTCCTCCTCCCCACAACTGTAGATTAGAATAATACCGCGTGTCTGCATCAGTGCTGCTCTAAACTGTTCATTCTGGTCAAACATAGCCTGATAGGCCCTGCGAAGAAACTTCTGATACTCGTTACTTTGGCGGTCAATAGGCTGCCCTTGCCACCATACTATTTGCTCTGTTTGCCATAACTTGGTACTATGCTTTCTTGCCTCTTTCCCTTTCGTGGAGCAGATAGTTCTTTGTTTTGTTTTGTCTTTCTGTTTCAATGACTGTAGAAATCCCTCCATGCTACTGCAATCAACTCCATCCAGACGAAATTTATTATGGTACAGATTACTTAGCACATTAGACGGATACATACCGTTAATGCGTATGTCTAATGACTTGGAGTTGCTGTCATATAGATCCACCAGTTGGTAGCTTTTCTTTTTTGGAGTATTCTTGTACATGTTATAACTCATGATAGAAGAATTAATAATGCACATAATAGTTATATACTATCCCTTTTGTGTCACACCACCGGATGATATAGGAATCTGCATCATATGCGTTTTGTTTAAAACGTTCATACAGAACATTTATAAGACTTTTACCGGTATTAGTACCGGTCAGCCGCATCATTTTCTTTGTGTTTTCCTCATCGAACATCCAGTTTAGTTCCACTTCACCATCCCTCGAACGTTCCCAATCTTCATCGTCTCCCCAGTTAACCCTAACCATAGATAACCTGCCATTGTGATATTCGATAGCTATCATGGAGCCAATCTTGACCTTAAGGTCGTTAGCCGCATCATCTCTAAAACAAACAGAGAAGTGCTCCTCTGGCTTTTTGTATCCGTTATACATATTGTTACTCATATCCTTTCTCTTTTTCTTGTCAATTTGTCTTTGTCTTATATAATAAAAAGGAGAGTGTGACAGACGAAAAAATAACAGGTTGTGAAAAATATTTTTATGCATGGTGAAAAAATAAAGGTCAAGCAATGAGAACTTGACCTTTATTATACTAAAACAGAAATAGGGATTAGCTTGTTTACAGATGTTTAATTATGGGTTTCTTTAGAAGATATGCACTCTTAGGATTCCGTACAAGTCCATCATATGCAAGGATGACCGCTATGTCATTTGCATGATGATATGATTTCATATAATCTACGGTTACACCCTCTATATTGAAAGATGGCAGATTGCGTGTTTCAAGCCAATGTTCAAATGCCATTTTGCCTTCTGGTGTCAAGTTCTGCAATTGCTTAATAACACTCTCAAGCAGTTTTTTGTTAGTTGCAGGATAATCATTATCCAACAGGATGTCTTTTAGTTCCTCAAATGTATAGTTCATGATTTTAATTATTAGGCGTTGTTAATTATATCTTTTGTCAATTCTCTAACCATGGTTTCACCAAAGATTTTTGCATCAGTTTCCATTGGGTTATATGTATAGCCCCATGGGTCATAAGCACTTGGCATATCCAGGGTATATGTTTCCCATCCAACAGTCCACTCCTTGATGGTTGCTTCGTCAATGGGAAATTTTGAAGGATTCTCAATTGCTTCAACTTGTAATTGGTGTCGAGCCTCATGCGCAACAGTATCAACCAAATACATTAGTTGGCTTGGATCTGAAAGCATGTCCACATTAAGATGTACATATCCATCTCCAGCATTGTAGCCATATATATACATGCCGTTTTCAATGGGGAAGTATTCCCATATTATTCCTTTGAAATTGATACCCATAGCTTTGCCTATGCCATTAGCATATTCTTGAATGACCAAATTACGCTTTTCTTGTGACATAGAACCCCACTCGTGAATAACATCAGGCGTAAAACAGGCTTTTGCAACATCTGAGCATTCCTTTACACCATATTCACGCGCTTCCACAATATCCTTATTCTCAATAAGCTCTTCTGGATATTCTTTAATTGAATTAATGAATTCGTTCCAGACATCTTTTATTACATTGTATTCTGCTTGTGTTTCCTGTGTATCTGTCAAGGATGGCACTTCTAATACCTCTTTTGTAATCTCATTTATCTCATTCATGATAATTCATTTTACTTGATTGTACAATATCCTTTCTCTATGACTCGAGCTGGATTGGTTCGGATATACCAGCAAGGTGATTCAACTAAAAGTTTTTGACCAACATTCCATGTCTTGCCTTCTGTATTTTGATAAAACATTGTCGTGTCATTTCTTGCAATCAGTTCTTTCTGACTATCTCGTTTTATTTCACATGCTATGAGCATCTTCACAATCAGTATTGCTCTATCTTGTAAATCTTCATCGGAAAGTTTGTCTAGATTAGCAATAATAGTATTCCACCAACTTTTCAAAACAATAGGAATCTGACTGATATTGTTCATACGTATGTTCCATTCAGCCAACAGATTGTATTTCCTCTCTCGTGAAATAATACCTTGTGAGGCTAGAAATAGTGGTTCATAGAGTCCCTCGAAATAATCAGCATAGGCAATGAAGGCTTGACAGACTTCCATCATAGCATTACTCAAAGGCTTGCTTCTCTTTTTTGTCATATTTGTATGTTTGTTTCTTAATGTTTGTATTATTGAATCCCTATTAAGGTATAATACGTATATAGAACCGCAGATGAAAGCAACGAATGCCAGATTTTTTAATATACTCATACCCATTATAGCGTTATTGTCGGTTTATTAATCTTTACCCATGATGCAGCATCGTCTTTATCACATGTAATGATAGCTTGTCCTTGTCGTAATAAAGGAATTAGGCTTTGCTGGTCTAGACGAAGCCCAAGTGCCGCAGCCATCACGTCTACATCTTCTTTGGCAGAAAGACGATGCGCAATCTTATAATTTGTATTACGTATTGCATCATCAATCAGGCGAGTCGGTACTTGGTCAACTAACATAAGACCTTCGCCATAACCTCTAATCTCGGAAAGCATGTTGCCGAACAAATTCGCCACAACCTGTTGTGGATTACCTACTCCTGCTAAATCAGTCTTTGGACGAGCAAGCACATTATGAGCTTCTTCAATAACAGTCAAATGAAGCAATGAATTCTCTTGTGCCTTCATACGATATTGTTCATCATAGTTATAGGCAGAGATGCGATATTCATACAAAGACAGCATCAGCAGAGACATAATCAGTGCCTTATCTTTTTGGTTGGCTATCTTACTTAGATTCACGACAGTTGTCTGATTGAACAGTTTTTCGTATGGTGTAGAACGAAACACATTCAATAATTCTCCCCGTTTACCACGGATTAGATATTGGAAGCGTGTTTCCAAGGCAGCGGTCAGCCCATTGGCTACTTCTTGCGAATAACCACGTCCATTGAGAATCCTCCTGGCAACAGGAAGAACTTTGTCTAATTTCGGATAATCTTCTTTTTGTCCTGTTTCTCCACTTGTAAATTCATATTTATAGATGTCACTTAGGAACGAGAAGAATGCCTCTTCAATGATTACAGGCAGAATATCACTTGTAGGGAGTGAGGTATTTATCAATGCAGTCAGTTGTTCGCAACGTGTCAGCAAATCTATGGGAGCACCTGAAATAGCAGCAGGCTGGAATGGATTAAGTTTTAAAGGACTTAATGCTCTTATACCTTCCATTACTCCATATATCTCAAGGTTTTTCACTCCAGGCATAAATATGTTAATTGGCTTATCAGGATGCTCTTTATTCCATTTGACGGCCCACCTAACATATTCATCCTTGACTGGTTCTATTACTAGAACGGGGATATCCCTCTGAAGAACGTCGTTAACAATGGTCTTACATGTTGTGGTTTTTCCGCTTCCTGTACTACCTACAATTAGGCTATGCTTGACAAGAGAGCTCACATCGATATTGTAATCATTGCCCTGTACCACCCCAGAATCAATAATTTTTCCCATTGACAACATTCCTTCGATTTCATTCGATCCTGGGTTATTTGCAAAGCGGACTGACGAACGGACAAATCTCAGTCCAGGTACATCCTTGCGTGGTAAAGATGTTTCTAACGATAGTTCTTCTGTATTTAATGGCGTGCTGAGGTACTGATATGCATTTCCTAGCATATGCCATTCTGCTTTTTGTGGATTGTCCTCCTTTTCTGCCGCATCAGGATGTATAACAGGTATTAGTTCGAAATTTTTTATGGCTTTTATGGCTTCTGGTTGATGGAGTAAATGTAGCCTGATTGGCTCAATATATGTTTCATCTCCAGAATATACAGAACGTAACATTCCCAGAACAGTTGTTACGTCCTCGTCACGATACCCCATGACATAAGTTCCCACATTCCAAAAACCAAGATTGCGCCCTTTGCGTAGTCGCTCACAATGCATGTCAGTTAATTTTTCTGCAAACTGCGCAAACTTGTTCAGATAGTTTCTTGCTACAGTACGGCCTACAGAAACACTCTTGCTTGAAGAATAACTACGATTAACACTCAAGTTTGTACCCCATAGAGTAGCAGCAGCCAGTGTGGCTCCAGCAGATGCCAATGTCATTATAGGACCGCCTAGAGCGTATGCTGCCGTATTAAGAATTTGCCCCAAGCCAAGATTTAGGCCAAATCCCGTACTTTTGGACTCCCCTTCTATTTTAAATTCACTATCGGAAACTTGTGCTGATACTTCAGAATGAATCTCACTGCCAATTTTCTGATAACGGTCAATAATCTCCGAGGTCTGTTCATCGTTCATTGGCTTAGCCACAATGATCAAACTAAAGTCGGCTTCTTCATCTCGTTCTGTCCTGATGCCAAAAGCCAGTTGGTCTAATGTTTGTGCATACTTACTTTGTGTTTCCTTTCTAAACGATGGTATGCCAGTTACTGCACCACCAATAGAATAAGAGTCAAGTATACTGGATAGTTCCATGGTACCCTTAGCACGTTCATCAATAGTTGTTGCTTTAAGATTATCTATTGATACAGCTTCAATTCCGGGCATACAGTTAATTAATGCACTGCGTAAAAGTCCCATTCCGCCTTCAATAGAATTTCCTTGCAATCCTATATACAGGTTTGTCGTCCCATGTCTTCTCTGGAGTAAAAAAATAGTTTTGTTGTTCCAAGCATGTAGCGATGATAGTACAGCTTGCCATTTTGTCAGTAGATCATAGTTCTCCGCCTGTGATGGATGCACAGGTATTCTGTTAATCTTAATCCAGCTAATTGGCTTAGCTTTTACACCTCCCTGCAAGGTTGTAATAAAATCATTGCGTTGTGCCACATCCTCCAGATATGATCGTTCCATCATATATTCCAACATTGGACTGGTTAAGTCCAAAGGCATTTGGAAAGGCTTATCACGTAAAGCCTCAATGCTCGACTGATAGTCGTATGCTTGGGTTATTTGCTTGATTAGACTTCTGCTCATATCTTCTGAAATTATATTACAAGTTCTGGAATAGTTAACTTTTCTCCATCCACTTTAATCATACCACTTACTTTGATGATTCCTTCTTCGTTGACTGTAATATCTGGGAAGAACTCAACTTTATAGTCGTTGTTAATGATATCATTTATTACCATGTCATCTAATTCATCCAGCTTACCTCTTACAAAGTAATAAATGAATTTCGGAATGTCGATTATTGCCACGCCTAGAACTGCGAGAACCATTTTGAGTAGCACTATGATGATGCGATCTGACGGAGCTGTTATTGACTTGTTAATGGTATTTGTCTTGTCAGTTATAACTGAATAATCAATTGTAATTCTTTTACGGAAGAAGAAGTTCCCCTTAATACTGTTTTCAATATTAATGTCATTTTTTTTATATGGTAATGGGACGCCTTTCTTAATCAAGTCACATGCACCTAAGTATTTCCCTTCGCAAGTAAAACTGATGGCCACATCATTGGACGCAGCCATTGTGCCAACCACATCCTCATCCATATGGCATAATCCTACAGCCACGGTCTCTTGAGGGTCGGCTGACTGCACAAGACGGAATGGCTCATTATGTATCTTTGCAAAATTAATGGCATTCATATCGACATATCCTTTCTTCCCCAGCAGATATTCCACCACGATATACCATTTACTATGCCCACCTGTTATAATTAGCAATTCAACATCCTCTGGTTTCTTGGGACATTCCATTTTTTTGTATTGTTCTTCCTCTACCTCATCAAATGCCCCAGCTAGAAGCTTTGCCCATCCCACCCAGTGGTCTTTCGTCAATAATTCAAAATCCTTGCGAGTAAATGAAAAACGTTTATTGTTATTCATAACATTCATTCCGTAGTTTATCAACTCATCCCTGAATCCGGATATTTGGTCAGGCTCTGGAATTGGCTCTCTGTTACTAAGTGCTGGCGAGAGAGTTGTATCTTTCCAGATTCTTACGTTATGACGTAATCTCTCAATATACATTTGTCCACGTAGTGAGGGCTTCTGCTGCATGTTATTTACAAACTTCTCGGCTTCTGATACGATGGCATCATCAATCTCACGACCTCCACATAAGCCGGGAGTGTTGATGGAAGGATAAGTGAATATGTCGTCAATTTCCAGTCTGCCATTTGCCACTTGATAGGTACATAGCACGATGTCAGTTGTACCAGCACCCATATCCACCATCATCGCTTTGTATTTGCGATTTTCATGTAGCATACCAGCCTGTTTCAACTCCACGTTCTTCTCATGGATAACGGCTAGTATAGCAGCTGTAGGCTCATCTTTCATAAAGATATCCTCTTCCTTGCAGAACCCTGCTTTTGCCACACTCTGCTTCATCAGTGTCCGAGCATACGAGTTCCATTTTGCCGGATGACTCACATAGACTTTCACTTCATCAGCAGGGTCGAAGGCACCGGCATTCAATAGGCTCAGATATTGTTCGTACACATACCTTAGAAATCCACGAATCAGTTCTTCTGTTTTTCTGCGCTTTACTTCATCGTCTGCAATGAGATCCATTTTGAAGTTTATAAACGGAGTACCCTTTGCATTAGAATCATATTTCGCTTGTGCATCATACCCATAGTACATTTCCGATGATTCTTGTGTCTGAAAAGCGATTGTCGGAATCGTCCTCTGCCCATTGATGGCCAGCGGTATAATCCGGTTTCCTATCCCCACATTATGCACTCGTACTACTGTCGTGCTCGTCCCAAAGTCTATTCCTATGATTCTTGTTGCCATATTCTCTTGGATGTTTTCTTTGTTTATGATTGATATCATTTACAAAGAGACATCTATGATATGAAATCTAACTTTTTTTTCAATAATTTTGTTAGATTGTTGCTTTACTGGCTAAATTTTTCTAAATTTATAACTTATTTCCACACTCAGGGCAGAATTTTGCTGTGGTGGGAATCATGGCCCCACATTGAGTGCAGAAAGTGTTATATGAGTTGTTGGAAGGATCTACAAATGCCGATTTATATTTAGCACAGGCTTTTTCTGCGGCCGCCAAAGCGCGGTCATCTAGTTTGGACTGTTCTACCAATCCCCAAATCTGGGTAATGAGGACTGGCCAGAAGAAGAGCATGGAAATGACAGTGGGTATGGCTTGCTGGCCATAGATACCCACGTTGGCGTCAAATAATATGCCACCGGATTGTGGAGTGAGGGTTATCTTCAGGGCGGAACGCATGCCAAGGATTGCCTTGAACACATTTCCTTTGGTTATACTGATATCACGACCTCCGCTCAATAGGTTGTCTATATTGACCTCAAAGCCATCAACTTCAAAATCTTGGCGAATGGCTTCTGCAATCTCCGGAATCTGAGTAGATGAGGCTGCCAGTAATTTCTTCTTACTATAGGTTGCCATGCTGTGTCTGATTTTGAAGTTCGTAATAGCGATAAATGGCAGTCAGAACATTAGTTTCTGCAAAGAGCTTCTTGATGAATAACTGGTCTTCTTTGCTGAAGCGATGTTCAACTTCATGCAACATATCCGTCACTTTCTTTGTCTGTTCACCAATCTCTTCCTCTGTGACAATTCCATCTGCCATGATGTTCTGCCATGATTGCTCTTGAACTATCATTTCATCGATATCTATGATTCCTTGTTCGTTGAAAAACATACAGAAAAGTTTAAAGGTTCAAAAGTTTAAGAGTTCAAAGTTTATGTCCACAATTTCTACAGAACTTCCAATCTGATTCAATAGGTGTGCCGCATACAGGGCATTTATTTGTTATTGATGGAACGACTGAAACTAAACCACCGTTCTTTATAATTCTGTATTGTTCACTCTCTCCCCATTTGAGAATTTCCCTAACGCGTACAGCTGAGAAAGGATGGCTTTGACCCGCGATAACTGCCAACTGTAATGCCTTGTTCCACAAATTCTCGTTTTGTATCAACTCATAATCATCAGCTTGCTTTGCCCATTCGTTAAGATCAATTTGCGAAGTAAGTGCTTTAGGACCTCCTGACAAGCGTGCCATGGTGCTTGCAACAATTTGGGGGGAGGTAATAAGGCTTGCCGCACGGTCAGCAGATAATTCACTTTTTCTGTACCAATAATAAAGTGCATACTGAACAGGTGCGGCGAGTGTACCAAGAATACCCAAGCTAGCGAGTCCTGTACTTAACCATTGCGCAATGGTATGGTATAGAACATGCCGGCAGAGGATGTGCCCACATTCGTGTGCAAGAATTGAGTCCAGTTCTTCATCGCTCATCATTTCAACAAGGCTGGAAGTAACAGTGATATAGATACGTGTATCGCCAAAAGTCCATGCATTGGGATTGGGATTCATCTGAAGATAGAATTCGGGCTCTGGAATCCCCATCTTTTTACAGATAGGAGGGAGGTGCTTGTATATTTCAGGTAATTGCTTTTCGGAGAGTCTGATGTTTGAGGCCATGTTAACACCATACTGCATATTCTCCAGTCCAATAGCAAGAATCTTCTTTATTATCGCAGCAAAACCAGGTATGCTCTCCATTTGTCGGAGGGCAGCAGCGTCTTCAGGATGTATAAAATCTGATGGTTGCATGGCTCAGGTTATTAGTATGGTTTATTCTTCTTCAGTCATTCTCATAATCCAAGGGATATACCGTGAGAACTCTTTGTCTAGTTCTTTGATGCTACCCAATTTGTCATAAGGGCGAATATCATGATGGATGAAAAGTTTTTTGTTGTTAGCCAATTCACTAGCAAATTCGTTATGCTCGTATTTGTCTTCTTCCTTACGAGCCTTGCGATAGCCCATCAACAATTTTTCCACATTCCATCGGTTGTGTTCAACTATTGCTAGTTGCTCTGCTTCATAATCAGAAAGCGGTTGATAATCGTGAGATGTGTCATCAATTTCCAGTCCTCTCATAGCTCGGAGTATGGCCAATTTAGTTCTTATAGAGTAGGCGCTATATAGATTTGACCATTTAAGAGCAACGGTAAGTTTGGAATTTCGCCAAAACATATCTGCATCATTCCAAATTTGTTCTGGCGACATAATATCTAATGCCAATAAACTCGGGAACTTATATGTGTTGAAGTTCGCTGTTTCGTAGAGATAATTGATAAGCTTTGCACGTTTTAGTGAATGATTATCTTCACAATATGCTGTTTCATTCATTCCAAATGGATAAATGTTGGCATAACGAGCATCGCGTTTCTTTTCTTCTAGTTTACCTTCTTTGTTAACTATTGAATACTTTAACTTGTTTGCTTTGTCTTTTTTGTCAGTTTCTCTGAGATTTATTACGAAATTGTCAGACCTGTCTTGACGAATGAATATGGGGACTGCGTTATCGTATACGGAATCGGGCATATTCATTCCAAGAACAAAGTTTTGGCGTTGGTCAGCCATAGCAAGGAAAATAGATAGATATTGCTTTTCATTATGCTCTTTAGACCATTCTGCAATCTTATCTTGTACCTTCTTTGAGAAAATATTGCCTTTTATAAATTCAAACTCAATATCTAAGAAATTGGCTTCTTCTCCTGTAAAGGTTAGATGCTCTGTCCTTATACCCTGTTGTTGCTTCTTCTCCTCCTGCTCGTCTGATAAGTCATAATAAGCATATTTTTGTATCTCAAAGAAGTGGCGATTTCTAGTAATGAACTCATCTTTTTCTTTATCAGCATTTCTGTCTATAAATGTAATGAGTGTTTTAACGTTCTGTGCGTTTGGAAAGTGAAGTACATTAGCCGCTTCCATCGCAAATGCAACGGCAAAATTAGTGGTGCATACAAATACAAGATGTACATACTCACTGCCATTGGAGGTAATCCCCTTCCCATATACAGGTGGGTATTTGTAATTTCCCTCATTGATGTTATAATCTTTATAGCAATTCTTTACAAATACTTGTTTGGCCCATCCGGTGTGAAAGTTATAAGGAATAAATTCAATGCCAAGTTTATTTACATCCTTAAAAATATTTGAAGTCTTAAATGCTGCGTAAGTATCTAAATCCTTGAACATACACGTGATACGGTTGGGTCTTTGTTTGATATGTGGATTATTCAAATATAGGCAAATACTGTCAACGCATTCAATATTAATGGCATCGTGGGCTGATTTTGTGTGATTTCCTACCACATATACTTGCTCTGCCGCCTCCAAGCAAATATCCTTATAGACATCAATTGATACTCTATGCCCATAATTTAAAATTATTCGCTCCATCTGTTTTTGGGAAAAAGACTTCTGTAATTTTTCTCTGATGGAAATAACCTCAGCCGAGGTCAAAATAAGTATATAAGATTCTTTGTCCTGTTTAAATATATGTGTAATAATCGAAGGCACCATGTCGTCATAACCCATAATGATATAGTGTCCTGAATTTAAGTAATGTATATGACCTTCTTGGTGGTTCTTTACACGCCATTCTATCGAGTTGGTAATGATTCCAATGATGACACCATTAAAAATAAATGCCCCAAATATAAAAGTAATACTGCTTGCAAAAAGCATCCATCCATGAACATGTCCACCAAGATAAAGATTATTTAAAGCATTGGAGTCAATCAGTAAATATAATGGCAATAGCCATTTATTTAAATCGTTATCTTCGCAGAACTGTTCCCAATCAGCATTTGATGCGGTCAGAAAAAAATAGGATAGTCCTAGTGCAAATAAAAGAACAACACCAAGTATTGTGAGTTGTCTTAACAGATTACGTGCTAAAGCCCTGTCAAAACCAAGCCATAATCGCTTACGTATTTTTCTTTTCATCTGTTTCGGGTTGTTTGAAATAATTCCTCAAATCACTAATGGAAAAATCATTTAATTTGTCATTTTGCGATAGTTGAATTAAATATTCTAAAGTTATCCTGTATTGTTCAATTCTATCCTTGTCCTCATTCTCTTGTATCTGTTCTTTTAAAAATATAAGGTATTTGTCAAGCAAATCTTCTTTCTGTTTGTTTTGTCTTTCTTCATTCTGCCAATCATGGCTTGTCTGATCTGCGCTTAGTTTTCTTTCGCTTGCATTCTGCTCTCTTGATAGTTCGGTTTGTCTTTCCTTCGCTTTCGCATCGATTTCTTTTTGCTTCCATTTCAAAATAGTATATGCAATTATAGATGCAATAATGATAATGGTGATACAAACAAATCCAGTTATTGAAACGTCATTCATATTTGTTGCTGAAGTAGCCTTGCAACTACATTTGATAATTTTTGCCGCCTCATTGCAGCCCTCTAGAAAGAATAACCCCATGGTATATTTGTTTTTGTTGATATATTATTTTCTTTTTGTAAAATCCCAACCTAACTTTTTTACCAATTTAATGGTGCTAATTGCCATTTGGCGATCATATTCCTTTTCACTTTCAGGGAGTAGGTGATAGGGGAGCATATCAGGATGGAGCTTCTTTTCGTCATTACGTTCTGGCCCGTATGTCCAGCCCTCATTTTTTCTAGTCTTCGCCCATACCTCATGAGCATTTTCTGCGATAGCTTCACGTAATTCTATTAGTTCGGGCTCTAATTGAACATCTGTGAGATTCAATGGATGAGGCTCGTAGTTGCATTGATTGCTTATGGAAACTAAATAATTTGCCGAATCATTCCAAGCTTCTTTAAAAACATCAATAGGATAGGTTTTGGATAGCTCTGGGTAACCTGGGTCAAAAATATCTATTGTGTTTTTCGTGGTATCTATTGACTTAATAACTATAGCATGATTTGGTAGTTCTCCAAATTCTCTGTCGTTTCTTTTTGCTTCTTGAATAGTCTGATTTAATTCTGTGTTGTCTATGACTGCAATGGCAATTTCTTCTTGTTTAATTGTCTTTATAATATCATCTATTGAGCAATCATATCTTCTATTTATGTATGAACCATATATTCCTGCTAACAAACCTATGTAGCACAATGGTGTTCCGTTCTTTTTTAACCATCCTTTTTCTTCTGAGATAGCTTCTAACTCCTTGTCAGAAACGTTTATACCTAAGGCTCTTAAGGCATATCCTTCGCATTTAATAACACAGAGATTATCTACCTTGTTCCTTGCCGCTCGTTCTAACATTGGTATCCGGCGCGAGGTTGTTGGTTGGATGTCAAACTCTAAAGTTTCCATATCTTCATCTACCTTGATAGAGAGGCGGATTAGCTCCTGAAGTTCTTCATCGGATGCCATGGCATCCAACACCATTTGAGTCTCCTCTAATGTGGTATTACCATCCATAAATGCTGCTAACAATTCGTCAGAGATACTATTTGCTTGTTTTGCCATATTGCTGTATATCTGTTAATGCTACTTCCGATAGGGCTTTTATAGCACGTTTCTTAATGTTATATAGATTGGACACTTTAACTCCTAGCTCGTCTGCAATGGTCCGCTCGTCAATACCATCTATGATATGTCTGCGAATGACATAAGTTTGACGCTCATTTCCCATTTTAGAGAGTAAAAGTTCAAGATCCATCTTAGCATGATTGCTCGGTTCGTCACCAGAAGGAACTTCTTTATTTCTATTATAAAGATTATCTTTTGGAGCCATATCTATCATAATCCCCCTTTTTCTTGCTCTCAATGCAAAACGCAAAACTAAAGTCTTCAACCACTGGTAGATGCTGCTCCGCCCCCCAAATTGTTTAAGTCTGGCAGCATCATCCTCCATTAAATAAATGTATAATTCATTGACAAATTCTTCATATTCAACATGATAGGGGAAAACGCTAGCGATTATTGACGTGAACAGTGGGCGGCAATCCTCAAAAAAGAATTGCTGATGGATATTCTCATCCCCATTCAAAAGTCCATCAATAATCGTCTTGTTGTCCATAACATTTAATTTGGTATCGATTGCAAATATAGTCTTTTTTAACGAACAAATGACAGTAAAAGCAAGAAAAATATAAATAATTAAAAAAATATTGTGCTCTACACCTGGAAATATAGAGTCTGAATATGTATAGAAAAACAGAAAGAGCCACTAATGTAACTCTTTCTGTACAAACTATTTGCTGATTTTAAATCCAAGTTTCATAATCAGTTTCAAGGTACCGATAGAGGTGTTCCTATCGTACTCCTTTTCTTGTTCAGGCAGATCCTCGTAAGGAACCAGGCAAGGATGGGTCTTCTGCTCATCGTTGCGTTCTGGACCATATGTCCAACCCTGCTGAATACGAGTCTCAGACCATACCTCATGTACGTTCTTCGACATCTGTTCTATCAACATTTCCAATTCTTCTGGCAGCTCAACACCTGTAGTGTCTACCGGCTGCGGTGTGTAGTTTGTTGTTTTCATGTTTTTTTTATTATTTAATTGTCTTCAATCATAAAGACACACATCACGTGAAAAATCTATCTCTATGCAAATTATCCTCGAGACACATCTTCACGAAAAACATCATCATCCCAAAAGTTTCAAAATCTTCAACGATTCCTCATCCCCTTGTTCTGCTGCCTTTCTAAACCACTTTACAGCATTATTGGTCTCTCTTTTTAATAAATAGATATTTCCAATATTATAATAGGTTGTGACGGTGTCTATATGATCTGGAGATAGTTCTTGTTCGAGGATTACAATCGCCTTCAAATAATACGATAATGCTTCTTCGTAGTTTCCCCTTTTAAAATAGACACAACCGATGTTGTTATAAGATCTACCAAGGTCTGGGTTATCACTTTTCAGTTTTTTTTCTCGAATCCTCAAGGCCTTCAAATGATAATCCAAAGCCATATCCAAGTCGCAATTTTTTTTGTACCAATAGACACATGCTAAATTATAATAAGTGGTGGCTGTTTTAATATCTTCACCTAACAATTCCTCTTGAATAGCTAATGCTCTCTGATAATAATCTAGAGCATTTTCATAGTCTCCCATTAAATCATAGGATCTCCCGATGTAAAAGTAGGTTGTCGCAATGCGTGGATGTTTTAAGCCATGTGTTTTCTTTTGGATTTTTGCAGCCTCCAAGAAATTTTCAATTGCCTCTTTGTATTCTTTCTTAGAAAGAAAGACTTTTCCCACATTCACATATGAGTATGAAGACAAGGGATGCTCTGGTCCGAATGTCTTTAGGCGAATCTCCAATGCGCTTTTATGATATTTCATTGCTAAATTGTATTCGCCCTTATTAGAGTAGGCTGATCCAATATTATTGTATGAATCAGCTGTATCAGGATGTTCCAGTCCATATACCTCCTCAAAGATTTCCTTAGCTTCAAGGTGATATTTTATTGCCATGTCATATTCTTCTTTTCCTCCGTATGCTAATCCAATGTTGTCAATTGTAATTGCGGTTTTTGGATGTATCGGACCATATATTTCTTCACAGATATCATGTGCCTGGACCAAATATTTTATGGCATTGTCGTAATCTTCTTTGGAGTTGTAAACCATTCCGATGTTGTTGCATGAAGTAGCAATATCTATAGCTTTTTCCCCAAACACTTCTTTACGTAATTCTAATGCTTTCTCATGATATTCCAAAGCTTGATCTAAATCGCCTTTTTCATTTCTTTGTTGATAGATTGCCCCAATATCATTATAGCACGTAGCTACATGTGTTAGGTACTGTTCACCAGAGAATTGTACCATAAACAAATATGTATTAGCATACATTAGTGAGGTTTCATAATCTGCAAGATAGTCTAATAGAAAAGATTCTATTTCTAAGTATGGCAAGTTTGAAATAGGAATTCCATCAAATGGTAAATCAAGATAATTACGCAATTTATATTTTTCTTGATTTACCAGACGCAATTTTTGCCAATAAGAAGCCAATAAAGTTTTCCCCATAGTTGTCGCGTCGAAATACTCGAAAGCCTCAAAGCTTAGAATGGTATTGTATAAAGACTCGTTGTCGTCAACATTATAATATTGAAAAGCGAGTTCCGATATCTGTCGATTATGGTTTGGTATTTCTTCCTTTGAAAAAAAATCGATAATTTCTTTACGGTAATGCTTGGATGATTCTATATCTTGCAGATTGTAATAAGTCCAAATAGCATCTGTAATATATTGATGAGCAAATACGAGCATACCGCCACGATTGACCAAATGAGCTGAGATAGCGCAATATATATAATGGAAATCTATTTGTCGTATGCCTGTAATGGAAATAATCTCATCCTCCGAGAGTCCATGCTCAGATACAGCAATCAGGGAGAGTAAATGACGTGCATCTTTATAGTCATATTCCAGTCGTTGCAACATACGATTAAAGAAGTCGGGAATGGATGATGCTGCAAGGTAATAATCAATACGTTCGTTTAGATGCTCATGCGAACCAAAACAGATTAGTTCATCAAGCAACGTCTTAAGCACTAAGGTGTTTTCTGTCACTTCAGTTTTAAGGATGCTATCTATTTGTTTCTCATCGAGTTTTTTCCCAACCAATAATAGGTAGTCTTTAATGAATTTGTCCCGTTCGCTGAGCGGTTTCACGGTATATATAGAATATTCTCGTCGGAGGAATGTCTGCATGGTTTCATCATCCTCCAGAGTAGAAAACAGATATTTTACCTTATGAGTTGATTGAGGCAACCAATTGAGCAATTTAGCTTGATTTTGGTCGTCTATTTGGTTGATACCGTCAATCACTATTAATATTGGCTTGTCTCCCTTTTGCACTGCTTCTGTCATATATCGCTGGGCTTTCTCTACTATACTCTCATAGTTTCCTATTTTGACTTCTAGGCCATCGTTGTAATAAAACAATTCGTCAGAGATGTGTTGGAGAACGTCATTGTAGCTATTACCGCCAAAACTGTTACCAACAAAGTGGTAAATAATGTTATGAGAAAGATTCTGATTATTCTCAATATCTTTCAACCAATTAGCAATCAAAGCACTTTTACCAATACCACTTTGACCGGTTATCACTAAATACTGTTCATTACTATAGAGAAATTCATTCAGTCGATCGTAGTCCTTTTGCCTTGGTATATAGAATCTGTGTCGACTATTCAAGTAAGCTAGCTGGATGTTACGTTCTCGTCCCAAACGAGTGTTGTCAGAATTTTTATAATATTTTTCTAACAAACCCATTACCACTTCTTCAACTTGTTCACATAGGTGGTCAATAGAATTGTATTCGCCAACGGGGAAACGCTTTTGGTTACGGATAGTTGATTTTAGAGAGGTTAGTTTTTCATTATTATCAGGAGGCGTGCCTGGAATGTTTTTGATAAAGAATGCTGCATCTATATCTTCGTGGCACCTTAACACTCCATATTGCATCTCAATCTCTGTGATGCTCATCCCATTAGAAATGTCTTTCTCAATCCAAGGATATCTTTCTTTTAAATCAGGGTTCTTATCCAATTCCGATGCATCTGGGGTATATCCGTAACGACTACCAAGTAAACCTATAAAGAATGGATGAGAATTCTCTATTTCGTTGAGACATACGGATAACACTTTTCCTGTTCGTGACTCTTCATTTGTGACACCCCATCGTAAATCAAGAAGAGATAGGGAAACATTGCGTTTATTAGCTTCAAATTTAAGCTTGTGGAAAAGTTTAACAAGCGCAGAACGCTCAGCATCCATGTCTGAAAATGTGGAAGACAGGAATATTCGAACCTCACGATTTTCAATGAGGTGACTCTCAAATCGGTAATTCATTTCAAGCTCTTTCATAATAAATATTAATTACTATTATAAAAACATAAACAGGCATAGATTGAATCAATTATTGACGCAGGCCTATCTAAAATATCAAATAAACTTATAACAGATAGTATTTAAATATTTAAAAAGGTTCATAGGTTTTTGAATGAATGAGGTTGCTGTATCTTTTCCCGCTACCATAAAAATGTATATAGCTATACTGATGAGTATTGCTATAAGATTAGCTAGTGTAGTAGAAATACCCCAAGAGCATATTAACCAATACATGAAAAAACATATGAGAAATGACATAACTAAATATCCAATAATTCTAATACATATCCCTTTTCGACTCCATCTAGTACGTCGTATAAGCACAAAGTAGGTTAAAGCAAATGCAATCATGAGTATAGGTAACCATATATGTATATTCAATATGAACAATCTTGTATATTGAGAAAGCATTGTTTGTCTAAAGAAAGTATATTTTTGAATTATTTGGTTGCTGAATGATGTCCCTTTTGATTGATAAAAAGTTGACGTTATTGATAAGTAGGCTAGAAATAACAAGAATACGATTCTAAAGGTTCTATAGTACCATAATAGCTTATTCTCTTTCATTTTTAATTCTAGTTCTTTCTCTTCTATCCTCTTCTTGGCGTCTCTCTCAATCTTTTCTCTTTTAGCTCTTTCTTCAGTCTCTTTTTCTTCTCTCTTCTTTTGCTCATCTCTTTCTTTGGCTAAAAGCTCACGATGCTCAATACGATCAACTACTATTGGGCACAATATATCATGAATAAATTCTATACGCAGGTCACCGCCATAGCTAAATTGCCGTAGAACTTTTTTTTCAATTAATTTGTCCAAATCGTCTTCAGAAACACCTCCACTAATTATGTCGATTCGGGCAACGTTGTTTCTTCTATTAGCATTGGTAATAAGTTCATCTTCAAGATATTCAATAGTCTTTTCTGATATGCATTCAATAGATTTTTCATAAAACGTCTTTATAATATCATCGTTGAATTGTACCAGTTCGGAAGATATGATATTGTTATTATTTCCTTTCCTCTCATATAATTGTTCCATATACAAGGAGAGGAGTGCCGCATCAACTTCTATCTCTGGAATTCCGTCAAGTTTGAAATCTTTACGACCCGTTACTCTCTGAATGATAATTTCTGCTACATCTTTCTGAACAAGACCTTTAATCGGTTCTGTTATTATCTTTGCGGCTTGTTCTTCGTTGAGAGGCAGAAGTGGAAAACGGTTTTGCTTCATTACGGGTATGTAAGCAGTATAACGTTCTAGATATGACAAGAAATCCTCACGAAGAGTAATTACAAGATGAAACTCACTCTTTTCAAGGTATTCTGGAGAAGTGTTACGCTTTCTATTGGCAATCTTGCTAAAAACATTTCGTTTTTTTTCTTTTCCAGACTCGCCTGGAGATTCATTGACCGTAGCTTTGTCCCCCTCAGTTGGAGTTAAGTATGAAGGTTTTACTTCATTAAGTAAATCTGCCAATTCAGAAAAGAAGGACTCAACTCGTTTGTTGCTTATTTCCAAAGTGAAGATTTCTTCAAATTGGTCAAAAATCAACAAGGGGATAAGACGTTTGCGTTCCTCGTCCTTTCCTTTCCATATTTGATGCCGATGTAATAGTTCCCATAGTGTTTCTTCATGGCTAACAATATGAGGAACAATCTCATATAGCTCTGCACCAGCCTTTATCACCTCCTCTTTAATGCGATTATATATTTGCTCAACATATGGTGAGGTCTCAGTTTGTTCCTTTTTTGCCGTATGGGCAAGTCGTATAGCAACGGGAAGCATCTCATCATGCTTTGCTCTTGGGGTAATACCTGCATTTATGATGGATGACTTACCTATACCAGATTTTCCATATACAACGGTCTGGGTATTATAGATAATTCTAGTATATAGGGCTTTAATTTCTTCGTCACGGCCATAGATAATATCTGGTTCTTGGTAGGACTGAAGTCCTTTCCAAGGATTTTTCTTCATCAATTCTTCCATATCCTATAACGACATTAAATAATTATAAACTTCTTCGGTAAATGCACTGAATTCCGGATTTGTGTATTCGTATGTATCAGCATTATGTCTCTGAAGTTTTTCAGGAATACACCCATTATAAAGATCGAAATCCTTTTCACATATGGGTAAAATAAAATTCCTACCATATGTTGAAGCTACTTCCATTGCAGTTTCCCATTCTGTACGGTATGGATGTGATTGATTCTTTTCTTTGTCAATATGATGTGATAGTACAGGAATGAATATGCGTGTTTTCTTTATTGCAAGTTTAATCTCTTCCATAAACTTGTCACCTATGCCCAGATTTTCCTTATCATACCATACACGAAGTCCTTTTGATGTCAATTCATCATATAGCGTCTTCACAATTTGAGAATCTCTTCTAGAATAGCTGATAAACACATCTGTGTTCATGTCTGGCTTTTGATATTTTATTTTCTCTTGGGATTTCATCCTTTCAGAAACCAGAGTCTCAATTTTATCAATCACAGCTTGTGGGTCTTTTTGGGTAAATGCATCAATGCGTTTCATGAATTGTAGTAAACTCTCATTCGCAACAGGATTGACAACCATTCCTTTTAACTCTGTTTTTAACTTGGTTTTCATTGAAAACCATACAAATCTACAAAGCCAGTCTGAATAGTTGTTGCCTAACAATAACAAATACTTATCTCTTAATACATTAACGAGATTACTTGGGGCATTGCTAAGCCATGAACGACAAAAAGCAAGCATGTCAGAATCATTAACAACGTATCGTTCTGATTGCCTACAGACACGCCCGAACATATAATAGACTGCTGGCTTATATATATCGTCAACATCTGTTAAATCGTCATTGCCCAAAGGATTATTGCTGAAATTTAGAATATTGACATTTTCAGTACCATAAATTTCCTTCATAGCATATTCCACTATAGGCGTAAATGATGTTGTGATAACAAAACGGAACTTGCATACCTTTAAAAGTTTTATTAACAACGCTGATGGGGAGAAAATGCATTCTTCTGATATTTTCCCTTTGTCTAATTCTTTTATCTCAGGCTCAAATGCTTCTCCAATCATATCGTATATATCCATACGCTCACTTGCAGGAAAAGCGTCATCATAGAGCAGTTCCGAGAAAGATTTATGATGATACGGAGAAATCCCTTTTGTTTCTGCAAGCATATTTATAAGCTCTTGGTGAGGATTAAGCCATTTTTTTTCATCTTCATCATCCATGGCTAAAAACTCTGGTCCAATTACTGGAACAACCTCTCCTTGAATTAGCTTCTCAATGAGTTCATCCCACTGACGATTGTTTTCGGAGGCAGGTTTTTCGTCTTTGTTAAATACATTTTTCTTTGCCATACTATTGTTTATGTTATTTCTCGTAAATTATTATCTTAATTGTTAGAAAACATCACTTGAGAATATATTCTGGAGAACTCATAAAGGAGCCTCATTACAACACTCTAGCCATACTCTAAGCTGCTTCTTGCCTGCTTCTAAGCATACTCAAACAGCAGGGTAGAGTATGGCTAGAGCCTGCCATCTGCCGAGGCTACACTATGGCTAATGTCTGCCAAATATGATTTTATGCAGTCTTGTTCCATATTCTTTTTATATTGTAAATGTTGCATGCATAATTGTATTTCCATTTTGTCTTAACTAACACATTTAATACAGACATTTAGCCTTCTATGAAAGTAAGCTTGTAACAAATTCGTATACATCAAAACATTTAAGCTTATCTCTTAGTTGGAAGTCATACTTTGAACTAAGAGTAACTCTAATCTGATCGTTCGAAATAGCTAAGGATAGAAAAAAATCCTCCGACAATTGGATTTTTGCACCCCTTTCAACGCTATATTCATAGAAAAGATAATTATTTTTTAATTTTGATAAACATCGTTTCCCAAGAGATTCATATGTTTCAGATTTTTTCATTGGTAAACCAAAGCCATAAGTAACGGACTCAAAATTCAACAAATCATTATTCTTCTCAATAAACTTAACCTTCTCTTCATCTGGCATAAACACTATCGTCTTTAATGAAACTCGTTTGCAATTTGTTAAAACCGTGTTTCCGGATACAGTTGTTACTGATTCTTCATAAATGCCATTCGTGAATTGAGGTGTCTCTGATTTTAGGTCAAACTCTTCTATTGGAACAAAATTCATCAGTATTCCATAAGTTTTGCTTCTTAACTGATGTAAAAGCCGATTGCAGTCGTCAGCAACATCTTTGTTTTCAAAGTGGTCATTTTTATCAAACTCCACTTCTGTGTTTTCTGCTATAGTAAACTCTACACTCGTGAGAGTCAGTTTGTCAACTTCATTTGTAATATCTCTTCGAAGCATACGATTAATCTGATGTATAACACTTGAAGAGATAGACGTAGCATCAATATAGTCAAGGTGTGAAATTATATCTGGTATACTGACCTTTTCTAATAAAATAGGAATTATTTTAAATTGAGGTTCTTCAATAGCTCGTTTTACCGCATATGAAAGCTCTGCCGTCACATAATTAGAATCGGTAGAGGCTTTAGTAAGGAAAATAACATAAACGTCTGAACGATGTACGCCTTCTGCAATCTTAAGAATATAGTTATCACCTGGGACAATATCTTTATCATCCATCCAAATTTTATATCCACTTAATGCCAATTTACGGACTATAGAAGTTACAAGCTCTGAGTCCTTGTGACTATAACTAATAAATAATCGAGTTTCCATTTGATTCAAAATTATTTATCTACATTTACATGTTATTCACTATTCTTTTCTATACGAAATACTATTTTTTAAATGCTCATAGCAAAGTAATGATTAATACGGCATATTCATTAACCAACTGTTATCATCAGGATTATCGTTAGTATGGATTTTCTCTTTCCATTCACAGCCACATTTGGGACATTTGAACTTGAACCATTGGTTCTCATCACAATCGTTCTCAACTGTCATTATAGCTTTTTTGTTGCCATAATAGCTTAATGCACCTCCAGCTGCAGCACCGATTGGGCCACCAAAACAAAAACCAACAATAGCTCCACATGCACCCATAAACCCGGCAATAGCCTTGGTTGCAGTGGTGGCATATCGTTCAGGTTCTATTACGGTTTTACACCGAGGGCATTTCTTCTTGTATTTACTTGTATCCATGGTACTACTTACACTTTCGTTTACAAATATAGTGATTTTATAAATCAACTGATAAAATACATATAAATAATTTGATATCTATTTAAATTTATGTGTAAAAACTATGAAATACGACGCAAAAAAGGAACGAATTATTTTCATTCAAAAACTAAAATGTGTATATTTGCATTAAAATATATAAATATAGAAGACCATGATAAAAAGCCCAAGTGCAAATTATGATTCCTTAGTTGAATATTTGAGAGAAGTTCCATTTGATATAAGTCGTAAAACGCTTTACAATTCTAGTGATATTTATGAGGGGTTTAATCCTGAAATACCAGAATCGTTTGATGGTTGCTTCGATACACAAGTTTACCGCCATTTCATGTCCAAGGGCAAGTTAAGCAGTGATGTCAAGGAGTCTGTGGCGCGTATGCTTCATGACCATGGAATGCTTATTGGCTTACGCGAATTCTTCCGTGTACATCATTACCTACATTTTGTGGGCGTAATGGGTGGTCATGCTTTATTAAGAACCGACGAAATGTATCGCCAAATAGTTTTTCTAAGTAAACAGTTAACTGAACGTGGTTTCTTCATGCTTAGTGGTGGAGGACCAGGTGCCATGGAAGCCACCCATCTTGGGGCATGGATGGCAGGATATAAGGAAGAGGATGTAGAGAATGCACTTGGAATAGTATCTGCGGCTCCTTCATTTAGCGATGTGGATTGGCTGTCAACCGCTTTTGAGGTAATACGCAAATACCCACAAAACAAATATGAAAGTTTGGGCTTGCCTACATGGTTATATGGTCATGAACCTCCTACACCATTTGCAACACATATTGCAAAGTTCTTTGAGAATAGTATCCGTGAAAACAATATCCTTACCTTACCTTTTGGCGGCGTAATCTACACTCCAGGTAGTGCAGGAACAATGCAGGAGGTGTTCCAAGATGCAGTACAGAACCATTACCTCTCGTTTGGTTTCTCTAGTCCAATGATCTTTCTCGGCTCAAAGTTCTGGAAGGATGAGGTACCTGTTTATCCGCTTCTTGAAGGACTTACTGCTACAGGGAAGTATAAGAACCTGAATATGACACTCACCGACGATTATGAGAGAATCGTTCAAATTCTTGTCGATTTTCAGGATTTTGCTAAATCTCATCCAGAAGATTTTAGACTCCGTTAGAATTTAATATTGCTACTTACCAAAATTGCGTATTCCGGCAGACTCTACCTTTATGCTGGTAAGGCCGCTTTCCTGTAGCTTTTTACGTAGAATAAATTCTGCCAAAGCACTACGGCAGATATTTGCTGTACAAATAAACAGTATTTTCATTATGATTATAGTTAAGTTTTTATTAGAATGGTAATGATTCGTCCTCATCTGAATTGAATAGGGTAGGAGAGACTGCTTGTTCGCACAGAAAATCGTCCAACATCTTTCTATGCCTCAGTCTCTCCTCTAATGCTTGCAGCATCTGTCTTGCAGAAGGATCTGATGGCAACTTGTACTTTTTATCTAGTGCCAGGAACGCATAGATGTTGGCTACTTCTACTCTATGACGATTGTACTCGTAGTCAAGATAATATTCATTCCTGTCAATAGCTTTGAATTCTGGACTATTGTAGATAGTTTCCTCTACAGCTTCATTCCAATCCTTGAACTCTTTTGCTACAACATATTGCTGGAGTTTTACTATGTAGTAGTAGGCAAGTCTGATTTTATGGAAATTGAGTGGTGAGATTACGTTGTGGTATTTGCCCTCGCCAAGACGTTCCAGTTGTGTTATGTAAGTATCTTCAAGACAGTTGTCATGTACGATACTGAATAAGGTATCTCGTGCATCTTCTTCTGAGATTTCTCTTCCTGTGTGATACACCAAAGAGAGATAATCCGTATTTGATAATTTTGAACGGTCGAAGACGAAATCTTTATCTTGGGCTAGGCGTAGGCAGATAAAATAATAATCACGACTCCCAGTAAAGTCGTTTATATGTTCTACTATATAGTCCTGAGGAAAATGACGGATGACTGACCAGGAGCATTTGTATTCGTGATAGGTTTCCCATAGTTCCTTAATCTTGGGAAGGAACTATTTGTCCCAGTAGTCTAATACCATGCCGTATGCCCAGTCTCTGTCAGAAATGCCAGATTCTAAGAAGGCACTTAGAATTCTCTTTTGGTATTTCCAGTCGAGAGCTTTAAAACGCCACTTTATTTCCTCCCTTGATTCTGAAACCTTTCCGCTTTTCTTGTTTACATAGTTTTTGATGACTGTGGCTATAGGATGATTTTTTGATACTTTTCTCATATACATTATTATTAAAATTTGCTAACTTGTTTATTGGTTGCGTCTCGGAAGAGCTCATATAAACTTGGCTCTGCATTTATCAGGTACTATAATTCTAACCTGTATCCTCTTCTATCAGGCTACTCTCTGTTTACTATTAGTCTATACTAATAGAGTGCTAAAAGTAACCCTTTTCTATCGCTACTATGTACATTTATTTTTCCATAAACTTACTGTCGTTACAAAAACTCCATAAACAAATAAAAATGGACCAAAGAAATAAAGAAGGATAGGGCTTGTATATTTATCAACAGGGGATGGGTATATGCCTTCTCCATACCAGTCATTAAAATGCTCATCAGTGTCAGCTGTTAAGCCATAGAGCACGCCACCAACGTATACAATAAGCAAAAGCAAACCAAACATGAAGTGTATAATCAGTAACGACGAATATATCCGTCCTCTTTGGGGTAGTTTTATAGCGAACAGCCAAGGTAATATGAGGATAATCAGAAAGCAAAGCATATAATCAGTATGCAATTCTGCCAAAGAATCCCAATGCCAGCCAAAAGCCCAAACAGTTATATTACTATTACCGCCGCCACCAACCATGTGGCCTTCGGCAATGATGCAGGCCGCCATCATCAATATAAAATACAGGATGGAATACACAACCCAGAACGTGTGCGAAATAAATATTTTTTTCATGATTATATCTGTTTTCTTAACACAATGACTGGCCAAGCGTATGCCTGATGCCTTGCCGACATTGTTCTGCCACGAACACCCCCATATACGGGGGCTATGTCGGGTATTCTTGTCTGTATGATTCTTTCTATGTCAAGCATCTTTTTATATTTGATAGTTATTACTGCTTTTTTACTTTGCTGCTATAGTATCTACCACAACAACATCGAAGTCATCAATTGAGTCTATGCATCTGCTTCGTTCAACAATAGGATGCAAGTCGTATGAATCTACTATGATGTCGATTGTGCTTGCCATGACTGGGCCACACATGCCACCGGCACTGGCAGGGAGTCCGTTCTTCTCCAATACGACCATGATGGTGTATACGGGATTGTCGGCAGGGAAAAAGCCGCATAGTTCCATGCGATGGGTTTTCTTATCAGCCCGGAAAGTACGGCCACAGGCTGCAACATTGGTATAATCCCGTCTTGCCTTGCGGAACAGTCCTTGTGAGACGGCTCTCTGGAGTCCTTGCTGTAGCGCAGCAATGTATTCAGGTGCTTCTATCTGGTCATCCAACACAATTACATCATCTCCTTCCGTCTGCAACTTCACCATACGACCGCCATTGGCTACGGCATTGTAGAAAGTGAGCATTCCCATCGCATTGTCAGGCATACCGGCAAGGTACTCTGAGATTTTGTTGTCGAGCTGTGTAGTCTGATTGCCAAAGACTTCTTCCCTTGCTTTCGTGAAGGCAACCTGAGATTGATAGCCCAATGCCTCTTCCAATGTCAACATTCCGTAACCTCCCCGGCTCCAGTTGTGGTCTTTTACATTCTTGTAGATGCCATATTCTGTATCAATAATGGCATCAGAAGAAATCTTACCAGAGGAGAGCAATGCCAGATAGGTCGGTCCTGTCATAATCACGCTCTGCTCTTCATCGTATGTGTCTTCGTATGGAACGAACTGCTTGCCTTTGCTTGACAGAGACACTTGTGCCTTGATGGCGCCAGTTGCTGTCTCAACGACATAGACCATGCCTTTGGTGCAGTCTCGTTCTGTCATCGCATCCTGTAGGATGCTACTGACAGATGTCTCTAATGCTTCATCATTGCAGGGTGTTGGTACTTTTTCTTTTACTATTTCAATATCACTCACTTGTGCTGACTCATGTGTCACGGCAGCCGCTTCGTCCACGAACGGCTGATTCGTGCAGCTGGATATGGTTAACACCATTGCTGCGATTGCCAACAGATACTTCTTCATACGTTTCCTATTTGATTGTTTCGATTATTATTCGGATAGCTCTACCATGATCTTACATCTCTAAACTCTAAACCATCAACGCTAAACTTTACTTGTATATGATAATAGAGAGTCAGAAGTAACCAAATCTATCAATTCTTTCACCATGAAGTGTTCTAAAGCTTAAACTTTCAAAGTAGATTGTTTTGTGGAGGAAAATCACTTTTGACATCCAAGAAATGGGCCACTTTTATTCAGATAGGGTTAATGACTCATTCGGATAGGGTTAACGAGTCGCCGAGATAATCCTTTAGGGGGGTAAGGGATTATCTGAATGAGTCGTGGAGATTAGGTGAACAACTCATGGAGATTATCTGAATGAAGCAAAGGTGACATGCCTTGTTTGGCCTTTTAACTCTTACTTGTTTTTATGTTCTACTTTGTATCCAATGTCATATGGAAAAGAGGCCATTGGATTACCAAATCTATCAGCAATAAATGAAAAATGCCCCTCATGTTTTATGAGAGGCATTCTTTGTTTTTATCTTTTTCTATAAGTGCCAGAACCTTCTTCTTTGCTGCTTTATGGATTTTTATGCAGAAGTATATAAGGATAAAGAAAGCGGCTGCACCAACGTACGAATTAACGATGCCACTCATAGCCAGGCTGTCATAGATGCCGTGAGCTAATATAGGAACCAGCAAAACACATAGTGCCGTCTTTGGCGAATGGTCTACAAAATGATAAACAGAGTAGTAATAACCCATTAATACAGCAAAGGCATAGTGTCCGGGAACTGCCAATAAAGAGCGCATGATAGCGGTAGAAACCCAATCAGGTGTACTGAAGAGATAAATGACATTCTCTATTGCTGCAAAGCCCAAACCGACACACACAGCATATACAATACCATCAAAGTGCTCATCAAAATAGGGATTCTTACGTAGCACTATCCAGAGTGCGAACAACTTGAATACCTCCTCTGGAATGGCAGCCACAAAGAACGCCATGACAGTACTTCCGAACAATGTCGAAGGTCCACCGCCTTCAAATATAGCAGCATGTAAACCATGTTCCAAGAATGCGACAGGAAGGCATATACCTATGCCCCATAGCACCGCCTTTATCAGTTTAGATGTCGGTTCCTTCTGTGGATCCTTCTTCCAGATATAAAGGAAGAGGAGTAGGGGAGGAAGTAAAGCCGACAGAAGAATTATTATGTCCATGTTGTTTTATCTATTATATCATTCATTTTGAGGGTTATGAGATACAAGTTGAAATGGTGCCGAAAGTGCAAAATTTTATCAGATTCGGCGTAATTTTAATGCGTTTCTTCCGTATAGACATACGTGATTCGCGACCTATCTTCATTCAGTGCGATCAGTCTCTTGTCTATTCCTATCTGTATATAATCTTTATCTGTCAACGTTGTTTTGTTTCTATTATTACCTTCGAACCCACTTCGAACCATTTCCGAGCTATCATAAGGAGACCAAAGGAACATCATTGCCACATTACAAGCATACTCTAGCCATACTCTAAGCTGCTTCTAAGCTGCTTCTAGGCTGCTTCTAGGCTGCTTCTAAGCTGCTTCTAGGCTGCTTCTAAGCATACTCAAACTGCAGGGTAGAGTATGGCTAGAGCCTGCCATCTCCGAGGCTACACTATGGCTAATGTCTGCCAAGTCTGATTTTAAGCAGTCTTGTCCCATATTCTTTAATATTGTAAATGTTGCATGGTTAGATAATTGTCTGGTATTACACTTCCGATTCCAAAAATAGTTATTATTTAATTACGAACAAAGGAAATGGATAATAAATATAGAAAATGATAGCGATTTTGTTATAAAGTAGGGGAGGAGAATGTCTAAAGACTAAAGTTAAATAGTTAAAATGTTAAAGAGTTGAAATGTTATTTAATCGTTTAGTCGGTATCTAGTAGAAAGTTATTTTTTCAGCTTAGTTGCTTAGTTGCTTAGTAGGTTAATCGGTTAGCGGTTAGTGGTTTTCGAAACACGATGTTCAGTTTTAATAATCAAAATGTACATAAAAAAGTACATATTCGCTTGGAGGTTCCAGATTTATGTAATATCTTTGCGGCAGAACATCAAATATTATTGAATTATGACGTCACTTACATTCACCGATTTCAGAAAGAACATGGCTAGCTCGTTTGACCTTGTAGACGCTGGCGAGCATGTGTTCATCAACCGAGGAAGCAAGAAGATGTATGCCATCATCCCAATTGAAGATGATGACCTGACGATAACCCCTGCTATGGCTGCTAAAATAGAGAATGCCAGGAAGGAATATAAGAAAGGGAAAGGCGTGTCCCTGAAGTCTCACGAAGATATTGACAAGTATTTCGAATCGCTGTAATATGTACGAGGTTAAGGTTTTACCAGAAGCAGAGAAAGTAATCAAGAAGTGGAAAAAATCAAACCCACAGCTCTTTAAGAAATACCAGAAGATTTTTCATGAGTTAGCAGATCACCCTCGAACAGGTATTGGACACCCAGAGGCTCTAAAGGGCGGAAACGACGTAACTTATTCCCGTCATATTACGGCCCACGACAGTATCATCTATGATATCTATGACAGTACGCTGGTCGTGTTAGTAATTGAAACTGAGGGCCACTATAGTGACAAGTAGGTAAACAAATGCCTGAAGGCATTTATGGTTCAGGGTTCAGGGTTCATGATGTATGATGGCTGAAGGATGAGGGATGATGGATGAGGGAAGATGGAAGATGTAAGATGTAAGAAGTAAGATGTCTGATGTATGAAGGCTGAAGGCAATTGTGGTTCAGGGTTAATGGTTCATGGTTAAGGGTTCATGGTTAAGGGTTCATGGTTTCAGGATTCAAGTTTCAGGGTTCAGGATTAATGAATGAAGTTGATAGTAGAAAGTTATTTTTTCAGCTTAGTAGCTTAGTAGCTTAATTGTTTAATCGGTTAGCGGTTAGTGGTTAGCGGCCCTCTCTCCTAAGAGAGAATGTTGAGAGTTGAAACTTCGTTTCGAGCCTGCTACGCCATGGCAAAGCTGATGCAAGCATCGCTATGCTCATTTGGCTTAAACGCAGCTTTGATAGTTTAAGGTTGAGAGACAGTTCAAAAAGTAAATAGTGCCGCCACTGGCGGAGTAAAATAGTACTTCAAACCTGCTACTCTAAACTAAAGAACTGCTCTTTACTAACTAAAGTTAAATTATAGATCGTAGGAAACAGTACAATAGAGTCTCTGTTTTTCCTGGCAGCTGTGAAGGATTTTGTGTTGTTATTTGGATATGAAAAATAAAAGATATACCTTTGCATTACAAAAATAATATAATATGAAGGAAAAGAAATGTTCTATCCCTGAGGAGAAAGCTGGTGTGGAAATGTGCTCTGAGCCATCTGTAGCCTATGCAGTCACGGGTAGCACTTATGTAAATCCCGTAACAGAAGACGGTGAAGAACATCCACAAATGCCAATTGGCAAGCTGGGTTTCTATACTGATGACCCTATGGTGTTTAAAACCCGCGTGACTGAAATAGAAGCCGACCTTGCTGAGGTGGAATCTGGTGTGGATGACCCTGCGAAATGGGCCACATCAGAGCAATTTGACCAAGAACTTTATCAGCAATTCCCGTGGCTACGATAAAGTGGAATAAAAGAGCCAGGCTATTGTTTGCCTGGCACATAGATTATGCTTTTCAAGAGTATGGCATTGCTACCGCAGCAAAATGGTTTGCCAAAAAAAAACAGGTTGAAGATTCAATAAGCCGATTTCCTGAATCATTCCCTCGTGAGTGCCTTTTACTCAACAAAAAACGCTCATACAGACGTGCCGTCCTGATGAAGCCCTTCAAGCTAATTTTTGTATATTATCCCTCTTCTGATACTGTTCGCATAGTTGATATTTGGGATATGAGAATGAATCCTAAGACGCTCAAACAAAGGATAAAATAAGGGTAGGTGAAAAGGGACGTGCCCCCCATGTTTTGTTTCTGTTTTCCTAAAAACAGATTTTTAGCAAAAACGCTTGTAATACAGGAAAATATCACTATCTTTGCAACCGGCATTAACTTAATGTGCATTAAATTAACTGGTATTAGATATGAGATTCTATGACAGAGAAAAGGAGTTGGGCATACTCCAAACAAATTGGGAGCAGACATCAGAACGAGGGCGAATGACAGTTCTGATAGGCTGAAGGCGCATCGGTAAGACTACACTATTTTGAACATGTCGCCGTCACCCAGATAGGGCTATCAATGGAGGATATGTAAAATAACCGATAACCAAAGATTTGGTTGGTTTTGAAATACGTCAGGAGTACCTCATGATTACCTCATGGTTACCTCATGGTTAATAAACTTCCAAAAATGTAGGCTTTCTTGCTGAGTAGTGCTTTATTAAACACCGGGATATTAAGCTATGGCAAGTGACCCATTTCTAACTTCTATGGCGTTCCGCCAAGAGATCTTATGAATAATCTGGAATTCTTTATTGAGAGAGGAGCACTGCCGTGCTTAGGTCAGTAGCTTAATAAGTCTTTATCGAATTGAGAATTGAGGCTGCGCCTCGAGCCTGCTACGCCATGGCAAAGCTGATGCAAGCATCGCTATGCTCATTTGGCTTAAACGCAGCCTTGAGAATTGAAAGTTGAAAATTAACAAAAACCCCGAAAACCCTTCTGCTTAGGTTGAGACTTCGTCTTTGATGTTATGTCTGCGTTCTTTTCCTTGTGTGCAAGCACCCAGATAAAAGCCCCCAGCCACACCATCAATCTCTTGTGAGATTTCAACCCAACCAGAAGAAAAAACCGTTATCGCTGAAAAAAAGCCTCACCCCCCGCCCTCTCCGAGGAGAGGGAGCCAAGGTTCTGAGGACTTTGTTAAAACGTTAATAATCTTTTTTTTTCAGTTCCCCTCTCCTCGGAGAGGGGTTAGGGGTGAGGCTGACATTAGACTTTTTTTTCTCTGTTGTTGTCTGTGCTTTGCGAGCAAAGCCATGAT
>Ga0247608_10000201_pt1 | contig 107275 bp, 83 predicted proteins | sample 176DNAGHGlowgp2_FD_193490 | JGI IMG/M metagenome (GOLD analysis project Ga0247608, IMG submission 193490) | Sheep rumen microbial communities from Palmerston North, Manawatu-Wanganui, New Zealand - 1766 DNA GHGlow gp2 | ecosystem: Host-associated > Mammals > Digestive system > Stomach > Rumen ... | reverse complement strand
ATCGACAGTCTGATTTTAACACGTTTTTGCTGCTTGTCAAACGGGAATCAATCAAAAAAACTCGTCAAAATTGCCTCACAGGGCATTTTTTATGGTGTATGTAGAATTTAGTTTTTCATTTGACCTACATATATGGTCCTAATGTGAACCTCCGTAATGTGAACGTAATGTGAAGTATAAGCTTTGTGCCTAAGCTAGTGCCTAAGTTATCAGCGGTATCAGAATGCATGACCACTTAACTTGACCACTTGACCACTTGACTAGCTTTATTGCCAATCCCTGCTAAACACAAAAAAGCGGAAAGCCGGATTTCTTCTGCTTTCCGCAATATTCACTGTAAGCTGATGGCAGGAATTGAACCAAATGAAAAAGCCTCATAAATCTAACAAGAAAGGAATTCCAGCATTTCCACTCTCCCGCTATAGTCAAATAAGATTCATAAGAATCATGTCATTTTTCACGAAAAGGTTCATTTTCCTATTAGGGGTAATTGTTTCTTTTCCGTAACCCGGTTATGCCATGTCGGTTCCCGCCGTAAACCGACTCTGTCATCCTCCCTGCTTACTCCGGAATTCCTGGAGTTGACGATTCATCTCCCCGATAAGTTTTTCGTAACGGGGATAGCTGAAAGTTCCCGCCACATCACGGTTTCGGTCCGGATTTAACAGGCGCTCCGTTCTCGTTTTATGATAGAACAGGTTATCTGACAGCATCTCATTGGTTTTGTCCATTTCATTTTGGTAAGCAATCTCCTGCCCGGCCGGAAGCGTGAAAGAGAAACCGTATAATGTGCCGCTCGTAATGTCGATATCCGCGACACGTTCCATCCGTTCCTCCCAATCATAATCCTCGTCCCAATAACTGTCCTCTCCTATAGGCTTTCGAAGAATTGCCGAGATTTCCGGGTCCGAAAAGCATGTAGCCAGCACGACAAATGCCAGGTCTTTCTTCGTCGAATTCTTTCCGATTCCGTAGGAAAACCAGTACGATTTCCTTCCGTAATCCTCCTGAATCAGGATGTCTGTATAGCCTTCCCGTTTCGGCCGGTCACCATAGAACAATTCCGCCAGCACATGCTCCGAAACCGTTTCTTCACCGAACGGAGCTTTAAGCACCCCGTCCTCGATATCCCGGTATAGATCATCCATCAGTCCGTTCAGATCTTCGCCCAAATCAGCCGGAGAAATGAATCGATCCGCTTCGGCATCATACGGAACGTTCCGGAAACACTGAAGCCCGAGACATGCGTAGAGAATTTCCGAATCAAAAGAATCCATCTGCAGAACAAGACTGTTGTCACCAATCTCATCGTAGATGCGGCGGAGGTCACGATATGTTCCGTCGAACCCTTCGAAATAGTCAAGATATGCATCGTCTACGGAAAGGTAGACACCCCAATAGCGATGTGACATCGTCGTCGTGCTCTGAACCGAGTAAATCTTTCCGTCCATCCGGAGTTTGTCCCAGTCCATAGGAGCAAATGCCTGATACAGTTTCTGTCCCTCCTCGGTCTTCATATAATCCGTGAGGTCTGTCATATACTCCCGGATAAATGCGAGTTCATCCGTATTGTTCGACCAGGCCTGGGAATTAATGATATCGACAGTGGCTCTCGCATCTATCCATGTGCGGTAATCTTTTCCGAATTCTCCCATGTAATCAAGAAACAGGATCTCACAGTTAATCCCTCTTTCCCGCAACAATCGGTTAATCTCCGCCTGTTCCTCCTTGTTCGGCCCCTTAAAGGCGGTGTTAACCCATCTAATTGTCTCCGGCTTATCTGAAGGTGTAAGAACCGGAGACGGGGTTGGCGTTTGGGTAGCCACCGGGGTTGGTGTCAACGTAACCATAGGTGTCGGCGTCGCCACATGGGTAACGCCCGTTGCCTGACCGGTAATTTCCGATGTCGGCTCCGCCACAGGTTGCGTAACGGAAACCTTTTCCTTCGCTGCCCTTCCGCAGGCGGATAGAAACAGCATAATTATCAGAACTCCCATAAATAGTACTTTTTTTCGTTGCATGGTAAGCCTCCTTCCGGTTGAATCCGGCCGAGTCATGGTATCACTCGGAATAGTAAATCATTTCCTGCTCGTCTAAACACTTGCCGTTCGAATAAAGCCGATGCTCCGACTCGATTCGGATTAGTTTCTCCGAGTCACTCAGGTTAATCGTAACCTCCGCCGTTCCTCCGGAGCTTTCACACTCTTCCGTCTGAACAAAGTAACACTCCTTATCCAGATCAATGTAGCCGTAAGAAACCGTCACACTTGCGGTAATCGTCGGATCCGTATTCGATGTCAAAATGCTGACAGTATGTCCGTCCTCGGAAAGCTTCGCTTTCGCGTAATCGGTATAGCGGGGTTGCTCTGTCGTCGGCGTCACCGCCTCGGTCTCAGGGTTCTTCACCTCTCCCGATACCTGCCCGCCGGGCGTTACGGTCGTATTGCCACCCGGCCGCAGCGGAGACCAAAACAGCATCGCCGCAACACAAATCGCCAAAGCCCCGACAGCCGGAATAACGATGCGAAGGCGGGAACCGCCGCGCTTCGGCGCTTCGGGGTGTTCCTTTTTATAGGCTTCCGCCCGTTCCAGTAATCTCTTATAAACTTCATCTGAATTCCGCATCGGTAATTCCCTCCTTTCCGAGCTCCTTTCGGAGCGCGTCCTTTGCTCTCCTTAACAGATGTTCGACGCTGTGGACGGTTTTATGCATCACACCTGCAATCGATTTCGTATCCATTTCTTCATAATAGCGGAGCCACAGAACCTGCCGGTAATCTTCCGGGAGGTTCTCAAGACCTTTTCGAAGCAGCCGGTCGCGCTCTCTTTTGAGCACCTCCCGCTCCGCTTCCGCCGCGATGTCCGCGTCCCCCGTCTTTATATGCTCCGACACCGTAGTCTCATGCGAGCGCTTTCGGATATATCGGATTGCCGTGTTTCTGCCGATTGCGTACAGCCAGGTTTTGAACCCTGACCGTCCGTCAAAAGCAGGTCTTTCCGTTATCAAAATGTATAACGTTTCCTCGGCTATCTCCTCCGCGTCATCAAGGTTATGTAAAAACAGATTCAGGTAAAGACACAGCCCCTTATAATACTCATCCACAAGCCCCTTAAGGCCTTCGTTGTCGCCCTCGAGGAAACGCCGGTAATTCTCTGCGCCGTTATCCATCTGTGCGTTTCCTCCTCCGTTTTAGTTTCCGTTCTCTTCGAAATACTTTTTGAGTTCCCGATTCATCGCTTCAACGCCGGGGTCAAAATTCTCCGCAGCGTTCACTCTCTGGATATCATCTTGCATCGGGGAATAATTCTTACTAATCCTTGCCCCGCTCGCATTATAGAAATACATTCCGTCTCCAGACTTTTATTGATCAGCACTCCGCTTAGCAGGTCCTGATGTATAAGGCTGCAGGTCTGATATAGCCGTTTCATAAACTCCGGCGACGAAGCGCATGTGCAGGTCTTTTCTTCATACAGCGTACCGCACAGCACCGCATAGCCGGACAGCATCAATACCTGAGTACTGCCCGTTGAACTGATAACCATTTTCAATTCTTCATTACCGATTCTATCATAAATGCTTCGGAGTGTCATATAGGTTCCGTCATAATCTGTAAAATACGACAGATAAGAATCCTGAACCGCAATAAAGCCCCCTTTGCGCTCCCGCGCAAGATACGGGACGGCGTAAATCTCGTTTCATCTGCTTACCTGTTAGTAGCATAACCCTCGGGATATCCGCCGCATAAAAAACCCGAAATGTCCGGAATGTCAACTATATAAAAAAGCCTTGAAAAATACCACCGTTTGCGTTATCATTTATGGCAAATATTTCGTCGAAAGACTGACTGAGAGGTGAATCTTATGAGTAAGAACATTGACTGGTCATCGCTCGGCTTCGGTTACATGCAAACCGATTACCGTTACGTGGCTAACTACAAAAACGGCGCCTGGGAGGAAGGCAAGCTGATTACCGACCCCAATGTCGTCCTCAATGAGTGCGCCGGCGTATTTCAGTATGCACAGACCGTATTCGAAGGTCTGAAGGCATATCATACAAAGGACGGCCGCGTTGTAACGTTCCGTCCCGACCTGAACGCTTCCCGTCTTGCCGATTCCGCAAGAAGACTCCGCATCCCGCCGTATGATGAGAAGAAGTTCATCGAGGCCGTAAAGGCTGTTGTAAAAGCCAACATCGACTATGTTCCGCCGTTCGGAAGCGGCGCTACCCTTTACATCCGTCCTTACATGATGGGCACGAACCCGGTTATCGGTGTTAAGCCCGCGGACGAGTATCAGTTCCGTATCCTGGTTACCCCGGTCGGCCCTTACTTCAAGGGCGGCGTTAAGCCGATTCGCATCCGCGTATGTGATTACGACCGTGCGGCTCCTCACGGAACCGGCCACATCAAGGCAGGTCTTAACTATGCCATGAGCCTTTACGCAATCGTTGAGGCACACGAACTCGGTTACGCCGAGAATATGTATCTCGATGCTGCTACCCGCACCAAGGTTGAGGAAACCGGCGGCGCAAACTTCATCTTCATTACGAAGGACAACAAGCTTGTTACCCCGAAGTCTTCGACGATTCTTCCGTCCATCACCCGCCGTTCTCTCTGCTACGTTGCAGAGCATTATCTCGGCATGCAGGTTGAAGAGCGCGAGGTATTCGTTGACGAGCTCAAGGATTTCGCAGAGTGCGGTCTTTGCGGTACTGCAGCGGTTATCTCTCCGGTTGGCTGCATCGACAACCACGGCGACGAAATCTTCCTGCCGAGCGGCATGACCGAGATGGGTCCGGTTTGCACGAAGCTTCGTGAGACGCTGACCGGCATCCAGATGGGCGAGATTGAAGCTCCCGAAGGCTGGGTAGTAGAGATTAAGTAATACCGATATGGAAATGGCTGTCCTTTCGGACAGCCGTTTTTCTTAGACAAATGAGGAGACAGCGTTATGAATTGCATCGTAAACGTAGACAAGAACTGGGGCATCGGCCTTAAGAACAAGCTGCTCGTAAGCATACCCGCAGACCTTCGTTTCTTCCAGAGTAAGACAAAGGGCAAGGCTGTCATCTTCGGCCGCAGCACTCTGGAAACTTTTCCCGCCGGAAAGCCTTTGAAGAACCGGGTCAACATCATCATTACCCGAAATCCTTCCTATTCCGTTCCGGACGCCATTGTGGCACACAGTGTACAGGAAGCGCTCACATTTGCCAAAGACTATGACAGCGACGATGTATTCATCATCGGCGGTGCCAGCATCTATCGACAGTTCCTGCCCTACTGTGATACGGCATATGTGACGAAGACCGATTATTGTTTTGATGCCGACACCTATTTCCCGAATCTCGATGAGGATCCCGAATGGGAATGCATCGAAGAAGGCGAGGAGCAGACCTGTTACGATATAGAGTTCCGTTTCACTAAGTATGTTCGCGTGAAACAGCCCGAATAAAAGTCCTTAATCTCAACAAAAATTGATGGAAAAAAGCCTCCGTTCCGTATATAATGTATATGGGAAGGAGGCTTCTTTTATGCAAGCTGTTCTATTTGGGATTTTCGGCGGATACATCCTCGGTTCCGTCAATCCGGCATATCTGATCGGACTTTTTAAAGGTGAAGACATTCGGGAAACCGGCTCTCATAACGCAGGAGCTTCGAATGCATTGATTGTCTACGGCAAAAAGGTTGGGGCCTTTTGCGCAGTTTTCGACATTCTGAAAGCCTATTTCATCATCAAACTGGTGGGCTTTTTGTGGCCGGACGAAGTACTTGCCAAGGTTTGCGCCGCTTCATCGTGCATCATGGGACATATGTTCCCGGTCTTCATGCGTTTTCGCGGCGGCAAAGGGCTCGCCTGCACGGGCGGAACGATTCTGGCATACAGCATGAAACTGTTTTGCATCCTTTTGCTGCTTAGTCTTTTGCTTGTATTGGTTACCGATTACATCTGCTTTGTCCCGGCCTCGGTATCCATCTACGCGCCTGTCTTATACGGCTTTTTCACAAAAGACTATATCGGGCAGATTATCTTTACGGTCGTCGGCCTGATCATGTTCAGCAAGCATATTAAGAACTTCCGCCGGATTGCAGCGGGAACCGAAGCACACTTCAGTTTTCTTTGGAACCGCGAGAGCGAGATTGACCGCGTTCAGAAAAAGGAAGGATAGGGCATGCAAAAGATTCTGATAGCCGAGGATGACACTGATCTGTGTCAGCTCTTCTCTTATGTCCTTACGAAGAACAATTATCTGGTAACATCCGTGTTCAACGGAGCAGAAGCTCTTGAAGCAATACGCCATGAACATTTCGATTTACTGATTTCGGATATCATGATGCCGATCATGGACGGCAATGAACTTGTGAAGAACCTTCGTAGCATGGGAAATACGATTCCGGTTCTTATGATTACGGCGAAGGGTGAGTTTGACGACATGGAGGAAGGTTTCCGTTCCGGCACCGACGACTACATGGTGAAGCCGGTGAACATCAACGAGATGGTTCTCCGCGTCGGCGCGCTTCTTCGGCGTGCCAAGATTCAAAGCGAACGGCGCGTCATGCTCGGAAGCACGCTTTTCGAATATGATTCTTCCAAAGTCACAATCGGCGGGCTTTCCTTTGTTCTTCCGCAAAAAGAATTCAATTTAATATACAAAATGGCTTCCTACCCCGGTCAGATTTTCACAAGAAAGCAGCTGATGGACGAGGTATGGAAATATGAGGACTTCGATGATACGCATACCGTCGAGGTTCACATTGCCAGACTTCGCGAGCGTTTCCGGGACAATCCCGACTTCACGATTGAAACCATTCGCGGCGTCGGTTACAAGGTGGTGAAGAAATCATGAACCCCAAGCCGAAGAAAGCCCGGCTGAATCTGCGTATTTATTTTACACTGATTGTCCTGGCCGAAATATCCGCCCTGCTGATTGTTACCTCACTGATGGTCAGTCTTTTCGGCGATGAGGCTGAACTTACCATAACGCTGCCGACCATTATCTTCATGCTGGTCGCAAGCCTCTTCATCGGGTATACTGCCAACTTTCTGCTGAGCCGTGCATTCTTCCGCCCCATCACGAGACTCGGTTCCGCTATGCGGAAGGTTGCCAAAGGGGACTTTTCCGTGCGTCTTGACACGGAAAGCCGCATTCGCGAAATTCAAAACCTTTATACCGATTTCAACATTATGGCCAAGGAGCTCGGTGCGACCGAAATCATCCAGAATGATTTCGTTTCCAATGTGTCGCATGAGTTCAAAACACCGATTAATGCAATTCAGGGTTATGCAACGCTTCTGCAGCAGATGAATCCGGAAAATGAGACTGATGCGGAATGTGTGCGCAAGATTCTTTTGAATACAACCAGGCTTTCCGATCTGGTCGGCAACATTCTTCTGCTTTCCAAACTGGATAATTCCTCCCTGGAGCTTTCCGAATCGGAATACCGTCTGGATGAGCAGATTCGTCTTTCCATCGTGCTGCTTGAGGAACGCTGGAGCGCCAAGGAAATCGATCTCGATGTGGACCTGGATGAGATTGTGTACCGCGGCAGCGAAAAGCTTCTTGCCCATGTGTTCAGCAACTTAATCGGCAACGCAGTCAAATTCAGTCCTCAGCGCGGGACTGTGCGGGTTCTTCTTCGAAAAGGGAACGGCGGCGATATCATTTTCACCGTTTCCGATGACGGACCGGGCATCCCGGAGCACGCCATGGAGCATATCTTCGACCGTTTCTATCAGACCGACAGTTCCCACAAAGCCGAAGGGAACGGCCTCGGCCTTGCGCTCGTTAAACAAATACTTACCGTTATCGGCGGTACGGTCGATGTCACGAACAATTCGGACGGTCCCGGATGCACGTTCCGGGTGCTGCTGCCGAACCGATAGGCATATAACAAAGGAGTTTTTATGGATATCTTTCTTCGAATCCTGCTTGTTTTGGGAATCATCCTCGGGGCAGCCGTAGTCTTATTTCTCATCTTTATTTTGATTCCGACAATCGCCGGACTGTTCGTCGACCAAAGCAAATTATACGACCGGGACAGCAAGGGTTACCGCAAACTCTTCAATACGCTTGTCGGCATCGGAATGTTCTTCTGCAACATCAAGGTCATCTACGAAGGCGACGAGCTTGTTCCCGAAGGACGTTTTTTGTTCATCTGCAACCACCGCTCCAACTTTGATCCGATTCTCACCGCGCGGGTCATGCGCAAATACGAGCTGGCATTTATCTCAAAGGAAGAGAATTTCAAAGTGCCTTTCTTCGGCCGGATGCTTCGGAAGCTGTGTTACATGCCCATAAAGCGGGACGACCCCCGGGATGCCCTTGTCATCATCAACCATTCCGCAAAGCTGATCAAGGACGACCAGTGCTCCGTTGCGGTCTATCCCGAAGGCAAGCGCAGCTTCAGCGGAGAGCTTCTTCCGTTCCACGGCGGTGTTTTGAAGATTGCGCAGAAGGCCGGTGTTCCGATTGTTGTCGCCACCATTGAGGGCACCGAGCAGATTAAGACGCGTTTCCCTCGCAGATCCCATGTCACACTTCGCATCCTGCGTACTGTTCCCGCAGATGAGGTTCACGAAAAGCGTTCGGTTGAACTCGGTGAGGAACTGCACGACGAAATGCTGAAGGCCCTTGGTAAATGACACACCTTCCCCCCAAGGATGCCAATGCTTCGGCGTGTCCGAAAGCGACATTCGACGGGTTTGGAACAATCCGAATCAATGATCAAAAAAACGAAGAAGGCGCACCATTCTACTTTTGTAGAACAGTGCGCCTTTTCAAATCTCTCATACTATCCGGGCTCCCAGGATTCCGCCGGGCCCGTCATCTCGTCATATTCTTCAAAATTCTTATACGGCTACCGGAATCTTGCCAATCGGCTCACCGTATTGATAATCGGTAAGAGCAACATCGTCCTTCGTAAAGGCATAGAAATCCTTAATCTCCGGATTCAGCCAGAACTTCGGGGCCGGATATGTCGGTCTTTCGATCAGTTCCTTCACGAACGGGATGTGCCGGTCGTAAATGTGCGCATCGGCAATGACATGCACGAACTCGCCGACCTGCATGTCGCAAACCTGCGCAATCATATGCGTCAGAACGGCGTACTGGGCGACATTCCAGGCATTTGCCGCAAGAATGTCCTGAGAGCGTTGGTTCAGGATTGTGTTCAGCACGAGCTTATCGCCGTCCTTCGGCTTCGTCACGTTAAAGGTCATGCTGTATGCGCACGGATACAGATTCATCTCGTGCAGGTCCTGATGCACGTAAATATTCGTCAGAATGCGTCGGCTGTAAGGGGTGTGCTGCAGGTCGTAAAGCACGCGGTCAACCTGGTCAAACATGCCCTCCTTGTATTGGTGCTTCACGCTCATCTGATAGCCGTAGGCCTTCCCGATGGAACCGGTTTCGTCGGCCCACGCATCCCAGATGTGCTGCCCGAAATCATGCACATTGTTGCTCTTCTTCTGCCAAATCCACAAAAGCTCATCGGTCGCGGATTTAATCGGCGTCTTCCGAAGCGTCTGCGCAGGGAACTCCTTCGACAGATCATAGCGGTTCACAACCCCGAATTTCTTAATCGTATAGGCAGAAGCCCCGTCCTCCCAATGCGGACGAACTGCCTCACCTTCCGTGCTCGTTCCGTTCTCCAGTACATCTTTGCACATCCGGATAAAAACATCATCGGCGTAACTCATATAGCTTCTCCTCTTTGTGGAAAATATCACTTCTTCTTTCAGAAAAGGGACCTCTCACCGGAAAGGTCCCCCTGAATCTTTGTTTAGTTTTCTGCTTAACGGCTCTCGTTTACGAAACGGCGGATGTTGGAAGCGTTGGTGTACTTCTCAACATTGTCGCCCTTCAAAACAACGAGCGTAGGAGCCTGCATGACACCGTATTTCATGGTGAGCTTTGCATTTTCCTCGGCGTCAACGACACGGTAGTTCATGCCGGAAAGGAATTCCTTCGCAAGCTTGCAGTTCGGGCAGGTCTTGGTCGTGAACAGAAGGAGCTCATCCTTAGGTGCCTCGTCGACAACCGGCATGGTTTTCTCAACATTCACGGGAGTGCTGCTCTCGGACTCGATGCCGTGGTTCAGCTTCGCCGGATCGATTACGTACTCAAGACGCTCCTCGAATTCCTGCTGCTTTCCGGGGTTCCAGTTCTGTACGGCACGGTAGTAACCGGTAATACGGCTGTAAACCTCGGTCGGAGCGCCGCACTCGGGGCACTTGTCCACTTCGCCGGTAATGTAACCGTGCGTCTGGCAGATGGAGTACGTAGGCGACATCGTGTAGTACGGAAGCTGGTAATTCTCGGCAATCGTACGGACAAGCTTTGCAGCTGCGCGCCAATCCGGAAGCTTCTCGCCGAGGAAGCAGTGGAATACGGTACCGCTTGTGTAAAGCGTCTGCAGACGGTCCTGAATGTCCAGCGCCTCAAACGGATCGGAAGTAAAGCCTACCGGCAGATGCGAGCTGTTGGTGTAGTAAGGAGTCTCGCCATCCTTGCCCGCGGTGATGATGCCCGGGTAACGCTCCTTGTCATGCTTTGCAAGACGGTAGCTGGTGGACTCGGCGGGAGTTGCCTCAAGGTTATAAAGGTCACCGTACTGCTCCTGGTAATCGGAGAGACGCTCTCTCATATGGTTCAGAACGCGAACGGAGAAATCCTGGCATTCCTTGTGCGTCATGTCCTTGCGGATCCACTTTGCGTTGAGACCTGCTTCGTTCATGCCGACAAGACCGATCGTCGAGAAATGGTTCTCGAACGTTCCGAGATAACGCTTCGTGTAAGGATACAGACCCTCGTTAAGAAGCTTGGTGATAACGGTTCTCTTCACCTTCAGGGAGCGTGCGGAAAGGTCCATCATATAATCAAGACGCTTCATGAAATCAGCTTCGTCGTTTGCAAGGTAAGCGATTCTCGGCATATTGATCGTAACAACGCCGATGCTTCCGGTGCTCTCGCCGGAACCGAAGAAACCGCCGGTCTTCTTACGAAGCTCACGAAGGTCAAGGCGCAGACGGCAGCACATCGAACGTACGTCGCTCGGCTGCATGTCGCTGTTGATGTAGTTGCTGAAGTAAGGCGTGCCGTACTTCGCGGTCATCTCGAACAGAAGACGGTTGTTTTCGTTATCGGACCAATCAAAGTCCTTCGTGATGGAGTAGGTCGGAATCGGATACTGGAAACCGCGGCCGTTCGCATCGCCTTCGATCATGATCTCGATGAAGGCCTTGTTGACCATATCCATCTCTTTCTTACAATCCTTATAGCAGAAGTCCATCTCCTCGCCGCCGATCAGGCAGGGAAGCTCGGCCATGTCTGCCGGAACGGTCCAGTCAAGCGTAATGTTGCTGAACGGAGCCTGGGTACCCCAACGGCTCGGGGTATTCACGCCGTATACAAAGCTCTGGATGCACTGCTTTACTTCTTTATAGGATAGATTGTCAACTTTTACGAAAGGAGCAAGGTATGTATCGAAAGAGGAAAATGCCTGCGCGCCCGCCCACTCATTCTGCATAATGCCGAGGAAGTTCACCATCTGGTTCACAAGCGTGGACAGATGTCTTGCCGGCGAAGAGGTCATCTTGCCGCGGATTCCGCCGAGACCCTCTTTAATCAACTGCTTCAAAGACCATCCTGCACAGTAACCGGTCAGCATGGAAAGGTCATGAATATGAATATCGGTATTCCGATGTGCATTGGCGATCTCGGGATCGTATACTTCACTGAGCCAGTAGTTGGCCGTAATGGCACCGGAGTTGTTCAGGATGAGGCCGCCTACGGAATACGTAACCGTAGCGTTCTCCTTAACACGCCAGTCCTCCTCATGCACATAGTTGTTCACGATCTCCTTATAGTCGAGAATCGTGGATTTCATGTTACGCATCTTCTCACGGTTCTTCCGGTAGAGGATGTACGCCTTCGCAACATCGGTATATCCGGTGGATTCGAGCACGTGCTCAACGCAGTCCTGAATATCCTCCACCTCTACAACGCCGTCCTTTACCTTGCTCTGAAACTCCGACGTAACACGAAGTGCCAGAAGGTTGATGATGTCATCCGTATACTCCTTCTGTGTTGCTTTGAATGCCTTCTCTATGGCTCCGCAGATCTTCTGCAGGTCAAAATCACGTAATTCCCCGTCCCTTTTTGCTACTTGAATCATGCGCATTCTCCTTTCGTCCGTCCTGTGCTTCCAAACGGAAGCGATTGTCTTAATCATAGCACAGAGGATAGAGGATGTCAACTAAATCTATTAGTGAAAAATGCCAAAAATACTATATATTGTGTTTGCACTTTGACGGAAGTCCTGTTTACGAACAGACGCAGAAAGCCCCGTCTTCCCTTATAATTACGGGAAAACGGGGCTTTTTTGACGTTTTGCATGACGTTTTTTGTAACGGACTATTTACCTTTTGTATTCCTTCGGGAGATAAGCCTTAACGGCAATCCCCTCCGGCGTGTATTCCTCAAAGAGCAGCTCTCCGACGCGGCGGATTTCCGCGACCCTGCCTGCATCGTCGTAGGGAATCACGGTCTCGAGATAGTATTTTCCTTCGCGAAGCACTTCGCCTATGGTCTGTAACAGCGTGTTCACGCCTTCGCCGGTTTTGGCGGAAATGCGGACGGTTTTCTCGGCCTTCAGATCCTTGATGATGACATCGCCTGCCAGATCGATCTTGTTGTAAACCGTGATGATCGGCTTGTCCTCGATGCCGAGACCCGCAAGCGTCTCGTAGACGACGGCCATCGCCGTCTCAGGTTCCTCCGCCGAAGCGTCCACCACATGCAGGATGATATCAGCGTAACGGGTCTCCTCCAACGTGGAACGGAACGCGTCCACAAGATGATGGGGCAGCTTTCTGATAAATCCGACCGTATCCGTGAACAGCATCTCCTGTCCGTCCTCGGTCTCACACACTCTCGTGGTCGGGTCAAGCGTGGCGAACAGCATGTCCGCCGAAAGCACTTCCGCGCCCGTGAGGCGGTTTAACAGGGTGGATTTGCCGGCGTTTGTGTATCCGACGATGGAAATCACCGGAATGCCGGAACGGATTCTGCCCTGTCGCTGCACGTCGCGGTTCTTCTGCATCTCCTTCAGTTCCCGGTTCAGCTGCGCAATCCGCCCGCGGATGACACGGCGGTCGGTTTCGAGCTTCTTCTCGCCGGGGCCTCTTGTTCCGATGCCGCCGCCGAGACGGGACATCGCGCTGCCGGCTCCTATCAGCCTTGTGGAACGGTATTTCAGCTGCGCAAGCTCGACCTGCACGGATCCTTCCCTGGTCGACGCATGCTTCGCAAAGATATCGAGAATCAGCATCGTGCGGTCCATCACCTTAATGCCGAGAGCGTCCTCCAGATTCTTCATTTGGGCGGGGCTCAGCTCGTCGTCCGTAACGACGGCGTCGGCTTCGGTCCGTGCGATTTCTTCCCGGACTTCTTCAATCTTTCCTTTGCCGATATAGGTCCCCGGATGCCGCGCCTCACGGTTTTGAATGACTTCTCCGACCGTGACGCCGCCGGCGGTCTTCACAAGCTCCGAAAGCTCCGCAAGGGACTTTTTCACTTCTTCAAAAGAGGAACCCGGCGTGCCGTCGGCAACGGCCACCATCAGGACGCGTTCCTCTTCCGTTTTATTCTCAAACATAAAACCTCACTATTCTAAGCCGAGACGCTTCTTGACAAATTTGTATTCGCGAATGGCCTCGTTGTCGCCGGGATACTCCACGATGTACGTCTGGAACGCCTCGTAAGCACCGGCGAAGTCACATCTTCCCTCCAAAACCGCAATGCGGTTCCGAAGCAGCTGCTGTCTGGCGGAGGATGCGCCGAACGCAAGTCCCATTTCTATCATTTCGGATGCCTTGTCATAATCGAACAGTGCCAAATAGCACACCGCCTCCTGGTTGCAGACCGTAGGCGAGGTCGCGAGAATGCTCGCACGGTAGCTGTCGTAGTACGAGATGGCCTCTTCGTAGCATTTTTCATAGAGCGCTATTTCACCGAGGAAATAGTATGCCTCCGTGAACCCGTTCTCGACAGCGTTCTGCATCTCGATTTTGGCGGATGTATAGTTTTTCTGATAGAAATGCACCTGCCCGAGCAGATACTTATCCTCGTTGTTGTTAATCTTCAGACGGCTTGCCTTATCCAGTGTCTTTTCGGCCTTCTCGTCCTCGCCCTGATCGCGGTAGCAGGTGTAGAGACCGAGGTACGACTGATAACTGCCTTCACTTCTCGCGAGAGCCGTCTCATAGTCCTCAAGGGCGTTCTGGAAATCGCCTTTCTCCCGGTAGAGATTGGCACGGGAACAAAGCGCCTTCACGTTCTTCGGGTCCATTTCGAGCACCTGCGTGTAGGTCGACACGGCTTCGTCCGTATTGCCGAGGCACTCCTGGGCGTTGGCCTTGTAGTACATGATGTCGATGTTCCAGCCGGATTCCGTGCTGATGGCAAGCGCGTTGATGAAGCTTTCCAGAGCTTTTTCAAATTCCAGCTTCTGCATGTAAACGATTCCCTGCCCGCGGTAGGCGAACTTGTTGCGCTTCATGGCCTTCGCCCCCGAAGCATCCGCCACGATGACCGCGTTAAACTGCTCAAGCGCCAGATCATACTCTCGGAGCTGGATCAGAACCATTCCGTAGTTGTTCAGTACTTCCTTGTTTCCGGGCTCGATCTTAAGCGCCCGCTCGAAATAAGCGCGCGCGGTCTCGTAATCGCCGGAATTATAATAAGCAAGGCCCTTTTCGTTCTCTCCCTCCGCGGTCATTTTGTCCTTGCCGCAGGCGGTAAGAGTCATAAGAACCAATACTAAAATGCCGAAAACAGCACGTTTCATGACAATCCCCCGTTTTTTTGGATTCCGCCTTCGATTATAAAGGGAAAATGACAGAAATTCAACCATAAAAAATACCCCTTGGAAGAGGCAAAGTTTCAGTTGACAAGGAGCCGCTCTTCTTCCATAATGAAACTATCGAAATACCCGAAAAGGAGAGATGGATATGGCAAAATATGTATGTCCCGTATGCGGTTATGTGCATGAGGGTGATGAGCCCCCGGAAAAGTGTCCGGTATGCGGCGTTCCCGGCGCGAAATTCAAAAAGCAGGAAGGTGATCTTTCCTGGGCTGCAGAACATGTTGTAGGCATTGCGGCAGGCGTTCGAGAGGATATCCTTAAGGATCTCCGCGCCAACTATGAAGGTGAGTGCCGTGAGGTCGGCATGTACCTTGCAATGGCAAGGGTTGCTCACAGAGAAGGTTATCCGGAAATCGGTCTTTACTGGGAGAAGGCTGCTTATGAGGAAGCTGAACATGCTGCCAAGTTTGCAGAGCTGCTCGGTGAGGTCGTAACCGATTCCACCAAGAAGAACCTCCAGATGCGTGTTGATGCCGAGAACGGTGCAACCGCAGGCAAGACGGATCTTGCAAAACGTGCAAAGGAACTCGGTCTCGATGCCATTCATGACACCGTTCACGAGATGGCCCGCGACGAGGCAAGACACGGAAAGGCTCTGGCCGGTCTTCTGAAAAGATACTTCGGCTAAACAATCCACCAAATGCGGAAACGGCGACAGTGTAAACTGCCGCCGTTTTTTTCGTCGCATTTTCCAAAGGGAAGGCCGTGGCAAATGTGACCGCCTCCGTCTTCATTCGGCTCTTTCTTCGGATTCCCGAAGAAGCCTGTCGATGACCTCCTCGAGCATGTCCTGCTCCTGCCCGGAAAGTCTTTTAAGCTTGCGAAAGAGTGTCCGGTCGCTGTCGCTGCTGTCCTCCGTGCAGAAGAAATCCTCCGGGCTCATCCCGAAATACCGGCAGATCGAAAGAAACTCCGGATACCCCGGGAAGCCTCTTCCCGACGTTATCCGGTTGATGTAACCGCGCCCTCTTCCGAGATCCGTGCTCATCTTCGCTTCGCTGATGCCGCGCCTGAGACACAGCTTCGTAATCCGCTCCGCTAAAAAGCTTTTCCGCACCGCTTCTGCTGCCATGTCAGGACCTCCGTTTCCGGCCCCGCCTTCTGATTGCACTTGTGTTGAACGCCGCCAGAAAAGCGAAAATCCCATACAAAACATAGTTTCCGGTGCTGTCGCCGGTAATCGGGGAAGTCAGCCCCATCTTCGCATTGTAAATGACAACCTCGCCTGTTTCCGCCCCACGCGGAACCGTGAAGATGACATCGTCGCCGATTGCATAGCCCTCAGGCGCCGCCGTCTCATGAAGCGTGTAGCAGCCGCCGGACGTCAGCATCGCGACCGTTTCGTGCTCCGTTCCGTCGCTGACCCACTCGTCCACGACCTGCCCGGCACTGTCGAGAATCTGAAGCGCCGCGCCCGAAAGCGCTTCCTCACTGCCGTAGCTTCGCTTGCTGATCACGACGCGGGTATAGTCGTCAACCATCTCAACGCTGTCGGTTTCACCGTTCGTTCCGACGGAAAATGTGACGTCCTTCGCGAGCACATACCCCTTCGGCGCTTCCGCCTCGTGAAGCCGGTACGTTCCGCCGGCCTTCAAAAGCCCGGTAAAGGTCTTCTTTCTGCCGTCGCTCACCCATTCGGTAATCAGCCTCTCTCCTTCGTAAATCTGCAGCCTCGCACCCGCAAGCTCGGACCCGTCAAGCGCCGATTTCTTGCTGATTTCCACCCTGGTCGGCTTATCCTCCATCACGACCCGGCTGAGGCTTCCGTCCGCGTGCACGGTAAAGGTCTGGTCCTTCGCGAGCGTGTACCCCGCCGGTGCCTCCGCCTCATGAAGAATATATGTCTTTCCGGCCTCTAAAACGCCGTTTAGCTGCCTCTCCTTTCCGTCGGTCACCCATTCGTACACCACATTTCCGCTTTGATCGAGAATCTGCAGCCTCGCGCCCGCCAGTTCTCCGTTTCCGCTCTCGTTCTCCGAGCCCGCCGAGGAAGATCCCGACGTCAGTGCCTTCTTCGAAACGGCAACTTTGCCGACAATCGGCGGCAAAGTCGGAATCGCAAATGCCTTCGTCGTGATTGTCACGCCGTACCGGTCGGTCCGACCGACGAACAGCCGCTGCATGGTTCTTGTATCCTCCTGATAGAAATGCAAGGATGACGCCGCTTTCATGCTGTATCCGCTGGCCATGACGGTCATCTCGCTCCCTGCTGCGGAAGCAGGCAGCCTGACCGTCACCTCGGCGCCCTCTTCAATCTTCTGCGCCGTCCCCTTAGAGACACTCACGATCTGCGCGCCGTCAATGCTGAAGGACAGCGTCGCATACTCGCAATTTGTCAGGGAAACCTTCAGATACACGAGAATTCCGTCGCCGGTTCCTTCCGTCGGCACGACAATCCTCTCCATGGCAAATGCCGCGTTGATCGTCGTCACGGCGCCGCTTTTTGCAAGCTGAAACAGTGCCGTCGCCGCGCCCCAAACCTCTTCCGCGCCGTCCGCCGTCCCCACTTTCACCAGGGGAGTGCCGCGTTTCGGTTCGGGATTCCAAAAGGAAAATGCCAGGTAGGATGCCCCTTCCTGCTCCTTCTGATACGAAGCCCACATGCGCGCTGCAATCTGCGTTGCCGCCTGCGCCGCCACAGTATCGCTTCCGAAATCGTAGCCGCAGATCTTCGTTGTGTACGGATATCCGTTTCGAAGAATCTCCCGCATTCCCGTCATCATGCGCTCCGAATAGCCCATGACCGAAGGGTCAATCGTATGATAGGAAACGCCGTCGTTCGGGCTTTTCAGCATGGATTCCAGGCAATAGGCGGGGAAAGTCGTCCCATTTATCACAATATTATGAATGAAATTGTACCTCGTAAGCCACCTTCCGGCCGGTTCCTCCTTGATCAGGACATAAACAGGCGTCGTTTCGGTGTATGCCCTCCCGGTTTCCTGCGCCGCTCGGACAGAACTTCCCCGGAAGAGAGAAAGCAAAAGGCAGACGACAAGCATCACCGCCTTTGCCGGTTGTTTTCTAAATTTCATAACAAAAAACCTCTCAGAATTACAGAAATTGTCAGAGTTTCAGAAAAATTCAATTGTCAAGGTGCATTGCTTTGCGGGTAAATCGGTCGAACGACCTTTATGATGTCGGGAGACCCCGACTGAGATACCGGAAGAATCTGCGCTTTAATCCGGTAGGTTTACCATACCACAGGGACCCCCGTGAAGTCAAGAGGGGAAATGAGGGTGATGTCGTGCGAGATGTCGTGCGAGCCGGAGTTGGCAGGCGGATTTTGGAGTCAGACCGACTGGTTTCGTGGGATTGCCGGTCTTGTTTGCCTACTAAAGGTTGGCGGACGACTGGTTTCGTGGGATTGCTTACCTACCAACGCTTTCCGGGATATCTTTTAGTAGGATTCATAAAACTCTCCGTCCCACCGATTTGGTTTCATTGAAGATTCCGTATGATTCAGGATTTGTCTTTTTCCAACCTAGATCGGTCAATGAATAATTTCGTAGGTATGCCTTAAGGAAAATGTGCCTACGGAATATTTCAAACTCCATATTTCGTATATTTTTTTGCCGTTTTCTTTATACGGAAAATTCAATTATGCCAAAACCGTATGCTCCGCTCCGTTTTCAGGACTCAAAAATGAGCGCAGTGGCATGAATCATTTGACCTTCAGGCTTCAAGTCTGCAAAAATATCCACCCTAGCAGGAAGGGAAAATCCTCATTTTCCAAGGGCATCAAAAGAACCCTTGAAACTTGCGTTTTCGGTAGCATGCTTTGTCAATCGACTGCGCCGCGCTCCGCTCACTTATCACTCCCCTCGCGTGCAAAGCCCGCTCGGTGTCCGTTCACTCGGCCCTTGCGCCGCGGACTTCGTCCGCCTAATGCTCGAATCAAAAAAGCTCCTTGAAAACATTTAGTTTTCAGGAGCTTTTTCAATTCAATCATTGCCCTTCAGGCGGGTGCAAGGGCTCTCGCTTATCACTCAGATCTTGTTATCGGAACCAAGGACGTACTTAATCTTGTGAGCTACCATGTCCTTAACGGCCTGACGAGCGGGCTTCAGGTACTGGCGGGGATCGAAGTGATCCGGATGCTCTGCGAAGTACTTACGGATGTTACCGGTCATGGCAAGACGGATATCGGAGTCGATATTGATCTTACATACGGCAAGCTGAGCGGCCTTACGAAGCTGCTCTTCCGGAATACCAACGGCGTCAGGCATGTTGCCGCCGTACTGGTTAATCATCTTAACGAATTCCTGCGGAACAGAGCTGGAACCGTGAAGAACGATCGGGAAACCGGGCAGTCTCTTGATGCACTCTTCGAGTACGTCGAAACGGAGCGGCGGGGGAACAAGGATGCCGTCAGCATTTCTCGTGCACTGTGCAGCAGTGAACTTATATGCGCCGTGAGAGGTTCCGATAGCGATTGCAAGGGAGTCACATCCGGTTCTTGCAACGAATTCCTCAACCTCTTCCGGACGGGTGTAGCTTTCCTTACCGTGCTCAACCTTAACCTCATCCTCAATACCTGCGAGGGTACCGAGCTCAGCCTCAACTACAACGCCGTGAGCATGTGCATACTCAACAACCTGCTTGGTAAGAGCGACGTTCTCATCGAAGGGCTTGCTGGAAGCATCAATCATAACGGAAGTGAAACCGCCGTCGATGCAGGACTTACAAAGTTCAAAGCTGTCACCATGGTCAAGGTGAAGAGCGATCGGAATCTGAGGATTCTCGATAACGGCAGCCTCAACGAGTTTTACAAGATAGGTGTGGTTTGCATACGCGCGTGCACCCTTGGATACCTGAAGGATAACGGGGCTGTTCAGCTCGCCCGCTGCTTCGGTGATACCCTGAACGATTTCCATGTTGTTTACGTTAAAAGCACCGATAGCGTAGCCGCCGTCATAAGCCTTCGCAAACATTTCTTTTGTGGTAACTAAAGCCATGATATATCTTCCTTTCTTAATAAGATTTAATTTCGGACGGTCGCGCGGCAATCCGCACAGCCGAAATGATTATAGCAGAAACTCCCCCCTAAATCAAGTGCTCTGTCCGCGGAGATTTCTTGCATTTTCCGTTTTCGTGCCGTACAATAGGCACAGATTGCAACAACACCTATCGGATGCCTTCACTTCGGAAGTGCCGGGAAAAGGATGTGAGTCCTAAAATGTAGGACTTAGATGAAGGCGAAGATGAATTGCACCTAAAATATTGGCGCAAATCAACCTGATTGTTTATTCACTAAAAAGTGCTTTCCTCATTGTATGAGAAAAGCACTTTTTCTTCGTATGATAAGGTTTCACGGTTTACTCTTCGGGAAGTACGCTCCCATCCTCAAGTTCGGATAAGGCACCGCGAACATATCCCTCCCAGTATACATGGTAGTATATGGATGTATCCGGTACCGCAATGTTTTCCAACTGCTGTTTTGTAGCCAGAACAGTTAAATATCTTTCGCACCAACTGCCAGGCGTTGAGACATCAACAAGTTCAACGATTGGCCAATCGTACTCCATCAACGCCTCAAAAGCCGCGTCCAGCTTTGCCTTTCTTTCCTCTTCCGGATCTTCATGACTCTTGTTCAAGACAAACGAAACCCGAAGAAGCGCATTGTCATCGATTTCAGACAATCCATCTACATCAATATCAATTATTGATGGTTCTGCAGGTTCAACAGGGAGAACTGCTTTTGCTACCTTCGCCGTAAGGTCATAGACCTCTTTTCCCCGATATATTCCGACAACGTGCGGCTTATGCCATTCAGTATCTATAGGTGTGATCATTTCAACGGCAAAATCCGATATAATCTCTGCCAAATCCCTATAACACAATTTCATATCAATCGATCGGAAGCCGCCAATTTTGCATCGTTCCAACTCCGGATGGCGGTTGAAAAAAGCTGTTTCCTGTTCATCATACCATATCCGTGGCAGTGTATTATTCAATTCGCTGCCTTGAAGGACAAGCTCCTCCAATCTGTCTCCATACTTTTCATAAGCTGCTGTCGGCCAGGGTTTTCCATATTCATAATCTGTAGCATCTTTGTACATCCGGTATGCATCATAAATTTCAGGGTATTGTTCCTTGAAAAGCTTATCAAGATCGCAGAAGCCCAAGCTTACATTCACGGTGACAAACTCTTCCGCATCATGTACGCCCTGCAGTTTTGCATCAACCCGAGTATCCGCTGCAATTTCTATCGGTTTTGTCGGTTTAGGCGTCGGTGTCGGAACTTTTGTGGGCTCCAACTGAAGTCTTGGCCTTTCCTTTACCTCAGGACTTTGGGATATGTCATTCCCCTGACTTTCGGCTTTTTGCACGGAAACTGTTTCTGTGCTCTTCTCGTCGCTACTTGTCGGAGTTTTCTGTTCCGGTACAGGCCTTTCATAATCTCCGCACCCGGACAAAACCATTGTCAACGCTACGATTAAAACTAATACTCTTATTCTTTTCATCTAAAATCCCCCCTATCGCCATCCCCAAGAAAACTTGGTTGCCTGTCCGTTTGACTGCGGAGTCAACTGTTTAATGATTACTGTATATGTTCCTGTCCATGCTCTCCAAATGAACATACGCAATCGCCTCCTTTTCATACGATTCTCATTCACTTATCTCTGTCCACCTGAGAAGGTATCCACAGATATCTGAAGGCCGCAATTCCTCAATTTGTTTCTTGTTTATCAGAACATTAACTCCGGAAGAATCTTTACTATCAACAAATATTCCTTGCTTTTCCAGCCAGACTATCTCACTATCAACAATTGAAGAGTCCTCTATTAAATGTCCCTCAGCAAAAAGAGAAATGTGAACGGGGAAATATACATCCTCCGCTTGTGTCTCCTCTATTGCTCGTTGAAGAGAAATACTGGCCATTTTTACTTCTGACGTATCCGGTTCATCTTGCCCTTCCCCCAATAATGCTTTTTCTTCGGTAGGAATATTCATATACAAGTTACTCGGTCGGGGACTCTTCACATCAGGTGTTTCAGTGGTCCGCGGAATGCTGTTTAAAGCTTCGCTTGTGACCGTCGGATGGTTTGTAACGGACGGAACAGACTTTTTTATTTCATTTTCTCCATTCCAATGAGCCCTTATCACTCCAAAAACTACGATAACAACAGTAAATACCGCAAGTATTCCTGCTGTAGCACGGAGAATCTTTTTCCGTCCGCACTTCTTTTCACGCCGTTCTTTTTCGTATTGTTCTGTCTTTCTGAGGATGTTCTTAACAACCTCATCATGATCTCTCATGATATCCCTCCCTGTCCATTTCTTCTCTTAACGCCTCCTTTGCCCGTTCAAATAAATGATATACGCTGTGAATCGTTTTTCCCATGGTCTTGGCGATTTCCTCGGTTGACATGTCTTCGAAGAACTTCAGCCACAATACTCTTCTATAATCCGAGCGCAACCGATACAAACATTTATGCAATGTCCGTTTTTCTTCGTCCCGAAAGTATTCCGATGCGGCATCCTGTTCCTGGGATATCAACAGCATCATGTCTTCCGGCTCTACCGGCACAAGTCTTCTTTTCTTTCTCAAATACTTGCCGGTAACATTCCGACCGATCGCATAAAGCCATGTTTTGAAAGAGGCTTGACCTTTATACTTCGGCCTTTTCGTCGTCAACACCAGAATGGTCTCTTCTGCCATATCTTCCGCATCATGAATGTTGTTCAGCCATGTGTTCAGATATAAGACAAGCCCATCATAATACATATGGACAATCTCGGTAAGACCGTCCGTATCTCCAGTCAGAAAACGGTGGTAGCTACTTGCACCGTCATCCATCGTCTCACCTCCTTCTACCTATTAGTACCCTCTCAGCCGGATAATTCGCCAAAAATCTTCTCGGAAAATGAAACGCCTCTCTCCCCCAAAACAGTTTGCCATAATTTCGATAATCCTGCATGTGCAATGAATGAAAAATCCTAATTTTGCGGGGGGCATGCCGATAACAACAAGTCCCACGGCGCGCCGTGGGACTATCAAACTTCTTTTATACGATTGGATACCACGGTCAACCGTCCGCGTGGAACTAAACCCGATAAACTCTTGCTTCCCGTACCACGGCCTGCTGCCTGCATGGTACTAAACCGGTCAAACTCCTGCCTCTCGTACCACGGACTGCCATCTGCGTGGAACTAAACCAAGTAAACACTTGCTTCTCGTACCACAACCTACCGCTTTTTCCCCCAAAGGAAGAATAGCATTTTACATTTCATCTCGGAGCGTTTGATCGGGCCGAAGTATCGGCTGTCTGACGAATGCAGCCGGTTGTCGCCCATGACGAAGTATTCCCCATCACTGAGCTCAAAGTGCTGGTTGTTGCCGTTCAGAATGCCGTTCGGATCAAAATAGGCATACTCCTCGGTGAGCTCCTCGCCGTTTCTGATAACGTGACCGTCGATGATGTCAAGGATATCCCCGGGCTTGCCGATTACGCGCTTGATGAAATCGTCATTGTTGGTCTTCTCTCCGTCGCCGTGCAGCACAATGATGTCGCCGTAATCGGGTGTAAAGAAGATGGTGCCGAAGCCGAACGCCTTGTTTCGTAACGTGTTGTTCATGGAATTTCCCGACACGTGGTACGGCGGGAAGATTCGGAAGATCGTGTAGATCACAATAAAACTGACGATGAAAAATATGACGTCGCCCCTCAGCTCCTTCAACTTGCGTGCTCTTGCCTCTTCCTTAGTTTCCGAAGGCTCGTCGGAATCCTCCGCTGCCTCCTCAACATCCGTCTCATCCCCGGCAGACTCCCCGGATTCATCGGAAACCGTCAAAACATCCGCCTCATCCCCGGCGGGTTCTTTCATCTCTTCGACTTCGTTCAAGTCAAGCTTTTCATCACTCATAGATATTTCTTCTCCGCATCATGATATGCCGCGCGCCCGCCGTCGTAACGAAGCGACAGCTTCTGCGGCGCTCTCCCCAAGAGTTCCGCGCTTCTACGGTCGGGAGCGGAACCACCCACATGGATTTCATACTCTCCGGGCACAATCACGCGCTCGGCTTTCTCGTCATAAACGCCGAAAGATTTGCCGGGAATCGGAATCGTAACCGTCTTCGACTCGCCGGGGTTTAAAAGAAGCTTCTTAAGACCCTTCAGCTGCGCATTCGGCGCTCCTTTTAGAGGCGATTTTACATAAACCTGGACCGTTTCACGGCCGGCCATGCGTCCCGTATTGGTCACGGTGACAGTAACCTCCGCGCCGCCCGGAACGGTTCCGCAAACGGAAGCATCCGAGTAAGCAAACTCGGTGTAACTAAGCCCGTATCCGAACGGATACAGAGCCTCTTTCGTCATGTATCGGTACGTTCTGCCCTTCATCGCATAATCGGTGAAGGACGGCAAATCCTCATCGGAACGGTAAAATGTCACGGGAAGCCTGCCCTCAGGACATGCTGCGCCAAACAGAATGTTCGCAATCGCGCGTCCGCCCTGCGCACCGGGATACCAGCCCTGCAGTATCGCGGGGATATGCTCGTCCGCATAAGGAACTGCCAATGCACTGCCGGAAAGAAGCACGAGCACAACCGGCTTTCCGCTTTCAACAAGAACGCGAAGCACCTCTTCCTGAAGTCCCGGAAGCTTGAGATTCGGCTTGTCGCCCGAGGCAAATTCGTTACCCTGGTCGCCCTCTTCTCCTTCAAGGCCCGGATCAAGTCCCATAACGGCAATCACAACATCGCTCATCGCAGCAACCGCCTTCACCTCGGCGATGCGGTCATTGGCCTGTCCGAGTCCCTGCACGCGGTCTTTGAACAGATGGCAGCCCTCGGAATAGACGATTCTGGCGCTGTTTCCGACGTAGTCGCGAATTCCTTCGAGCACGGTAATGTATTGCGAACTGGTGCCCTCGTAGTTGCCTACAAGAGCCCTTCTGTTGTCTGCATTGGGTCCGATTACGCCGATGGTCCCGATCTTCTCAAGATCAAGCGGCAGAAGTCCGTCCTTGTTCTTCAAAAGAACCACAGTCTTCTCGGCAACGCGGCGGTTGAAATCCCTGCTCTTGTCGGTATCTACGGCATCGTATCCGATTGCCGAATACGGCACATTTTCCGGAGCATCAAACAGCCCGAGCTTCATCCGCGTCGTGAAGAGCCTCGTAAGCGCGCGGTCAATAGTCGCCTCTTCCACAAGGCCTTCCTTAACCGCCTGCAAAAGCCGCACATACAGATTGCCGCAGTTCAGATCGCAGCCTGCATTCATCGCAAGCGCAACGGTCTCCAGCTCATTGGCCGTCACCATATGACCTTCGTGGAAATCTTTAAGCGCCCAGCAGTCCGATGTAACATGCCCTGAAAAATGCCACCGCTCGCGCAGAATATCCGTAAGAAGCTTTTTGCTTCCGCAGCAGGGCTCTCCGTTCGTGCGGTTATAAGCACCCATGACGGCTTCGACATTGCCCTCAGTGACGCATGCCTCAAACGCCGGAAGATAGGTCTCGTATAGATCCTGCTCGGAAACTACCGCGTTGAAGGAGTGACGAAGATCTTCGGGACCGCTGTGAACGGCAAAATGCTTAGCACAGGCTGCCGCCTTCAGATACTTCGGGTCATGCCCCTGGATTCCTTCGATGAAACGCACACCGAGACGGCCGCTCAGATACGGGTCTTCGCCGTAAGTCTCATGACCGCGGCCCCAACGGGGATCACGGAAAATGTTCACGTTCGGAGACCAGAATGTCAGGCCTTTATAAATATCCCGGTCGCCGTAGGAAGACTGCATATTAAACTTTGCTCTTCCTTCGGTGGAGATGACGTCGGCCACCTGCTCCATCATATCTTCATCAAAAGCTGCCGCAAGACCTATGGCCTGCGGAAAAACGGTTGCAACGCCTGCTCTGGCAACACCGTGAAGCGCCTCATTCCAATAATTGTACGCTTTTACATTAAGACGCTCGATTGCCGGTGCATTAAAAAGAGTCTCCATGACCTTTTCCTCTAAAGTCATCTCCGACACCAGCGCAGCTGCTCTTTCCGAAAAGGTACGAGACTCATCAAGATAGACGGGTTTGCTCATATAAGCCTCCGATTGTATTGTTGTGAGATCCCCTTGGGCATCCTCTTATCACAGACAACAAATTATTGCTGCTTGTGATAAGAGGGGAATTCCCGAAGGAATTCCCCTCCCAAAGGGAAAAGAGTCCAAAAAACAATTATGTCTTATTTGAACTTAGCGTTGAAGTCGCTAACCTCGGTCTCCCACTTAGGAGTCCAGGACTCAAGAACCTCAGCTACAGTGCTGCCTGCCTGCAGTTCTGCCGGCCAGGACTCGTCACCGAACTTAGGAAGAAGAGTAGCAGCGTACATCAACTGAGGAGCTTCTTTCACCATAAGGCGAATGGTCTCGTTGACAGCTCTCTCATCGTTGAACTTCCAGTCATAGCTGGACTTCCAGATAGCGTCATCACCCTTGTACTCCTCAGGAGTAGAAGTGTAAATGTTGTAAGCGAAGAGGATATCTTCTACAACGTCAGCGGTAGCAGGGCAGCTGGGAACGAAGAGGATGTTCTCACGAATGATGGAAACAATCTTGCCTTCTGCAGGGCCATAAGGGAAGCATACGAAACCGTAGTCAAGCTCAGGAGCGTTAACTTTGATTTCCTGGGTATCAGCCCACTCTTCCTCAATGTACATAGCAGACTTACCATCATAGAAAGCCTTCTTGAAGAAATCCCAGTTAGAACCGTCAACCGTCTCCGGTCTCGGGAACATGTAACCGTCGTCATCAAGGCTGCGAACGAAGTTCAGAGCATCGATAACCTTGGAATCGCTTGCGTTAACCTTAAGAAGACCATTAGCCTCCTTCTCGATTACGAAAACGCCGTTGGACTGCATTGCGCCGTAAGCTACAATGTAATCCTGTCCGCATACTGCGTAAACATCAGTAACATCGTCGTTGTTGGTATCCTTGGTGAGCTGCTTGCAGAGCTTGGAGAACTCTTCCCAACTCCACTTGCCTTCCTTCTGAAGGTCGTAAGGAAGCTCAGGATCAACGTTGAACTGCTTGAAGATGCCCTTGTTGAAGAAGACACCGGTTCTGGCCTCGGTACCTGCAGCAAAGCCGTAGAGACCGCCATTAATGGTCATAACTTCTTTAACCTTAGCATTCCACTTCTCGTCGTTCCAATCAACAGTGGAAACCTTGCTTACATCCGTAAACTGACCGTTGCTCAGAAGAGAAGCGATCCAACGGTTGTCCATCGTGATGATCTGACCGTCGGGCTTGTTGTTGGTGATGGAAAGAGTCGTGGACTCAATGTACTGATCACCCCAGCCATACTCGGCGTTCTTACGTGTGAACTTGAAGTTGTAGGTTTCCTCAGCGTCAGAAAGCATATCAAAGAATACAGTCTGATACTGGTTGTTAGGGGTTCTCCAGGTCTCCGGATTGGACCACCAGTCAAGAAGGGTTACTTCGATACCCTTACAATCTCTGGGTGTAGGGGTAGGGGTTGTTGCTTCCTGCGTAGGTGCAGTGGTAGCAGCCTGCGTAGGAGTGGGCGTGTCCGTAGCCTTATTATCCTTCTTACAAGCCATGAAGGACATTGCGAAAACCGCAACAGCAAGAACGAGCACAAGTTTCTTTGCGTTTCTCATTTAAGGATCCTCCTTTAAAAAATGAATTCGATTAATCCCTGGCCAACTCCTCACAAGGAGGTGAGAAGTATGAAGGGCGCCCCCATGCCGGGGAATCGATATCTTAAAGCCGTCGTCACGACTTTAATTCGGGGTAATGCATCAGCCTTTAATACCGCTTTGGCTGATACTTTCAACGAAGCTCTTCTGTGCCAGCAGATAGATGATAATCAACGGCACAAGAGTAATCATCGTAGCAGCAGACAGAATCTGGTTGCCGTATGCGGGAGGAACGAAGTTACCACCGGAGCTCGACACGATATTGAAAATCTGCTTATACTCGTGGTTCAAACGTTCTACAACGCCGGGCAGACAGTTCGCAACGGTATACCATCCCATACCTCTTGCAAAGAAGATCTTGGAATAAATACCATCGGTCCACCACCAAACAAATGCAAACAGGAAACAGGAAACCATCATCGGTCTTGCACCGGGAAGAAGGATGTTCCAGAAGGTGCGGAACTTACCGCAACCGTCTACCCATGCTGCTTCCTCAAGTTCTTTCGGCTCATTACGGAAATGCTGACGCATCATGTAAATGTAAAGGCCGCTCTTGTAACCGGCACAACCTGCACATACCGCGAGGTACGCCCAGAAGGAACCGAGAAGGTTAATTCCCTTACCGCCGTGAACAGATCTGATGATGCCGAAAATATCGAAATCGGAGAACATCAGGTACATAGGAGTAAGCAGTGTCTGCGGCGGAACAATAATCATCAGGATTACACAGGCGAACCAGAAGTTCTTAAGCGGGAACTTGAATCTGGCAAATCCGTAACCGACGAGGGTACTGGAAATAACCTGAATAACACCTACCAACACACCGATCCAGATGGAATACCAGAACGGCTTAAAATGATACATCAGTTTCCAACCAAGACGGATAGCCTGGGTGGAGAAATGTCTCGGTATACTGATAACCGTACGATCGAACAAGTCATCCTTTGTCATAAAGCAGAGGGAAATCTTGTTCAACAAAGGCTGCAGAATCAGGAAGCATAATCCGAAGATCAATACCGCTCGGCAAAAACGGAAGATGAAATTCCAAATCTTCTTCCGTAACAGGTATCCACCGGACTTCCTGTTTCTTTCTTTGAAATACTCGCGTCTCTCTTTTCTAGTCATAATAGTATACCCACCTTGAAATAATGAATGCTAATATGCCGAGTATTACCATTATCACTCCGAAATAAACCCAGGACATCGCGGCGCACAAGCCGTAGTCGACGTTCTTGAAGAGTTTATCGTTGATCAACGTCATTATCTGGCTGTCGGACTTCGTACAGAAATCTACAACTGTATAGATGACATTTACCAAAATCAGGGAGCTGATCATCGGAAGAGTAATCTTCCAGAAGTTCTCCCATGCGGTACAACCCTCAATCTTCGATGCCTCGTACATGCTGGGCGAAATCGTCTGCAAGCCGGACAGGAAGATGATGATTTGGATACCGGAAGAATTCGCGATATCGTATACTTTATCTACGAGGTTAATGACGTATTCAAAGAACTTACTTGCTCTCTCTCCGGTCAGCAGGATGTTCTCAAGTGTCTTCGTGATGGAAGTCAGCGAAGTGTCTTCCTTGATGGCGTTCTGCATGGAACCCATCAGGGAGTTGTTGGACTCGAGGCCTACCATGATACCGGAAGAAAGAATAACCGGCAGGAAGAATACGGCTCTGACAAATGCTCTGCCGGCGAATTCCTGATTCAGCAGAATCGCCATGAAAAAGCTGAATACGAGAATTCCGGGAACGAACAATGCCATATTCTTCAGGTTGTCAAGAAGTCTCGGAACGTAGTCCGGATCCTTGAAGAATACTTCTTTATACTTGTCAAGAAATACCCATTTGTACTTAAGTCCCTGTCCGTTCGTCGCGGAAACCTCACAGAAGGACATCCGCAGCGACTGAACCAACGGAACAACCAGGAACAACAGGAAACCGATTATGAAGGGTGTGATGAACATATATCCTGCTTTCGCATTCCCTTTGGCCATCGATTTACGTTTCGCTTTAGCCATTTAGTTTCCTCCTTTCCCGGTTTCAATAACCCAATCCTGTGCGGGAATGGTCAAGCCGTTTGCTTTATAATCCAATGTCCGATAGTTTACATAAACCTTGGTTCCGTTTGAGAACTCAGTCATGTATACGTTTTCGGCAATCTGCTTATGATCCGTGATGGTTTCCGTTGTCAGAGGTCCGAAGTCGGCTTTGTAACGGTTGTAAAGCGTCTTAGCGCTGTCCTTCCACGAATCGTAGTTAGCACCGAAGAAGTATGTGAAGTCGGATTCCTGAAGTTCATCTCCGGTAGCTTCCATGAAGATGAAGTAGAGTCCGGCGCCCGTCTCAGCGGAGTTCAAAAGGTTCGTAATGTAGTCATTGGAAATGTTGATGGAATCGCCCGTGTACCGAACATAGCCATGCAATGCAATCGGGAAGAACGGAATCGATTCATCTTCAAGGCTGGTGCCCTGCGCGTGAATCGGGAAGTCGATCAAAAGATCGGCATAAGGAACCACGTACATATTACTATTATAGAACACATTCTCTCTCGAGGCAAGAGCAGAAATCTGTTTTACCTGCAGATTCATATTTGCCTGACGGCTGATGCCCTTTCTCGGATGATAATCGGCACCGAGTTTGTTACCGATTGAGTTGAATGCAATGTTCTTAAGTCCGAGCTTGTCAGCATCCTTAATGAAGGAGCTCAAAGCTTTTTCGGTGTAAGAAGGCTTTGCAAGGAAGAAAGGATCCTCTTCCTTCACTTCGCCGTACCAGATGCTGCTGTAAGGATAAAGCTTAACCGGCTCTCTGTTCAGGAGTCTTGCTGCATCGGACTTGGCAACGAAGCTGTCAAGGAGTTTGTTATGATGAACAAACTGGAAGTCAGCCTTTCCGGCAACGGAATAACCGTATCCTTCCAAATCACTTACCAATCCCTTGAAGGTCTTCTTCGATCCGAGTTTTCTGATCAGATCGATGTCATCGGGCCAATCATGAACAACGCCGCGGTTGAACCATCCGTTCAGCACGACATTCACGCCGGACCAGCCTGCGTCATGAAGATCCTTCATGATATCGCCCATTTCATCATAAGTCGTAAGCGCGTAAGGGAGATCCTTCGGGAAGCCCAAAATGTGCTGCGTCTTAATGATGGAACCAACCAGCTCGACAGCCGTCGGAAGATCGGTCTTGGTAACTTTCTGTCCGAGTTCCGGATAGATTCCGGCCAGGTACTGCTGATAAGCTTTCGCCATATCCACATAGTTTGCGGAATCAATGGACTTTACACGGATGCGAAGCTTTTCATCCTTAGGAATCTTGCTTTCGTAGATGTAAATATCCTGCAGGGAACGTCCCGAAATATTGGCAAGGTCATTATGCACAATCAGGAAATCGTTCGATACATAGTTGAAATCATGGCTCTTACCGGAAATATCGGCTTCGATTGTCGCGTAAGCCTCACCCTCTTCAATCAGGCAAAGAAGGGAAGCATTTCTGTCCGTAAAGGAAATTCCGTATACAGGGAAACGGGCAATCGGGTCACTTACGATTTCCTTACGTGCCTGTGCGTAGTCCCATCCGTAAACACGTGCGCTGTACGTACTGGAAGCAATCTTTCCGTTGTTGAAGTTAATCTTGGCTCCGGAGCCGTCCGGTACGAACAGGAATCCTTCTTCATCCTTTCCTGCTGCACACATGAAAGGAAGAATGCGGAGACCGGTAAGCGGATATTCCGAATAGAACTCCATCGATTCGTAAGGAACTTCGGCTACAAGGGTATCATCCTCAAGCTTCAGATACAGGGACAAATTGATGGTCGGCTTGATATCGGATTCATCCTCGTGGGAACCGTACTCCATATCGGCTTCATAATCTTCACGGGTATAACCCATCGCCTCGAATTCTCTCTCCAGAGCTTCCTTCTGATAGTTCTGAAGATTAGGGAAGATTTCGTATACGATACCGTCCGGGTTTCCGTCTCCGTCGCTATCCACCTTAAGATCAGGATACTTTTCGGAGAGTTTAGCCCATTTGTCTTTGTCCTTGATGAGTCTCTTGGCATCATACTTACTGTACCAGTCGCGCATGTGCTTTGCGCCCTCTTCGGTATTCTTAGCCTTGAACTCTTCAAATCTGGCTTCGGGCATTGCTGCCGGAATCACATAGGTTTTGGAAATCAAACCGATGGTAAAGTCGATGCGGATTGCATTCTGATCGGCGAGCACTTCATATGTGTAGTTCTCTTTGGCTACACTGTGCTCAAAGCTGCTCAGAAAGTATTTCTGACCGTTGCTGTTCTTATACTGAAGGTAAATCAGTGATTTCAGAACTGCCTGGCTGCCGCTCTCGGCTGCCTCCGGATATCCGGTCCACTTATTTCCGTTCGCATCGGTATATACGAACTGTGTCGTCTTCGGGTTAAATTCCAAAGAGACTTTACCGTTGCTGATCGTTTGGATATCGGTATTCATATCCGAGTCGAAACGATATGCATCAATCTGCTTCTTAGTTACTTCCTTATCACCGCCGAAGATGATTGCGAGAATCGTAAGAACGGCGATGACGACGCAGGTGATTGCATAACTTATAATCTTTTTCTTCATTCTATGCCTCCCTGCGTTAACTGATTCGCATTGTAATTTCTTTATAGATGGACACGAAGTAAGCGACGGCATCACTGATCAGACTGAAGAACAGCAGAACGATGAACATGATAACCGCCATGCCTGCTACGGATGCGAGGGTGGAAAGAAGTCCGCCGCCGAGACCGTAGTCGTGAATCATCATCATTGCGCAAAGAATCAGGAACACACACCAAATCAAAGCGAAAACGTTGAAGTAGGTGTAGAACACGCCTTCTTCCTTCGTTACGATATTACTTACGATAATCATCGGAATGCCGATCAGAACGTAAGGTGTGAAGGAATAGGCCGTAGCCATGTAAATGTCCCCGAAACGTCCTTTGCCGTCAAACAGTGTCGTAAGACACCAGTTGGACAGAACCCAGATGAAGAGCGGAACCAGAATGCTGGCCAGTCTCATCAGAATGTTGACTTCGCTCCATCGGGTGTTATTTACCATGAAGTTGGAAAATCTCATGTCCCAAATGTTGGTAAGCAACGCCAGAATGACAATCGTATGCGCCGCTGCCATGGATCCTCTCTTCTCATGGATCAGATCCCACGAACCGTCAAACGGATGCAGAATCATATAAAGGCTGTACTTCAAGGTCTTCAGATAATGCTTGAAGCCTTCGCCTGTGAAAAAGCCGAGAATTTTGGAGAGTACGTTACTCATGCTTCGCTAATCTCCTTTCTCAATCGTTTCGCTGTTCTGATTCCCTTCGGGATCAGTATGAGCGCTGCTATCACAATGATAAACCATACGATGTTGTCTTCTACAACCTCTTCACGATAGTACTTGAATGCCTTCGAATAGTTCACGGAGTCTCTGGCAATCTCGAACTCATCCATCGCTTCCTTATAGCGTTTCTGACGAAGCAGGGAACGTCCGATACCGACATAAGCCAGTTCGCAGTTGCCGTTGTACTTCAGAACTTCACGCCATACATCTGCGGACTCGTCATACTGACCTACACGGTACAGGCTCAAAGCCTTGTTGATCAGCTTGCCGTAGGAAGTCATCGTAAAGATCGTAATCGTTCCGGCGAAACGGTCAAGAACCGCAAGCGTTTCCTCGTCAAGTTTGACGACTGCGGACGGGTTCAGGAAGCTTCCTTCGTTCATGCCGGAGTTACCGAATGCATAAAGCAGGTTGCCCTGGAAGTCATATACGAAAAGTCTTCCGCGGGTCTTATCCAAACAGCAGTAGGTCTCATTCTCAAATGTGACAACATCCACAAATGCGGTAGAACCTGTGATGGACAGTCCCTGTTCCATTGCGCCGGCAACGTTTCCGGTCTTCAGATCGCCGATCGGGAAGTGATTGCCGTTACGGATCAGGATGTCCGTACCCATGGAGTTCAGCTTCCGGACAGGCTTACCGGTTCCGGTTGCGATTTCGTTATCCTTCAGGGTACTTGTCGTTACATAAAGGAAGCCCTTCGCATCGATGCAGATATTGTTATATTCGGTAGGAACAAACATCTTTGTTTTCATTCTTTGTTCCTTGGTCTGAATCTTTCTCCAGATTCTCTGTGCGAAAGAAATCGTAACCGGGCTTGCGCCGATATAACCGGTGAACGTTCCGTCCTTCGTGAATTCCATGATGCCGGCATTGATGTTCAAAGCCTGTACATAGTAACGATATGCATCGTCAACAACGAAGTGTGACGGAAGGAACTTGTAATCATCTGCAAGCGTTTCATCCTTCGGATTGGCCACAACGTCAATAACATTCAGGTCATAGTCACAATGGATGATACGATTGTTCTGTGTATCGGCGATGAAAATATCATAGTCGCGGTTGAACTTTCTGACCTCGATATTTTCCTGCCACTTTGTCTTCTCGGGCTTCGTGCCTTCGGAAGCGTTTCCGCCCTCGGAAGACTCACCGGTCTCTCCGGTTTCGCCGTTCTCTCCGGTCTCTCCGGTTTCGCCGGTCTCGCCGGTTTCGCCGTTCTCTCCGTCAGAATCGGAAGCATTGTCTTTCTTCTCTGCGTCAGCGTCCGTTGCATCGGCGTTATCGCCTTCACCTTCGCCTTCGCCTTCTTTAGCAGGCTCTTCTTCCGGCGCAATCTCGGGAACGTAAGGGGTTCCGAGATACTCACCGTAAACCTTCAGACGCTGTTCTTCCGTGATCGGCTTAACAAATACATCACCAGGCTGAAGCAGGCAAAGCTCGATTTTATCGCCAATCTTCAGAAGGTCCTTCTTCTCTTCGGAAACGTTTACGTGGTAAATGACACGAACCGTTCTGAATTCTCCGTTCTTCCACTGTGCCTCGATGATTCGGTTATTCTTTGAGTCAACAACATAAAGCAAATCATCAATTGCGAAAAGGCTGTCCGGGTTCAAAAGGCTGCCCACCTCTTCGCCGAAAGCACTTCCGGAAATAACACGGTCAACGGTATAGGCATCCGGAGATGCCTCTTCATCACCCCAGTAATTGTATGTGTAGGTGTACCAGCTGTCGTCCGCATATGCTGTCTTCGCATTGGACAGTCCGGAAAGTACCAGACACGCAAGAAGAAGGAGTGCTGTAATACGTTTCATCATATAATCCTTCCTCCTTATTCCTTAATACCGGAGCTTGCCATTGTCTCAACAATGTTGCTCTGTGAAAAGATGAAGCATACAACCGGCAGAACCATCATGAAGAGGGTTGATGCCGAAGATACACCGGTACGGGCTACACCGCCGGCTGCCAACGTACGAAGTGCGAAAGGCAGGGTCTTCAATTCTTCCGAATAGATGTAGGTTGTACCGATATTGTTCCACAGGCTCTGGATGGAGAAGATCATCAGGGTCAGGATTGCGGGCTTTACAAGCGGCATAACAATCGTGAAGAAGATCTTTCCTTCCTTTGCGCCGTCAATCTTGGCTGCTTCAATCAGAACGTCAGGAATACTCGATTCCATGAACTGCTTCATCAGGAAGAGTCCCATCGGCGAAGCAAATGCCGGGATAATCAAAGCTAAATAGGTATCTACCAAACCGATCTTCGACATGATCAGGTAGTTCGGGATAGCCAGAACGTAACCGGTGAACATAAGGGCTACGGTAACCATCTTGAAGAAAGGACCCGATCCGGGGAAGCGGTATTTGGCCAGTACGTAAGCTGCCATGGAGGCAATCAGGATATGTCCTGCGGTACCGACCGCGGTAATGAACAGGGAGTTGAATGCGTATCTGGTAAATGTGATAACGCCCTGCTTATTCATAAGAAGGAACATATCGCTGATGTTTTTCGTCGTAGGGTTACGAACGAACAACTTAGGCGGGTATACGAACAACTCATCAAGAGGCTTGAAAGCGGAGTTGATAACGTATACAAGCGGGAATGCGAAAAAGCATCCAAAAATAATCAGGACAATGCCGACACCGATATCACCCGCAAGTGATCGGTTAGGCTGTCTTCCGGCTTTAATCTTTTTCATCTCGTCATTCCCTCCTATCAGGTTCCAAGTCGCATGAGTGCCTTCTGGATGAACTTGTTACACAGGTACATCGCAAGGAAGAGCACCGTCGCAATTGCGGATGCATAACCCATCTCGAAACGCTGCTGACCATAGTCAATCAGGTGGGTAACAACGGTACGTGCTGCATAGTCGGTACTCGGGAAACCACAGAGCGCCATCGTTACGTCCGCAGTATTGAATGCGGTCGTAATGGACATAACCGCACCGAACATCAACATGGACTTCATGTTCGGAAGGGTGATGTACCAAAGCTCCTGCCAACGGTTTTTAACACCGTCCACATAACCTGCTTCATACTGGTCATCCGGGATGGTATTCAAACCTGCGATGAAGGAAAGGAATCCGGTACCGAGGGACGCCCACAGGATTACGATGATAACGATTGTCATCATGTAACGGGGGTCTGTCAGCCACAACTTCGGCGATTCCAGAATACCCAGATCCACACCAATGGCGTTTGCGTATCCGTAAGAGTCACCGGAGAAGATGAATGTCCAAATCAGGTAAACCTGACCGGAAATGGTCGGTGCGTAGAATACCAATACGGCAAATGCACGGATTCTCTTCGGCAGCTCGTGAATGAGCCATGCGAACAGGAATGCGGCAATGTATCCGACCGGGCCTGTAATGGCGGCAATCAGGAACGTGTTCTTAACGGCCGTCAGGAAGATATCGTCAACCAGAATCAGGTTGATGTAGTTCTGCATGCCGATGAAACGTGCCGGCTGCAAAACGTTATAGTAAGTGAAGCCGAACCAGATGGATACGACCACAGGTACTACGTAGAACAATGTGAAAATCAGAGCATAAGGAGCAAGGAAAAGATAACAAGTACGGAATGTTCTGATATCACGAAGCATAAACTTGCGGCGTAACTGTTTCTGTCTCCGCCAGTTAGCGTAACTCATACGTTTTCTCTCCTTCCTTATCTCTTCTCAAGTCCGAACTCGACGCGCTTCTTATGGATTTCTTCGTTGATGTCACGGGTGTAATCGAGGAGCGTTTCACGAGGATCTTCATTATTGTTAATAACTCGACGAACTGCGTTTACGATATGTCTGGTGGTGTAGTATCCGCCGGCAACCTCAGGAGTACCTTTAACCCACTTCCACTGCTCAAGCAGAATCTCACGCTGCTTAGAGCTCCATGCCAACTGGTCAAATGCCTTCTTGTTGGCGGTTGCATATCTTGCGGACTCACCCATGACGGCTTCGAGCTCGATGCCGTAACGGGCCTGCACTTCTGCGCTTGCCCACCACTGCAGGAACGTCCATGCTTCTTTATGCATCTTGGAGTTCTCCAGCATGATGGAGCAAACACCCCAACACTGTACGCTTCGGTCGATATCATACTCACCGTCGCCGTCTCTGTCGACCTTATTGCCGTTCTCGTCCTTTACATAAGTACCGGGCATGATGGCCATATCCCAAAGACCGCGAATCTCAGGTGCGGATACGCACAGGGTGTTGAAGTTGTTATAATCGGCAAATGCCAGAGGCATCTCACCGGTACGGAAACGGTCTACGAAGTTGTAGTCACGAGGCGTATTGTAATGGGTGAAGAACATCGTGTACGCTTCGAATGCTTCGATAGCCACATCCGTGTCAAGCATAACCTTGTCACCTTCCGGAGAATAGAGGGAAGCGCCGCGCTGATACAGCTGTGCGTAGAATCCGTTCATATCCGGGTTGGCAACGTTGTTAATCTTACGTTCCGTGGAAGGAATGCCGACATCCATGTGAGCCTTTTCAATCGTGGAAAGGATGGCGATCAGATCTTCCCAGGTGTTCGGAATTTCAATTCCCAACTGCTCGAAGATATCCGTTCTGTAGAACATAACGTTGAAGTACTGGGTTTCGGGGAGTGCATACACACCCTTATTCTTGTAATTCCCGTTTGCGTCGCTGTAATATCCTTTACCATATATAAACGGAACAAGCGAGGAATCCGTGAATTCCGAAACCACTTCATCGAAGCCTTTGACTTTTTCAATCGGGTCGCCCTTGAACTGGGACAGCTCACAGGCAGCTCCTCGAAGCGCGTAGTTAACCGGTTCGGCAGTACCCGCGCCGAGCGCAACGTCAGGACCGGTTCCGGCAACCGTTGCGGGAAGGAGTACGTCGGCCGTAATCAGGTCAAGGTTTACGCAGATGCCGTAAGCTCCGACGAACTGCTCGTCGATCATGGTCTTCAGAATCGTACTCTGGTCACGACCGCCGAAGATCCATACCGTAATGGTAGGCCGGTCATCATCTTCGTATACATTACCGATGGCATTGTAATCAACGGTAAAGGAAGCGAAGAAAGCACGAACTTCGTGAATGGCCTTCTGGAACCAGTTTGCGGTATCCTTCTTAACTTTATAGTCGGCACCGGAAATAACAATGTAGTCAATGTCGAGCTGGGCTTCGCTGAGGGTCAGGATAGCGGAACCGAGGGAGCTGACATTGTTCTTGAATGCAACAAGGTTCTTCGGAATCTTGGCATCGTCCTTGGAGAACTTCTCAAGCTGGTCGGCAAGTGTAAGACATGCGGTAACCTGAGAACCTTTCTCACCGGTATATGCAACAAGATCGTCAATCAGCTTGTAGAGAACCTTGTACTCGTCACCCATGGCAGCTATAACTTCGGGATAACGGGACGCGAGGTTATAGTCACGGTTTTCATCGGGCGTTGCACCGGTGAGAACCAGGATCTGACGATACATGGAGTTCATGCGGAATACGCTGTCATTCATGCGGGACAGGATATCGCCCATCTCGCCGAGCGTAACTTCCAGACGAATGCTGTTGGTTCCCTTATGAAGCCAGAACTTATAAGGTTCACCCTTTTCGTCGCTGATCTTGAACATCTTCCAGTCGCTGGAGAAATCGAATTTCACGGTAGCCGCTTCATCGAAAGGAATCTCTCCGTTGACATAAAGAGAACGGCACGACACAAAACCACGGTTGTAGTTCTGTCTTGCCTTCAGGGTAATCTCATAGAAACCGTCGGCCGGAGCCTCGAATTCCCATTCAATCCACTGACCGGGAATCTTCCAGTTCTCACCGCCGATGATGTTCAGTACCTGTCTGGTTACACTGTAAGGATAGGTGACTGCGGAGGAACGGTCGTACAAAGGATACAGAGCCTGCGTGGAACGATACTGCGCCTTCTCACCTTCGATACGAACGTTGTTGGAATTCTTGGCGGATGCGCTGCCGTGCTCGGCAGTCATCTTCGAAAGATACTCCGAATAAGAATCGCGCTGCGTAACTGCCGCAAGCGTCATTTCCTTGATGATCAAGGGCTCCTGAGCACCGATAAGCTCAATCTTGTTCTCGCCCTGTTTGAAATAGAACTGATAGGGTTCGGTAATGTAACCCAACTCATCTTTGAAGTAAACAGTCTCCCAGCGGGGCGCCTCAATAATCTTGGGGCGAATCTGGTTATGTCTGTTGTCCTCTTTCGGGGCCCCGTCATCGGTATAAATGCGGGGGAACATAATATTATCTGCGCCGCTGAAAGGTCTTTCCTCGTTGATGATAAGTTCGCGCTCAATCTGAACGCCGCGGGAAGTCTCTCTGCTCGGATCGGGATAATACGTCAGTCTAATGTTGTAGAATCCTGCTTCTGCAACGTTGACCGTAAGCGTGGTGGTACCATCCTCTTTGGTTACCAGAACACCGGTCTCGCCGAACATATCGGCCAATTCGCAGTCTCCTGTCGCTTTGCGCAGATCAACCTGAATGTCGGTCGTAGGATAGCCGGCATCTCTGTACTTTGCGCGGTAAGCGGTATAGGAGTCCGCACGGCCTTCACTCTCAATCTTTGAGAAGTCAAAGCCCGCGTATTTGTCGGAATAATTCGTCGTTTTGGTAATGCCGTTCCAAATCAAAAGGAACGCAATGATTGCCACGATGATAATCGACCAATATACGCTTTTTTTCTTTAAAAGTTTTAACATTGGACCCTCCGTTCTGTAAGTGTCAGTCACCTCATGCCTTCAATCTGCCGGGCACAACACCTCAGAAATCACCATGATGTGCAAATATTATATAAAAAAAGTGTTGCATTTGCACTTCATTTTTTGCTATATTATAATCAAATATTGCTAAACAGGGCTGTCTGACCAATTTTCCCCACAAAAATTGCCGTGTATTTGTGCAAAAAATGGGGAGAAAAATGTGATGATAAATGGTATTTACCTTACGGATTCCCTTTTCTTACCATAAAAATAGCCAAAATCACCCCCGTTTTTTGTGCATTTTTGCTTTTTCGGATTTAGCAACATTTGTTCTAGGGGTATAGAATGACAATTCTTGAAACGCGGGAGGGTAAAAAATGGCCCGAGAGATGGACGGAACCTTCGAAAAAGTGGCTTTCGAAGCCAACAACATGCTGCTTCTTTACATTAACCGGCAGAATGTGAATTATGATACGCACTGGCATGCCGCAGCGGAAATCATCATGCCGATCGAGAACGATTACAGCGTCACCATTAACAACCGTGTATACATGCTCGGCGAACGTGACATTCTCTTCATTCCGCCCGGGGAGTTGCACGCCCTCGAAGCGCCCGCCACAGGCTCCAGGCTGATCATGATGTTCGATTTCTCGGTATTCAATTCGATGGATGACTTCACCGCAATAAGCCCCGTGCTCTCGCAGCCGATTCTGATCACCGAGGACGCTTATCCGGAAATTCACGAGCGCGAAGTCACCCTGCTGCAGCAGTCCATAAAGGAGTACGAAAACCGGACCGCCACCATGCGCGTGGCCATGATTTACTCCTATCTGATTCAGTTTTTCGCCAACATCGGCAGACGTCATATCCGGACAAATGTGATCTTCCCCGACGTCAGAGCCGGCAAACAGATGGAATATGTCGAGAAGCTGAACAACGTCATCACCTACATCAATACGAACTACGTAGAGGAAATCACGCTCGAGAAAGCAGCTTCGATTGCCGGTTTTTCGAAATTTCACTTTTCGAGGCTGTTCAAGCAGTTCACCGGGCAGTCCTACTACAATTACCTGAACCAAAGGCGCGTGAAGGCCGCGGAAGCGCTTCTTTTGAACCCGCATCTTTCGGTCACGGACGTGGCCATGCAGTCGGGCTTTACATCGATTGCCACTTTCAACCGGGTCTTCCGGCAGGCCAAGGACTGCACGCCGTCGGAATACAAGGTTTTCTATCACCGGAGGAGCCGGATTCGCTGAATCTCCCGTCCCCGGAATCAAAGCATGCAAAAAGCGGAAGAGTTCAACCCTCTTCCGCTTTTCCATTTTCAAATTCGTATGTTTAGTTCTGCGTCAGTGCCTCATACGACTCCTCGGCAACCATGCACCAGTGAGGATTGATGACATTGTCATCGGTGTCGTCCGCATAGACGAAATAGTAAACCGAATCCACATTTACTTCCTTGTGCCCCTTCGTCTTAACGAGGATCATGTTCTTAGTAAACTTGATTCTACAGGAGTAGCATTCATCGCTGTACTCGGTATAATCCGAAACGGAGACATTCGTATACTTCGGCTTGTCATCCACATGGTCACTGATAAATGTGATGTCCCAGTCTTCCGCATAATGCTTCGCTTCATTATAGTGGAACGAGCCCTTCAGAAGACGCTTCTGAATCTTGGCAAGTCCGTACTTCTCTCCGCCGAGGTCTCTTGCAAGGAAGTCCGCATACATCTGGGCGGTCTCAAGAGCAAACTCGCGGCGGTCCGTCGACATCTCACCCTTGATGCCGACCTGAACATCGATCTTGATGTTCCCGGATTCATCGGGCGTGTATTCAACCTCGTTTCCGAGACCGTTATAAATCTTAATCACAGGCTTCTCGGCAAGTCCGACAACCTCATACGTAATCAGGGAAGGAATCGTGATATACTCGAGAACTTCCTTGTTCAGGTTGGTCTTCACCTCAACGGGCTTACCTTTTTGGAACTCCTCGTCTACGGTAATGTCGTTCACCGTCACACGATAGTTGTCCGGCACCGTAATGCGGTACGAGCTGGTCGTCACGCTGAATACGGGCGTTACATAATCGACAACCCAGTCACTTACGCGAAGCATCGCGAAAATGGTCTTTTCATTCTCGGGACGAAGGCCGATCTTGGCGACCAGATTTCCGTCCGAGGAAAGAATGTCATATACCGGATGGCTCGAATCGTAGCTCTGCTTATCCTTGCCGTAGGAAAATGTGCCGCTGTCACGAAGCAACTGCAGGTAAGTGTTGCGGTACAGATCTTCGCTTTCAAAGACACAGGCATGCTCCGGAATCTGAACCATGTCAAGCACCGTGCCGTCCTTTACGCTGTCGGCAAATTTGTCCACAATGCCGCCGATGACATTCTCATACTGGGATGCCTCATAACGGCGGAGACACTTATCCGTATAACGTAAGAAGATAAATGCCAGCACGATGAAGATCAGCGCATAAATGCCGAGGCAGATATAGAAGATTCTGCGGCCCTTCTTCTCTTTCATCTCGGCACGCTGCTGCATGACCGTGAGGGGCTTCTCCTCTTCCTTTGTGATATCGGCAATGCCGCGGGCGGGCTTCGTCTTCGCGGGAACCATTCTGGAACCTGCAATCTTGCCCATGCTCTTTACGCGTGCTTCCCGGTCGGCAAGCTCTTTCGCACGCTTATTTCTTCCGGCTTCGCGTCTTTCCGCGATACGCTGTCTGCGCTCCTGATAAGCCTTGAACTGCTCTTCGGTCATTTCATCCTCGTCCGGATCGTAATCCAGATTCGGGCTCTTGCGAAGCGCTTCATAAAGTTTCTTTTCGCTTTCATCCTTGAAGTTGCTGAGGGAATCGGGCTTAAAATCATCATCATTGAAATCGCTCATGGTTCCCTCCTTATTTAGGCATTACGACGAAAGCCGTCGGCATGTTCCAGGATTTGTTGTTGTAATAGAAGGTTACGCTGGGCATCTCGTACTCGCCCTTGTAAACCATCGTGGAAGAGCTTCCGCCGTCAAGGTTTGCGGCATTTACCGCACCGTACTCGAGAAGGATGGCAATCAGATCGGCAGCCGTTGCACCAAGGTGTCCGTTTGCCGCGCGGCCGTCCGTAACAAGAAGCATGATGGCGCCGTCCGAACGCTGCGCGATTACCGTACGCGGGTTCGCGCCGCTTCCCTGCCCGTTCATCTCACGGCCTTCGCCGTTGATGATCAGGGGAACGAAGTGGTTATTGGAATCGGAGCTCTCTTCCTGGAAGCAAACGGCATCACGGATCTTAGCCTCCGCCACATACCGATTTACGTCTTCCTTCGAATAGCCCTGAATATCCTTAATCTGAAGAATATTGTCCTCTGTCAGTCCGATCATGTAAAGGCCTTTGTTGGACTGCGGTCTGTTGCAATTGATGACACCGTCCTGCACAACAACCCCGAGAGGCTGACCGCCTTTGTTACCGGTGGACTCGTAAAGGCCGCCGTTAACGCCGCCTACCGCGCCGCTGTTGGCAACGATTTCATGCAGGTTCTTTCCGTATTCGCCGTACGGGTACGTTGTTCCGACTCTGACCTGTGAAGGATCCTTGATGATCATAAGCTTCGCAAGGAAGGAGCGGCCCGCAATCTTCACGATGCGCACACCGTTCTCATCGAATTCCTCTTCGGGAATGCTCGGGTCCGGCGTAATATCCGGGTCGGAATTCTCCTCGTTGACAATGTGAATCAGGCTGTCATCAAGAACATCCGTATTCATGGGCTTCCGTTCGTTCATCTTTGTAATCTCGTCGATTTCTTCCTTCGAGAGAACAAGCTTTGCGACGAACTTCAGCTGACCGCTTTCAAGAAGCGAGGAACCGAGCTCGGCCTTTGCTGCCGGGGACGGTCCTTTGCAGATTTTGTGGAGTACAAGATATACCGTGCCTACCAAAAGCACAAGTGTGACAAAAATCACCAAAAGTACTCTCCCCACGTACTTCAACACTTTTTTTGCTTTCATTATGTCACTCTCCTATTTAAAAACCCAGCGCTGCTGGAATTGGTAACTGAGCAGGAACAGAACAAAGTCCACAATCATCTTGATGACGGACTCCAAAAACGTTGCGCCGAGGTCGAGAATCTTCTCGGCCACGATGTTCACCAGGAGGTACGATGCCAGCAGCTGACATGCCGCCAGAATGTAATACCGCACGAGCGAACGCTTCACGTCCGCGTCGGAACGGAATACCACTTTTCTGTTCACCGTGTAGTTGAACAGCGAGCTCACCACTCTCGCGCCGACTGTTGCAATCAGCAGGCGGACCGAACCGTCCAGGCTGTCTCCGATCGCCAGATTGATGACCGTGAACAGAAGGAAGTCTAAAAGGAACGAGGCAATCGAACTGCCGATGAACTTCAGGATGATCATGTAAATCCGGATGGAATCGCGGAACGGGTGAAAATGCGACGATGCATTGTCATCGATATACACCGTGTCGATGACCACCTCCGAGAACTCGATTCCCTGCCGCTTCATCACAAGCAGCTGGTTGGTCTCGTATTCATACCGGTCACCCGCAACCTCGCACATGGCCGGCAGGTGTTTGAAAGGAATTGCCCGAAGTCCCGTCTGCGTATCACTGATTTTGATGCCGCAGGCAAATCGGAACACGCCTTTTGTAATGTTGTTGCCGATTCGGCTTTTCTTCGGAACATGCGGCAACGAAAAATCCCGGACACCGAGAATCACTCTGTTTCCGTCGGCCTCCATCGCCTCCGCGCATGCCCGGATATCCTTCGGCAGATGCTGCCCGTCGGCATCCACGGTCACAACGCCCGCAACGTCCTTCCGATTTTCAAGGATATAGGCAAATGCCGTCTTCATGGCCCTGCCTTTGCCTTTATTCACTTCATGGGTTAAGACCGTCACGCCGGGAAGCTTCGACACTTCCTCGAAGAACGGAAGGTACTCCGGACCGCTTCCGTCATTGACCACAACAACGTCGGTGAAGCCCTCCGCAAGAATGCTCTTAACCGTATTAACCATCTTCCCGTCCGGATTCAGGGAGGGAACGATGACGATTGTATTCATAGTCCCACCGCCTTTTTACCGCACCGGCTCCTCTGCCGGTTCTGCCTCCGCTACGGAAAGCTCTTTTCTCTGCTGAATCTTCTTCAAAATGAAATTACCGATGACATTGGCCAGAATGCCGAGAATCAGGCCGCTCACGAAGCCTCCGACGATATCGGACGGATAGTGAATGCCGACATAGATTCTGGAAAATGAGATGAGAGCCGCCATCAGGATCAGCGGAGCCCACCAGCGCTTCCGAACGTTCGGCAGAATCGCAAAGCACGATGCGAAGCTTGCTGCGGTATGACCCGACGGGAACGAAGCATCGTGAGCCTCTTTGATCAGAAGATCGATTTCCGGAATCAGTACATAGGGTCTCGTGCGGTTGATCAGAACCTTCAGGCAGCAGTTGTTTAAAAGAACCGAGCCTGCCAGGGCGCCCGCCGAGAACAGCCCCGCCTTTCTCGTTTTTTTGAAGCAAAGCAGGATGCAGGTCAGAATGATCCAGAATATTCCGGCGTCCCCGAGGTGGGTGACTGCCTTGAAGAATTCATTCAGAAATCCGACTCTCCAATGCTCCTGAACGTACAACAGAATGTCTCTGTCCATCTCAAAAATTCCGAGAAAGCCAAGCATAAAAACCTCCGGTCAAAAGGGTTTCGTCAGGCCGAAACCGGACGTTTCGACATGATAGCCCATAATCGGATATATTATACCACAATGCCCCCGCTCTGTCACGGAAAATCTGAAAGAAATCACAAATTGCAGCACCCCGGACTTCTCCTTCACCGGCACCCAAAAACAGCGAAAGCCCGGAAACCGGGCTTTCGTTAACGTTTTGCTTTTTCAAGCAGGTATTCCTTTGTGTTGTGCTCCGGCGTAAGAAGCACATCTTCAAGAAGGCTGTTCAAAGCCTCCCCGAGCTCCGGCCCTGCGGGATACCCGAGAGCCATCAGATCCGCGCCGTTTACGGCAAGCATCTTAAGATTGACACAGTGCCCTTCCGAAACGACAGTCCGGTAAGCCTCCCGAAGCAGTTCTATGCGCTTCAGGCACCCCGCAAGGTACTGCGGCGCCTTAGCGCCCGCATCGGCCGTGAAAACAGCAAACAGAAACGGCATCCTCTCGGTCCCGATCCGGTTCATCAAAAACCTTACCGTCACAGCCGGCTCCTCGCCGTGCCTGCGATACAGCGTATCGTGGTAATATACAAGCTTCGTGCAGGAATCAATCGTCTCGTTATCAAACTTAAGGCGCCGCAAAACCTCTCTGGCAGTTGCCGCGCCGGGCTTTGCATGCCCCTTGAAATGCGCCTGCCCGTTCTCGTCAAACGTCTTGCACTGCGGCTTCGCGCTGTCGTGTAAAAGCATCGTATAGTTAAGCATCGCCTGCTCCTTCGGGGATGCATTTTGATACTCTTCTGTCCTGTGAAGCCCGTGAATGGTTTCCGTCGTGTGACGGGCCACGTCGTAGATATGGTGCACATTTTCCTGCGGCGTGTCGCACATGAGATCCCACTCCGGCAGCCAGTCCGCCGTGATTCCGAGAGCGCGCGCCTCAAACAGCTCCTCCGGGTGCTCCGAACTGAGAAGCTTCGTCAGTTCCTCGCGAATCCGCTCGGCGCTTACGGCTTTCAGATTGCCCGAAAGTTCCTTCATTGCTTCCTTCGTTGCGGGTTCGATTGCAAAGCCGAGCTGGGCCGCAAACCGCACCGCCCGAAGAATCCGAAGCGCATCCTCAGAGAATCGCTCGGTCGGGTTGCCGACCGCCCGGATGATGCCCGCCTGCAGGTCCTTCATGCCGTCGAACAGATCGACCAGGCCGGTGCTTTCGTTATAGGCCATCGCGTTGATTGTAAAATCACGCCGGAGCAGATCCTCCCCGAGATTCCTCGTGAATGTGACCGAATCCGGATGGCGAAAATCTTCGTAAGTTCCGTCAATCCGATAGGTCGTAACCTCATAGCCCTCCTGCCCGCGCATGACGGTTACCGTGCCGTGTTCGATTCCGGTGTCGACCGTCCTCGGAAAGAGGCGCTTCACCTCCTCCGGCAGCGCCGAAGTCGTGATGTCCCAGTCCTGCGGAACCCTGTTAAGGAGCGCATCGCGAACACACCCGCCGACGGCGTAGGCTTCAAAGCCGGCCGTTTCGAGTGTCCTGATGATCCGTTTCACATTTTCCGGCAATGTTATGGAAAATGCCATGCAGCTCCTCCGAAAAACAAAAAGTCCGGGGATGAACAGGCATCCCCGGTTCTTTTAGATTCTACAATTCAACGGTCACCTTGTCAAGGTGCCAGATGTCCTTCACGTACTCCTCAATCGTACGGTCGGAACTGAATTTGCCGGACTTGGCAACATTGAGAAGTGCCATCTTAGCCCAGCCCGCTTCATCGCGGTAAGCTTCCTCAACCTTCTTCTGAGCCTCGGCGTAAGAGCGGAAGTCCTTCAGGATGAAGTACTGGTCGGCCTTCTCGCCTCCGCGTGTGCAAAGCAGCGAGTCGTAAATCTCACGGAAACGGTCCGGATCGTCCGGGCTGTAGAAGCCGTTGATCATCTGCGTCATCACAAGGCGGATATCCTGGTCGGTATTGAAGATCTCGCACGGATTGTAGCCGCCGTTGTTCTCGTAGTTGATGACTTCGTCACTCGAAAGACCGAAGATGAAGGCGTTCTCGGCGCCGACTTCCTCGACGATTTCCACATTGGCACCGTCCATCGTACCGATTGTCACGGCGCCGTTCAGCATGAACTTCATGTTACCGGTACCGCTTGCTTCCTTGCTGGCCGTCGAAATCTGTTCGGAAACATCGGCCGCGGCGAAGATCCACTCCGCATTGGAAACACGGTAGTTCTCGATGAAGACAACTTTCATCTTGCCCTTGATGGACTTGTCGTTGTTGACGACGTCGGCCACGCTGTTGATCAGCTTGATGATGGCCTTCGCTCTTCTGTATCCGGCACTCGCCTTTGCACCGAAGATGAAGGTTCTCGGATAGAATTCCATCTCCGGGTTTGCACGAAGCTGATTGTAAAGGTACATCACGTGCATGATGTTCAGAAGCTGACGCTTGTACTCATGCAGACGCTTTACCTGCACGTCGAAAATGGAACGGGGATCCACTTCGATGCCGTTGTGTTCCTGAATGTATTTGCACAGACGGAGCTTGTTCTGATACTTGATGTTCATGAACTCCTTCTGGCTCTTCTTGTCGTCGGCATAAACCGCAAGCTCATTGATATGCGGCAGATTCGTAATCCACTCGTCGCCGATCTTGCCGGTTACCCAGTTTGCAAGCAACGGGTTGCCGTGCAGCAGGAAGCGGCGCTGTGTGATGCCGTTCGTCTTGTTGTTGAATTTTTCAGGGAAAATCTCATAGAAATCGCGAAGCTGTTCCTTCTTCAGGATTTCGGTATGAAGTCTTGCAACACCGTTTACGGAGAAGCCGGCCACGATAGCGAGATTCGCCATGCGGACCTGACCGTCCATGAGGATTGCCATCTTCTGAAGCTTTCCGTAGTCATTCGGATATCTCTGCTGCAGCTGCTCGGTAAACCGACGGTTGATTTCCTCAACAATCTGGTATACACGGGGAAGCAGGCGCGAGAAAAGGTCGATGGGCCATTTTTCAAGAGCTTCCGACATGATTGTGTGGTTCGTATATGCGCAGCACCGGTTCGTAATCGACCATGCCTCGTCCCAGCTCAGGTAATACTCGTCCATGAGGATTCTCATGAGCTCGGGAATCGTTACGGTCGGGTGCGTGTCATTTAACTGGAATACAACCTTCTCGGGAAGATTGCGAATGTCGTCATGGGTGCTCATGTACTTGGCCACCGCGCGCTGTACGCTTGCGGAAACGAAGAAGTACTGCTGCTTTAAGCGAAGCTCCTTGCCGGCGTAATGGTTGTCGTTCGGGTAAAGCACCTCGCAGATCAGTCTGGCAAGGTTCTGCTGCTCAACGGCCTTGTGATAATCGCCGCGGTCGAAGCTCTCGAGGTTGAAGTTGTCAATCGCTTCCGCATCCCAAATCCGAAGCGTATTCACAACGTTGTTGCCGTAGCCGACGATCGGCAGGTCGTAAGGAATCGCGCGAACGGACTGTGCGCCTTCCTGTGTAAAATGCTCATGTCCCTGCTCATCCCTGGAGTAACGGACATAACCGCCGAACTTCACTTCGCATGCATATTCCGGACGCTTAATCTCGAACGGATTGCCTTCCGCAAGCCAGTCATCCGGAAGCTCTACCTGGTAGCCGTCCCTGATCTCCTGCTTGAACATGCCGTATTTGTAACGAATGCCGCAACCGTATGCCGGATAACCGAGCGTCGCGAGCGAATCAAGGAAGCATGCTGCCAGACGGCCGAGACCGCCGTTACCGAGCGCTGCATCGGGCTCCTGATCCTCGATGACATCGAGATCAAGTCCGAGCTCCTCCAGCGCCTTCCGGATCTCCTTGTCGGCTTTCAGGTTGATTACGGTATTGCCGAGAGCACGTCCCATCAGGAATTCCATCGAGAGATAGTATACGGTCTTCGCATCCTTCTTCTCGAACTCCTTCTGGCTCGCTGCCCAGCGATCCACAATATAATCCTTTACGGCAAATGCGACCGCAGAGTAAATCTGCTGCTGTGACGCATCTTCTACCGTTCTTCTGTAGAAGGTCTTCAGGTAATCCTGAACATTCTTCTTGAATTCTTTCTTGTTGATAACCATTTTCAGGCCCCTCTTCCGTCCTTTTTTAGGCACAAACCAAGTCCGATTATATCACATGACATATTTACCGACCACACAAAGATTACATAAAAGATTCGTGTTTTTTGGGCAAAGTGATACTTTTTCACCGTTTTTGCAATATCTCATTGCAAAAAGCAGCGGCTGCCGAAGCAACCGCTGCCAATCTCTTTATAAACAGGAATAACGTCAGCCTTTTACAGCACCGGCAATGAAGCTTTCCTGAATCTTTCTGCTCATAAGAATGTAAACGATGATCATAGGGATCGTCGCAATCGTGATACCTGCACCGATCAAACCGTAGTCAACCTTGTTCGTTCCGACGAGGTTTCTGATACCGATCGGGAGAGTTCTCATCTCTTCGGTCGTAACCAATGTGGTCGCGATGATCAATTCGTTCCAGCACTGCAGGAAGGAATAGATACCGATCGTCGAAATGGCGGGGGTCATCAGCGGGAGAATAATCCGGAAGAAAACACCGTACCGGGAGCATCCGTCAATATAGGCAGCCTCGTCGAGTTCCTTCGGAATATTGGTCATAAATCCGTTGCTGATCAGAATTGCCATGGATAGTGAAAACGCCGCATACGGAATAATCAGGGAAATTCTGGAACCGGTAATGCCAAGTTCACTCGTGGTAATCAAAAGGGGAACCAGGGAAACCTGAACGGGAACCGTAATACCAAGCATGAACATCTTGTTAATTGCACCGCTCGCTCTCCAGTTAAATCTCATCAGAGCATAGGAAGCCATCATGGCCGCAACGAGAGCTATGGCAATTGCCAGCACGGTTACGATCACGCTGTTCTTAAAATACGTCACGATTCTCTCAAGATGAAGCTCCGGGTTCGTGTAGTTCTCCCAGTGCCACTTGTTGGGCCATCCTGCAGGAAGACCGAATTTGTGCGTTAAGTTAACCTGCTCGTTATTCTTCAAAGACAGCATAACCATCCAGAACAGAGGATACAGGTTAATAATCGACCAAACTATCAAAAGGATTGTGCTTATAATGCGAAGCGCGGGACCGGATTTTTTAATTGTATATCCTTCCGGAGCACCTAATTTTTTATCATTAGCCATATCAATCCCTTTCTCTGAAAAGCGCATTAATCAAAACCGCAGCAGCAAAGCACAGAACGATGATTACCACCGCACTTGCGCTGGACATTCCGTAGAGTCCGACTGACTTCGTATTCATAAGAACGGTACTGGGAACTGCCGCAGCATAGGTTCTGTCGCCCGCAAGAATGGAAACAAGGTCGTAAGACTTTAAGGAACCGGTTACAGAGAAAATTACGCTTACTTTCAGTACCTGCTTCATGGAGGGGATGACTACAAAACGGTCAACCTGCCACGTGGTAGCGCCGTCGATCATCGCAGCTTCACGAAGTTCGGGAGCTACGCTTTTAACGCCCGCGTACATAAGCAGCATATGATAGCCGACGTATTGCCATAGCATCGGAACGATACACGCCATTAACAGATGATCGCCATTCGCCGCCAACCATTGTATGTTCTCTTTGCCTATGATTCCAACACTGCGGAGCAACGGATTGACGATACCGGCATCGGCATCATACATACGTCTCCACAAAAGACCGATAACTACGGTCGAAATCAAAACCGGCAGAAAGTTGACGGACAGGAAGAAACGCTCTCCCTTAATTCCGCGGCCGAGCATCAAAGCAAGTCCGAGGGAAAGGGGAAGCTGGATCACCAGAGAAAGACCTGCCAGCAAGAATACATTCTTTACACCCTTCCAAAGAGGATACCATTCCGTGGTGAACAGTTTTTTATAGTTCTGAAATCCGCAAAAAGTCTTATCAAACGGGAACTGCCAGTCGAAAACACTGTAGTATCCCGAAATGATAATAGGTGCCACCAGAATTCCGAAAAAGAGAATCAATGCCGGCAGAAGAAACACGATAATGCTTATTGTGTCAGAGGTTTTTCGTTTCATGAATGCCTGCCTTCCGCAAAAAGAAGTGGCCTCTCCTGTTAAGGGAAAGGCCACTTTTCTTCGATAGATACGATTACTTAATAGCGCCCTTCAGATCGTCGATGAACTTCTGTCCGTCAACCTGAGCACCGTAAACCTTAGCAATCTCCTTAAGGTAGATGTCCTTGTCTGCGGAATTCATAGCAGTATCACCGAAAAGTACAAGGTAGTCAGACTTAGCAACGATATCAGCTACAGCCTGGGTAAGAGCGTTGATGTCCGTTGCCGGATAGTCAACCTTCCAAGCCGGGAGACCAGCACCGCTGAGGTAGCAGTACTTGCAGATCAGACGACCAAGCTCAAGAGCGTACTTAGCTGCGATTTCCTTATTCTCGGACTTACCGAATACTGCAAGAGTATCGGAAGGACCACCGATGAGCTGACCAAGCTTAGACTTGGAAGAATCGATTACCGGGAACTCAGAAGCCTTAACATTAAGGCCGTCAACCTTAGCGAAGTCTGCACAGTTCCAAGAACCGTTGATGTAGAATGCATACTTGCCAGCGATGAAGTTGGACTTAACCTGCTCGTTATCCATGGACTGACCATTGGGATCGAAGTAACCCTTCTTGATCATTTCCTGGAACTTGTTGATAGCGTTAGCAACATCGGCATTGCCCCAAGAAGCACGTCTCTGGAAGATGTCATCCAGGGTCTTAGCGCCACAGGACTTCTCGATGATGGACTCAACGTACTCAGTTACACACCACTCCTGGCCAGCACCAGCAGCACAACCGAACGGGATCTTGCCTGCAGCAACAAGCTTATCGCAGCAAGTCATGAGATCGTCATAGGTAGCCGGAACATCGCTGTAGCCAACTTCCTTGAGGATGTCAAGGTTAGCGAAAAGCGTAACAATGTTCATGGTCAACGGAACACCGTACTTCTTGCCGTTGTAAATGGTGTTGTTGCACATCTTAACGTCGATGGCATCCTTCACATCGGGATCCTTGAAGGCGTTGTCAAGGCAGTAAACCTGACCGGCCTGAACGAAATCACCGAGGAATGCGCAGGACCAGGTGAAGAAGATATCAGCAACCTGACCAGCCTGGAATGCATCCTTAATCTTGCCCTTGTACTCATCGTTCTGAGTAGCAAGCTCGTTAAGGGTGATGTTCGGGTACTTTGCCTTCATGTCGGCAATAGCCTTGTCGTAAGCGTCACGGTTGGAGTCTGTCGGAACGCAGATGGACCAGAAGTTAAGGGTAACCGTCTTGGTCATGTCGGGTGCGACATAAGGTGCGTTCGCGTCGCTGTTGTCGTCATTCTTGTCTTTCTTGCCGCAAGCTGCAAGAGACAACACCATGGCAACAATCAGCAGTGTTGAAAGGAACTTTTTCATGATGTCCTCCTTAAGGATGAGTATAATTTTTTCAGCTTTCGCTGAAGGTATATCGAAAGCAGTTTCCCGCTCGCGACCGTTATAAAGCGGTTAGGGCGTCATCGCCGTAACCCAGGGGTATTCGACCGTCATCACGTCATCGTGAATCGAATAGTAGAATACTGTTTCCGGAAGCTGTCCGTCATATCTCAGACGAATGGTTCCGTCATCATTTACATAATAGTATCCGGGAAGGACTCCGTCCTCCAGGAAGGTTCCGTTCGCCGTGAACTGATAGCTCCAGTTCTTCTCGGGGCAATCCCAGTATCCGATTACCGGACTGTCGCCGGTCAGTCTGCTCGGCTTCAGCTTGTAATCCGTGATCCGGTATACGGTACGTCTTTTCTCTCCGTTCTTCGTTTCGTCGAAATAGCGGATGCTGACAACGTCTCCGCTTTCCGAAGTGAAGCGAACCGTATTCTCAAGCACTTCGTAGCTTTTGTACTTCACGCCGTCAAAGCTTGCCGTGCCGTCTTTGTAGAGGATCATTGCCGGAACCGTACGATCGTGGATATACACCCACTGTTCGGCCATATCATCCGTTTTGACTGCCGCGCCCGGCGTCGGTGTGGCGGTATTCGCGGCACTCTTTCCGTTCGATTCGCTCTTGCATCCCGACATCGAAAAAACAACAATCATCAGTATGCCGATCCATGCGAAAGCGATCTTTTTATGTTTCATAGTCTGACCAAACCTCATTCGTGAAATGCTCTGTCCGAATCCCCACAGATGTTAAAAAGGCGAAAATTCATCCTTCATATTCCGAATTATATCACATTTGCATATCAAGTCAAGCAAAAATATCGCATTTCTTTGTGCATTTTTTTATTCCCGAGCCGGTTTTCCTGCCTCAATAAGTGTCATTTTCCAAAGTAAAGTATACGCATTACCTCAGACATCATACATCTTGTATAGCAGCGGCGAAACGCTCATGCAGGCAGCATCGCCGCTGTGTTTCTTACAGTCCGAGTCCGTTACGGAAAGCGTCCATGAATTTCTCGAATCCTTCGATATCTTCCTTTTCGGGAGCGAGAGAGACCGCTTTCAAATTGGCAAATATCACGTCATCCAGATAACTCTGCAGAGCTCCTGCGCCGTTCTTCTTAGCCAGCATGTAAGCCGCAAGAATGCCGATGCCCCAGGCACCGCCCTCGCCTGCCGTTTCCATCACGGAAACCGGAGCGCCGACTGCCGCCGCGGCAAATTTCTGGCCGACAACGGGTGTCTTGAAATAACCGCCGTGGCCGAGCATCTTGTCAACCTTTACGCCCTCTTTCTTCAAAAGGAGGTCAAGACCGACCTTCAATGCGCCGAGTGCCGAGTACATATGCATCCGCATGAAATTCGAAAGCGTGAAACGGCTTTCCGCCGTACGAAGAACCGCAAGCTTGCTGTCCGCAACGCCCACAACCGGCTCCCCGGAAAGGAAGTTATAGGAAAGCAGTCCGCCGCAGTCCGCCTCGCCCGAAAGGGCTGCGGAATAAAGCTTCGTAAACAGGTCTCCGGTCGGGATGTCACAGCCCATCAGCTTTCCGAACTCGCCGAAAAGGCCGACCCATGCGTTAATATCGGAAGTACAGTTATTGCAGTGAACCATCGCAACCGCCGCGCCGTCGGGCGTCGTTACGAGGTCGATTTCGGGGTAAACCTTGCTGAGCGGCTTCTCCAAAACCACCATGGCAAATACGCTCGTTCCGGCGGAAATGTTACCGGTCCGGAGCCCTACGCTGTTCGTCGCAACCATGCCGGTGCCCGCGTCGCCTTCGGGAGGACAGAGCGGAATGCCGGCCCGAAGCGTGCCGGTCGGATCCAGAAGCCTTGCGCCTTCCTCGGTCAGAACGCCTGCCGGCTCACCTGCCGAAAGCACCTTCGGAAGAATGTCGCGAAGCTTCCACGGAACTGCCTTTGCCTCGGGAAGTGTATCAAAAATGTCAAGCATCCGCGCGTCGTAATCGCCGGTCGCGGAATCAATCGGGAACATGCCGGAAGCATCGCCCACGCCGAGCACCTTCTGCCCGCTGAGCCACTCATGCACCCAGCCTGCAAGCGTTGTAAAATGTGCAATCCGGTTTACATGCGCCTCGCCGTTTCGCATTGCCTGGTAGATATGCGCAATGCTCCAGCGCTGCGGGATGTTGAAATCGAAAGCCTTCGTCAAAGCGGCCGCCGCATCCTCGGTAATCGTGTTACGCCATGTGCGGAACGGCACCAAAAGCTTTCCGTCCGTGTCAAATGCGAGGTAGCCGTGCATCATCGCAGAAATGCCGATGGCGGCAAAGCCGGTCAGCGCCACGCCGTACTCGGATTTCACATTTGCCGCAAGGTCTGCGTAGCAGTCCTGAAGCCCGAGCCGGATGTCCTCCTCGCTGTATGTCCAAACGCCGTTTTCGTAGCGGTTCTCCCAACCGTGGCCGCCCTGCGCGAGAACGTTGCCCTGTTCATCAATCACAACCGCCTTGATTCTCGTTGAACCGAATTCGATTCCGAGAATCGCCCTGCCCTGTGCAAGAATCGTTTTACTGTCCATCCCTGATACCTTCCTTTTCTTTATTGATAAATGAGACGACCGGTGTCATTTGCGGGCGTCCCGGCTCAAAAACCGGGCCCGAAGCCCCGCGGCATCCTCTTACGCGCTTATACCGCATCGCCACTCGATATCATCTCACATTTTCCGTCTTTTTTCAAGTCGGAGCGGGGTAATCCGTGCCGGTTCCTTCAGCAGGCTCGCAGTCTGCGCCGGTTCCGGTGACAGCCCCCGTAATTCTCGCCGCTTCTAACGATAGCCCTCGTAATTCTCTCCGCCGATCAGGATGTCGCGCCGGTAGAGATCCATGAAGCGGTCAACCGCCTCGGTCTTCTCATTCCAGAATGCGAGCGCCTCGGGCGTCACAACCGGACAGTCGTGCTGCTGCGGGTGCGTATAGAATTCGAAATGATTGTAGCAGTCATAAAACGTCGCCTCGGGTTTCCGCGCACGGACAATCATGGCGTCCATCACCAACCCGAGAACACCCATGTCATCGAGCAGATCGGCCTCCATCAGCATCAGAAGGTTCCGGTCGATGTCCGGGTCACGCATGCGCCATTTGTCAGAATGCGCGCCGACAAGCCCTGCTATGTAATCCGCGCGCTCCGCGGAAAAGCCGTGTTTCAGCAGATAGTCTCTCGTGATCGGAACACCGGCCTTCGCATGATCGCCGCCCTGCCTTGCGGAAATTGCCCGTCCGACATCGTGGAATACGGTCGCAATCATCAAATTCTCGTAGCAGAGTCCGGTCTTATCCGCGGTAGCGTCGTACAGCCGCTTTGCCCAGCCGAGCACGCGTTTCGTATGCTCGAAGCGCGTATAGCCGAATTCGGCCTTGTTCACGCCGACTCCGCCCTCACCTTCGGTCTGAACCTCCAGAAGCGTGTCCTTCACAAATTGCAGCATGCCCTTGTAATCGGCATCCCCGAGGGCTGCGATGGCATTTTCCTCGGTCTTTTCGTAGCTCCGTCTGCGAAGCTCCGCGTCGGCAATCTCCATGACACGGGACTCTCGCTCCATAAACGCTTCGCCGACGCGCCGGAAGGCTTTTTTCGTGCGATGAATCGGAGTTGCGAGCGTCTCGACCCAGACCGGCTCCGTGCCTTCCTTCACCTCGTGCTCGTCGGGCTTTCTCGGAACAATCTCGTCGGTCACCTCGCAGGAATAGTAGTAATTCCTCTGTTCGAAAATGCCATCCGGATCCACGCTGTCCTGCTGCCTTCTGATGACAATGCCGAACTCGCGGATTGTCTCCGGGATGACCACGTGCCCGGTTTCCTCGGCGACCTCGCGGATCATCGCCTGCTCGGGCGTTTCGCCCGCCTCGATGCCGCCGCCCGGAAACTCGTAGCATTCGTGCTTCGCGATATAATTCAGAAGAACCTTTCCGTCCTTCACGATGATTGCGCGTGCTGACGGCCTCGTGTAAACTTTTCCGTCGGGGTTGTAATTCTGACGATCCATGCGAAACAGTTCTCTCATGATCGGATTCCTTTCAGGTGGTTTCAGGGTCGGGGCGCAGTCGCGGCGACAGGCCGGCATTGCCGTCTTTCGTCCTCATTGCTGCCGTTCGCCGCAGCCGCGGCGTTTTCATTGCCGGTTTGCCGGCATTCGGCCGGTGTTCGTCACCGTCTTCCGCAGTGCGGCATTCCGGCTCGGAGCCGCCGGGCTCAATCCCACGCGTCGTTTTGAATTCCGCGGGCTTTCATATATTCCCGAAAAACCGGACGAATCGGCGGGGAAATCATCTCCGGCCGAAGCTCCTCCGGATTGAAGAAGCGAAGCTCTTCCAGTTCCTCCGGCTGCCTTCTCGGCTCGCCCCGGTAAGAGCGGCACACATAAATAATCTCGAGATAATAGGTCTCGTCGCCGTTCGGGTAAATCATATGCGATTCCGGGCCGGAGTTTACCATGAACAGGGTAAGCTCATCCGCCTCAAGCCCCATCTCTTCACATAGTTCCCGCCTCGCGCATTCCTCGACGGACTCGCCGAGGTCCATTCCGCCTCCGGAGTAGCCCCACAGATGGTTGTCCGTTCTTCGGCCGAGCAGAATCTCACCTTTTTCATTCTCCACGATTACGCTTCCCGCGCCGGAAAGAATCGGCTTGTGCCCGACCATGCCGCGAATGTATTTGATATAATCTGCCATAAATCCTCCGAATCTATATAAGACCGGCCGCGAGCGGGTCTTCGCCGGGTCCACGGGCGGCCAGCGGGTCTTCGCCGGGTCCACGGGCGGCCGGCGCGTTCCCGCGAGGCGCCGGGGGCTTTTTAATCGGCGAAATAGGCATCAATGCCGTCCGCAATGCCCTTCGCAAGCTTGTTTCGGTATTCCTCGGTTGCCATGAGACGGTCTTCGGTCTCATTTGTCATAAAGCCCATCTCGACGATGGTTACCGGGACGCGGCACCAGTTGATGCCGCTCATCGTGTCGGTCTCAACGACGCTTCGCTTCTTGCATCCGCACTCCGCGCAAAGCGCGTTCAGCACGGTCTCCGAGAGGCGGCGGCTCTTCGCGTAAAGATCGGCGTTGTACGGATTGTTCTTCGTTTGACAAAGCGTCTCCGCTCCGTGCACGTCGCTGTTGTCATGCGCGTTCGCATGAATTCGGATGAATACGTCCGCGCCTGCTTTGTTCGCGATTTCCGCGCGCTCGCTGTTACTCAGATCGACGTCGTGCGTGTCGCGGACCATAATCACGCGGTACCCGCGCTCCCTGAGAATCGTCTCGAGCTTCTTCGCCACGATCAGGTTCAGCTCATACTCCGCAATCCCTGTAAAATGCCCCTTAGTCCCGGAGCTTACCTTTGCCTTCAGCGTTGTCGAGCCCGGGCCGTCCGGCTCTTTCTCGTTGTTGCCCTTCCGCTGATGCCCCGCGTCGATTACGACAAGCTTTCCGAGCTCCGGTTCTTCCGTCGGCGTCGGCGCAACCGTCGGCGTCGGGGTGCTCGTTGCGCCCGGTGTGTCGGTCGGTGCATTCGTTACGGCGGGTGTGTTCGTCGGTGTCGTCTGGTTGTCGCCGGTCGGTGCGTTCGTCGGTGTCGTCTGCTTGTCGCCGGTCGGTGCATTCGTTGCGGGCACTTTAATATCCGACTGCCTGTCGTTTGCGGCTCCGCATCCGGAAAGCCCCGCAACCAGCACAGCAATCATCATGACAAATGCAACGTTTCTGCACTTGTGCTCTCTTCTCATGATTCTTTTCCTTTCTCCCCTGATTTTTCTCCGTTTCCCCAATCAAAAATCATATATGCGCTGCCTCAAGGGCAGCGGTTGCATTTTCCGGGATAACTCAGCGTCTGGTGGCTTTGTAGCCCCGGTTTGAAGCCTGCGGGCTTCTGTCGTCCTCCCATGGGCCGTTCGAATAGCTCTGCTGAAGCTCCGGAATATCGCAAACCCTCAGGTCGTACTGCGTCAGGTCCCATCGTTCAATGAGGAGCACGAGCCGCTCGGTGTAAGTCAGACTTGTGGCGTAACCGCCTTTTTTGATGATCTGCGCCGCCTTCTTATAATCCAGGCAGCCTTTCAGCCCGTCGTATCTCAGTTCGTCTCCGTTCATTGCAGCCACCAGATATGCGGAGTGGTCGGCAATGCATTCTTCAAGGCAGGAATATTTTCGGAAGTCAGCCGTGACCCCGTACCTGCTGCCATTGGGCCTTTGCTCGCCCGTTTTCTTTCTGTACTTGCTTTCGCCGTCCCAGTGTGATCCCTCCCAGGTATTTCCGGAGAGGTTAACTTTCATACCGAAGACATTGTTGGCGTTCAGCGCCAATTCGCTCGTGCCGGCGCCGGATTCCAGAATGAACTGCGCCATGGAGAGCGATGCCAGGACGCCGCTGCGTCTCTGGTCCTCCGTAAAGATCGGGCCGAGCATCCTGATGACTTCCGCCCGCGACATATATCTCAAATCCCACGCCTGAATTCCACGGGATTTTTCCTCCGAACCCGTGGTTTCCTGTATGGTTTTGACCGCATTTGCGCCCGCGCCGTAGCTCGCCGGGATGTATGAATTCTGTATCGGTACGGAAAATGTTTCGCCACCGGTCACGGTCTCAGCACCCTCTGTGTCGGGCTGATCCGCCTCTTCCTCGGACGCCGGGAAAAGTTCATATGTCACCGTCGTGTCGGACATCTTTGCGGGTGCCGGGAACAACGCATCTGATGCTGTTGTCTCGGACATCTTCGCGGAGGCGAGCAACAGTTCATCCGCTACCGCTGCGTCAGTCGCTTTCGCAGGCGCCGGGAGCAACTCGTCCGCTACCACTTGGATGGGCATGGTTTCAGCGCTTAATGCCATTTCTCCTGCGAGTTCCCGATTCCGGGCACTCCCGCAACCGGAAAATCCGGTCACTGACATCGTCATGAGCAACATAACGGCAAATCCCTTATACAGTTTTTCACGTTTCCCTGTTCTCATTTCCATCCTTTTAGATAAGCTCGAAGTTTGTTGCTACACTCTGCAACACACGGTTGGTTAAACAACCGGTCATGACTTGTTTCTTGCCGGGTGTCACACCGTTTTTTTGAAACCGGTGCGTCTTTTGTTATTCGTTCTACATTAGTAGAACCATTCGTTTTCGGTTACTATGGCTTGAATCGTTGTGGCTTGCCAATCGGTTTCTTCGCTTTTGCACCGATTATTCTCGGCCTGATTTTTACGAAGAATCCCGACAATCTTGATAAAATCATCACATTTTCCAACGCCCTGATTCTTCTGTTGATAGGTTTTAAGGGGGGCAATTTTTAATTATATCATAAAAAGGGATCGTTTAACAAGTTCTTTTGTTTTCGGACGGTTTTCTAACGAAGAACGGACTCAATTAAGAACTCCAATTCCTCCTGGTCGAACGGAATCCCTTCGCCTTCAAACGTATACACCATGTCCCCGGCAAATCCGTTTCGATTGTATTCCCGCATCTTAAGGATAGCACTCCGGCGGTAATCATCATCGTCCATCAGCCCGAAATGCTCATGATAGACGGTCTTTCTGAGCCGGACATTCAGAACCGCGAAATCCGGATGCCGCTTTCTTCCGTTCCTTAGCAGGATCGCCGGCTCATAGACATACGGAATTCCCGCGAGATGATATGCGTCGGCAATCATCTTTTCAGACTTCGAGCGCACGGTTTCTCCGCGAATCGTCGTGTAAGAGGCTGACATCGGAAAGCTGTTCTGAGCCCCGCGGTGTTCCTCATACCACTGCTCAATATACTGCTCATCCGTAGTGACAAGCGGGAAGATCAGTTTCTTACGCTCCTCGCTTTGGCGGGCATAAACTCCTAATGGCGACGTTTCCGCCAAAGCGCGGGAAGTCTTCTCCAATATCTTTACTCTTTTGACCAGGACCTTTTTAAGCCGAGTCTCGAATGCTTTCTGGGCCAGCTGTTCTGCAAGCTTCCTCTCCTGCTTTGGAATATACCTGCGAACTGTCTTTCCGGCTTCGGTTGTGACGGCATAGTGCTTCGCGTATTTGCCGTTTGCGACACAAACTTCAAGTTTTCCTTTTGGCATCTTCCGCAGTTCTTTTGTAATTTGCTGTAAAAGCTTTTTGTTCTCCGCGGTTTCCTTCTCAATCTCTCTTTGTAAATCAGGTTCCATAAAAATCCTCCTTGTCTTTTGATCTTCTGACTTCTTGTTCCTGGGTCTTTGCTCTGAATTCTTTGCTCTCCGGGTAGTGGCTGCCTTTTGGGGGGTCTTTGCTTTCCGGGCGTTGACTGCCTTTTGGGGGCTCTTTGCTTTCCGGGCGTTGACTGCCTTTTGGGGGCTTTTTTGCTTTCCGGGCGCTGACTGCCTTTCTTCGGAACTTTTGGTGTCCGTCTTCCGGACTGTTTCAGGGTGTGTTTTCGCCCTTTGGAATGGTTTTGCGGGGATTTTAAGATTTTCATTACAAACTTTTGATTTCAGACGAGCGCCGGTTGCCTGGGCAAGGTTGTTTTTTAAAGGTTTGTAATGGTTTTGCGGGAATTTTGAGATTTCCATTACAAACTTTTTGGTTTCAGGCGAAAGCCGGTTGCCTGGGCAAGGTTGTTTTTTAAAGGTTTGTAATGGTTTTTCTGGAATTTTGAGATTTCCATTACAAGCTTTTTGGTTTCAAGCGAAAACCAAGCACCGGAAAAGCGCCGGCGCAAGAAAGTTTGTAATGGTTTTGCGGGGATTTTGAGATTTCCATTACAAACTCCTGATTTCAAGCGAAAACCAGAGACCGAGACAATGCCGGCGCAAAAAAGATTGTAATGGTTTTGCGGGGATTTTGAGATTTCACATCCAAAACCGGGCGCCGAAGGCACCCGGCCTTGGATGAAAGAATACCAGATAAACGAAAACAAGATAAAACAATTCAAAAACTAACGAAAACAAGATAAAACAATTCAAAAACTAACGAAAACAAGCCAAAGAACAGCTAAAACAGGCTTAAAGAGCAACAGAACAGCTCACCGCCGGAAGCATCCTGCGGGAAGCTTTGCTTCCGCCCTTACTTCCTCTTCACGCTGATCGTGACGTCTTCGCCGTTCAGGTTCCAGTCTTTGGAAACGGCTCCGTCACAGGTTTCGCCGTCGGCAAGGTATACAACCTCGTCAGCAAGGACGGTCTTCTTGATGAAGGCTTCGTTGCGCTTGCAGATTTCGGCAATCTTGTCGTTGCCGCAGAGGGCAAGCGTGATGTGGTCCATAACCTCGAAGTCGGCGTCCTTACGCATCGTCTGGACTTTGCTGATGACTTCGCGGACGTAACCCTCTTCAATCAACTCAGGGGTAAGCGTCGTGTTCATGACAACCGTAACCTTGCCGTCGGAATCGGACACATAGCCCTCAACCTTCTTGGCTTCGATCAACAGGTCATCCTTCGCAATCTGCTCGTCAACACCGTCAACTGTAACAGTTACGGAACCGGTCTCGTTCAGCTCAGCCATGGCCTTAGCGGAATCAAGTGCGAGAAGGGCTTCCTTCACGGCGTTAATCTGCTTGCCGAAACGCTTACCGAGTGTACGGAGCTGCGGCTTAAAGGTGTAGCCGGTGAACTCGCTGACATCGTCACGGAACTCAACGTTCTTCACATTCAGCTCGTCCTCAATGATTTCCTTGTAGAAGTCATTCAGCGTTACATCGTTCTTCACATACATCTCGGCCATCGGCTGACGCTGCTTGATGTTCGAAGCATTACGGCATGCACGCCCGAGAACGACAATGTCGAGAACCTCTTCCATGTTCTTCTCGAGTTCGGTGTCAATCCATGCCTCCTCAACCGTCGGAAAATCACACAGATGCACGCTCTCGGGTGCCGAAGCGTCAACGGAGCATACAAGGTTTCTGTAAATGGCCTCGCTCATGAACGGAATCATCGGAGCGGCAGTCTTAGCAATCGTAACAAGCGCGGTGTAAAGAGTCATGTAAGCATTGATCTTATCCTGCTCCATGCCCTTCGCCCAGAAACGCTCACGCCCGCGGCGAACATACCAGTTGCTCATCTCGTCTACGAACGAATCAAGCGCACGCGCCGCCTCGGGGATGCGGTAATTCCAGAGGTTGTCGTCAACACTCTTCACGGTTGTCATCAGACGGCTCAAAAGCCAGCGGTCCATGACCGGAAGCTTGTCGTATTCAAGCGTATACTTGGAAGCGTCAAAGTTATCGATATTCGCGTACAGCACGAAGAACGCGTACGTATTCCAGAGCGTGCCCATGAACTTACGCTGTCCTTCGACAACGGCTTTGTCATGGAAACGGTTCGGCAACCACGGTGCGCTGTTGATGTAGAAATACCAGCGGATCGCGTCAGCGCCGAATTTCTCAAGGGCTTCGAACGGATCAACCGCATTGCCCTTACTCTTGCTCATCTTCTGGCCGTTCTCGTCCTGCACATGGCCGAGAACGATAACATTTTCATAAGGCGCCTTGTTGAAAAGAAGCGTCGACTCTGCCATCAAAGAGTGGAACCATCCACGCGTCTGGTCAACGGCCTCACTGATGAACTGCGCCGGGAACTGCTGTTCGAAAAGCTCCTTATTCTCAAACGGATAATGGTGCTGTGCAAAAGGCATCGCGCCGCTGTCGAACCAGCAGTCGATAACCTCGGGAACTCTCTTCATCGTCTTGCCGCATTTCGGGCAGGAAAATGTGACCGCGTCGATATACGGGCGGTGCAGCTCCACCTTCGCATCCGCAGGATTGCCCGAACGCTCTGCGAGTTCCGCACGGCTTCCGATGCACTCGCGGTGACCGCACTCGCACTCCCAGATGTTAAGAGGCGTGCCCCAGTAACGGTTACGGCTAAGTGCCCAGTCCTGAATGTTCTCAAGCCAGTTGCCGAAACGTCCTTTACCGATCGACTCGGGAATCCAGTTAACCGTATTGTTGTTGCGAACCAGGTCGTCCCGAACGGCGGTCTCGCGGATGTACCAAGACTCACGCGCATAGTAGATAAGAGGCGTGTCGCAGCGCCAGCAGTGCGGATACTCATGCTCGAATTTCGGTGCGTCAAACAGAAGCTTGCGTGCGGAAAGATCCTTGATTACCTCGGGATCGGCACTGACAGCACCCTTCTCGATCTCGGCAGCAGTCGGCTTGCAGCGCATGCCGGCAAACGGCGTCACATCGAGCATAACACCTTTTTCGTTAACCATCTGCACAAGCGGCAAATCGTAGTTACGGCCTACGTTCGCATCGTCTTCACCGAAAGCCGGAGCGATATGAACGATGCCGGTACCGTCGGACATCGTTACGTAATCATCACAGGTTACGTAAAATGCCTTCTTGCCCTGCTTCTTCGCCTCATCGGCAGCGCACTGATACAAAGGCTCATACTCGCGGCGCTCAAGGTCGGTACCCTTGAAGGTTTCAAGAACTTCGTAAGCCGGCGCACCGTCCTTAGAAAGAGGTGCCAGAACCGTGCCTGCCAAAGCCTCGGCAAGATAATAGGTATAGCCATCAGCAGCTTTAACCTTCACATACGTATCAGAAGGGTTCACGCAAAGCGCAACGTTCGAAGGAAGCGTCCAGGGCGTCGTCGTCCAGGCGAGGAAATAAGCATCCTCACCGACAGCCTTAAAGCGGACAACAGCGGAGCGCTCCTTAACGGTCTTATAGCCCTGGGAAACCTCAGCCGAGGAAAGCGGCGTGCCGCAACGCGGGCAGTAAGGCACAATCTTAAAGCCCTTATAAAGAAGGCCTTTGTCCCAGATCTTTCTAAGAGCCCACCACTCGGACTCGATATAGTCGTCATGATAAGTTACATAAGGGTTGTCCATGTCAGCCCAGAAGCCGACCGTGCCGGAGAAATCCTCCCACATGCCCTTGTACTTCCAAACGGACTCCTTACATTTGTCAATGAAAGGCTCAAGACCGTATGCTTCAATCTGGTCCTTTCCGTTGATTCCGAGAAGCTTCTCAACCTCGATTTCAACCGGAAGACCGTGTGTGTCCCAGCCTGCCTTACGCGGTACCATGAAGCCCTTCATGGTGCGGTAACGCGGGATCATATCCTTGATGACACGGGTCAGAACGTGACCGATGTGCGGCTTGCCGTTCGCGGTCGGCGGTCCGTCGTAAAATGTGTACGTCGGGCCTTCCTTTCTCGACTCCATGCTCTTTTTGAAGATGTCATTTTCCTGCCAGAACTTCAGGGTCTCTCTCTCACGACCGACAAAGTCCATATTGGCGTCAACCTTTTGATACATTCCTAAGTCCTCCTTGGTATCATTGCCACAGCCCGACGCGACGGGCGGATAACAAAAATCCCTCATCCAAAAAGGATGAGGGACATAGTTTCTCATAACCACCTTTTTGCGTACGCTGCCTTGCAGAAATACGTTGTCCGTGTAACGGCGGACGGTCCGTTGCGAACTACTCGACATGCCCGGTGAAAGCACCGCCGGTCTTCTTTCGCTCACACAACTCGGGAGTGATGTTCCCCTGCCAAGTTCACACCGGGCTTTCACCGCCCCCGGCTCGCTTTGGATCTCTTATCAGGCTACTGTCTCCGTCTTCGTCTTTTTATGTTTCTAACAAAGCACACGCTTTGCTCTATTCAGATAATATAGACCATCCATGCGGAAAATGTCAAGACAAAATCTCGATCCCTTCCGCGCCGTCAGTCAAATGTGAATCTGTCAAATGCAAAGCAGGCTTCCTTATCCTCAGAGACAAATTCGAAATACACCGCATGCTTACCGATGATTCCCGCAGTAAGCGCCGCCGTCTTCTCGGTCTCGGACCCGTCAAACGGAATGGTCGCGATGACGCGGCCGCGGTAGGAATCCGCCCGTACGTTAACAGAAAGAGGCGCCTTAGCCGAACACTCCTTATAAAGCGTAACCGTCACGGTTTTCGGCGAATTGTTTCCGAACTGCAGGTAGCGGAAGCCGACCGTCGTTCCCGAGGTGATGTTCACAACCGGCGTCGAAATGTCGTCGCGCTGCTCGTAGCCCGGCAGAATGTAAGCATTCTTCCGGCTTCCGAAGATATGGCAGGCATATCCTGCCGAAATCATGAGGCGGGCATCAATGCCGTTGATGTGCGGACCCTGGGAGGTCATCTCCACCGGTTTTGAAGAAACCGGCTCGCCGCACAGATACGTAACATCGCCGATGTAAAGCTTGCCGTCGGTGCCCATCGCGACATCAACCGGCTCAAGCATCGCCTGGCGCGAATACTCATTCGTTCCGGTCTGCCTGTGGTAGAAGATGTACCACTGCCCGTTCACTTCCATGATCGAGCCGTGATTGTTGCCCCAGCGGTACGTCATCGTTCCGACGCCCTCGCTGTCCTTAAGAATCTCACCGCCGTTAAAGCTGATATCTCCGCCGTCATGGAAGGGTCCGAACGGGGTGTCGGCAATCCGATACGAAAGGAAACCGTTGCAGGGCTCGAAAATGCCGAGCTCGGGAATCGGCTTTTCATAGCGTCTTGAGAAGACATAAACGTATTTACCAAGCACTTTGCGGGGACTTGACGCCTCGAAGAAGCCGTCAATCAGGGAGATATGACCGTCATCCTTCGGATCCCACGGGCAGGTCGAATGACCGAGCGGATTGGATACAAGCGTGTCCTCCTTAATGGTCGCCATGTCCTCCTCAAGCTCCGCAATGTAGCACGGAGCGGCGCATCCGCCCCAATAAGCGTATGCTTTTCCGTCGTCATCCACCAAAACACCGGGGTCAAATCCGAGCTTTGTCTCGACCGGATTCTCGAAGGGACCCCAGGGATTCTTCGAGGAAGCTACGACAACAAGGCTGCCGCAGTGCTCCGCGGCATACATGTAATAGGTGTCTCCCTTTTTCACGACATCAGGCGCATACAAAACCGAATTGTAATGCGTCTCATAGCAGACGCCGTGGCATGTCCAGTCCGTCAGATCCGTGACCGGAGCCGACCAGGCAACATAGTTGCGTCCGCAATACTGCGTCCTCTCGATGTCGTGCGAGCCGTACACATACACCCGCTTCTCGCCGTTATGCTCAAACACGCGCGGCTCACCGTCCGGGACATGCTCCCAAAGAGGCATATAAGGGTTTGCGCCTTTAACGTATTGTTTCATGGAAAGCTTCCTCACTTTCTTTGTGTTATCTGAAATTATAAAAGAATGCGCCCGGGATTGCAAGAATGCAAATGACCGGATGCCCGCCATGACGGGTCCGGTCACATTTTTCAAAGCATGCTAACTTTCTTTCGCGGTTTTCACACCGATCAGCTCGCGCGGTTTCATAACGCCCGAAATGCTGCGCATCTTGCTCCGAAAGCGGAACAGGCTCATGACGCCGGTGATTGTCCAGGTGAGGCCGGTCGTAAGCCAGATGCCCCATTTGCCGATGGACGGAACCGAGGTAATGGGCTTCGGCAGGCACACGCGGCAGCCGAGCTCGGTAAAGCCGTTCAGCATCGCATAGCGACTGTCCCCGATGCCGTTCAGTGTGCCGCGGCATACGTAAATCATGCCGAGAAAAGCATAGAACGAGCTGCTGATCATCAGACCGCGGGCGCCGATTCGGATGGCCTCCGGGTCGTTGATGAAGATGCCGATGATCTGCCGGCCGAACAATTTCGGAACAAGAAACATGACGGCCGAGAAGATGAGGACAAATCTGACACCGACACGGAACCCTTTCTTAATGCGGTCCGTACGACCCGCACCGAGGTTCTGTCCCGCGTACGACGAAAGCGCCGCGCCGAGCGAGCCGTAAGGCTGCTGAATAATCTGCTCAATCTTCGAAACCGCGGTGTTGGCGGCGCCGACAACCGGACCGAACCCGTTGACCACCCACTGCAGGGCGATGCAGGAAACCGAAATCGTCGACATCATGAAAGCAATCGGAACGCCGATTGTGAAAGACTTTTTGATAATGTCCGGCCGCGGCTTGCGCTCCTCCGAGGAAATCCGGAAGTACGGATTGCGCATTCTGGCAAATGCGACGCAGCACAGCGTGGAGAACAGCTGCGAAATGACCGTCGCCCAGGCAACGCCTGCGACACCCATATGAAGGGCTCGCACAAACGTGAGGTCAAGCCCGATATTTAAAATGCAGGAAACAATCAAAAACATCAGAGGCGTCTTGGAATCGCCGAGCGCACGAAGCAGCGCGGAAATCGTATTATAACCGACAACCGCCAGGCTGCAGCCGCACGTGATTCTCATATAGGTCACGGACATATCCACGCATTCCGCCGGCGTATCGAGAAGATGCAAAAGCGGCGAAGCCATGAAAAAGCCGAGCGAGCTCATCAGAAGCCCGACTGCGCCGACGACATAGATGCTGTTCGAAATCGTGCGCCGAACCCGGCTGTGGTCACCCGCGCCGAAGAACTGCGCGGCAACGATTCCGACACCGGTTCCGATGCCGTTGCTGATCGAGAAGAAGAAAAAGTTCACCGACCCTGTAGCGCCGACAGCCGCCAGCGCATCGTCCCCGACACATTTGCCGACGATGATGCAGTCCACCATGTTATACATCTGCTGAAACAGATTGCCCAATAACATCGGCAGCGCAAAGGCGAGAATCAGCTTGGCCGGATTCCCTTCCGTCATATTTACGACATTGCTTTGTTTACTCATAAAATCCCCTCTCTGAAAACCAGCACTATATTAGCCCAAGGAAAATGAGGATTCAATGTCATAAACAATCTTGAAAAAGCCGTGTTTTGTCCTATTAAAAACAAATCGGGCCGCACCCCCGAAACAGGGGCACGGTCCGATATGATTCGTTGTTCTACTTTAGTAGAACCATTGTTATTCTATGTTGTCTCAAATTTAGCTGACGCCCGGTCTTCCGCCGTAGTCATGCCGCGAGATGTCTTATTGTGTACGAAGCTCGGCGCCGAGTCTCTTAGAAAGCTGCTTCATAACGCTTCCGGCAGCCGCCTCGATCTCATCGGACGTAAGCGTCTTCTCATTCGAACCGATCGTCAGGCGGATCGTTACCGACTTCTTGCCGGCAGGAATCTGCTTTCCGCGGTACTCGTCCACGAAATCAGCTGCCTTGACGGGGCCTGCGGGCTTCTTCGCGATGACGGCGTCAATCTCTTCCCAGGTCGTCGCCGAATCGAACAGCATCGAGATATCGTAATCCGTTACCGGGTACTCGGCCAGATGCGTGAACTTATTCGTTCTCGAAATGAGAGGCTTGAGAAGCGTCGTATCCATCTCGAACACAACAACCGTCAGGTTCTTGATGCCGCATTCCATCGTTACCTTCTTGGCAACCAGACCGAGATCGCCGACCTTCGTTTCGCCGACGTAGATGTTCTGCCATACAACCGAATCCGCCCAAACCGGCTTCACATCCTTCTTAAACGTAAAGCCTTCCATATGGGTGTAACGGGGCATGTAAGCAAGGAAGCCCTTCATCTCACGGAACAGCTCGTTCACATTTCTCGTTCCGCTTGCAACGGCGGCAGCGATGTTGCGGCGCTGCTTCGGAAGGGATTCCGTCTCGTCGTAAGGCGAGGTGTAATCGGTATCGGTAAATACCTGAGCCTCCTCAAAGATCGAGAAATCGTCAAAATACCTCTCATTTTTCATAACCGCTTCGCACATATTCGGAAGGAGCGAGCTTCTAAGCCAGCTGAGATCGGGTGCGGGCGGCGTCGAAAGACGAAGCATGCCGGTCGTATCCTGCATTACGGCATTGACAAATGTGTCGTTCATCCACGGGTAGGTGAAAATCTCCTGCATGCCGCACCGGATCGCAAGGTATTCCTTGATGTTGCGGACGAGCGAGATATCCTTCTGGTTGATGGCACCCTCGAAGCTCGTCGTGAACGGCGTCGACTCGAAGTTGTCATAGCCGTACATTCTGGCCACTTCCTCCATGACGTCGTCCTTGATGGAGATGTCGCCGGTGGAACGCCAGGTCGGCGCGATGACATGCATGTTGTCACCGTTAATGTCGACATCAAAGCCGAGAATTTCAAGCTTTGCGCGGATGTCGTCGTTAGTAAGATGCTTGCCGAGACGCTTTGCAAGCCAGGTGAGGCTCACATCAATTTCGGCGCGCTCAAGCTTCTTCTCATAGCGGTCGCAGAAGCCGGTAATCTGAAGCTCGGGATAGAGTTCTTTGAAAAATGCGAGCGAAAGTGCCAATGCCTGGTCACAGCGCTCCGGATCAACCGCCTTCTCGTAACGGGACGAAGCCTCGGTACGGTTGTCGTAACGAAGCGCGGTCCGACGAATGCCGGTCGACTCGAAGTTGGCAACCTCGAGGATGACGCGGGTCGTCTTCGGAAGGATCGAATCCTTCGCGCCGCCCATGACGCCTGCGAGCGCTACAGCGCCCTCGCCGTCCGCGATTACAAGGTCATCATTGCAAAGGGAAAGCTCCTTGCCGTTTAACAGAAGCAGTTTCTCGCCTTCGGCTGCGCGGCGAACGGTGATATGGTCTTCGATATTGTCGGCGTCAAAAGCGTGCGTCGGGTTACCGGTCGCCAGCATGACGTAGTTCGTGATGTCCACAAGTGCGTTGATCGGACGCATTCCGACACGCCAGATGCGGCTCTGCATCGAGAACGGAGAAGCCTTTACGGAAACGCCGTCCATCTCCACACCGATGTAACGCGGGCAACGGTCGATGTCCTTAATCTCCACCTTGAAGTCGGACTTTGCGTCAACCTTCACAGGCTCGATCTTCTTCATCGGGAGCTTGTATAAAGCGGCAATCTCACGGGCGATGCCGTAATGACCCCAGAGGTCGGGACGGTTGGTCATCGATTTGTTGTCAATCTCGAGAAGCACGTCGTTCAGATCAAGCGCATCCGCAAGCGGGGTTCCTGCCGGAACGTCCCACGCGGACAGGTCAAGAATCTCTGCCTCCTGCTTGGACGGAAGAAGGTCACCGAGACCGATTTCGTCGGAAGCGCAGATCATGCCGTACGACTCAACGCCGCGCAGCTTGCTCTTCTTAATCTCAACAGGCTCGCCTTCGCCGTGCCAGCGGACAATCGCACCGGGAACGGCAACGGCAACACGCATGCCTACCTCAAGGTTGATGCCGCCGCATACGATTTCCTTCGGCTCTGCCTCGCCGAGGTCAACCGTGCAGACACGCAATTTGTCAGCGTTCGGATGCGGATTAACCGCCGTAATCACACCGACAACCATATTCTCGAAACGCTTTCCGAGATATTCCACGTCCTCCACCTCGACGGTGTCCATCGTCAGGTCGTACGCGAGCTTCGTGAGGTCCGCGTCGTCGGGAAGACTAACATAATCTTTAATCCAGGATAACGAAAGTATCATTTTATTTTACGCCTCCTTATCTGAACTGTCTGAGGAATCTCAGGTCCGCGCTGTGGAACAGACGAACGTCATCCACGCCGTAACGCATCATGACGAGACGGTCGAGACCGATGTTAACATAGAAACCGGTGTATTCGTCGGGGTCAAGACCGGCCGCGCGAAGCACGTTCGGATGCGGCGAGCCGCCCGGCATAACTTCAATCCAGCCGACATGCTTGCAGACGCTGCAGCCTTTGCCGCCGCACACCTGGCACTGCATGTCGATTTCGAAACCGGGCTCAACGAACGGGAAGAAACCGGAACGCATGCGCACCGGAACGTCCGTTCCGAACACCTTACTGAGAATGCTCTTGATCAAAACCTTGCCCGAGGTAAATGTGATGTCTTTGTCCACGATCAGCGCCTCATACTGGAAGAACGCTCTCTCGTGATGCGCATCGGTCGTCTCGTTACGGTACACACGGCCCGGATATACGAAACGATACGGAGGCTTGTGCGTCTGCATGTAACGGACGCTGCCGCCGGTCAGGTGCGGACGAAGGCAAAGCTTCTCGTTGGTGCTGCCGGAGTCATGACCGGCCAGCCAATACGTATCCATGCTCTCACGAGCCGGATGATTCTGCGGGAAATTCAGCTTATCGAAAGCATACAGCTCGCTTGTGATGTCATCCTCCTGGAATACCTCAAAGCCCATGGAGCGGAATGCATCGTTCAGATCGTAACACATCTGGGTAATCGGATGAAGGCCGCCATTCATCGGCTGAATGCCGGGTACGGAGCAGTCGAAATCCGGAGAAACCTCGGATGCCTTTAACTTAAGTTCCGTACGCTTTGCGTCAATCAACTCGGAAATGTTGTTCTTCGCCTGGTTCAAAAGCTTACCCATCTCCGGTCTTAACGAAACGTCAACCGTCGGCAGCTCCTTTAAAAGAAGGGTCAGGGAACCCTGCTTGCCGATGATGTCGCTTCTTACCTTCTGCAGCACGTTCTCGTCTGCCGCTTCCGCAATTTTCGCCTTTGCCAGCGATAAAATGCTTTCAATCTTATCTTTCATGATGACTCCTTTCTGAATATGAAAAGTCCCTTGCTTTTTGAAAGCAAGGGACGATAATATACCGCGGTACCACCCTATTTCAGAACAGTGTTCTGCACTCGACTGTGTAATCTGTTTGCTACACGAACATCCGACTTAACGCCGCAGCTTTTCGCCGGAAGGCTCCCGCACTGAAAATTCCGAAAGGCTCGCGCAGAGTGCTTTCAGCCGGTGACACTCTGTCTCTTTGCAGCTACCTCTTCCGTACTCACGTACGTTCAATGCCTAACACGCATATCATATTGCAACTTCACGGTTTTGTCAATGCCTTTCGACAATGAGCCGCGCCGCTCTGAATCACGCGGAAGCAGTCCGTTACTTACTACCGCACCCTCGTGAACCGACGGTCCTCAAGTTTATACTGTATCTCGCAGGCATCGGCAAGGCCCGTGTGGTGCGTCACGAGAAGAACCGTCTTTCCGGGCTTCTTCTCGCGAATCGATTCGAGAATCGCCGTCTCGGTCTCCATGTCAAGGCTCGCCGTCGCCTCATCAAGAATCAAAAGCTCGAAATCCTTATATAACGCTCTCGCAAGCGCCAGCCGCTGCCGTTGTCCGCCCGAAAGCCGCACGCCGCTCTCGCCGATCAGGGTATCAAGTCCCTCGGGCATCGCGCAGACGTCGTCGTAAAGCTTTGCCATTCTAAGGCACTCGATGATCCGTGCTTCGTCGGTTTCGCCGACCGGGGTGAGAAATGTCACATTTTCCCGAATCGTGTAACCGTTTAAGTAGATATCCTGCGGGATGTAACTAATCAGTTCGCCGATGTCGATGCGGCATGCTCCCTCTGCGTCGCGCCCGGCGGCGATGTCCGCGTCGTCATATAAGATTACGCCCTTTTGGGGCTTCAAAAGTCCGATCAAAAGGTCGAGAAATGTCGTCTTTCCGATACCCGACGAACCGGTGATCGCAACCGTCGCGCCCTTCGGAATCACGATGTCCGCGTCCGCAAGAACCGGCTCCGTGCCGTCGTCGTAGGCAAATGTCACACCCTTCACCGTTACGCCCCTCTCAAAGGAAGGTTTCCGGACACGCAGGGACTCCGCCGTCTGCAGCTTCTCGCGGCCGGCAAGCCACTCATCGTTGGCCTTTTTGAAATTCAGAAAAGAGGGCTTTGTGTATGTCATGTTCATCAGCCCGTGCAGGATGCCTGCGCCGAGCGGCATCAATTTAATCAGCACCGTCACCGCGACGGCAAATGCCCCGAGACGCGCCCCGAAATCAACCTTTAAAAGAATCAGAAGGCCGAGGCCCAGAAAGACAAATGCCTGCAGCACATCGGTTGCAAGAACCGCCGTCCCGCCGGCGAAAAGGGAATACTTTTTCTGTTCTTTGATGAGCTCCGCACTGGCCCGCTCAAAGCGTGCGACAAGTTCGTCGCGCCGCCCGTCGATGCGCACCTCTTTGTAGGCGCCGAAAGCGTGGTAGACCATCTCACCGGCCTTGATTTCCATGTTGCGGATGCGCTCCCCGTACGCTCTGACACGTGCCCGGTTAAAGAAAAACAGCGCACCCAAAACCGCGCTAATGCCGACAAGACAGAAAACGCCCGTGAAGCCTGCTGACACAATCAGGACGATGGCAAATCCGACGAAAGTCATCACATTTACCACGAGCAGAGCTGCGTTGACCAGCATGTTTACGGACGAAGTCACGTCGGGACGCACTCTGGCGAGGTTCGTGCCGTAGGTCATCTTTTTGTGCGCGGGAAGGTCCTCCGAAACGGAGAGTTCGAAGATTCTGAGAGACAACTTATGAATGCAGTCGCAACGAAACGAATCCTCCAACTTGCGCAGGAGGATATCGTAAAAGGTTTTCAAAAGGAGCATGGCGCCGATGCCGAAAAGCCGGGGAAGAACTTCCTCTCCGGGGCGACCCGCCGCAAGATCCGAAAGGATCGGCAACAGCATCGAGATGCTGAAAATGTCAAGCGCGGGGCTTAAAAGGCATAGAAGCGTAAAGCGGAAGAACCGCCGTCTGTCCTTTTGTTCAATTGTCTGCAGCATGTAGCGAGTGGAAGTCACAACGCCCTCCGATTAAAGATTCAGACCCTTAGCCTCGTCGCAGCCGAGAACGATGTTCATGCACTGGATGGCGGCACCGCTGGCGCCTTTGCCGAGGTTGTCAAACCGGGTGGCGACAACGATACGATCATTGTTGCCGGTCACGAGAATTTCCATGCCGTCCCAGCCCGCACAGGCGTCGGAGAACAGCGCCCCGCCGGCCTCAACATTGACTCCGAAAGGAAGCACCTTAATGAACTTCTCGCCCTTATAGTACTCTGCGAAGAAATCGCGCAGCTCCTCGGGTGTCATCTTCTTATTAAGCCGGTCGGCAAAAAGCGGAACCTGGACAATCATTCCGCTGTGGTAATTCGTCGTCATAGGGCAGAAAAGCGGCTCCGCGGCAAGCCCCGTAATCGCTTTCATCTCCTTCAGATGCTTGTGGCTCTGGCCCCAGGCATACATTCTCGCGGAATCAAACTTCGGGTCGCGCCCCTCCTCTTCATAGGCGGCAATCAGCTTCTTCCCGCCGCCGCTGTAACCGGAAACGGCAAATACGGAAACCGGATAATCCGTCGGCAGAATGCCTTCCTTCACAAGCGGATAGCCGACTCCGATGAATCCGGACGCATAGCAGCCCGGCACGGCAATTCTCTTACCGTTACGGATGGCGTCCCTGTGCTTCGCCGAGAGCTCCGGAAAACCATACGCCCACCCCTCGGTCGTCCTGTGCGCCGTCGAGGTGTCAATCACGACAACCCTCTCGTCCGCCATGTCCGCAGCCTCCATCGCAGCCGCATCCGGCAGACACAGAAACGTAATGTCCGAATCGTTGATATATTTCTTAATCGTATCAGGGTCCTTGCGAAGCTCCGAAGGAATCTTCAGCAGTTCGATATCATCCCTTCCCTCGAACCGCTCGAAAATCCGAAGCCCCGTCGTCCCTTCACTGCCGTCAATAAAAATCTTCGTTGCCATATCCGACCTCCTGCCATCAATCCGTTCAATTCAGTCTTATTGCCTCACATCATAATTCGTTTTCGGGGAAAAGGCAATACCCAAGCAAAACAATCCCCAGTTGTGCATTCTCTGTTTTTCCTTGTTTCACTACTGTTTTATATTTCTGCCGGTGAAACTATATTCGGAGCAGCGCTAATCTTTCAGGCATCCTACAGGCACAACAAATACTCCGTCTTCACGTCGGTATGCATACGGTGCCACACCGCACAGAACCATCATGAATGCAGGTTTCCCCATTTTTTCCTCATCAATCCGCTTCGACAGATTCACAAGATTCTCTGCACCTTCGTTAATCCATTCATCGCCTCCGAGTTTCACCTCAACAAGGCCGTATCTTCCATCGCGCAGATGAACGACAGCATCACATTCGAGCCCCGTCTTATCCCTGTAATGATATACATTTCCGTCGAGCGCTTCCGCATACACACGAAGATCTCGAACGCAGAGGTTTTCAAAGATATACCCCATCAAATTCAAATCCTGTATCAGGTCATTTGGCCCCATACCAAGGGCTGCAACAGCAATCGACGGATCGACAAAATAATGTGTGTCCGATGTCCGAATTGCCGTTTTTGAGCGAAGGTTTGGATTCCATGCGACAGAATCTTCAATTACATACAGCTTCTTTAATGCGTTGATATAGGAATATACAGTTTCCTTATCAAACGTATCCGTCTCATTCGGAATCAAATCTCCCCTAATGGTTTCAAGAGATGCCGGAGTAGCCACATTTCTGGCATAAGATTTCAGCAGTCGCTTTGTACGTTCCCGATCTCTTTTTACTCCATCCACACGGGATATATCATCATTCACAACAGCATCATAATAATCGACCGCCTGCTTCAACGCTATGTCTGTTTCACACCCCAACGCTTTCGGCCACCCTCCGCGGCATATCAGGAACGCTATTGCATTAATGTCATGTTCATCCTTACCGAAAATCTCTTTCCCTTCAAAAAGATCACGCAAAGACACCTGTCCGCTTGAGTCTTTCGACTCGAACAATGTCATGGGACGCATCCGCATTCGCACAATTCTGCCGGTTCCGGTATGCATACTTTCATCCATAACGGGCGGTACTGCGGAACCGGTAAGAACAAACTGACCAAATTCATCTCTCTGGTCGACTTCATAACGAACTGCATTCCAGAGATTCGGTGCAATCTGCCATTCATCAAGTAATCGCGGCGTATCTCCCGCCAAAAGTCCCGCAGGATTAATCCGAGCCATCTGCCGATACTGTTCCGTCCTATCCGGTCGGTCCAACTCTATATAGCTTTTCGCAACATGCTTTGCCGAAGTTGTCTTACCGCACCACTTAGCCCCCTCAATCAATACTGCTCCTTTAGAAGCCAAGTGTTTCATCAATAATTTGTCGGAAACCCGGTCCAAATACTCTTTCATAACTTACCTCCGTTTGGATTGAGTATAGCATAATCCATGCCTGGTTTCAACATTATTCGAGTATTCGGACGATTTTTAGTCGAGTATTTGGACTTATTTCGCTCGAGTGTTTGGATGCATTTCGCTTGAGTATATACCACCGGAATAGTGGACATAAATAATATCTTTCTATCCGCAATGTGCATTTTCCCCACTTTTTCCCCGTCCTCAAACTTGTTTGCACAAGTTGTACAAACAAGTTTTCAAAATCTTTTTTTGAACTGCTACTCCCCGCCTACAGTTTCCGCTGCTTCACATACCGCGACACCAGATTGAAGCACTCGTCATAGTTTCCCCTGCTCCCGATGTTAATGAAGCTCGTGTTCAGCTTGCGCCGCTCAATCTTCTCTTCCAATTCCTCCACAGTCATGGCATCAGCCACCCCTATTCACTAATAACCTGAAGCATCTGCTCCGGATTGTCCGCCGCCTTCACCTGCGATTCGGCGCGGATGATCACGCCCTTCTCGTCAATCAGGTACGTGGTCCGCACCACGCCCATGGAAACTTTGCCGGCGCTCTTCTTCTCCTGCCAGACACCGTACGCCTCAATCACCTTGCGCTCCGGGTCCGCCAGCAGAGGAAAAGGCAGCCCGTACTTTTCCTCGAACCGCTTGTGGGACGCCACGGAGTCCTTGCTGACCCCGAGAATCTCCACGCCCCGCTCCGTGAACTGCGGGTACCGCTCCGCGAAACCGCAGGCCTGCTTCGTGCACCCCGACGTCATGTCCTTCGGGTAGAAATACAGGATCACTTTCTTCCCCCGAAAATCCTTCAGCGCGTGCATCACGCCATTCTGATCCGGCAGTGTAAAATCCGGTGCAACCGTCCCGACAGCTAACATAACACTCCTCCTTCTGATGGAAAATGCGACGTCATTCTACTTCTGTAGAATATCATATTTTACTTGGCCGGCCAGAATTCCATGTCTTCGACGCGGATTTGTCCTGATTCAGGTTCAATTTCTACCAATTTAGCTCGCATCTTATAAGGCACCCCGATATCTAGAACACCACCCTCCAGATTATGCTTCTTTATGCTGAACGCATAAACTTTAGTGCAGACCAAAAAAGGTCCTATTGGTTGAAAGTTTTTATCATATCCTGTCATTCCCAAATCCAGATAACGTCCCTCCGCATTACCTACAATGATAACACAATTCACTTCAACAGTGCACGGGCCGATTTTATCCCAGAAGGCTTTTGTTGCGGCTCCCGACGGAGAAGATGTCATCAGTTTTTTCAATTCCGGACAGTTATCTACTGTAAGTACACTCGGTTTAGGCGTGGGCGTCGGTGTATTTGTCGGTCTGGGGGTCGGTGTGTTAGTGGGTTTAGGGGTCGGCGATGGTGTGCTGGTAGGTTTGTGGGTCGGCGTGGCCGTCGGAATTGGTGTGTTTGTCGGCGTAGTATTATTTTGAACCGGCGTCGGTGTCAGTGTTTCTCCCGACTGATTGTATGGTACGCTTCGGTCAATCATATATTTCGTGTTCATAAGTGCAAGTGCCTTATTTAAGTTTGTCCGTTGCAACGATGACATAGAGTTATCTGAAGCAAAGACAATCTCTATTTCGTTGGGATTATCCTTGCCATGGAACTTTATGTTCCAAGTGATAGTCTCATTTGGATTAAAAATCCTGCAAATCAGACCATCCTTCAGATTCCCATTCTCAATCAAGACCCGAGCGTAGCAATCCTCATCACCCCTATCCGTGAAATAGTATAGGTACTTGTTGTCTAAATCTATGACAAAATATGAGGTTTCCCCCTTCTTATTCTTTGCAGCATAAGAATAGAGACCGGAACAACCATTATACACATTTTCCGCAGTATTATTCGTGAAATCAAGGGCATTGCCAGAATTCTTCTCCGTCGTAACATTTCCCGAAGGATTTTGGCTGACATCCATTAATTTTCTTTTATTCTGCAGCTTTTGAGCATCCTTCAGATTCATGGAAACAAGTTCGAATGTGTCTCCATCGCTATCCGTTCCATCCAAAACTTCAGGATTGAATTGATTTCGACATTTTAAATACATTCGGTATTCCTTTTCTGACGAATACCCCAAAATACTTAATCCGGAATTTAAATCTCCGCTTTCAATTTTGTAACGAGAATAGAATCCACTCATAAGGAGATCATCTTGCCAAAAAAACGCATATCCATTATCAAAATCCACAATAAGATATTCTTTGCATTTGACGTTAGGCTCCAATAATCTATATGCAAATAATCCAGAGTTTCCATTTTTCACAGATTCACTATCGTTTGTCGTATATTCCAAAGTACCCAATGGCAAGACTGTAGGTGTTGGTTTTCCCTCCAGGGCCGCACATCCATAAAGAATAGACATGATGCACAGTATTGCGATATACAATCCTACCCGTTTGAGTATTCTTAAATTTTTTTCTGTCCTCTTCATATTTGCCTCATTCTCCTCTTTCCAATGATCAATCAACCTACGCGGTCGTCAGCCACTGCCCGTCGATGTAATAGTAAAGTTCACCGTCAAGTTCGTAAGTTTCCATCATTTCCCCCTTCATTCATACCGCCCCGCCAAAAGCTCGCGGCCGAATTCCTCAATCTGTGTATCCTTTGCCACGGTCCATTTGGCCTTCGGCTCGTTGAACACTGCCGTCTTAGAGAAGGCGTCGATGCCGATAAGCTTCGCGAGCTTCTTGAATGTCTTCTCCGCGCCGCTTCCGCCCTGGCAGGCGAACGCCGCGAACTTCTTTCCGGCAAGCTTATCCGCCTGCTCCGTGATGAATGTCCTAAGCGGCGGCGTAAACGTTGCCGCCCACACCGGCGTCCCGAAGATCACCCGGTCAAACTGCGCGAGGTCCGCCGAATACGCCTCAAGCTCCGGCTTCTCGCCCATCACCGCGCTCTTGCCGCCCCAGAAGAATTTGGCAAATCCCTTATCGCTGTACGCCTTCTTCGGCACAAGCCGCAGCACCTCCGCCCCGAGCTGCTCCGCAAGCTTTTCCGCCACATACTGCGTATTGCCCTCGAGGGAATAGTAAACAATCAAATCACGCATCGTGTTAACGACATTTTTATCACTAGGCTCTTTTTCAAGATAATCGAAGTTGGTCACCGCGATACCTCCCTCAATCCAATAATACACGCACCCTATTTCGTATCATCTCGCTGATTTGCTTTAACCTATCAGAAGAATAATTATAGGAACCGGATTTAGGCAGATTATACGTCACCATCTTTCTTAGTTTTTCCTTAAGCCTACTGTCTAGTACTGCCTTTGCTTCTTCTATATAATCCTCATAAACACACGGAAGTAATGTGTCTGCATACTCCTTTAATAATTTCATATCCGCCCAGTTTTCTTCACCGGCCAGATTAAACAAAGAATTCCCATGGTCAAACAGCGGCGCCGGTGCAACTACCTGATTCGTCTTACTGTCAACAAGCACGCCGAAATTACCGTAATGTCGGTCCGTGTTGTAGATAACCGCATCGAATATGATCATGTCATTAAGCGCATCCACATACTCTTGTCCCAGCTTTTCATAGTATGCTCGTACCGCTTTCATTCCTCCTGTTTTAACGATTCGACCAATCGGCACAAACGCCAGTTCTTTATTTGTGAAAATCTCGCATACGGAGCACAAATGTTTCTTCCATTTTGAAATCTTGTATGGAACAACATTCACGCCCATTGCAGTACCAATCTCATAGGCGTATAATTCCGAATACGGCTCATTTCCGGTATTCGATGCACCGGCGGTTGCTCCTTTATATAGATATATCTTGCCGCCGATTCGTCTCCAGCATTTCGGCAGCATGCCATTCGTTGTAAATTCCGGAGAAGATGCAAAAGAAGATCCGGTACTGCTTCCGTTTCCGGTAAAAGCGATCATCGCAAGAATACGGCTGAAACTATTGTCATAGAGGTTATTCTCTTCAAACGTACCACGAAAACCATCCTCCACCACCCAGTAAGCATCATTCAAAGATAAACCTTTACAAACAGAAATAACATCCATTGGTCTGTTGGCATTGAGACCACACTTGGCCAAAAACGCATTTACATAAGCCCTGTTTTTAGGAATTGTTCTGCCTTTCAACCATGACGCAAGTCCTTTATTGCTTGTATCCATACCCAATGGAAGAAGCTTCTTATTTTCCTCGTTGATCCAAGTAATTTGTAACACCGGATCAGAAAGGTTTTCTATAATCATAAATTTAACAAGCTTTGTATCAAACAATTTCAATACATATTCCATATAATCATCTCCTGAATTATCCTTATTTCTTACTATACAGCATAATGTCTCCGCTGCATACACCGTTTATTTCCTTTTCGCTACTCTCTTCGACGCAGCCGGCATATACTGCATAGGTAATAAAAGTTTCCTTACATTACTTGTTCGGCTCCGCATACTTCCGCCAAATGATACCGTCTAGTTTCACAACAGTCAAAAACGGATGCTTCTTTCTCAGTATCTCTGTAGCCTCACTGAAAAGAATCTGGCATTCTTCGTTGGAAACATCCTCCCCGCAAGCATCTTTGATACAGTGGTGGATATGAACATCCGGTTTACAGCGGTTCGTATCGCCAGCCAGCATGAACAGATAATTCACACCGGCATCTCCCAATCCTTTTACTGCCCGGATGACAATTTCTAAGAGTTCCTGCGCTTCGAATTGCCTGAAATCTTCTATGGTTTCAATGTGTAAGTAACGTAAGTATCTGGCCAATTGTAAGCATATTTCCGATTTCAGAACATTTCCGCTCAGTTGCCTATTCTCAACAACTTCCGTCGCAAACTGAACCGGGCCGCCGACCTCCTCGATATGAGCAATCAAATCCGACACAGTCTCCCCCGGGGCATTCGGGTCACCGTTCATGTAGTGTTTAGCATAACGCTTAACTATATTAAGCGTTGTCGGGTCATATTTTGTTCTCAGGGAATAAACACAATCGATTATGCAAATCGGAAGGGACTGATATGCATAACTAACCTGTTTATCAAACTGAAGTGTTCTCTCACAATAATCAACAAACTGTTTTGTAAATCTATGCATACCTTTTCTCCCGGGTTTCAATTATGCTAATCCAAAATACTCTTTTGCCAAGTTGCGCAATTGTGCAGAAATCTGCTTGAATTCACAATTTAAATCCAGCGTCTTTGCGCCAATCCTATGATTCATGATTACCGCATCGACATCCGGCGTAATCTCTTCCTCCGTCTTTGCATACAGCAACATTCCTGCGACATTACCGGTGTTGCCAACATCCTGGTTCATCACATAAGTGAAAATCTGATAGACATTCTGTGAGTGAAGGGTGTGCTTTCCGAATTGTTCTTGCGTCGCCTTTGAGTAATATTTTGCATCGATGATTAATGTCTTTTCACCCTTGGTCAACATAATGTCGCTTTGCATGGCCGGAAGCATTGTCCTCTCACCGTCATCAACCTGCCATTCTATCTGGGAGGCATTGGCTTTAAGCTGTGGCATTTCCTTTCGATAGAATTCCAAGATGAACTTCTCATACAGGCGGCACATCCGTTGCTCGTCAAGGAAATGTGCCAATTTATAACTTCCTTTCTCCGTTGTGAGAAGTAGCCCCTGCAGGACAAACTGGCAAATGCTTAATAGCATTCGATAACTCTGGTTGTTTCGATTAAACCGAAGCATATCCCAGTGTATGAGAGCGGGATCGATTTCTCCGACACTTGAAAAGAAAAGCATTTCCTTTTTCAACGCCGTGCGTGATTCTGCTTTCACAGAATCACCTTTCAGAAGCAATAGCACCGTCGTTTTGAGAATTTGGTTAAACAGATTATTCTCGGACAATTCATCAAATTCACAGGTTAGCCGTTTTTTGCTTTCGGCGAAATTCTTAATTGTCCCCTTAAGCTCCACTCTGCCATGCATCACAGAGAGGTCTTCCGTCTTGTTGACATACTCTCTGTGAAGCCCCTGCTTTAGTTGCTGTGCGATGCCCTTTGACAGAATTGCGGCAAACAAATCCTGCACATTATCAAACTGCTCCACATCAATCTCGTCATAATTCGACTGATGAAGCACCTGAAATGCATAAGTCAGCATATGATAAATGTTACGGATTATGATGTTGCCTTTCTTATCCATTGCATGCGCCCTTCAAGATTTCAGACCATTTTGAGACATTGTTCGCATCGTCAAACCAATACTCGTTCAGCATCGGAATAATGTCGTAATCTACAACTTCATTGATCCAGCTATCATTCTCACCCGGCTTATGCCCACAGAAATAACTGTGACCAATACAGAACCCGGCTCCCAAAGATTTGTCATTCGCAATCGTTTCATTCAGCCTTATTACTTCTGTAACCACATTGTTAAGTTTTCCGTTTTTGAAACTCTTTTGATAGTTTCTGAAACCTTCCGACTCAAATCCGGGGGCCATGTTATAGAAGCTAAACCGCCTCCGCAAAGCATAATCAATCATAGCCAGGCTGCGATCTGCCGTGTTCATCATACCGATGATATAAAGGTTCTCAGGTACAGAAAATGCCATACCATTATAGGCAAGCGTAGTTTCTTCGCCACGATAATCCTTCTCGATGAGCATCAAAAGTTCTCCGAAAATTTTGCTCATATTTCCGCGGTTGATTTCATCAATGATAAAGAAATACTTATCTTCCGGGCATCCTGCGGCCTTCTCACAGAAGCGGTAGAAGATACCGTACTTCAGTTCAAAACCAGTCTCATTCGGGCGATACCCCATCATAAAATCCTCGTAAGAATAATTCTGATGGAATTGCACAAACTCAATTCTGTCATCATCCTTTTCGCCCATAATCGAATATGCAAGTCTCTTTGCGGCAAATGTCTTTCCGACACCGGGAGCCCCCTGCAGGATGATATTTTTCTTATTTTCGAGCAATGATACAAGCGAGTCATAGTTGTCCTCAGTCATAAAGACTTCTTTCAAGAAATCGGTCTTTGTGTACTTTTCATTGCCTGGAGCATGCAACTTTACTGCTGACAGATTAACCTCTTTCAATGCCTCAAGTAACTCGTCACGAATTCTGTATGTGTAATAGTCCGAACCATTCTCGACAATTCCCCGCCCGAGGAAAGGAATCGGGAAAAACCTCTCCTCTTCGCCATCCATACATGGCGGAAGATTGAAATACTTTTTCGCCCGTTTGCCTATGTTAACTGCAATTCCAATATAATGAGACGGACCGCCCCCATAGACTTCGGAAAGCTTCTTACAACTGGCCTCTCCGCCCAACTCCATAAGACCTTTCAGCATTTTCATTCCGCTGACTTGGTTCGGCAGTTCAACCTCTTCAATGTACTTCTTCCACTCTTCCTTGGAAATATTGACCGGGTATTCCTCCTGAGACGGCCAATACTCATTTTCCTCTTCTTCCGTAGACTTTTTCCCTTTTGAAGACAAAACTTCGTAACCATCTTGGTTAATATATATAATCGTCTGCGCCAAAAGGTGTAATTGCGGATCCACATAAGCTTTAGGTTCTGCGGAAACGAGTTCTTTCTGCCCTTTTATAAGTTCCTCATCGGCTTTTGCCTGCTTTATGATTTCTTCACAAAGCATTGCATAGTTCTCATACTTTCTTACTTCGCTGTTTTCAGCCGAACTGGTCTCTTGGAACCCGACTTTCTTTTTAAAGTCATCATACATTGTACGCTTGAACAGAAAGTATTTGTCCGGATATCTTAAAGAAAGATATGCACAGATTGCACGCAAATCCTGATAGGAATTCTTCGCTTTTTCTCTTCCCGGAACCGTCTCTCGAAATATCGTCAATAGCTCCTCACACCCTTTTTTAAAAGCATCTATTCTTTCTCCCAAAGGGCGTTCTTCATCATAAAGAGTCCGGAACAGTTCTCTCATCTTCTCAGGTTTCAAATCTGTTAATTCCCTAACCATCTTACATGCATAATACCTACCGCTGTCCAACAGTCCCTTCGTGAGAGCAAATGCCCTGTTCAGCATCTCAGGGAAGTCTACAGCATCAATATCCCAATTCTCCTGAAAATGCTTTACCGCAATCCATTTGTAGTTTTCCTGCCGCCAACAACCTGCTATTTGAGTCTTATATCGGTTAATTGCTTCTTGAATGGTCATAGTTCCAATTCCTTTCAAATAAAGTGAACAGGTTTGCTATCACCTGCTTAAATGCGTTTTAGGGTCAGCCAAGAATTCCCGTTGCAACATAAACAATCAGCCAAATCTGCTCGAGAGAAATAATGACATGCGGTTGTTTTTTGTCTTCTCTTTGGTTCTCCGGCAAACAAAGATATGTCTTAAGCAAAGAATAGAATTCCGGCTCAAAGAATGCTTTAGGCGTTTGAGCAACAGGGTGAAGCTGCATCCCCATTTTTCTGCGAGAGTCCCCTTCCCGCCATAGTTCCAGAATCTTTTTTGTCGTGTCAGTAGTATTGATTTTCAGAAAATAATTACTCTTCTCCGTTAGTGGTGACAGAAATGAAATAAGCCTTTCACGGGGATCTCCCTTCCAATTCTCGTAATCATTTAACCCCGATTTTTCCAATTGTTTTTTGAATGTCGTTTGATGTTGTTTCATAAAGAATACTCTCTTTCCAAATCACTTTTGATTCCATAAAGCAATATGCTTCATGGCATATCAGCGCCAGACTCAACAATAACACGTTCTAAATCTATGGTCGAATATATGCTAACCCATAAAAAGGCACCTGCCCCCTCTTCTTCTTGCTCTCCAAACACTCTATTTTTCTTGTTCCTTGCCATACTCCATTTCCGGTTCAGCTACCATGTTTGAGTTTTCAGTAGAAATAGTATAAACTCCTTTTTCAAATCCATTTTTGCTAAATGATGAGTCCCCTATTCCAAAGAATCTCTCAAAGAATACTTTAATCTTGTCGATAATTCCCTTTTTCTTCGTTGCCCGGGTTCCGCCGCCGAAGCGGGACACCGGAGGCATAAGCTTATCAATGTCGGTTCCGGTCGTCCTCACCTCTCCGTTTCGGAAGCAGTCTTCCATGAACTTACGGGTCTCGGCTTCGTTCAGGTTTTCGTCATGGATGATCTCCATGAGCTGCTTCTCACGCTCTTCCGAAACGAAATAATGCCATTCTGTAATAACATCGTCAACATCATTGATTCCTGCGATAAAGGTCTCAATAAGTGCTTTCTTGCTTCGCATCTCCGGACTAGCATCGATGGCCTTCCGAATGGAAATCAGCACTTCCTTATCCATGCAATGCGAGTCGTGATACTTCTTCACAAGCAGAAGAATATAATCGATATTAATCTCTATCTGTTTAATCAGCTCAATCTCGAAGATGACGTCATCGGAGATGTCCTCGATTTCCTTACCAGGCTTAACCATTTCATCCCGAAGGTCCTGATATCTGCCAAGGTAATCCTGAAAGTCACGTTCGGAAATCATTTCCTTTCCCTTGAACTCATCAAACGAAGAAAGCAGATTCCGCATCCGCAGAATGGCACCGAACAGCACCACAAAATCCTTTTTGTTTTGCTCCCCGGTAATCCTCGGCTCGCTTAACGGGAACTTCTCAAACATCTCCGTCATCATATCGACATAGCCCTTATGATGCCGTCCGTCCGGTCCTACATAGCCGGTATAATACGCATCGAACTTCTGCAGGACAACAATACCGCTGGCATCCTTATCCCCGAACAGGGCAATGGCATCATCCACACGCTTCTGTAAGTTACGGAAGCAAACGATGTTGCCGAACGTCTTCACACTGTTCAGGATGCGGTTCGTCCGGCTGAACGCCTGAATCAAGCCGTGGTTCTTCAGGTTCTTATCTACCCACAAGGTGTTCAGCGTCGTCGCGTCAAAGCCCGTAAGGAACATATTAACGACGATCAGCAGATCCAGCTCACGATTCTTCATCCGGAGCGAAACGTCCTTGTAATAGTTCTGGAACCGGTCCCCATCCGTCGAATAGTTCGTGTGGAACATTTCGTTGTAGTCCTGAATCGCGCTGTCCAAAAAGTCCCGGCTGGTCTGGTCGAGCTTGCTGGTATCCTCGTTATTCTCCTCATCCAAGAGGTCCGGATCTTCCGCCGCCTCGTTGGCCGCATAGCTGAAGATGGTCGCGATACGGAGCTTCTTCGTCGGATCCGCGAGCATCTGCTTCCGGAACTCGTAATAGTACCGCTTTGCCATCTCTACGGACGCAACACAGAGGATGGAATTAAAACCGGAAAGCCGCTGCTGCCGTTTTACTTCCTCCACCTTCACTCGGTCCGCAGAAGCGACGTCTTTGATGTTCACCAATGAATTGAAATAATACGTCCGATCGCCGCGGTAGGTTTTCTGATCGAAATGGTCAAGGATATATTCCGTAACCTTCTGGATACGCTCCTTGGCCATAAAGGCACTCTCACGGTTGATGTCCCACACTTCCTTGTCGTCGATATCCGGATCAACGTCCATCGTCTTGATATAATCGACGCGGAACGGAAGGACGTTCTTATCGTTGATTGCATCCACGATGGTATAAGTGTGGAGGCGGTCACCAAAGGTCTGGTCGGTCGTAAAGAACCGCGGGTTCGATACCGCTCCGGCATTCGCCGCAAAAATCGGCGTTCCGGTAAACCCAAACAGATGATACTTCTTGAAGCTCTTTACGATTGCCGTATGCATATCGCCAAATTGGCTGCGGTGGCATTCGTCGAAGATGATCACCACATGCTTCTGATACGCCGGATGCTCCGGATTCTTCTTGATGAAGGTCGAGAGCTTCTGTATCGTCGTGATGATAATATGCGCGTTATCATCCTCCAACTGACGCTTCAAGATAACCGTACTGGTGTTGCTGTTCGCCGCCCCCTTTTCGAAGCGGTCGTACTCCTTCATCGTCTGGTAATCGAGGTCCTTCCGGTCAACGACAAACAGAACCTTGTCAATGTACGGCAGCTGCGATGCCTGCCGAGCTGTCTTAAAAGAGGTCAGTGTTTTACCGGAGCCGGTTGTGTGCCAGATATATCCGCCGCCGGCGACGGTCCCGTATTTCTTGTAGTTGTTCGCGATATCGATGCGGTTCAGAATACGCTCCGTTGCCGTGATCTGGTACGGCCGCATCACCAAAAGAAGGTTCTCCGAAGTGAACACGCAGTATTTCGTAAGGATGTTCAAAATCGTGTGCCGAGCAAAAAACGTCTTCGTGAAGTCAACGAGGTCGGAAATAATACGGTTCTTTCCATCCGCCCAGAAGCTTGTAAATTCGAAGCTGTTGCTCGTTTTCAGTTTCTTAGTTCCGCTGGTGTGCAGCTGCTTAATCGCGCTATCGCGGGTGGTATTGGAATAGTATTTCGTATTCGTTCCGTTCGAGATAACAAAGATCTGCACGTACTCGAACAAGCCGCTCCCAGCCCAAAAGGAGTCGCGCTGGTACCGATCAATCTGATTAAACGCTTCCTTGATGGCAACGCCGCGGCGCTTTAGTTCCACGTGGACAACCGGGAAGCCGTTCACAAGAATCGTAACATCGTAGCGGTTGTCGTGCTTCGCGCCATCCTGCTTGCTCACCACGTACTGGTTGATTACCTGCAGGAAGTTGTTGTGGACGTTCTTCTTGTCAATCAGAATAATGTTCTGCGAGGATCCGTCGTCCCGCTTCAGCACCTGCACATAGTCTTCCTGTAACTTCCGTGTCTTCTCCACGATATGTTCGTTCTGGTTCGCGAGTTTCTCTCCGTAAAACCGCTTCCATTCAGCATCGGTAAACAGATAGCTGTTCAGAATCTCCAACCGCTTCCGAAGATTGCTGATCAGCTCCGTTTCCGTATGAAGCGGCAGGTACTCGTATCCCTGTTCTCCGAGCATACGAATGAAATCCTTCTCCAGTTCCGCTTCGCTTTGATAGCTGTCGGACCGGTTCGGGACGGGCTCGTATTCGGTAACAACCGTATTCTCACTTGTCTGCGCGATGATGTTGAAGTATGGCATTATTGATACTCACCTTTCTCTTCAAGCTCAGCCCTGATTTCTTTAAGCGATTTCCCCTTATAATACCAATAGATCGTTCCCTGTACAGGATGATCCAGGTTTTCAATCATCTGCGCGGAAGCAGATAGCGAAGTAATCGTATCGTTAAACTTTATCGTTCTGTCGTCATTAACATAGGCCTTGATGTCTGGACGTTTGTAGAAATCAAGTTGCTCGCCGGGCGCAATATGACATTTGCCAAACGAGAATGGACTTCTGCGCTCAATACGTTCCGTGCTGGCTTCTTCCGCCCGTTCTTCGTCAGTAATCTCATGTCCCTTCGGATTATACTTGTGAAGTCTGCTCTTCGTTCCGCTGATGGCAGCGATGTTTTCAAGCAGTCCATATGCCTCCTCAGCAGTCATCTCATAAAACTCACGGATTCGGGGCTTTCCATCGAATTCGTCGATTGCTCTCAGATTCGGGTTCAATCGATCTATGATGTTGTGAACCTTCTTATCACTGAGTTCTTCTTCAACCTCGTAAGTGGCATACACACGGAAAGCGTACGGGATGCATTCGCTTCTGTTTAGTTCCCGTAACCGTCTTTCAATGTCACTGGCATATCCAATTTTGACATACTCCTTAAATGACGGATTCGTGAGAATGTATATACATCCTTTCTTGCTCATATGCAGCGCTCCTTCTGATAAAATAATTACCTTTTTTCTTCGAAATTCAACAACTTATCACGATAGTATTCATATTGTTTGTTACGCGCTTCTATCTCCGCCGGAAGTCCGGCAGAAATATCGTTGCATAACGAGTCAAATCTATCAAGAACAGAAACTACCCTTTCTTGTTCATCCTTCGTTGGAAGCATAATAATCACGTCATTTAACTTATCCGGAGTCACCTCAATAACCTTAGTTCCGTGAGCAAGTTTTACTTTCTGCTTGTAGAAGTTCTCCGAATGGAAGAAGTACGACAAGTACTTTGCACTTTGTGTGTGATGAATAATCGCTGTGTGTCCGCTTACCGCAATGTCCTCGTCTCCTAACCACGCCGTACATTTGCAAACGTCATCGACGTTTTCACTGGTAACCGCCATAACAATATCATTAGGATGAGCAAGTTTCGATGCTCTGAACACCTCTTCTGAAACAAAAGTCAGTGTCTGCGTTGTGTGAACACCGAAATGTGTATACATCTGGCCATAATGGATACAAGGACGACCATCTGGAACAAAATCCTTTTTCTGGAAGTTTCCGCCGCGGGCAATCGTCGCAATCTCCCCAATCCGAACAGGCGCATATCCAAAGACATACTGTAGCAGCCTTATCTCAGCCTGTCTGTCTGTCTGTCTGTCTGTCTGTCTGTCTGTAGAGATTGTCGTTCCGGTCTCAGCGAATGTCAACAGTAAATCACGGTAGCATTCGTACTGCTTCTTACGGGCATCAATCTCCGCGGGAAGACCAATGCTAAGATCGTTGCAAATTGTTTCGAAGTTATCCAAAACATTCGCGTACCGTTCTTGGACATCAATGCTTGGAAGTGGGATTTCAATGCTCGCAATAGACGGAACACTAGAATGGACCACCTTGCTCTTTACTTTCCCTTTGCTCTTCTGCTCCCGAGCAAATGTTGTAGAAAGCACATGAGCAAGGTACCTCGGGTTCTGCTTATGCTTCATCACCACAATGTCGCCGCCAGCAAGACAACGTTCGTTTCCAACATACGCTACGGATTTCGCAATGTCTTCGACACTTTCCCCTGTAATGGCAAATAGAATATCTCCATGCTCAAAATACTTTGGAGCCGGAACATATTCCAGCCTCGTATGCGAGGCACACTTTTCAAACCATGTGTTGTAGGTGGTATATATTTCTCCGTATCTTACACACGGAATCCCCTCCGCTGTAACCTCTTCGCGCTTAATTCCGGCGCCACGAAAAATGTCGGTAGCGATATCACCAAGCTTAACTCTCGGTATCGCACCCCCTAGTGAATTAAAGGATAGCAGCTGATCTCGGTAATACTCATACTGCTTCTTCCTCGCTGTAAGCTCCGCTGTAAGCTCCGCTGTAAGGAACGTGAAATTGTCCAACACGCGGACAATTTCGCGTTGTACCTCCAGGGGAGGTACGGGGATTGTCAGTTCCATTACCTGTCTTTTGGAAACCGCAGGGATGCTTCCTTTTTGTTGAATTCCAAAAAGGGTTCTTTCTGATTTCTTTAGGAAGTGGTAAGCGAATCTAAATACCATCAACTCCTCGTTTAAGCAAATAGAATAACAACTATTCCCTGCCCAATATTTTCCTTCTATACAGTTAACAACGCCCGCATTTGCCCCGCGAGCACTTATGATGATATGTTTTCCATCATGGTTATAATCATCATAAAAACCTGTATTAATAATTCCACCATTATAAACAGGATATGGTTTGTCCTCCCCCTGCTTATCTTTACGGACGAATTCACCAATATCAACGTTCGAAATCTCTGACAGTTTCTTGTAATCTACCCCACTTGGACAGTACATCTCTAGCAGTTTTTCTAGATAACTCATTCTGCAACCTCGATTTCCCTGATGATAGCATCAATCTCAGCACGCAAGGTCGCCTCCCGAGCCACAATCTCCTCAATTTCTGCATTCAGTTTCTTGATGTCAATCTTCTCGCGGGTATCTTCCGACTCTACATAAGTGGATACGGAGAGGTTATAGTCGTTCTCTACAATCTCCTCATAACTTGCCAAATGTGAGAAGTGCGCATCTTCCAATCGCCCGGCGAAGGTATCGACAATCCGATCCATGTTCGCCTGCGTCAGCTTATTGTTGTTGGTTACCTTGATACACTCATTCGTGGCATCGATGAACAAAACCCTGCTATCCGCTTTACCCTTCTTCATCACCATGATGCAGGTAGCAATCGACGTTCCGAAGAAGAGATTGCTCGGGAGCTGGATAATACAGTCCACAAAGTTGTTGTCCACAAGGTATTTACGTATCTTCTGCTCCGCTCCGCCACGGTACATAATGCCGGGGAAGCATACGATGGCAGCAGCGCCGTTCGGTGCCAGCCACGAAAGGCTGTGCATAATAAACGCCATATCTGCCTTACTCTTCGGAGCAAGCACTCCCGCCGGAGCAAACCGCGGATCGTTAATGAGCAGCGGGTTCTCATCGCCGGCCCACTTAATGGAGTACGGCGGATTCGAAACAATCAGCTCAAACGGCTCGTCATCCCAGTGCTGCGGGCTTATCAAGGTATCCTCACACGCAATATCAAAATGATCAAAGCCGATGTCATGAAGGAACATATTGATACGGCAGAGGTTATAGGTCGTAATGTTAATCTCCTGCCCGAAGAAGCCGTTCCGTACGCCATCCCGTCCCAGCACCTTCTCCGCCTTCAGGAGAAGTGAGCCGGAACCGCACGCCGGATCATACACCTTGTTTACTTCCTTCTTACCGACGGTGCCGAGCCGCGTCAACAACTCAGAGACGTCAGCAGGGGTAAAGAACTCACCGCCGGACTTACCGGCATTGGACGCATACATGGTCATCAGATACTCGTAGGCATCGCCGAAGGCATCAATATCGTGGCCTTTGACATCGCCAAGATTCATGTCGCCGACGCCGTTCAGGAGCTTCACCAGCTTCTCGTTCCGCTTCGCAACCGTCGCGCCGAGCTTGTTGCTGTTCACATCAAAATCGTCGAACAGGCCGGCGAAACTGTTCTCGGAAACGCTGCCCTTCGCCGACTCCTCGATATGATTGAAGATAGTCTCAAGCGTCATATTCAGGTTCTCGTCCTGCGGTGCCCGCTTCCGTACATTACAAAAGAGTTCCGACGGCAGGATAAAGAAACCCTTCTCCTCAATCAGACCTTCCTTGGCTACTTCCGCTTCATCATCCGTCACATTCGCATAGTCAAAGTCACGGTTCCCGGCATTCCACTCCCCTTCGTTTATGTAAGCGGTAAGGTTTTCGGAAATATAACGGTAGAACATCGTTCCCAACACATAACTCTTGAAATCCCATCCATCTACCGATCCGCGCAAATCATCGGCGATTGCCCAAATCGCCCGGTGAAGTGCTTCGCGCTCCTGCTCTTTCTTAATGTCTGCCATATTATGCTCCTTCCATCCCTATCAGTTTCATAACAAAGATAATAAGTGGTTTTCTGTTTGTCATCAGATTAATTTCTATTCTCTTTCCTCTCTTTCCTCCCGTCCGCGGGCTTTTTGGCGCCCTTCGGGATCAGCCACATGGAGCCGACCTGGGTGGCGCCGGGGATGCGCCCGGTGGAGCAAAGAACCGTGACGCGGCGACGGGTGATACCCCATTGTTTTGCTGCTTCGGATGTTGTCAGAAAATCCATCGATTGGCACCTCCATAACGCGATTCGGATATACAAATCCATATTCCTATTTTATGCTATACGAGGAACAATCGCAACCCTTTGTTGGGGTGTCGGCGTCGTATTTTCCACGGGAGGGAAGGATGGATGGACGAGGAGATGAAAAAGTCGGATTTTCCGACGTATATTATGACGTGCCCTTGCGTTTTATCCGCACCGGAGGCTTCTCCTGTTCAAACTGTTCCAGCCGGTAATCTTCGTAATCGTCAAGATCACCTTCGAATATGTCATGGCCATGGAAGTAACCCTCGAAGGGGTCAAATAACCGCTCAGCCTCCCGCTCCGCCTGCGCAAGCATGTTCCTGGCCTCTTCAAGCGCGGAGATGTAATCGGAAGCCGTATGGAAAGTGTCCTCAATCCAATCCGTGTCCCCTCGCTCGATGTCCTCAACATCATACTCCAGATCGTCGACAGCGTCCCTCAAAACAAGGACCGCGGCAAATGGATTGCTTTCACACCCAATTCCATACAACAGGCATTCTCCCATCCGATAGCTCTTCAAAGGACAAACCCAACTCCAGGCCTCATAAATCCGCTTTAGCGGGATGTATGCCGCATCGCGGGCATATTCACGAATCTCACCGGCCATAATCAGCTCAGAGATTTTGACGAGTGCATCCTCCACATCGCTCTTTGCTCCGCAAAGCAGCGTCTTGATCAGGCGCTTAACCAGATTGTCACCGCCATAGTATGCCCATTCCGGACGCAGGGTCTTCAGGGCACGCTTGCTAAGCTCGTTACCTTCAAACAGAAGCGACTCAAAGTAATACTTCGCCGCAAGTCCTTCATTGCGCTCGCATCCGAATCCATGGTTATAACACTCCGCCGCCCAACGCAGATAGCGGATGTAACCAAGCTCCGCCAGCCTGATGAAATACGGCGCGCCCTCGGGCAGCACCTTGCCGTTTCCAAGTGTGATATACTGCTCGGCGAGTTGAATCAGGGAGTTGTCGTCGAGAAGGGCGAGTAAGTTGTCCGTCGATTTCGTGTCTGTATTGGTCTGTTTCATTGTGGGCCTCCTTTCCGGGGCGTGGAAAAACTTTCGATGGTTTTCCTTCTAACCCCTTCTAACCTGATTTTCTCATAACAGGAGTACCATAAAACGCACAGTCTTAAAAAAAAAGGGGGGGTTGAGAACTTGCATAAGATATTATGGAAGTTCTCAATGGGAGGGTTGACTTTCCGGCTGATACTCTGTATAATTCCAATTGAGAAGTAGTATAATATTTGAGTCAAGTTATCAATGGGAGGGCTGTCATGGAAATCAAACGTGATTTATATCTTAACAGAATCGTTTCTTTCATGTGGAACGGACAGGTCAAAGTGATTACCGGAATCCGTCGTTGCGGCAAATCCTATCTGCTGCGTACCATTTTCCGGAACTATCTCCTGGAGCACGGCGTTGCCGAGGATCATATCCTTTCCTATGAACTGGATCTTGCAAAGGATATACGTTTCCGAAACCCTCTCGAGTTGGCTAAAACGGTTCGCGAAAAGGTGGCCGGTCAGACGGATCGTTTTTATCTGTTTGTGGATGAAATCCGGATGTCGGATGAAGTTCCGAACCCGTACAATCCGGGCGGGAAGACCATTACCTTCTACGACGCCCTCAATGATCTGAAAGAACTTCCGAATCTTGACATTTACGTGACCGGAAGCAATTCGCGTATGCTTTCGAGCGACATTCTGACAGAGTTCAGAGGCCGTAGCGAGGAAATCCGTGTCCATCCGCTCAGTTTTGCGGAATACTACGCTCATATCGGAGGAGATAAAGCTGACGCATTTGACAGCTATGCGTTTTACGGAGGGTTGCCGCAGATTCTCTCAAGACCGGATGATACGGCAAGGATGAATTATCTCAAAGCACTCTTCTCCGAGGTTTATCTCAAAGATATTGTTGAGCGAAAGAAGATCAAGAGGGAGGATGTCCTGTCTGCCACGTTGGATCTTCTGTGCTCCTCTGTCGGGTCCCTCACGAATCCGAACAGTATCGCAAACTCTTTAAACTCCAGGCAAAAGCTCAGCGGAAAGAGCACGGTTGCCCCCAATACGGTGAAATCCTACATCGGTCATCTGGCAGACGCCTATCTGTTTGAAGAGTGCCGGCGTTATGATGTCAAAGGCAAAGACTACTTCGACTATCCGAATAAATACTACTGCGATGACCTCGGTCTGCGGAATGCACGCATCGGATTCCGTCAGTTGGAAATGACGCATATCATGGAGAACATTCTCTACAATGATCTCCGTATTCGCGGCTGTGAAGTCGACATAGGAATCGTATACGGCACCGAAAAGAATAAGTCCGGACAGACCGCTCAGGTGCCAAGAGAGATTGATTTTATCGCCACCAGAGGCTCGAGGAAAACCTACATTCAGTCCGCATACGCCTTGGAAAATGAGGAAAAGGTCCTCACGGAGAACAGGCCATTTGCCCTCACCGGAGATTCCTTCCCGAAGATTATCGTCCGCCATGATATCCGTAAGAGATGGTATGACGACCATGGAATTCTGAATATCGGAATTCTGGACTTTCTACTGGATGATACAATAGTTTGATTACCAAACACATTAAAGACAGCCCCCGGTCATAAATTGATATGACCGGGGGTGTGTGGTTTCAGCTTAACTTCTTGATTTTCTCCCAATAATGTTTCATCAGCACCATCGCGTGGGCTCGCGGGAAGAGGTACGAAATCTGTTGGCAGGACCATAGAAACCAGTCCGGGATCCCGGCAGCTTTCATATCCTCTTTTGCTTCGGCGAAAGCTTCCTCATAGTTATATTGCTTCATCCGCCCCTTGCGAACAATTTCAGCGATATTCCATGCTTTCTTTCGCTCCATACCATGGTCAAGGAGGTATTCGTACACATCCTCACGGAATGCAATCAGCTCCGGGAAGGTGGCTTTTCCGCTCGAAAGGAGTTCCTCTCCATTGCCCTCCCAGGTGTCGGTTCCGCGTGAAAGGCCATAGCAACGGACGTATTCCTCGAATGTTTGCGGCTTGATTTTCTCAAAAACAGGGTCTTCCACAAGTTCCTTTACAAGGGCATTTTCGTCGTCAACTTTTCTGAATACGATATGGAACGTGTCAAAGAAAGCACTCGGGTTCGACTTGTCTTTCGCCAATTCGCCAAAAGCGACACCCCTTACACTGCCATCGTCATAGTATCCGACAGTCACATTGTCTGCTTCGGGGCGATGCGTAAAATACTCCAGGAATCGTTCATGTAAATCAGGTGCCATCCAAAACTCGAAAGCAGGAAGCCTGTCTCCCGTAAATCCAAAGAAGAATTCAGGATACAGCTTAGGTGAGCAATTGAGCGGGTCTATGTCACTAAGCCCGAGCACATAAGAGAGCAGGCTCGAGGCAAGTGTGCCGGCCATGCGGTAATCCTCCGGCATCGCATCTACCGTCCTCAGGGCATTGACCACTGTGAGATATCCGCTTGCGGAGTGCTGAAACCTAACATATCCCAGCTCCTCCTCCAACCGCGCAATCGCGCGATCCTTCGTCTCGACTTCATACCTTTCTTCAACTCCTGCAAGAGCAATCTCCCGTAGTAGTGCATCAGCGTTTTCGATATAAGGATAAAACGGTGTTTCTGTTAACATGGGGTACCTCTTTAACAAATTGTTTTATTTCCACTTTGACAGCAGCGGGTAATAAATCTTATGAATGCAGCAAAGAAAAGAAAATCGTTTGCCCCTCTCTCCAAACCCTTGTTACGACTGGTTCTTATACTAGCCTCATGCTTTCAAACTATCCTCGTCATTATTAACTACGCTTTCCAAGTACTCGCGAAAATCTTTAAGGATAGCATTTTCCGATGCACATCCTTTTAAGATAGTAAGCAGTCCTTCTTGGCTAAACAACTTATATCCAGCACTTCTTACCTCCCGCAAGTTTTTTTCATCGCTAGTTGTAATGTAAATCCCAAAGACCTGCTTTCTCCGTAAGCTGCTATCTATTCTTCTTTCCTTATACAGCAGAGTCTTATGCTTTTTCCAATGCTTAGCATCATCAACAAGGAAACGGTATCCTCCAAAATCTGATGCACCTAAGAACCATATATCAGTTTTACCCTTCCTCTCCATCGTTTTGAAGTGAAGGTCCGGCGGCATAATCTCCTCTCTCCCTCCAATTCTCAACAATTCTCCCACGAGTTTTTGTGCACACGTTGTCAATTCTTTGTCTGGATGATATTCAAAAATATAATCCATTGCATAAGAGCTCAACCAAACGACAAAATCACGTATCGAAAGATTCTCTCCCGCATAGTTGAAAAAATTGTTCATTAAGTAAGCCATATCATAAACCTCCTTTTGCCCTGATTAATTATTCAGTTTCCACCTTGCCCACCTTTTCCATCTCATTGCAGCACCTGAAGATGGCAAATGCCTGCGCGAGGCTTCTTTCCTCCTGATTGATGATGACCTGTTTCGCGCCCAGCGCATACAGATGGCACACCCTTTGAGCTCGATACAAAACTCCATATGCATTAATGCCATGTCCCACGCGTTCCTGGACCGCCTCGTCTAACATTTCCACATTCGGAAGGGGCTTCAGATACTTCTTCCACGCCTCATACGAATCAGTGCCCTTGAGGAGTTCTTCCACATCAATATCCTCATCATGAATCTCATTCCAGTACTTGGACAGAGCACGGAGTTCATCAATCATCGCACGCAGAGAATCCTTCACCCTTGTCAAAGTTCCATCAAACCAGCCCATACTGCACTTGTAAATACGAACGCGACCATAGTGCTCGAAAGGGTCCTCATCCATCACACCGACCAAAAGCGTCTTGTCTTCCTTAAGCTTTCCGAACATGTAGTCCAGATACTCTTCCCAAGACATTTCCGCGAGCTCATTGATGTCGTTAAAAACTACTTCCTGTCCTTCCCAAACCATACCCTGCCTCCTTCTCTGCCATGCAGACTGAAAGTCGCGACCACTTTTTTTGTGGTCTTGTTTGCTGTTCTGCCCTTATTATACTCAAGTACATGTACCATCATTGGTACATCTCATACTTTTTACGCCACACTGAATCCGAGTGCCTTCCGCTGGCTCTTCGGTGCTTCAGGAAGCTCAATGTCTGCGCCCGTGATGGTGGTGATGTCCTCCTTCGTGACGCTGTCATAGTCCATCGCCATCAGGCGTTCGGCCTGCACCATCTGGGCCTTCTCGAGCACATTTCTCACGATGCGGCCGTTACCGAAATCGGGCTTCCTGCGTTCCGTCGTGAACACCATCCGAAGCCGCTCGCATGCATCCTCCGTGAGCGTCAGCCCCTTCTTGCGGGCCAGGAACCTCGCGATGTCGCAAAGCTCATCGTCACTGTAATCGGCAAATGGTACATGAAACGCGATTCTGGAGCGCAGTCCCGGGTTCTTGTCGAGGAATTCCTGCATCTTGTCCGGGTACCCCGCGAAGATGACCACCACATTTTCCCGATGATTCTCCATCTCCTGCACAATCGTGTTGATGGCCTCGTCGCCGTAGGACCCGTTGCGGTCATCCACAAGCGAATACGCCTCGTCGATGAACAGCACGCCGCCTTCCGCTTCCTTGAACTTCTGCCTCACGATTTTGGCGGTCCAGCCGACAAACTTGCCGACAAGATCGCTCCTGCCGACTTCGAGCAGATGCCCCCTCGAAAGGATGCCCTCCTCGCGCATAATCTCCGCGAAAAGCCTCGCCGTGCTCGTCTTCGCAGTGCCCGGGTTTCCGGAAAATACCATATGCATCGACGGGTGTTCCTCTTTCATGCCCTTTTCCGCGAAAAGCTTCCTGGCCTTGAAGAAAGACGTCGCGCGCTTAATGACGGCCTTGGCTTCCTTAAGGCCGATCATGCTATCAAGCTCCTGATAGGCCGAGCCCTTCGGCTGATTCTTCGCCGCCTCATAACCGGTTTCCTTGATGTGTGCATACTGCGGATAGACGGTTTCGCGCATCTTCCGGCTGTACCACCGATGGAAAATCTTCTTAAGTTCCGTGGGAAGATACTGTTTCTCAAGGCTGACCTTCTCGTAAAGCTTCCTGTCCGCACGGGCACCGGCCTCTTTGGCAAGCATCTTCAGGTAGTTCTTCGTGCGTTCTCCGCGAAGAAGTTCCTCCTCGACTTCGACAAATCCGATGTCGGGCAGTCGTTCTAAGAAGATTGCCTTCGATTTCGTGCACTCCCGCGGGAAGCAGATTATCGTAAGCACTTCATTGCTGTATTCTTTTATCACGGTGCAAAGTTTCTCAATGGCCAGCCTTTCGCCGCCGGCATAGTCGCTCTCCTCGGACTCGGTTCCGGTGTACCGGATGACCGCGGCGCCTCCGACGACACTCCCGTAAACACTCTCCAGATTCTTCACGGAGAGTTCATCACCAGCGTTCACATCAAAATAGATGTACCTAAGGTTCATGATGCGGTCGTTCGAGTACAACGCATGCAGGATGGTCTTGTAAATCTCCCGGCGGGTGTCGTAGTCATCGCACAGAACCATGTAATGCACCGGATGACCGGCCATGCCGCGCCCCTTCCTGCCCGCATAGATGCGCCCGATTTCCGGATTCAGCGTCTCTTTCGCGAAGAGCCGCTCCGCCTCCTTCATAACCGTCTTCTCGCTCTTCGGCCCGTCCAGCAGGTTTTCATAACAGTCAACACTCCTGCCAATCTGACAGTCAGCACGGTCCAGCCCGTATTCTTCCAGCACCTCTCTATCAGAGCCGATGAAATTATTCTCATCAGCAAAGCTGAGCATTGCGGCAAGCTCGCGGAAGGTGGTCTCCTTTTCCATCACATTGTCGATGTCAAATCCGAGTACGTTCACCCAATCCAACAGCTTCTGCCGTGAAAAATACCTGTTCTTGCAGATGATGCCGATGGTCATGACCTCATCCGGAAACTCCACCAGGAAGAAAAACTCATCGTCCCCGACACGACTGATATCATCACCCGCAAATGCGATGTGATTCCGCTCAGTCCTGCTGTAATTGTGGTGCTCCTCACCCTCCTTCTTGTAGTCGTTGCGCACGACTGCTGCCATAATCTTGTAAAACTTCATAATCATGCCCTCCTTATCAATGAGATATGATCAAGTGGGTTCTCATTTGCTTTTTTCATCTTCTGGCACGATTATAATATAAGGCGTGGGGTGTTTTTGGTACATCCCGGATATAAAAAGTGTTTTTCCGCCATAAATTTACATCTTTGTATTACTCGCCTTTGTAGCCCGGTATAACAAACTCATTTAAGTGGGTTCTTGCGTGTGCCGACATAATCTGTTGAGGTTGCTCAGCAATGTATGCTTCAAATGTGAACTTTTGCGGGTCTACATTGAAGTCTCTGTCTTCCTCACCAGGCTTGCCGGTATCACACTGAATGAGGACCGGATCCTTCCCGGTCTCCTTAACAAGAATGCTTTCCTGTTCATACTTCTTTCCAAGACGAAACAAGTTCTTCTTGAAATTGTCAAAGTCGTCATACTTCTCTGTTGCAATGTCATAAGGAAAGACAACAAATGATTCTTCAAGACTTGCCTTTTCCTGACCATCTTCCTTGTAGCCGCAAAAGACAGGAACGTAAGAATAACCTAATCTCTTCAAATCTGAAATAAGAGAGTTTCTTCCCAAGTTGTTTTTGTCTTCCTTGTTTTCTGATTTAGCCGCAGAGATAACAATATATCCCTTATCATCGTGGCCATGAATAAGTCTGTTCAATGTGGTTTCGGTAAGGGGGATATAATTCTTTCCATACCTGTCATAGATGGACTGTTCACTTATGCTTTCGTCTTTTGTGGGTTTCATGTCCATGATTTTCAAACCGAGTAAAGAGTTGTGTTCTGACATAGTGGGGCCTCCTTCTTTGACGGTAGATTTGGATTTTTATGATGTGAGGATAACACGAGAGACGTGCCATAATTGGTACATCCTTTGTGATTTAAAGGTGATTTAACATTGATTTTTTAGATCTTTATTTCTCCGGTTTATCCTCTACGACTTTTTTCTCTCCCGACGGCTGACCCGCCATCTTGTGAATAAGTCCTTTCATCACAGCTTTATCTTCGGCAGAAAGATTCTCATTTCCTGAGATTTTCATCATAAACCGTGCGTAAAGACTTTGGTCGCTTCCCCCCAGTTTCTCGCGTTCCTCATCGGACAGGGCATGTTTCATCACCATTTTTACAAAAGTATCCCGCTTTAATTCTACCCAAAAGTTGTAATTAATATTCGATGGCTCAATCATAAGCAAATGCGTGCGATGTTCCGCAATAAACCGCTGCATAGCCTGTCGCGTGGTCCTGACCGTAACCCTTACCATCTTTACTTTGAAAACTTCATCATCCCCCCAATCGGAATCCGGGATTTCTTTAATCCATATACCGGTCACAAATCTGGCAACGACATCGTTTAAGTATTGTTTTGGAATGACAAATGTCATCGTTTCAACCTTCGATGTACCGTTGAATTCCATATACGGAAAAGATTCCAGCAGCTTTGCGAAGCTTGCTCCCGGCTGCAGCTTTTTGAATTCCTCTTCTGCATTGTTTCTGTCATCATACATATCCCCCACCTTAAGATCTTCCACCCGGAAGATGGTCACTTTCCTCGCGAGGCCGGAGTTGCGTTTCGGATGAGCAGTATCACGAAGTGCCAGAAGATAATAGGTCTGCTCATACATGAACAATTGTACAGGCGAAACTCTCAGTTTTCGCCCTTCAACCAGTTTCAAATTCTCATCACGTTCGCACTCGCATATTGAAATGTCCTTCTTTTCTTCAATGGCATCTAAAATCTTTTCCAACTTCAGAAAGAGATCCGGTATATCCTGTTTATAGTATGTGTCATAGAAGGCAATGCTGCGTAACCACTGCCTCTTGAACTCCTTGTGATTCCCACATATTCTTTTAATCAGTTCTTTCGTGTACTTCATGGAGATATGACGATTAGAAAGGATGCTGTCGAGCACGACCTGCATCTCTCCTATTTCAAAATCACTCTTGTAATAGAAATTCGTTCGAATTTCACTCACCTTCCCGTTCTGGGTTCTTTTCAAGGTTTCATATCCTATATGTCTTTCATCGTCGTACTCAAGAAGTAGCTTTAAATTGCGACCGACCGTCTTCCGGTCAACCTCGGTCTCATACTCATCCTCAAGCAGTTTAACTATTTCCTGCTGGGACAACCCATGATTTATATTAGTATGCTCACGCAGTATGTCCATGATTTTCAAGCCAAGTAAAGAGTTATGTTCTGACATAGTAGGGACCTCCTTTGCGGGGTGTGAGTTTATTTTATGATATAAGGATAACAAAAAGGATGTACCCATAATGGTACATCCCTTTACATTTTCGTGTCAAGAGTATTCCCGCCTATAAACAATCAGGATTTAATCATTTGTTTGAGTTCGTCAATCGTTACTTCTCTACCATCAATCGTCCTATGAAGCATAGCGTGGCAATTGGGGCAAACCGGAATCAAGTCTTTTTCATAGTCTACAACATATTCTTTTCCTATCTGGTCCAGTGGAACAATATGGTGAACATGAATAAATCCATCTCCAATATCTCCATACTTCTTTTTGAAATCCAATCCACAAATATAACATTTACACCCGAAATGCTCGATGCATTTCTGTCTTGCCACGGAACTACGTTCATATTTGTTAACTAAAACCTGTTTAACCGCACCCTCAAAACTGTTTGTTGGGATTGAAGACTCCGGAAAGATATCTTCCGAAAAACCATCCTCATCCAAGCATGGCCCTGGCTCTTCTGCCTGTTGTTGATGGTTTTCTGACGTGTGAGTAGTTCCATGTCTTCCCACTTCTTTTATCTGAGAACTTGAAAACACCTCCCCATCAATGCTTTGATTTGACCGCCAAAGCCAATCACAAAACCTCATTAACAAAAACGAATTCCAACCTTCACATATCGGAGCACTTTTCATCCACTCAACCAGATGATGGTTCTTTTCAGCCAGACTAATCTTTTTTGAAAAATCAAACCCTAGTGCGTGACAATACGCATTTAATGTTTTTGATGTCGGCGCCGGCATATACATTTCCGGGAAATAAGTGGCAATCAGAATCTGCTTAAAAGCACTATTTAGCTTTGATTTTTCTATGGAAACATAATCTCCTCTTTCCGCAGCATCCAAAACACCAACGATATCATTTTTTACCCGATCAAATGCCCCGTCAAAATCATTACCAAATGGTTTAAATGAAGCTGACAGAGTCCTAACTTTTCCCTCTTTCAAATATATGCCAAAAATCGCCGGGAAGTTATTTCCCATACTTGCTATAGGAGAATACATCAATCGACGGCAAAAAGTATTATCGTATCCAAATCCTTTTGGCGAAAACAGATAATCCTCCATGGTCATCTGTTGAATACTCTCTTTTGGAAAACGCCTTACAAAATCACTATAAAAATCCAATGCTTTATCGTTTTCCTTCATATCCTCTTTATATGAATTTAAATAGTATTCATCTATTACACCCATGTTTCTCCCTTGTATGATTTTTCGTCATACATCTCCTTCATTTTTGTACTGTTTCATAGTATATTCAGATTCTGTGCACTTAAAAGATTTTCGCCCTAGTTTTATAATCCATCCTAAAGATCTCTTCTAATCTCTTCAACCAACAGTTTGTAATCGTCATATGCTTTTAGAGCAGCTACAATAAACTCGCCTCTATTGCTTATTTCTGCATTGTAAACACCGAAGGTCATATGATAACCTGACCTCATCCTATCCGGTTTACGAAAACCATGCTTGGTCTGCTTTTCTAGTATTAGTTTTCTAAGCTGTAATATCCCATCATCCCCAATATCAGATGCCTGATTACTCAGTTTAGTACATATTCTCACATCGTAACAGTTTGTATCGTAATTTCATTTTGCTTCAATTTGCAAATAAAATGAGGCACTAATTGAGTTCTTTTCAATTTTATCATAGTCACTGCTTCCATACCATAATCCCCAAAATCCTCCGCCTTTGTTGTTCACATAGTCATAATCTGCCCACAGGCCTTTTCCCACAAGAATATCCTGTAATTCTTCAAAAAAGCCATTCACAGCCTGCCAGTCAGGCCATGCCTTCAAGGGCAGTTCTCTGTAACTATTCGTGATTTTTTCAAAGTCTTCCCAATAATTTCGAAAATCCAAGAAAATGGAATTCCCGGAATTACAACTCATCAGAAGGGGTATAAGGTCTTTCCTATTGAACACTTTATACCCGGCTTTCTCAACATTTGAATAATCAGATTGAAAACCTGTTTTGAAATATATACAGACAACATTCTTCTCATCTTTCTCTATGGCGTTCCTGTATCGATTCAATTGATCATCATGCTCATACGTATTAACCTTATCTTCAAGAATTACATAATAATCCTCTCCTGCATACTCTACAGTAAGAAGAACATCTATCTTTTCTTTTTGCTTGGAAATCTCTTTTAAGACCATTTTCTCTGGAATAACGTCCTCACCCAATCCCTTCTGCAGTAGTTTGCAGATGAAACTGCGTGAGCACTTTTTCAACTCTTCGTCATCACATTCGACACCTTCCAGAGAAAAAGAACAAAGCCAACAAATAAAAGCATCTTGAGAGAGTTCGCTTGTTGCGTAATTAAATAGATTATTCCTTAATTCTGCCATATTTTCTTCGTTCCCTTCTTTTTTATTCTTCTAGGCTTCAACATGATACACCCTCGCGTCCGCCTCACACCCGGTCGTATCCTTCACCGCCCAGATGTAAGCCTGTAACTGCGATTCATAGCGCTCCGCCAGGCCCTCGGTTTCCGCGTTGGTCTTGTAGTCGATAGCGGCTGCTGAGCACGCCGTCAATCAGCAGGTGCAGTTCGGAATCCTCAAAGTTGGTCCCGACCAGATAACTGCCATCCCGGCCAGAGACAATCTCATACCCGGATTCCTTTAAAAGTGACAGATTCCGGCTGATCGCCTTCCGCTCAAGAATGATTCCGTAATCCCGCTCGAGGATCCACTGGATCTTCTCCTGCGTAATCGGGTGCTTCTCGTTGGTATTCTCCTTCAGAATCTGAAGGATTCTTAAGATTGCCAGTTTTTTCGGTTCGTAGCCTTCCATGGTGAGCCTCCTAGGGTGGATAAAAAACACTAAAGATTCTTTCTTCTATCCTATCACGTCATGTACCAAAAATGCCACCTCACTTTCATTGAATAAACACCCTCGTCTGCTCTATGACAGAATATCCGTCGCGGTTATTCTTTTTTCACTCTGCCCCTCAGAAGCCATGGTCTTCGATGCCTTCTTTCATTGCCATTTCCCTCGCTTTTTATCGTCGCGAAATGGTTTATGGAACTGTTTCCTATACTATAAATACCAAAATGGATGTACCATTTTTCGTGCATCCGGTCTGCTCCCTCTGGTAAATGGCACAAAAAGGTCGCCCCGCGAGGGGGGCGACCGGCATATTATAGTAATCCACCAAAATGGCATTGTTTCAGATCTATCACTACAACCTGTTGCATCATTCAGTTCCGTCGCTGTTTTCCCACAATATCAGCAAGCGAATACAGCAGCAGATGGTCGTTATTTGCAGCCTCTGCCTGGATTTTCTTATCAAACCCCGATTCTGAGAAGAGAGCATAATAGAACACTGCCTTTTCCTTCTGTGGGGCAAGTTTGCATATTGTATCCAGATATTCGCTATAGCTAAACGGCTTCCCTTTGAATTTGCACTCGCCGATTAAATACTCTTTCAACCCGTGGGACACGGCGACGATATCAATCTCTGTTTCCGCAATCCTTTCATTTTCCTGCTTATCTGTGTCCCGCACGGTTGTTTTTCCGGTCCATCTTCCCATTTTGGCAAAGCGAAACGGCAACGCATTTGCCTTTTGAAGCTCCTGAACAAATTGACGGCATACGTCCTCAAAGGTAAAGGCCGCATACTCATGAAGTCTCGGTTCTATTGCGTAGGAATATACCCCGTCAACATCACCCGCCTCCAAATCGGAATGATTTGTAAAGGCAAATGCATACCAAAAGCGGAAGAAATTATCTGTCAGCTTATAGGTCCCTCTGTTTGCATTCGCCCGTTCCTTGGTTCCTGCCTCAACTGAGAACTCCCGTTCAACAATACCGAGCTCAATCAGATTTCGAAGGTATATACTTGTCTTTGCCGTATCGTCCACAAGAGATTTCTGACTGATGTCATTCAGTCTCGTATTTCCGAGCGCTACTGCTTCAATCAGTGAATTGTATATCGATGTTTCCCGAAGCTCCTGTCTAAGCAGAAAATCCACTTCACTGTATAAAGCACACCCCTTCGTCAAAATGTTCTGCTTGATATTTTCCTTAAGCGATAATTTGGGATTGAACTGGCGCAAATAATGAGGAATCCCACCAAGCACGGAATAGGCAATGACCTTGTCACGATCTGAATAGTCAGGGAAGAACTTTATGGCATCGTAAAAGCCCATTTCAGTCATCTTATAAATGCCGGTGGCTCTGCCATAAAGAGGGTTCTTTTCTGCAAGCAGTTCCTTTTCAATAAAGCTCATGGCGCTGCCACAGAGGATGATCATAATATTCTCATCTTTTAAAATTTCATCCCAAAGATTTTGTAAAATGGAAGGTATGCTCGCGTTCCCTTTACACATATAGGGAAACTCGTCAATGACGAGCAGTTTCTTTGCCTCACCATAGGGCAGTTCCAAAACAGAACGAAACGCCTGATCCCAATCGTCAAACTCGCTGACATACTTTTTAGCAGGAATATCTTCCCTTAACAGTTTCTCCGAAAAGTATTTCAGTTGCAACCTGTCAGTGCATTCACGACAGGAGAAAAACACATGCGGTTTCTCTTTACAGAATTGCTTCAACGTTTCGGTTTTCCCCACACGTCGCCTGCCATAAAGGACAACGAGCTGACCTCCCTCTGCTTGATAGCGATTCTCCAAAAATGCAAGTTCTGCTTCACGTCCGATAAACATTGTGGCTCCTCCTGCAAATACTAAATCGTGATTTACTAAATCCTGATTTAGTATCATTATACCCATACATGAAACCGTTGTCAACCTTTCTGCAGAAGGTTGTGTGTTTTCAGATTCCGTCAGCCCATTATCCGGGGAATTATATCAGCAGGCGGTATACGATAACCCAATATCAGAAAAGCATCCCGGGCCCAATGGGCCGGGATGCCTCAGACTGAAGACAAAGTCCGAGGCTCGACCGCCTCGGACTTGTTTTTTTATTTGTTTGGAAAGTGCCGAAAGCCTTACATTTACTGGCTTTTCGGCACTTTTTATGGTATAATGGAAGTATCAAA